>Ga0126381_100009128_pt1 | contig 11133 bp, 8 predicted proteins | sample PanSoiMetPlot_28_FD_96465 | JGI IMG/M metagenome (GOLD analysis project Ga0126381, IMG submission 96465) | Tropical forest soil microbial communities from Panama - MetaG Plot_28 | ecosystem: Environmental > Terrestrial > Soil > Tropical forest > Bulk soil | place: Panama | collected 2016-02-17
AGCTAACTGCGCGTACGATTCGGGGGTTGCGGGAATTCACCTTTGCGAGTGAACCAGATTCTAAGGCCCGGATCCTTGAGCTTCTTGCGCATCACACCGGGACAATGCGAAGGCACAACGTGCAATTCAAGATCTGGGCTGCATTTGCTGTAGCGCTCTTGCTGTCACTCGTGGGATCGGCGCTCGTGTACCAGGTGGCCGGGCTCCTGGCGGTCCCAATGCATTTCGACACTGCTCAAGTCCAGGTAGGCGTGCTCATCTTTTGGCTGCTGCCATCTTTTTGCTCCGCCTTATGTCTGCTCGCGGCGCGTGGCGAGAATAGAGGCATTGCATGACACTGCAATCGGCGGTGCTTTTGATAGCGTTCTTCTGCGGGCTTGTAGTTGCGGCTGTCTTGTTGGGAACCGCAAGACGGAATATTCTGCCCGCGTTTGCCATGGCCATCGCGGCGCTGGCGATCCCGATTAGCGTGGTTTATTTTGCCTCCAGCCAGGGCCGTTCTGTCCTTGCCTCCCAACGGCTCCTCAGTACCCTGCCAGAAGCGCTTTGGTTTGGCTTGACGTTTGGCGTCTTCACCGCCGCTTTTTTCCTGGCCCTCGGATATGTTTATGGGGACGCAAAGCGGCGTCAAATGCCTGCCTGGGTCTGGGTGATTGCCGCTTTCTTCATACCCAATTTGATTGGTTTCATCCTCTATTTTCTGATCCGGCAGCCGCTCCTTCGGCCTTGCAGTTCCTGTGGCAAGCCGATTCGAGCGGGAGAAGCTTTCTGCTCATACTGCGGATGCCCGCAGGGTTCCAGTATCGAGCGCAGCAAACCTGACACTCGCGAAAAGGAGTAGGAACGCCAGCTTTGCCCGGCTCGTCGTACGAATTTGAGGAATTGGCACCCCTTTGATCACGCGCTCGTATTGTCGTGGTTCAGAAACTGGTCATGTTTCTAGCGAGGCCGGACAAAGGTGACATGAGGGTGCTAGACAATCTAAAGTGAACAAAATGGAGCACGGTATGAAGCGTGAGCGCGCCTTACAGATATTGTTAGTGTTGGTGGGCTTGTTTTATTCCTTTTGGGGCTATCTTCTGTTCGACTCTCTGTGGCACTCTAATTGGCTTAACGGGCATAACGACGTTATGCCGATGTTCCTCAGCCTTAACACGGCGCTTGGGCCCTGTCTGTTGTTGGCGGTTAAGCAGCCGGCCAAGCATCGCTTAATGATCTTTTATGGGGCGTTGTCAAGCCTGGCCCATGCGTCCACGATGACAATCCAATCGGCGCAGGCCCTTGCGCACGGGATGCACAGGAAAGATAGTCCCCAGGACATTGTGATCTTTGTCGCGATTGGAGTCGCGCTGCTTGCGCTCCTCCCGCCAAAACAGCCATCACCGGCCGGCGCGCCTATCAGTGAGCCGCGCGTTGCCGAACGCTAGAGGACCTGGCCCACCGCCGCGCGTGTACCGAGATGCAATGAGTCCATGGGTCATGCTGGCAATGGTCTGGTTCATACGTACTCAAAAGCCGATGACGACTACTACGAATTTACTACAGTGATTTGTCTCCCCCGTGGTCGACAACGACGAATAGTTTTATCGATAGTTGTCTTCTCATCGCTCATATATGTCAAATGGGAGCTATTGGACGATGATCGTTCCTTTCATCCACGGATGGGGAGTGCACGAATAATGGATCGTCCCTTTCTTCGTGAATGTGAAGGCGTAGAAATCGCCCGTATCCATCGTCGGCGAGCTGAACTCACCACTATCTCCGTGGATGCTGTGCGGCATGGTGACGTCAGTGTTGTACCAAGTCACCGTCGTCCCCGCTTTTACCGTGAGCACTTTGGGACTGAAGTCTTTCGTCGAGGTTTGTCCCTTTGGCAGAATTCCCGAGCCTGGCAGAATTTTTACCTGTGCAGTTAAAGATGTTGCCATCGAGCGGGCGGACGCAACTGGCTTCGGTACCGGGACCGCAGCGGGAGTGTTTGTCGCTGCTGGCACCACGGGAGCCGTTGCGACCGGCCGGGCCTTGCAGCATGGCGTCGCCGTTGAACTTGGATGCGCGGCGCTCGTCGCTGACGACACTGCTGGTGCGGATGGGACTGGATTCGGGGCTGGCGATGCAGCTGCCGCCGGCGTTGTGGGTGCGCTCGAGAGGTGAGAATCAGCCGTCATCTCCATTTTGTTGCGGTCCGTCATCGGTTCGAAGATTTCTGCCTGCTGCGAGCCATCCACGACAAGGCTGCCGACCGCACCGTGATGCAAGCGGAAGATGGAATGGTCGACAAGGAGAAACGTGCCGGGAACACGGGGAGTGAACTCGACAATCGTAGAGCCGCCTGCCGGAACCAGAGTGGTCTGCAGTCCTTGCGCGGGCGGCGAGATCAGATCGCCCTCACGGTACACGCGATCGAATATCTCGCCGATCAGGTGGAATGACGAAATCAGATTGGGCCCCGCGTTGCCCACGTAGATCCGCACCAGCTGATTTTCCTCCGCGTGGGGAGCCTTGGTCTTCAGCAGTGAGCCCACCGATCCGTTAAACACCACGTACTGGGGGTCCATCCTCTCCGCGCGGTCCATCGCCAGACTTTTGTGGCCGGGCTTGTCGTCATTCGTATAGACTTCGCTTTGTACCACGTAAATTTCTCTATCGGCGTGCGGCATTCCCTCGGCGGGCTCGACCAACACAAAACCGTACATCCCATTCGCGATGTGAGTAGGAATATCCGGAGTGGCGCAATGGAACATGTAGAATCCGGGCACCATGGCACGCGCTTCCAGCACTGCTTCCTGGCCCGGTGGCACGCTCAAGGCCGCTGCTCCTCCGCCCGGCCCCATCACGAAGTGGAAGTCGACGTTGTGCGTGTGCGTACTTTTCAGATCATTCGTCAGGTGAACCTCTACCAGGTCGCCTTCGCGGACGCGCAGCATCGGCCCGGGAACGCGGCCGTCGAACGCCCAGAAGTCGTCGTAGATCACACCCGGCGCCACTTCAGCGGGGCTCTCCTGAATCGACCAGTGCACCACCACGCGGCGCTGTTCTTTACGATTGATCGCGGGTGGAACTTCCGGCGCAAATGACCATGCGGCCGGTTCGGTCTTTAGCTCAGCCTTCGGCGTTAGGACTACTTCGGCGCGATGGAAATGAACAGCTGAGGCCTGTGTTTTGGAATCACGATCTGACAACCATTGACTGCCTGCCACCGCGACCACGAATAGAATTGCTATGTAAATGGGATTTGAGAATTTCTCCGTCATTGCCTTCCTCCTTCAAGCATGCGCCAAGTCTAGAGGTAGCGCCGGCACGAGCAGTGACTTTAGTCACTTGGGTAGGTTTGGAGTTCAAAGCTGCTGCGGCTTCGGTTAGGCTAAGGCGCATGGGGAGGAGCCAAGTAACAATGGCCACGGTCGAATCAGTCCTGCGGAAAACGCCCTTATTCGCCAGCCTTACAGAGAAGGAGCTCTCCGCTCTGGCAGCGCGCGCGGTGAAAAGGCGGTTCCAACGGGGCGAACTACTGTTTGGCGAAGGCGACCCGTGCGCGGGCCTCTTCCTTGTGGTTTCCGGTAAGATTCGGATCTTCAAGCTTTCTTCTTCCGGCCGCGAGCAGGTGCTTGCGATCGAAAACCCCGGAAGCTCATTCGCCGAATTACCTGTTTTTGATGGCGGAAACTACCCCGCCGCGGCATCGGCCTTGGAGGATGCAGAGACTCTCTTCATCTCTCGCAAGGATTTCCAGAGTTTTTGCCGTGAGCATCCGGAGGTGGCCTTGAAGGTAATCGCAGTAGTGGGTTCGCGCCTGCGCCGGCTGGTGGGGATTATCGAAGATCTTTCATTTACGACCGTGCGACAGCGCCTGATCGCCCTGTTGTTGCGTCTGGCTGCAGACGCGGGTAAGCCGTCCAAATCAGGGCTGCACTTGGAATTGACGAAGAGCCACCAGGAGTTGGCTGCCGACCTTGGCACCGTGCGCGAACTTATATCGCGCAATCTGAGCCGGCTCCAAGCTGAGGGATTACTGGAAGTGGAAGGACGCAATATTATTGTGAAAGACCTCGAAGGGCTCAAGCGGGAACAGACCGCCGCCGAATAGACCTTTCTATTCATCCTCAGGCCATCGAATACTTGTGTGACTTTTGTCACTGCCCTGCCGCCCGATTCCTCTCAGAATGTCTGCAGCCGACAATGGGGCCAAAGGAGATTCTGATGGATTTCAATACCGAGACGAGAGTGCGAGATATCGTTGCAACGAATCCGGGAGCCACGCGTGTGCTCGAAGACGCGGGAGTGGACTATTGTTGCGGCGGTGAAAAATCACTTCGTGATGCATGCGTGAATGCGGGCACTTCTGCCGAGGAGATTCTTTCGCGCCTTCGCGACGCAGCCAGGCAGGTGCGCCCGGAGTATCGCGACTGGATGTCCGCGCCGCTGGCTGAAATCACCGAGCACATTCGCGCGAAGCACCATGCCTTCGTGCGTCAGTCGATTCAGCGCGTGCGCGCAATGCTGGTGAAAGTAACGGCGAAGCACGCCGCGAATCACCCCGAAACCATCACCATCGAGACTGCCTTTGGCCAGTTGGCGATGGAAATGATCGCGCACATGCAGAAGGAGGAGCAAATCCTCTTTCCGTATATTGGCGCTCTCGAGCGCGCTGCCATCGCCGCCGAACCACTCGAACTGCCGTTCTTCCAGAGCGTACGCAACCCTGTGGGCGCGATGATGAAAGAGCATGATTCGGCGGGCGAACTCGTGAAGCAGATTCGCACCGCGAGCAACGACTACAACGCGCCGCCCGACGCCTGCCCAACCTTTGAAGCCCTCTATCGTGAGCTGAGTGAATTCGAAGCGGACCTTCACCAGCACGTGCATCTGGAAAACAACATTCTTTTCCCGCGCGCCGTCGAGTTGGAAGCCGCGGTCGATCACCAGGAATAGATATCATGCACACCTCGCCGGCAACCATCGAACCGATCAACGCCACGGCGGCGCGCCTGTCACCATCACCCGCGAAAGTCTTCGAAATCGCGCGTGCGCGCGAAAAGTCGCTGTCGCGTCTCGTGATAGCTTTCATCACTTCCGGACTCATCTTCATGGTTTTTCCCGGGACGTTTCTGGGCGTTTGGAACCTGCTGCAAATCAGCGGAAGCGAAAGCGTGTCCTCCATCTCACAAGCGTGGCTGCAAGCTCACGGTCACGCGCAAGTCTTCGGATGGGTGGGCAGCTTCATCATGGGAATCGGTTTCTACTCCATTCCTAAATTGCGCGGCTCGGCCACTTCTCATTTTGCAGCGGCTTGGACGTGCTGGACGGTGTGGACGTTGGGGGTGGCGCTCCGCTGGGCCGCGAACATCTACTTGTGGGAATGGCGAGCACTCGGACCGCTTTCAGCCGTATTGGAGCTCGCCGCATTCGCTATTTTCTGTCGCGTGGTTTCTCAACACCGTCCCGACGATTCCGGCAGATCCCGCGTAGACCCGTGGATCTGGATGGTCATCACGGCGTGCATCGGATTCATGGCCATGCTCGTTGCGAACCTCGTCGGCTGTTTTTACGTGTCCTTGCGCGGGGCAACACCAGCCTTTCCACATCTCTTCGACCAGCGTTATCTGGCGTTGACGGCCTGGGGCTTTCTGGTGCCCTTCGTCTGGGGATTCAGCGCGAAGTGGATGCAAGTGTTTTTGGGTTTGAAACCGTTACGCACGAAACTTCTTTTGCCGGCAATCTTCGTCAATATCTGCGGCCTTGCACTGACGCTTGCAGGGTTGACTCTGCTTGGCGCGTCGGTCTTGGTCTTGGGCGTATCAATCGCGATTTCGGCGCTGCGAATGCTTGAGCCGTCTGACCGTGAAGCGAAGGTCCGAGGCGTGCATTCCAGCTTGCCATTCTTCACGCGTATGGCTCATGCCTGGCTAATGGTTGCGGCACTGCTCGGCGTTGCAGCAGCTCGGTGGGACACCTCGGGCGGCATTTGGGGTGCGTCGCGCCATGCCATCACAGTCGGCTTCGTCGCTGTGATGATTCTCTGCGTGGGACAGCGCGTCCTGCCGGCGTTTGCAGGTATGCGAGTGCTGTGGAGCACGCGGCTAATGTTTGCCGGCCTTGTGCTGGTCACACTCGGCTGCACGATGCGGGTGTCGTGCGAAATCATCGCCTACCAGGGCATCACGGAATGGGCGTGGAGCTTCTTGCCCGTCTCCGCGCTGTGTGAACTCGCAGGCCTGACGATCTTTGCCATCAACATGCTGGGCACCTTCATTCTCGAACCCAGCCGCGCTTACAAACAGCCTGTGGTCGTTGGGTTGCCGGTGAAGTTATCGTAGACAAGAGTGGTCTGGTTCACAGGTACCCCAAACCAAACGAAGACGTAAACAGGGAAGCGGCTGCAAGGCTCGAGGCGTTCATCGCTTTGAAGCGTTCCACTGAAAGTACCTCGGCAGCTTCAAGTAGTTGGGTGAATCAAAACGTTGAGCAGCTCCTCGTAAGAGAACGGCTTGAACCGGTCGCTAGGCTGATCCTGCAAACCCGTTCGTCCTTTACTTGCTCTTGTTTACCGGAGAGGCGAGTGACCCGCTTTCTCTGTCTGGCTGTGAGGCTTGCCAGAACTTGAAACCAACAGCCAATACGTGCGGCACCTGGCCAATGACGTTCCACTCTTGCATTCTGCAAGGGCATTCGAAACTAACGAGCCCTTTTGCGATTCTTAGTCTTGCATTCCGCGCCCGCTACTTACTCGTGGCGGCCAGGCCATCACGAATGCCGGGACCTTCTCATTGGCGTGGCGACGCGTGCCTCTTCGGCTTCTCCGATGAAACGTGCCTTCTGCCGGATCCACAGGATAGCGAAGTGACTTGCAAAGTCTCGACGCTTTCGTCTCTTAAATAGCATGTATTATCCGGGCTACTTCGTTGTGCTGTGCAGCAGGACGACATCCGACTGACGCTCTACCTCGAGGACCGCGAGCGATTTGCCATTGGGTGAATATTGGTAGCTGCGAATCGTGCCGGACGCCGGGCCAAGGTAAGGGCGCGGCGGGGATCCGTCGATCGGCTGTAGCAACAAGCTGTCCGTTCCATTCTGGCGGATCGCGTACACCAAGCCATTGCCGTCGGGCGTGAACCGCGGGTAGCCCACACCTCGTTCGTCAGCATGGATCAGTCGCGGCGACGAACCAGCTCCCAGATCCAAGTTCGCGACCGCGAATTCGACATGTACCAACTCCTCGGGATCAGGTCGCCCGACCAAATAGGCAATCCACTTCCCATCGCGCGAAACATCCAGCGCGAAGGCCGGATTGGGCCAACCCTCCGATGCAGGGGCGTTATCGAAAAGGAGCTGGTAGCCAGGCACGAACGTTCCCGGAGCTCCCTCACTCGAGCCACCCGATGCCAGTTCGCGGCGAAGCCGGGGATTCTCGGGCGTCGCGAAGTAAACCCATTGCCCATCGGGCGAGCAGGCGGGGCCCGCAACCTTGACTCCGCTGCTGAGTTGCTTCAGGCTCGAACCGTCCGCACTCACTCGCCAGAGATCTTGGCCGCCGGTACCTGCGTGTCCATCCCAGACGAAAACCCCGAACTGGCCGCCATTGCATCCGGATATCTGGATAATTTCGGCGCGCGGATCGCCGGCCAGCCGAACCTCTCCGCGGCCGTCGCTCGATACGCGCGTCAGGCGGTTCCAGTGGCTCAGGTAGAACTCGGAGTTACCGGCCCAGGAAAAATCGAAAACGTCATCCGGTTGCGGGAGCACTTCCGGCTGCAGCTTTGGGGCCGAGGGCGAGCTGGCCGAGAGCGACGCCGCCGAATAGATATGGAGTGCGATGCTATTCCTTCGCTGAACCGTCGCGAGACTGCTTCGGTCAGCCGAAAGCGTCAATGTCGAATAGAAGCTGGTATCGTTCGTAATGGCGCGCAGCTTGTGATCCGAAAAGGCCACATACCCGATCTGCGGTGCCCGAAAACCGGATGCGCGGCTCCGGTAAAGGACCAGAAACCCGCGCCCGTCCGGCTCCGAAGCCATGTTCACCAGGAGGTCCTCCATCGCTGCGACGGTGCGCGCCTGACCCGACACCACATCGTAGGACTGAATAGAGCTGTGTTCTCCCGGCTTGCCGGGAACAGCTCCATAGATCAGACTGCGATCGTCCGACCAAGCCAGTGCTACCGGCACATCTCGATAGCGGCCATCAACGACTGTCTTTTCCTCCGTTCCGTCCGGGTTTGCCACCAAGATACGAAAACGCCCGGCCTCGGGATCATTTCCGCGAACGTAAGCGATGTGTTTGCCGTCGGGGGAAAATGCAGGAGATGTGTCAACATCTATCGATATCGTCTGCGGCACGCCACCAAGCACCGGGACGCGATACAGATCCACCCGGTTATTCAAAGCGGTTTTCCCAAAGTAGATGTAGCTGCCCTCCGGCGAAAAGGCAAGGCCCGAATACTCCACTGCCGCGGGTGGAATAATCTGCGTATCGCTGTTCGTCTCGATGTGTCGCAGCCACAAGCTCGATTTGCCTTTTTCCGCAATCACGCTGAGCAGATATTTTCCGTCGGGCGAAATGGCGGCCAGCGTGGACTTGCCGTTGGTCGTAAGCTGCGTGATCGTGAAGCCTTCAAATGGCGTCGCCCGCTTCGCAGTCACGAGCGCATAGATTCCATACACCGTGGCCGCCAAGAGCGCGATCACCAGCACCGCGGCCGCCAGCAGCTTGCCCTTGTACTGCTTGGCTGCTTCGATAACCACGGCGCTGCTGCTTGCCTGCTTCGTCGACGAATCCGGCATCCCCGGCGTTGCCATTCGCACAGCTGGCTCCGAGCCTGCACCCACATTCTTTTCGCTAGCTATAGCCAGTCGATTGTCAGTCGGAGTGGCGTTAAGAATCTCAGCGTTTGTATTCTTCGGCGCGTTCGCGATCGCCAGGCGCCCTGAATCGGAATCGCGCTGCAGCCGTTGCAAATCCGCACGCAGATCCGAGGCGTGCTGGTAGCGCAGCCGGCGATCCTTTTCGAGCGCCTTGTGAACGATTCGTTCGAGTTCAGCAGGCAGCTCGGGATTCAGGCGCGTGGGCGGCAAGGGCGCTTTGTGAAGGATTGCGTCGAAAATCGCCGCGGACGTGGACCCGAACGCGGGCAGCGCACCCGTGGACATCTCATACAGCACCGCGCCGAATGAAAACAGGTCTGTGCGCGCATCAAGCTCTTCGCCCATTGCCTGCTCGGGCGACATATACATCACGGTTCCCATCGCAGTGCCGGGGCTGCTCAGCAGCTCTTCCGTAGACGCGGTGGGCAATCCGGAAGCAGTGATGCCGGCGGCGGTGCGGCGTGGCGAGAGAATTTTTGCCAAGCCGAAGTCGAGCACCTTCACCTGACCGCCCCGCACACAGAAAATATTGGCCGGCTTGATGTCGCGATGGATGATGCCGCGCGCGTGCGCGGTGTCCAGCGCATTCGCCACTTGAATCCCTGCGTTGAGAAGACCTTCGAGCGCGAGCGGGCCGTTGGCGATGCGATGCTTCAGTGTGTGACCTTCGAGGAATTCCATGGCGATGAAATGCTGCCCCTGGAACTCGTCAATCTCGTAGATCGTGCAGATGTTAGGATGATTAAGGGAGGAAGCGGCGCGGGCCTCGCGCTGAAAACGCTCGATTGCCTGCGGGTCGCGGGCGATTTCCTGGGGCAGAAACTTTAGCGCGACGAAGCGGCCGAGTTTCGTATCTTCGGCCTTGTACACCACACCCATGCCCCCACCGCCTAGAACTTCGATCACTCGATAGTGGGAAATCGTGCGGCCGAGAATGGGCTCGGAATCGCTCATTTGCGACGGATGTTAGGCTGCCCCCAGAGGCAAGTCAACGGAAGGGAGTGTACAAGGTACAAGAGCAAGTTTATGCCACAGAGAGGCGAACATGAGGCGAAGATTGTCAGATGCGGACGGCGGACGGTGCGGGGGATGGTATTCCTCAGTGCTTCTGACGACGGATTCGCCCGGAGCGACTCGACAATTTTCGGATTGCCTCTTTGTGATTCTTTATTCCGCAGGGGCAGAGGTCGTCAAAAAACTCCGTGAGACCCGCCGTCGTCAAATCTCTTAGCCCGGCTGCGTTTGCGATTTCTAATAAACCCCTATGCAAAACGCTGACTTTGGGTCTTGGCAAAACCTCAAGCCCAAAAACATTCACACCGTAGGCTCCCTCCACGGCCCGAACTATTCCTTGGAAGATCCTCCAGCTCTTCAGGTGCTCTTCAAAATTATTCGGAACGGACTTGCTGATGGCGTCTTCGAAAGTACCACTGTGTTGATCCTCCCAGACGGCCTTCACGACTTTTTCAGGTACGAGTTCAGCTAGAGTTTTTGGCTTGATTGGTTCCGGAATGTGAATCGGTCTGCTCGTCCTAGGGCGTTTCATCGCAAGCCTGTGCTGGATCTCGTTGAGCGCATGGAAAATGTTGATAGGATAGCCCGTTGGAGCCTGTCGATCCGCCTCCCATGCACGCTCGAGCCGGTCTTTCGATCTCCAAAGAAACGCAACGACCTCTTGTTGTTCGATCCATTCTGCCCAGCGATGCTTGTCCATGGTTGGGAGCATTCCAAACCATTTCAAGCTCTCAGTCAAAGCTCTTGTTAGTCCTACTCTGAGTGCCAAACGCCGAACGGAATTTGCGTGGCTCGATCAGAAGGCCTATGTCGGCGAGGTTCAACCGCGTCTTGCATCTTAACAATTTCAGTTCTGAGATCAGCGCTTGGAATTTCCGAACCCTACGCATCTTTCATTCGCTCAGGCTCCCGGATTCCCCATGCGAGGCACTGGGCGATTCTTGCAAGGCTCGTCGGAGTCTCGCCGGATTGACGCGAGCTTAGAACTATTGGACAGGGATTATCACCACCTATCTCACTGTGAGATTGCTGGTGGTAAGCGGATTTATCAACATCTATCCATTTTCTGTAAAGGAAAGCGACCGAGGACAACTTCCGAGTAGCCGACTAATCGTCCAATTGGTGTCGGTTTTCCTGGAAAACAGAGACGTCCGGCAAACTACTCGTATCTCAGTGCGATCATCGGGTCGACACGCATCGCACGCCGCGCGGGGATATAACAGGCCGCCAGCGCCACAACTGTGAGCACCAGGGTGACGC
>Ga0126381_100009129_pt1 | contig 11133 bp, 7 predicted proteins | sample PanSoiMetPlot_28_FD_96465 | JGI IMG/M metagenome (GOLD analysis project Ga0126381, IMG submission 96465) | Tropical forest soil microbial communities from Panama - MetaG Plot_28 | ecosystem: Environmental > Terrestrial > Soil > Tropical forest > Bulk soil | place: Panama | collected 2016-02-17
AATGTATAATTTAAATCAATGGAAATACCGAGTTCGCGGGCTTGTTGAGCCAACGTCTGGAGCGGTTCCTGATCGCTCAACCTGGTAACGTCGGCGGCATCAGCCCTGGCACTTAAATTCAACATGCTGCGCAATTCCTTGCTGGCAGCCATTTTCGAATACAACCGCGGGATCAGCCGTCCGCGCCTATCGACCGTCACATCCTCGATCAGCTTGGCGGTTTCGGGAGCCAGCTCCGTTAGCGGCCGCGGAACGACACGCGACTTTTTGCTGATCTGGATTATTGGTTTTTTCTGCTGGATTACTGCTGGCTTCTGTGGGGTCAAGATCATTTTCAGTGGTGAAGAAGTCTTGGATATTAGCTTCGTGGATAGCCCAGAGGCGTTCTTCGATGCGCTGGCGCTTCTCTGCGATCAACTCTTCCGCTTGGCGCGTCAGATATGCGATGCGATCCCGAATTTCCGACCGCCGCTCAAGCCGACAGGCATTGCTGTAAGCATCATCAACATCGCTCGTTTCCCAGCCAACCTCACGGTAAGCGGGTATGCGCGGCTGTGCCGACGCACGCAGCCGGCAATACCGCTCATATTTTGCGGCCCGTGACCCCGGCGATGCTGCTATTACGACGTCCGCTTTTGCCATTTCCTACCCTGTCGACGTGTCTGTCCGGCCAATTTGGTGTCGTCCGGCGGCAAATATCCGAATATCATTTGAATTTAATTGCGCTGCCGATGTTTTTATCTTCCGTCGCCCATTTAAGCCTGGCGTAAGTTCCTGTCAGCGCTTGTGTTTTAATTATTCGTTATTTTCCGTTCCATCTGCATTTCTGGCAGCGAATTATTTCTGGGTCGTAGCGCTGATGCCAACAGTTTCGGGTCGTGGTATTGAACTGCTGGGTGACGGAGACAGGTCGTCCGCCCAGGGAGGGTGAGGTGAGACGGCGACCTACTGCAAGCCGCAAACCGAAAAAGCGGCTCGCGAATCCGACCCACCTCAAGCGCGGCGATGCACCCAAAGCCGCGCGACAAAGGAACTCCTCCAAACAAACGGACCTCGCGCGACTGACCCGCGAGCTGGGCGAAGCGCTGGAGCAGCAAGCCGCCACCGCAGAGATCCTGCGGGTGATCTCAAGCTCGCCGACCGACCTTAAACGCATTTTCGCGGTAGTGGCGGCTAGTGCGACTCGCCTTTGCGATGCCTCTGACGCGACAATTCATCAGGTGGACGGTGCTGTACTTCGCCTCGTCGCCCACCATGGGCCCATTCGTGATCCCGGTTCGTTGCCAATGACGCGCGGCGTTCTCGCTGGACGTGCCGTTCTCGACCGGCGAACGATCCACGTCGTCGATTTGCAGGCCGAAACCCGTGAATACCCAGAGGGTAGTGAGATTGCTCGACACCTTGGCTTGCGCACAAATCTGGCCGTTCCGCTGGACCGCGAAGGCGAAGCCGTTGGCGTGGTTCTCATACGACGAACCGAGGTCCGCCGTTTCACCGAGCGACAGATTGATCTGCTTAGGACCTTTGCCACACAGGCCGTGATCGCCATCGAGAATACGCGGTTGTTCGAGGCGGAGCGGCAGCGCACGCATGAACTTGCTGAGTCGCTGGAGCAACAGACGGCCACGGCGGAGGTGTTGCGCGTTATCAGCAGTTCGCCAGGTGAACTGCAGCCGGTTTTCCAGGCCATGCTGGCGAACGCGGTACGTATCTGCGACGCCAAGTTCGGAAACATCTACCGCTGGGACGGCGAAACTGGACACGTTGTTGCGATGCACGATACGCCGGCGGCCTTTGCCGAACAACGCAAGCGTTCACCAGCTTGGCGTCCCGGTCCGAAAACTCCTCTCGGCCGTATGCTTGCGACGAAAGCAGTGGTCCACGTCGCCAACCTTGCGACAGAAGATGCATATATCGCACGACGTGATCCAGTAGTGGTTGCAGCCGTTGAACTTGGGGGTGTACGGACGTTTATCGCCGTCCCGATGCTAAAGGAGAATGAACCGATCGGTTTCATTTTGATGGCTCGCCAGGACGTTCGTCCCTTCACCGACAAACAAATTGAGCTGGTGACGAACTTTGCTGCCCAAGCCGTCATCGCCATCGATAACACACGGCTACTGAACGAATTGCGGCAATCGCTGGAGCAACAAATAGCCACAGCAGATGTGTTGCGCGTCATCAGTTCGTCGCCCGGCGAGTTGAAGCCAGTTTTCCATTCGACGTTGGAGAAAGCGACACAGCTTTGCGAAGCGTCGTTCGGTACATTGTTTCTGCTCGAAGGTGAAAGCTTCCGGCGCGTTGCGCTACATAACGCACCTGCGAAGTATGCGGTATTCACCGACAAGAATCCGCTCATTCCCTATCACCAGTCCCCGAGCCTCAATCGTTTAATAGAAACAAAGCAAGCGGTTCACGTCACGGACATGATGATTGAAGAGCCCGACGCGCCGGTTACAAAGTTTGGGAACGCACGGTCGCTCGTGACTGTACCAATGCTCAAGGACAACGAGCTCGTGGGTGCCATCGGGATCTACCGGCAGGAGATTCGGCCCTTCACCGACAAGCAGATCGAAGTGGTGACAAACTTCGCCGCCCAAGCCGTCATCGCCATCGAGAACACACGGCTGCTCAACGAATTACGCCAACGCACGAGCGATCTTACTCAATCATTAGAGCAGCAGACCGCGACGTCGAAGGTGCTCGAGGTTATCAGCCGCTCGGCGTTCCACCTTCAGGCAGTGTTTGAAACTGTCGCCGAAAGCTCGGTCAGGCTGTGTGGGGCCGATCGAGCGTTCATTTGGCGCTTCGACGGCGAGTTGCTGCGGATGGTGGTGGCCTTCAACGCTCCTCAGGAGCTCAAGGATTTTGTATTCCAAAATCCAATTCGACTTGACCGATATAGCGCTTCTGGCCGTGCGGCACTTGAGCGCCAAACAGTGCATATTCACGACGTCTTGGCTGATCCCGAAATTACGTATGCTGGTAAAGAGGCACTCCGGACGATTCTCGCGGTGCCAATACTGAAAGGCGACGACCTCCTGGGCGTCCTGGTGATTTATCACCTGGAGGTCAGGCCGTTTACAGACAAGCAGGTCGCTCTGGTTGAGACCTTCGCTGACCAAGCTGCCATCGCGATCGACAACGCCCGACTCTTGGACGAACTGCGTGAGTCGTTGGAGCAGCAAACGGCGACCTCGGAAGTACTGCGCGTGATCAGCTCTTCGCCGGGCGAGCTTAAGGCGGTATTTCAGGCCATGCTGGAAAATGCGGTGCGTATCTGCGATGCCACCTTCGGCACGCTGTACTTATGCGAGGGATCTCAATTTCGCGGCGTGGCGGCCCACAGCAAGGAAAGCTACGCCAATTATTTTCAGGACAACGCCGTGTTCGACCTAAAGGATAATCCGGGAATTCCGATCGACCGCGCGGCCAACACCAAACAAGTTGTCCACATCCCCGATCTGCGGACCGATCAGTCCTACATTGGGAAAAACCCTCGCATAAAGCAATTCGTTGAACTCGGCGGTGGCCGCACTACTGCCGTCGTGCCGATGCTTAAGGAGGACGAGCTGGTCGGCGCTATTATCATCTACCGGCAAGAGGTTCGACCGTTCACTGATAAGCAGATTGATTTGGTAAAAAATTTCGCCGCTCAGGCTGTAATCGCAATTGAGAACACGCGACTGCTCAATGAACTACGCGAATCGTTGGAACAACAAACGGCGACCTCAGAGGTGCTGCGCGTCATTTCCAGCTCCCCTACGAACGTTCAGCCGGTGTTCGATTCAATTGCAGAGAGTGCGGTTAGGCTTTGCGGAGGTCAATTTTCTTTCGTGACTCGGTTCGATGGCAAAGTTATGAACTTTGCCAGCTGTTTTGGTCTGAGTGCCGAAGGACTAGACGTTTTTCGAAGCCTTTTTCCACTTACAGCCAGCGATGACACCGTGTCAGGTCGTGCGATATTGCGGCGCACGATTGTGGAGATAGCAGACGTTCAGGCTGATGCCGCCTATGGCGGGCAACCCCAACGCCTCGCCCGCACCGCGAACTATCGAAGCATTGTCGGGGTGCCGTTACTGCATGAGGGTAATCCAATCGGGGCGATCGCCGTTGCTCGTGCTCATGCCGGATCTTTTCCCGAACGCCAAATCGCGCTGCTGCAGGCCTTCGCGGATCAGGCCGTGATCGCAATTCGCAATGTGCGCCTGTTCGACGAAGTGCAAGCGCGCACCGAGGATTTGACGGAGTCCTTACAGCAGCAAACGGCTACCGCCGACGTGCTCAAGGTCATCAGTCGGTCGACATTCGATTTGCAGACAGTCCTCAATACGCTGATTGAATCAGCTGCGCGCCTGTGTGACGCGAACCAGGGGACGATTAGCCGCCAGATCGAAGGAAAGTTCTATCGCTCTGCGACTTATGGACACTCCTCCGAGTATTCCACCTATATTCACGCATCACCGGTCGATCTTGATCGAAGTTCCGTTGCCGGACGAGCCCTGGTCGAAGGGCGGGTTATCCACATTGAGGATATAAAATCAGATCCCGAATACACATTTTCTGCCGGGTTAGAAATCGGAGAATTTCACACGGCTATCGGCGTCCCCATGATGCGCGAGGGCGTGCCCATTGGCGTGTTGGCGTTGACGCGTAAAGACGTGCGCCGCTTCACAGAAAAGCAAATTGATCTCGCGATGACCTTCGCCGACCAGGCGGCCATTGCGATTGAGAACGTGCGCTTGTTCGAAAGTGTGGAGGCCCGCACGCGCGAACTCGCCACATCACTAGAAACCCTGCGTAATACACAAGACCGGCTGGTGCAAACACAAAAGCTCGCGTCGCTTGGTCAGCTCACTGCCGGCATTGCGCATGAGATCAAGAATCCACTTAACTTCGTCAACAATTTTTCGAACCTTTCAGGAGAGCTGATCGAGGAGCTCGAAGAGGCTTTGAGTCATGTGAAGGTGGATAAGAAAACACGCGGTGAATTGACAGAGCTGGCGGAGACTCTACGTGGCAATCTCGAAAAGATCGCGCAGCACGGCAAGCGGGCCGATTCTATCGTGAAGAACATGTTGCTGCACTCACGCGAAGGCTCAGGTGAACATCGGTCCGTTGACATCAATGCGATCGTCGACGAAAGCTTCAACCTTGCCTATCACGGTGCTCGAGCCGAAAAGCAGGGCTTTACCATCACGTTGCAGCGCTCGTTCGATCCGACTGCCGGCGAAGCGGATCTTTACCCGCAAGAGATCAGCCGGGTCCTGCTGAACTTGATTTCAAATGGCTTTTATGCGGCGACTAAACGCAAGGCGGAAGTTGCTAATGACGAATATGAGCCGATCCTTGCAGCCAGCACGAAAGACCTTGGCGATCGGGTCGAGATCAGGATCCGCGACAACGGATCTGGTATTCCACCTGAGGTCAGGGAGAAAATGTTCAACCCGTTCTTTACGACCAAGCCGGCGGGAGAAGGCACCGGACTTGGCCTCTCAATCAGCCACGATATTGTTGTGAAGCAACATGCCGGGACGATTGAAGTCGACAGCAAACCCGGCGAGTTTACCGAAATCCGAATTGTGCTACCACGGACCGGAGCATTTCCGGTGCAGTCAGGGGGCTAGACATGAATCTCCTCATCCTAGTTGTTGATGATGAACCGGACGTTGAGATTCTGTTTCGCCAGCAGTTCCGGCGAGATCTGCGCGCTGGGCGCTTCACCATGGACTTCGCCCAATCCGGTGCCGGCGCACTTGAGAAGATTGCCAATGCCGGCGATGCGTCGCTCATTTTAATCCTTTCGGACATCAACATGCCGGAGATGACAGGCTTAGAGCTCCTGCCCAAGGCCAAGGCTCTGCGGCCTGATGTACCCGTAATTATGATTACGGCCTATGGCGATGCCGAGACCAAGCGAAAGGCATTGGAACGCGGCGCCGAAGCTCTGCTGACCAAGCCGATTGATTTCCCTCTGCTCCGCAATGAGATCGATAATCGGGTCCAGCAGGCAGCCTGAATGTCTGCTTTTAGCACAAAGCGGACATTCCACGACTGAGTTCCAATGTCCACTTTCGGGGGTAAAGCGGACATCGGATGGAAGCGCTTCAATGTCCGCTTATGACCCAAAGCGGACATGAGGGGTTCAGGATTTCTGCCGTGCAACCTGACCCCTGAAAACCCCAGCCCCAGCTGCCCCCTCCTGACAGCGCCAAAAAGGGTAGGCCACCGGCAGCATTTGTCCAGGTGCGCTACCGCTACAACTCGAAATCATAGTGCTCGCTCACGACTGGCTGGCCCCAGCTTTGGTGCGGTTCAATGTGCGTGAGCTTGAACCCGGCCTTTTGATAGATATGCCGAGCCGCGGTGAGCACGCTATGCGTCCATAACGTCATCTTGCGGTAGCCGGCGCCGCGGGCGAAGCGAATAGCTTCATCGGTCAGCCGCTCGCCGATGCCAAGTCCGCGCGCGCTCGGCTCGACCAGCAGAAGCCGCAGGCGCGCGACGCTATCGCCGTCATTCACGACCATTACCGTTCCGGCGTTTTCCCCGTCGATCTCGGCGATCCAGCAACGCTCGCGCCTTTCATCGAATTTGTTGACGAAATCGGCGACGATCTGCGCGCACACGCCCTCGAAGGGCTCGAGCCAGCGATATTCCTGCGCGTAAAGCTCGGCGTGACGCTTGACGATCCAGCCGAAATCGCCTGGCCGTGGCGGACGCAAAATGTAACTTCCCAGCGGGGCCGGCTCGGATTGCGCGCATCCGCCGAGCAGGTTTTCGATCCTGACCATCGCTTCGATCAGCCGCGCCTGATCGGCGGGCGCGAGCTTTTCCAGCATGGCGGCGGCGGCGCGCTGCGAGCGTGCGTCAAGCGGCGTGAACGATTTCCTGCCGCGGGTGGTCAGCGTCAGATGGCTTTGCCGCGCGTCCTTCGGCGACATTGTCTTGCGGATCAAGCCGCGCTTTTCGAAATTACGCAGCACGCGGCTGAGATATCCGGCATCGAGATCGAGATTGAGTGCGATCTCGCTTGCGGTCGGCGCACCGTGACTGGCGATCTCATACAGGACGCGCGCTTCCGCGAGCGAATAGGGGCTGTCGAGAAAAGTCTTGCGCAACACCCCGATCTGCCGCGTATAGAAGCGGTTGAAGCGGCGCATGGCCGTGACCCGGTTCTCGTGCGGTGCAGCGGTCATCGCTAAAGCCTCGGCAGAATAGTTGACTAAGTCAAGTGTTACGGCATGGCGATGTGGGTTTCAGTCCTCTCACGAACGACTAGCTGGCCCCAGCTTTGGTGCGGTTCAGTGTGCGTTGGCGCTGATGCCCCGAAGCGCAGGACTCCTGGCCAAGATCCTCCCCTCAACGCTATCGATTCCTGAATCAGACGGCGGTGCAGAGGCGCAAATTACTTTTACTAGGATCATCGTCCACGCAGATGGGCACAAAGAGATCGAGGGTGTGACGCCACCGGCGCGCCCTGACTCTTCCCCTATGCTTCCCAGCCTGTTGGCGGTGCATCGCCGTAACATCGGCATCGCAAAGCCGTGCCGCCGATTCGCTAAGCGTGTTATAGCGGTGGTTGAAGACCAGGATTAGCTGGCAATCAGCGCTCGCCCGCCCAACAGCCTTGTCAGTTCAGTTTCCTTATCGGCGAGCTGACGTTCCGCTTCGCTCAGCGCTCTAGATTTTATCTGATATTCTTTCTCGCGAGCACGCAATTGGTCGCGCAGCGTCCTGTCGCGCGTCTCGAGCGCCAAATTCGTCACTTTGTTCTCGGCCAACTCTTTCTTGAGCTGATTGATAGTGTTGGTCTTCCTGCCAAGTTCGGCGGCTTGCGTCGTCGCCTTCGCTTTTATCCTTTCGATATCCATTTCGAGGCGTCGGGTCGACATGGCGAATTCGGCGCGAAGGTGATCCTTATCAGCGAAGATTTCGGCGGTCGACTGCGCCATTGAGGCTTCCAGCCGCTTCGTGGTCAACCGCTCCGCGCGATTATGCACCAGCGGAATGAACAACAGACCGAGCAAGGTCGCGACCAAGAACCCGATCCCGATATACATGACCGATTCGATCATGGTGCTACGCCCTAAGCGCTAACGATCATGGCAACCAAAAGCAGTTCACTTTCCACGTTGGCTTCAATCCGACGTAATCAGAGCTGATTTTGGATTTGCTGAAAATCGCACGACGACCCTGAAAGGCTGACGATTGGTGGCCTGTCCCTCTGTCCCAAGGCCATCATCACTTAGCGTCGCGGCCGAAATGCGCAGGACAGATGTTTAAATGCAGGCAGGTAACATTCGATCAATTCGCTCAGGTGCAGTGACATTGGTCGCAATAAGGCGCATCGCCCTCGTTAGAAAATATTCATCCGGTGTGGCAGAAATGTCATACGCTTCGGACTCACCGAACGTGTTCAGATGTGCACGCGCGCCGTATTCCACTTCTTTTAGACATTGTGTTTCTCCTTCAGATCAAAGCGCAGCCGTTCAGCTGCACCGAAAGGTAAAATGTCGACGCGTTTATTAGCTTGCCGAATTTCTGACCTTTATTGATCCAACTTATGCCACAGCCTTTTTTGATGCAAAGATCTGGATTCGATTCGTCGGGGTAATTGCACGGGGGAGGCCGCATTGAAGGGGCTGGTTTGTTGTAACGGTATTGCTGCGATTGTGCTGCTGTTTTCAGTCGTCACTGCGCATGCGGAAGTCGCGAGCATCTATGGCGGAAGTGACGGTCTCTGCGGCCACAAGACCGCGAGCGGAGAACGGCTAAATTGTGCAGCAATGACAGCCGCCCATCGCAGGCTACCGTTCGGCGCCCAGGTTCGCGTTTGTCACAGCGGATGCGTCACGGTTCGCATCAACGACCGCGGCCCATGGGTTCGAGGTAGAGACATCGACCTGTCACCAGCAGCCGCCCGAGCCATCGGCTTGTACAAGACGGGGCACGTCACAATGTCTGCAGGTTTGTGAAGACCAGGGTCAACGCGCATGGGAACGCTCCTCTGAATGTCCGCTTTTGGCACAAAGCGGACATGCCGAGACGCTGAACCAATGTCCGCTTTCGGGGGTAAAGCGGACATCACGCGGACATTCGCTGATGTCTGTTTTTGATCCAAAGCGGACATTGGCCATTACGCATGTTGATCTAATGCTTGGTGCCGTCGGCCGGCAATTCAAATTGAAAAATCGAGCCTCTAGGCGCACCAGCCGTCACCCAGATCCGGCCATGGTGGCTCTCGATGATCGACTTACAGATCGCAAGACCCATTCCCATCCCGCGGGCCTTGGTCGTGAACATTGGTTTAAAAACGCGATTGAGGTCGGCAATATCAATACCTTTTCCGGTGTCCGCGATTGAGACATGTACGCCATTGTGTTCGGTAGTTTCCGATTTTATGGATAGGACGCGCGGTTCTGCCGAATCCATCGACTCAATGGCATTCATCACCAGATTCAAAATCACCTGCTGTAACTGGACCTCATTGCCGACGACAGGTGGAAGTTGGTCGCTCAGGTTTGCCTGAGTTTCAATGTTGTGCTTGCGCAGGTCTACAAAAACCACCGACAGAACTGACTGAATCAGCTTATTGAGGTCCGTGGAAGTTTTCTCCTGCGTATCCTTCCCGAATAACCCGTGGACGTTCGTGATTACGTCACTTGCCTGATGACCGGCCGCCACAACCTTGTTCAATACGTCCCGGGCCCGGCCAATTTCGGGTTTGTCTCTTGACAACCACCGCAAGGCCGCATTGGCCATTGTCACCATGCCAGTGATAGGTTGTCTGATTTCATGGGCAATGGCGGCTGAGAGCTCGCCGGCTGTTGCCATTCGGTTCACGTGCGTAAGCTCTGCGAAAGTCTCACGTGCCCTTCTTTCGGCGCGGTGGCGGTATTGACGTTCAAGCAGCAACCAGGCGATGAGCGTAGCCTGCGCAAAGATCGCGGCGGTGATCGCCAAAATTTGCAGCTTGTACAGCTCCCATGCGCTCGTTTCGCGGAAACGGATTTCACTACCTGCAGGCAGCTTTGATTCGGTAATTCCCCATCGTTGCAGCTGCCGCCAGTCAAAAAGAATCTTGTTTGTTGGCACCTCAGCAACTTGAGGCCTCGACGCTTCCGTGCCTGATAGCACCTCTAACGCAAGCTTACCCGCCTCCACGCCATGCGCTGAAAGACTGTTAACTTTTCCGCCGACGAGCCCTCGACCGACGAATTGATCAAAGAAACCGTAAGTTGGTGCATTCGCCGCCGCCGAAACACGTTCCACTACCTCACGTGGGACGAAGGTCTCGCCAGCGCCGTCTCGAAAGACAGTCGTGTAGAACACAAGGGTCCGCGGCGGTAGACGCGACAGTTCGGTAAGCAAATCTTGCAAAGGTAATGTCGCCAGGTATTGGAAATCGAGGCGGCTCTCATAAAAACCAAAGTCTATTCTCGCCAGCTCGAGGAGCCTTTTGTCGAAGTCCGAAGTGCCAGCAACAACGACGGCGCGTTCTGTCTTGGGATGCAGGCTGAGCGCAATTTCGACTGTGGGCGCGAACTCTCGCTTTAAGAGAATGCCGCGGACGTGAGCAGGCAACACCCGATTGCCAAGTTCTGTTTTGTCGATCGCGCAAAAGACGATCGGCGTCCCAGGAAAGACGACCGATCCATAATTCAGCAAGAATTCAATTGAGGCTGGATAGATGGCAATGGCCACGTCGATTTTCTTGTCTGCATATTTTCTTTGAAGGACATCACGCAGAAACAGTTGGTAATTGTTCGAGCCGAACCGAGAGAGGTCCATCGACTCGTTGTAGATCTCCACACGATCTGTTGAGTTTGCGCTAAGGGTTCGGACGAGATCGGCCTGGAGAACCGCGAGAGCGGGCAACTCGGGGCGCTCGCCGAAGAGCAGAACAACGTGCCGTGTTGCTGAATATGCCGGCAACGCGGTGACGATCCAAACCATCAACGCCGTGCATACAACCAGCAACGCAGTACGCAGTTTCATGAAGTCCAGATCCAAGACCTCAGACCCATCCCCGCATGTTTGCTGTTTAATAACTGATATAAATCACTATCCATTTGAGCTAAATCAAATATTCGCCGAGCGGACATCGGCGCCTATCCGCAGAATGCGGAT
>Ga0126381_100009130_pt1 | contig 11133 bp, 7 predicted proteins | sample PanSoiMetPlot_28_FD_96465 | JGI IMG/M metagenome (GOLD analysis project Ga0126381, IMG submission 96465) | Tropical forest soil microbial communities from Panama - MetaG Plot_28 | ecosystem: Environmental > Terrestrial > Soil > Tropical forest > Bulk soil | place: Panama | collected 2016-02-17
CCTCGCCCTGGCTCATCGGAGCCGAAAAATAGACGTACAGCCGGAGCAGGTTGCCGGGCAGCAAGTCACCGGATGGGTACACGTGCTCCACGCGCGTCGAGCGGGTCGTGTCCTTCGGAGGTCCGTTGAAGATTCTCTCCAGCGGAGCGGCACTAGGCGCGCGAAAAACCGCGCGATAGCGTACGCCCGGCTCCAGCGGAAAGCGCGGGTGAAACACGAGCGAACCTTTCTCCACCGTGTAGGAGCCGAGCAGAGGGGGCACATCGCCAGTACCGGCGTAGACGGCGTAGACGGCGAACACGGAAGCCCAGCCCTTCGCGGGCGGTGCTGCGGGTGCGCTCCATCCGCTCACCCTGAGTGCGCCGTTCTCGAACCGGATATCGATGGCCTGAGCAGCCACGGCCGTGCCCCAGAGGAGCGCAGCCGCGACGGTGAAAGGAAATAGCTCCCGCAAAGCCGAAGCGCTCAGGGCAGCGCGATGGACTGCAGATTCATGGGACCGGGCTTGCCTACCAGCACCACCGCATTGGCCGCGTCGAATGCGGCGAGCTGTTGCACGTTTTTCAGATCGAGCTTGTCGTACGGGACGCCGGCGGGGCCATCCACCTTCGTCGGCGAATCGATGGCCGCGTACGATTCCAGCGCATCGGCCTTCAGCTTCACCAGCCCACGCGACGAGTTCGCGATCAAGATGAAATCGTGGCCGTCCTTCTTGTAAGGCACCATATCCAAGGGCTGATTGCCAGCCCCCAGGTCGGCGATGGTCACGCCTTTCACCTTCTCCCCGGGCTTCAGCGAACCAGCCGGAATCTTGACCAGCGGCGTGCAGGTGTATGCTGCCAGAATGTACGGCTGGCCAGCTATGGTGTAGGGCACGAACGTGCGGACCGGCGATTGGGTCTCGTAACGGCCGTGCGACGAATGCCAGATCTGCAGTGTAGCGCCCGGTTCGGCGTTCTTGAACGGCACGGGGATGGACCGCAGCGCAGACGACCATTCCTCATTCGACAGGCCCGCCACCAGCAGGTTGCCGTTGACGTACGACATGTCAGTGATGGTCATCATCCTCGGGTCCTGCCGTGCGCCCGGATTGGCGGCGGGCTGATCGGACAGGCTGACGGAAGCGTGCCGGATGTTGTCTAGCGAAACGTTGGTCACATTGCCGGCGGCATCCACGCGCACGATCAGCGGCGCCGCATCGGGACCTTTGCCGCGGCTCACGGACAAATAGATATTCCTTGAAATCGGGTTGACCTTCACGTCGTTGATCGCGATCTGTTCCGTCGCTACACCGGCCATAGCGGCGATCTTGACGTCGATACCCTCTACATCCACCTTCGCCGCGCCGTGCGCAGGGGAGCGATCGCCCGTGTCGATCTCAACCACCGCGGCTCCGGCCGAGTCGCCCACAAAGAGGACGCCATCGGGGCCGAAGGCCAACGCTCCAGCCGATTTCAATTGGACTTGGCCGGCTTTGAGGTTCGCGGTAAGGCTGGCTGGCTTGGTGGTGTCAGCCATGGCGAAAGCCAGCGCCAGTAATGCGAGCACGAAACACCCGCAAGCGATTCTGCGATACATGTTTCCCTCCTGACTGAGCCGAATAGGCATCAGTCTATCACGGGAAAGGACCACTCCCTGCGGTCGAGCAACAAGCGGCGGCTCCGATATGGGTGTCCCCGTGCATTCGGAGCCGTCGCTTGCTGCTGGAGCGAAGGGAGTGATCTGCCGACGCTAACGAACGGACGGAGGAATTAGCGGACTTTCACCCCGCGAGAGGCGCTACTTCTTCCCCTTCGCCCGCTTGTACTCGTCGCGGATTGCCTGCATCTGCTGCGCGTGTTTCTCCACGTGATTCGTCAGGCGTTCAAGCAGTTGATGGACCGTAAGCAGTCCGTCTGTCGAGTGGTTGCCCGCCCGCCCAAACGATTCGCCCGGCAGTTCCTTGAGCAGTTCGTAATTCTCAGCACGCAGCCGGCGCAGGGTCTCGAGCGACTGCTTCGGCTTGCGCCGCGCGTAATCCAGGTTGGTCGCCCACTGGTCCTGTTGGAACGCCAGCAGCGGCGGCGTATCCTCGGCGATGATCTGGCGGAAGCGGGAAGCGAATACCAGTTCTGTGTCGGCCAAGTGGGCGATAATCTGCCGGATGCTCCACTTCCCCGGCGCGAGAGTGAAATCTTCTTCTTCGCCAAAAACACCGGTCAGCACGACGGCCAGCAACTCGGGGCCGCGGCGATATCGTTCCAATAAAGCAGGTAGATCGGGCATAGGTTCGGTGCTAATAATAGTCGGCGCAGCTCAAGTAATAACCGCACCGAGTGCAAATCAGCTTGCATTTGCGCTGCTCCAGGCGCATCGAGCACACCGGGCAGTACAGCATTGGTTCCTTCTCATCGCCGCGCGCGGCGGTCTGCTCGGCTTGCGGTTCTCTCTCGGACACTCTGAGCTTCCCAGATTATACCGCCGACCGAAGCTGCCAGCCGACAGCGGACAGCCATCAGCTAAACCATACCCGCGACCGAAGCCGCTGCCTGAGCTGATGGCTATTGGCGGGCAGCTTACAATGAACTAATGCGAACTTTAGGGGCGGCGGCTCTTTTGGCAACGCTGGCGTTATCAGGCTGGGGACAGCAACGGAGCAACGCTCCTCCCGTGCGGCTCGTTTCGCGCGGAACACGCGGCGCCGTGGCCGCGGGCACGGAGTACGCTACTGAAGCCGGCATGCGCATGCTCGTCGGCGGCGGCAATGCAGTGGACGCGGGAATCGCCACCATGCTGGCGGCTTCCGTCTGCGAGTTCTCCCACTTCGGCCTCGGCGGCGAATCGCCCATTTTGGTTCGCACCAAAGACGGTAAGATGCACGCCATCGCGGGAGTCGGTACCATGCCCAAGCTCGCCTCGGCCGATTTCTTTCGCAACCACGTCCTCACTCCGCTAGAAATCGTCGATCCGCCGGAGGGGCACGGTCTGAAGAATTGGGTCCCGGTGGCGGGAATTCTCTCCGCGCTTGTCCCTGGCATGGTGGAAGCCGCCCTGGTTACGCTGCGGGATTTCGGCACCAAATCGTTCGGCGAAGCGATCGAACCAGCCATCGAGTTGGCCGATGGCTTTCCGCTCGATGAGTTCCGCTCGCGCTCCATCCGCGCCAGCCTGAAATACCTGGAGGCATGGCCGTCCTCCAAGCGCGTCTACCTGGCGAACGGCCCGATGCCGCGCGCTGGGGAGATTTTCCGGCAGCCCGACCTGGCGCGCACACTGCGCTCCATGGTGGCCGTCGAAAAGCAGGCGCTGGCAGGCGGCGCCACGCGGCAGAAAGCTATCGACGCCGTGCGCGACTACTTCTACCGAGGCGAGATCGCGCACAAGATCGACGAATTTTCGCGCCAGAACAACGGCCTGCTCCGCTACGACGATTTGGCCGCCTTCCGCATCGAACCGGAGGACGCGGTCTGCACCAACTTCCACGGCTACACCGTCTGCAAGCCCGGCTTCTGGAGCCAGGGACCGGCCATGATCGAGACCCTCAATATCCTGGAGGGCTACAACCTGGCCGAGATGAAGCAGAATTCCACCGAGTACATTCACACTCTCGTCGAAGCGCTCAAGCTGGCCTACGCCGACCGCGATACGTACTATGGCGACCCGCGCTTCGTCAAGATTCCGGAGCGGCTGCTGTCGAAAGACTATGCCGCCGAACGGCGCAAACAGATCGGGCACGATGCTTCGCTCGAATTCCGGCCGGGCGACGTGGAGCCGAACCCGCCCAAGCATCCTTTCTACGCCTCCATCACCCGCTACAAGATCGACGACGCGCTCATGGCGAAAGACACCACCAGCGTCGACGCGGTCGACAAGGACGGCGTCGCCATTTCGATCACGCCTTCCGGTGCGTGGATGCCCGCGGTGATCGCCGGCGATACGGGTATTCCGCTTACCGAGCGCGCGCAGAGTTTCCTGCTGGTGCCGGGCCATCCCAATGAGCTCGCCGGGGGCAAGCGCCCGCGCGTTACCCTCAGCCCGACCTTGGCCGTCGCGCCCGACGGCAAGTCGGTGATCGCGCTTTCCACGCCCGGCGGCGACAATCAGGATCAATCGCTGCTTCAGGTATTGTTCAACAACATCGAGTTCAACCAGAACTGCCAGTGGGCGGTAGAAACGCCGCGCTTCCAGACCGAGCATCTGGTTTCCAGCTTCGACAACCACGCCATGAATCCCGGCAGTCTGCTGCTGGACGAGCGCCTGCCAGCGGCCGTGGTGGAAGAACTGAAAGCGCGCAAGCACCTGGTGGAAATCAAGACCAAGTACGAAAGCGGCGCCGCTCCGGTCATCGTGCGCCTTTATCCCACCGGGCTGATCGAGGCCGGCGCGGATCCGTTCTACTTCCGCGCCGCGCAGGCGTGGTAGGGCCGCTGTTCGACGAACCGTCGTCGTTCGACCGCGACGGGCTGGCGGAACGGCTGCGGCGGTTGGCGGAACAGAAAATTTACATCGGCGGCAGTTCCTGGAAGTATGAAGGCTGGCTCGGTCAGATCTACTCGCGCGACCGGTATCTGGACCGCGGCCGTTTCTCCCGCAAGCGCTTCGAGGCCGAGTGTTTGCGCGAGTACACAGAGACGTTTCCCGCGGTTTGCGGGGATTTCGCTTTCTACCAGTTCCCGACCGAAGAGTTCTGGCAACGCCTCTTCGCTCAGACGCCGGCGCATTTCCGCTTCGCCTTCAAAGTGCCCGAGCAGATCACTTGCCGCGCCTTTCCGATGCATGCGCGCTACGGACCGCAGCGCGGCCAATGGAACGACGCCTTTCTCGACAACCGGATGCTGGAAGAGATGTTTCTGCGCCCGCTCGCGCCCTACCGCGAGAAGACTGCCGTACTGATCTTCGAGTTCGGCGCATTTGGGCCCCGGAGTTTCGCCGGAGTGCACGAGTTTCTCGACCGGCTCGATCCCTTCCTGGCGGCACTGCCTCCGGAGTTCCGCTACGCCGTGGAGATTCGCAATCCCGAATTCCTCGAGAAGGATTACTTCGCCTGCCTGCGCAGCCAGCGCGTGGCGCATGTCTACAATGCGTGGTCGCGCATGCCCGAGTTGCGCCACCAGATTTCGATTCCCGACTCGGTCACCACGGATTTTCAAGTGTGCCGCGCCCTGCTTCGCCGCGGCCGCGTGTACGAACAAGCGGTCGAGACTTTTCAGCCTTACACGGAAATCAAGGATGAGAATTCGGAAGCGCGTCAGTCGATGCGCATCTTGATCGGCCGCGCGCGCGAGGACCGCCAGTTCCTGTTTCTTTTCGTCAACAACCGCCTCGAGGGCAACGCGCCGATGACGATTCTTTCGGTGGTGGAACCGTAGCCACCTTGGCGGCGCATTCACTCGTGGAAGCCACTGGGGCTGTCGGCCCCCAAAAAGGAGGGCCGAACCGGGCGGGCATGAACTGGGAAGCTACGCTCGCCCGGTTCACAGGTTGGTTCAGTGAGAGTGATAGGTAATCTACCGCTAGTCCCGGCGATGTGTCAAAGGAAGAGGACACGTCGGCGTACTTCGCCATACTCTCCACCACCAACGTCATGCTGATGAAACAGTAACGTCACGCAGCGGCAAGAACGCCATACCGGGGATACGTGCAAACCAACGATGAGCGGGAGGGGATTGCGTGTTGCATTGTGCAACGCAACTGTAACACGGCGCAGCGTGTTAAGCAGTGACGGCAACCAGCGGAACTAGTGCTCGGAGGAAATTGCCTCATGTCAGCCGCCTTCAATCGACCTCAAGTCAAAATCTTAGGCTCGCGCTCCGTGCTGTGCCAGCGTCCAGGCTGTGAAACACCGGCATCATTTCTCTTTCGTATGGATAGGGGTCCGATTACCGGCTGCTGTGAGGTACATGCCAGGCAACTGGCGGTATCATTCGGAATCGAACTTCCGGAGTCTCCCATGAACCGCATCCGCACAGGTTGGACGGGCGAATTAAAGTAGCGCGCGAAAGCGGGGCAGGCCGGGGAAAGCGGACAAGGTCATGCAGGCAGATCCCTTTCGCCACGTTTCGCGCCCTGCTCGTAAACAAGCGTGAAACGGCCAACAGTTTAAAATTGCGTCCCTGGACGAGCTTCGGCTAGACTTGGGGGACGCCCGCCTTCAACCCCCGGTTCCCGAAGCTTGTTCTAACCCAAAGGAGAAGCCTAATGAAGAAACTTCTGACGCTAATGCTCGGTCTGGCCTTCCTCGCCACGACCGTTGTGGTCCACGCACAGGACACCGAAACCAAGCAGACCAAGAAGAAGAAGGAAAAGAAGACCGACAAAAGCACCGACACCACGACGAAGCAGCAGCGCTAACCCGTGTGTTCCGGCGCAGGACTTGGCGTATGCTGAGAGAGATCCTAGGTCCTCAGGTGGGGTGGCCTTTGCGCCCGGTCACCCCATTTGGCACCAACTCCCTCCTTTTCAACACCACGAGGAAAGCAGAGGAAGGGTAGGGGGATTTTTCGTCCAAGCTCGCCTCACCGTTGATCGGTCGGGCCATTTGTACGCGTGTTACCAAGTTTCCAAAATTGAACCAGGTTTGCTGCGGAAGATAGCACGTGGTGCAAGTGCTACGGTGTCCTCTGCCTATTCACCAGGAATTCCTGAGCCACTTCTAACGCGTGCTACGGATTTCGGCCGCAAAATCACAGGTCCAGCCTGGCAAAAAACCTGGCGTACTCAGGGGGAAACACTTCAGGTCCGCACGGGGGCCACTCAATGCTCTAGAACGGCGATCCTAAGCCGTCGCACCCGACGATGCGATAGCCCCGAGCAGGAGCAGCCCTGCGCCGCAAAGGATGGCGACGGATGGTTCGGGCACACTGCTGCTACCGACGATTACACTCGGTCCGTTTGCTTCGATGTTGGAAAGCTGAGTGGCATTCAGAGCATTGTTGAAGAAAAAGGCATCGGCTATCTCACCTTGGAACTCGGAATCGAAATCGGGATTAATCCCGATGTCGGTGACATTTTCCACACCGCCGTTGTCGAAATTTGTGGAGCCGGTGAACTGCTTGGCCCCGACCTGAAAAATGTAGGAGCCAGAAGCGCCGCCGGAGTAACTAACGCCCACGAAGGTCCAAGTCCCGGTGTTGGCGGAGCCACCGCCAACCACGGTTCCGCCGATGAAGGCGCTGTATTGGAATCCGCCGTTGCGCACATCAACGTCGAGGGTTGGATCGAAGTTGCCATCATCGCTGGAGATCATGCCGCGAATGTTGCCCGTATCGGCCTAGCGGGGACCAGAAACCACGCCCCAAAAGTCTCGTTTGGCGTCAGTTCGATCGGGGTGCGGGGTTCCGTCACCCCCCGGCAAGACGGACAACTCGCGCCGTACCCGGCAGGTGGGTCACTGATCGAGCTGCTATTGCGTCAGGCGGGAAAGAAGCCACGCGAGGCGTACTTGTTCGCCCGCGAAAACGGCCTTCCGCCGGATGACCGAGATTTGCAGCAGCACGTCTTCCGCCCGACGGCGAAGAAGGTAGGTATTTACCACCCCGGCTTCGGTATGCACAGCTTCCGGCGGCTGAACATCTCCAGGCGGCAGGAAGTGGGCGCCACACCGTTCGAGGCGATGCGGGCAGCGGGTCACGCCAACGTCTCTACAACGTGGCTCTATACCGTGACGGATGCCGCCCGTGAGAAGAAGCAGGTAGCGCGGCTGTGGGAGCGGCTCGCGGGCGGAAAACCCTCCGGCCCGGTCCAGTAGTTCTCAGGAACTAGTTCCGAATTAGCTCCGCTGTCTGGGAATGGTGGGCTTGACAGAACTCGAATCTGTGACCTCCTGCGTGTCAAGCAGGCGCTCTAACCAACTGAGCTACAAGCCCTTATCGAAAACAGGGGCAACGACGGTCGTTGCCCCTTCCTTACAACCAGCTGCCCGTAGGACCTCTACCGTGTCAAGGAAGCGCTCTAACCAACTGAGCTACAGGCCCACAAGCGAATAGGATAACATGCGCGGAATGCGGTAACAATTTAGGGCAACATGGGGCAAATATTACATTAAGTGTTTTATTTGCAATATTTGTTCTATTTTGACACGATAGAGGTCTGGCGTTCGAGTCGACACGGGCCCGCGACAAAACGGAGCACTTCCAAAATTGGCGTCGTTGCGACCCGCGGCATCGGTGCTAAAGGCTTCCGACATCTTGTCCTGCTTTGAAGAGTCGATGGCGTGGTACCGGCAGTGAATTCGTGGGGCAGACTCCCGGCGTTTGCCGATTGGCGGGGCGGCTGGATCGGAGCGCAGGGATTGCCCAACCGTGCGATTGAAAATCCGGCCCTTCTCCTGCGCAAGGCTCTGGTGCTTCACGACCAGCCGAAACGGAGCCATGGCGTTTGTCTGCGGCTTGGGGTACTACGAGCTATATCTCCACGGAGGGAAGGTCGGCGAGCACGTTCTCGACCCCGGCTTCACCAATTGCGACAAGACCGTCTGCGCCTCGGGGTCTCTACGGCCTCGACCTAAGGGGATCCCTCTGTTCGCGTGTTAGTAAGTTCCATTTAATACCTATCCACTGATCGAAAGTAACGGACAGATCACTGAATGTTCCATCTGCGGGATCGCGCTCCTCAGTGTGTCCAGCAACACCGCTGAACCCGTTTGATGGACGCTGCTGTAATGATGCGACAATCGCTGGGTGATTCCGGCGCGTCAGTTGATGATCAGCGATCCCGCGATGGTGGAAACGCTCCATCAGGTGGCGCGATTCGGTAGCGAGCTTGCCCAGTAGATTAGAATCGAGCCTGTTAGTGTAGGCGTGAACGTCAGCCCCGGCCTCTCACTCCGCCGGGCTTTTTTCATTCCACTTACCGCGCTCACTTGGGTGTCCGCAGCCCTGCCCGCTCGAAGTAGAAGCCGTCATCGGATTGCGATCACCGTTTTCACGGAACCGATTCACTGGTCGGAATGGCGTGAAAATGCTGATCGTTTCCCGGTGAAAACGTTGATCGCTTTGGGATGAAATCGCTGATCGCTTTCGCGTGAAATCAGTGATCGCTTACCGCGAAATTCCGCACCTGGCATGTTAATGTGATTGCATGGCTATCCGAACGGCGGAAGCGCTGTTCAATTTTCCACGGCTTTACAGGCTGAAGTTTGCCGTCACCGGTGCGGTGGTGGCGATTACCAAACCGCTCTTATTTCGAAATCATATTACCTTTCGGGAAATTTTGGCCAAACGCATTGCGCCGGGAGAGCGGGTTTGCGAAGTAGGCTGTGGCGATGGCGAAAATTACTGCTACCTTCTGAGCGATGTCGGCCGCATAGATTTTACCGGCGCTGACCTGAACCCGAATATGATCGCCCATTGCCGCGAACGCTATCCGGAGGCCCAGTGGATTTGCAGCAATCTGGCAGAAATTATGGCTGCCCAATCGTTCGACACTTGCATAATCTCCAACCTGCTGCACCATCTCAACGCGCGCCGCGATATCACCACCCTTCTTCAGACCGCGTCCCGCCTGGCCAGGCGCATTCTGTTATTCGAGCCGCTGCAATCCGATTCCCCACTCGTCTACGCTCTCAAGCGGTTTTACTTTGCCGCCACCGACGGCGGGAATATTTACCTGCGACTGGAAGAGTTCCATCAGTTGTTCGATGAAGTGGGCGTTTACGTGGACTGGGAGTGGGCATCGGAACCGTTCCACCACTTCTATTCCTGCCAGATCTCCAGGCATTGAATGCCACGGTCCTGCTAAGCGATCAGGTGGCGGAGCACGAGAAAGCCGCATGCGGGAATTATTTCCAACAAGTCTTCGGTCGCCATTTTTCGCCCGATCTCCTGGCATCCCCTGCTGAGAAATAGCGGTCAGATCAGCTGCCGAGTCCGCCGATGGAAGGGACGCATCTCCGTACGCTACGCAAAGGAAGAAGGCAGTTCCGGCAGCGGCCAATTCCAGGTGTGGGGAATCGATCAAGGGCTAGATGGCCTCTCCTCGCTCCTGGGCAGTCTGTGTTCACCATCAAGTCGGCCGAAACAGCGGATAATCGCAGCTATCCGAAGAAACTACTGGCGGACGGGGCACAACTCCGTGCGAGGTTCGTAACCTTTCAGACGTCGCTGTTCGGGCAATAGTGCCTCCTCACTACCGGCCTTTTCGAGAGGCTGTTACGCAGTGCCTCATCCATATCTTGCAGTTGCAGGACGGTCCTCGGCGCGCGACGCCGATGCGCTCTGAGAAACGTAACATTTGTTTACCGTCGCTTAGGGTGATACGTTGCTCCAGTTGAGGGCAACATCGTCGGTCACGGGTAGGCGGTGCCGCGGCAGCCGGCGTAGAGTCCGTCGGGGCATGGAAGACCGTATCTGTCGAGCGCATCGGGGTCGTTGTATTCTTCGCCGGATTGCCGGCGGAAGGGATTCGAAGTTCATGGCGCGGTGTAGATTCTACATTTGATTCTCGCGTGAAGACAGCAACGGCCGCGGTTCGAGGTAAGGTCGGCTGCTAGTTGTGCCCAAAGGCGCGATTTTCACGTGCGATAAGAGACCCTGCGCGTGGCCCTTCAGGTGCACGCTCACGTTCCACAGGAGCAGTGTTTAGTGAAACTATTTCCAGGATGTCGCGAATGTTCGCGGCTGTGGGCTGAATTTTGCGAGACTATGAATCCGGTCCTGCGACTGAGGCGGGAACTCGAGGGGTCGTTGCTCGGTCAGGATCGAAAACAAGCGGACCTAATTGCCCCACGGCTTCGAGCAGCCGAACAGAACAACGTTGACGCTGGGGTTGCGCTGGAGCGGCACGAAGTCAAGGCGCATAGAGTGCCCGCGGCCGTCGGGTAGCAGCCGGCACGCTGCCGCGGGATGAACGGTTCGCACCGGGGATTGGACAAGTTCGATGACGAGCGTGGCACCTTCAGGTGCGCGCGTGGTTCTTTTCCCGGGGCGGTAACTGTGACACGCTTCGACGGTTGCGATGAATGCTCGCGGCTCTGGGGCGAATTTGCCCGGTGTGTTTACCTTGTTGTGGCAGTTGACGACAAACTACGGCGCGCAATGCTCGCGCATGACCGGGGTGGAGAGCAAGTCTCGGTTTCGGAGCTTCGAACGGCAGAACAAGAGAAGATGGATGCCCGGGTCGCGATCGAGCAACACCTAGCCGAAGCTCATGGGCATA
>Ga0126381_100009131_pt1 | contig 11133 bp, 5 predicted proteins | sample PanSoiMetPlot_28_FD_96465 | JGI IMG/M metagenome (GOLD analysis project Ga0126381, IMG submission 96465) | Tropical forest soil microbial communities from Panama - MetaG Plot_28 | ecosystem: Environmental > Terrestrial > Soil > Tropical forest > Bulk soil | place: Panama | collected 2016-02-17
GCTTGCAACAAGCAGCAGCAGTCTGAACCCGCCCAAGCTGGACCTAAAACGTTCGCTTCGCCCGAGGACGCCGGCAAGGCGTTGGCGGCCGCTGCGAAGGCACAAGATCAGAATGCGATTCTGCAGATCTTCGGCCCTGCGTCGAAGGACATCGTCTCCTCCGGCGATGCCACTGAAGATAAGGCGTCTCTTGATGGTTTCGCCCAGGCGTACCAAGCGATGAACCGTTGGCGGAAACTAAGCGACGGCACCGAATTGCTATTCGTAGGCACCGACAACCAGGCATTTCCGGTCCCGCTCATGAAAAACGCTGCGGGTCAGTGGTACTTCGACGCAGCAGCCGGGAAGGAGGAGATTCTGGCGCGTCGGATTGGAAAGGATGAGATAGCCGTGATAGATATATGTGCATCAATCGCCGACGCCCAGCAGCAATATTTTTCTCAGCGCCACGACGGAGTCAATCAGTATGCGGAGAAGTTCATCAGCGATGAAGGCAAGAAGAATGGCTTGTACTGGTCGACCCCGGATGGTCAACCTACGAGCCCGCTAGGACCGCTAGTGGCCTACGCTACCGCCGAAGGATATAAGGTTCAGCAAGGTCAACGTCAGCCCTACTACGGCTACTACTTTGGCATGCTGGACAAGCAGGGAGCTGACGCTAAGGGTGGCGCGAAGAACTACATGGTCAACGGGAAGATGACAGGCGGATTCGCAGTCGTTGCTTATCCTGCCCAGTATGGCGATTCGGGCATCATGACCTTCATCATCGACAGGAACGGAGTGGCGTACCAGAAGGATCTCGGAACGAACACCGATCAAGTTGCTGCCGCGATGGCAGAGTTCAATCCGGATAAGAGTTGGACGGTTGTGGAGTAACAACGCTTTTCAAATATCTTGATCGCTAAACCATCCAAGTGGCTGCAAAAACCCCGGAATGAAATGGTGGCCAGAGACGGGATCGAACCGCGGGTGCCGGCCTTTTCAGGGCCCCTAAACAGGGGACGCATAGGCTTCTTAGCGACATTTGCGTTGCGCAAGGACGACAAATGACGCGCAAGGCTGGTGAACCGCGGGTGTGAGACGCGGTGTTGCAGTGCAATCAATGAGAGCCCGGACTGCTGGATAGTGGCAAGAACTTCGCTGCAGCGGGATCCTTAACTACGAACGCCTGGGCCGAACGGTGTTGAATGTACCATGACTGCGCTGTAGAAACGAGAGCAGCACGGTCGTCAGGATCCATCTCTCGGCTTAGTCTTTCAATGTCGTACCGAATCTCTTGGTCAGCTTCTTCTCCTCCCTGAAGTGCAGCAATCAGAAAGTCATAGAGTGCCGATTTCTTGTCGACAGCAATGCCTTTGCCATCCCGAGCAAGAATACCCAATAGGATGGACGACCTCCATTGTCCGGCAGCCATCGCGACCTCTAGCCAAGTCACCGCTTCATGAGGGGTTTGTTCAAGTTCAGTGTGGTTGATCAAGAGAAGCCCAAGTGAATGCATGGCCGGAGCATAGCCTAACTCACTAGAACGCCGCAGAAGATCGGCGGCTTTGCGAAAGTCATGAGGGTGATCGGGAGCTACTGAGTAGAGGGACCCAAGATTGTAGGCGGCGAGAGGATCGTGCAGCTTTGCACCCACCTGAAGCCATTTCTCAGCAGCGGTCACGTTTCGAGATCCTGCCAGTCCAAAATAATAGATCTCGCCGAGGTATCCTGCGGCCGTACCGTCTCCTTTACGAGCGCCCTCCTCAAACAGTTGCATTGCGAAAGGTATATCTTTCGGCACACCAAGCCCCTCCATATAGATAAGGGCGAGGTTGAGCTTTCCAGCAGCGGAACCCGAAGCCGTTGCAAGCTGGTACCAGTGGAGCGCGCGGACGAGATCTACCGGTACTCCAGTCCCCGTTTGATAGAAATAGCCGATCTGGTTCTGAGCATCGCTGTTTCCGCTTTGAGCTGCCTTTTCATACCAGCGGGCTGCGAGAGCCACATCCCGAGGAACCCCGTTGCCCATCAGGTAGCGGCCAGCGAGTTCTATTTCGGATGCCAATACTCCTCGCTCGGCCTGAGCCTGAAGCTTTAGCATCGTTCTCTCGTTCGAGGATTGGCTGTGACTCGATGGAGCATATATGACAATCGCGACTGAAGCGATCAGGCTGTGGATCCAAACTGTTCTTCGTATGTGATCGAACCGCGGGGTCTTCATGGCAACCTCCTCGCGCGAGACGCTGTCGTCAAGAAGGGTGCGCGGCCTGTGAGATAAGAACAATCCCACGCGGATAAGAAAAGGCTCAAAAAGATATGCGACGATAACCCTATTGTTTTCAGGCGAATTGGCCGGCTTCAGATCGTGGTTGCAGCCAACATGCATCGTGATAGCCTAAGCAAAATAGGCAGGCACGCTATGCCTCCGGACACGCAACCCGCTGAACGGATCGCCTTTGGCTCCTTCGAACTGGAGATCACCAGCAGTGAACTCTTCAAGAAGGGGCGCAGAGTTCGATTGTCAGGGCAATCTGCTGATCTGCTGACTATTCTGGTTAGCCGCAGCGGAAAGTTGGTAAGCCGCGAAGAACTACGACTTGCGCTTTGGCCCGAAGACACCTTTGTGGATTTCGACCACGGCCTCAACAATTGCATCCGGCGAATTCGTGATGTTCTTGGAGACTCTGCCGAATCACCCCGCTACATTGAAACACTGCCCAAGAAGGGATATCGGTTCATCGCGGAAACTCACGCCGTCTTACCCCTGCAAAGTGTTGTAGCACCTCCCGACGCAGGAAACACCGTAGCGGTGACAGTAACAGCTACCGCGGCTCAACTACAGGAATATCCCTTACAGATGCAGTCAGGCCGCTGGAAGCGGCTCGGTCCTTGGGTCGTATCGATCTTCCTGATTCTGGCGACCGTGTCCTTGTTCCTTTTTGGCTCGAAGATCCTAAAGCACAGATCGGCCGCCGAATTCTCTTCAATCGCGGTACTGCCCTTGGAGCAACTCTCCGGCGATCCCAATCAGGACTACTTCGCCGATGGCATGACCGACGCTCTCATCACCGATCTTGCCCAAATCACCTCTCTGCGCGTGATCTCGCGAACCTCGGCAATGCATTTCAAGGGCACGCACCTCACCGTGCCGGAGATCGCCCAACAACTCGGAGTCGATGCCGTAGTCGAGGGGTCGGTGACCCGTTCCGGGAATCACGTGCGGATTACCGCACAGTTGGTCGACGCCCGACAGGATCGTCACCTCTGGGCCGGAAGTTATGCCGGTGAGATGAGCGACATCCTCAACCTGCAGGACACTGTAGCGACATCGATTGCCCGCGAGGTGAACACCAAACTCACCTCTACTCACGAAGAAAGACCGCGGAGGCCCGTTCAACCTGCCGCCTATGAGGCATACCTCAAGGGATGGCACTTCTGGAACAGATTCACCTGGGAAGATTGGCGAAAGGCGATTCAGTACTTCCAGGAGTCAATCAATGTCGACCCCAACTACGCGCCGGCCTACGTTGGGCTTTCCGAGAGCTACGCAATGTTGGGCTTTCATAATTCCCCGATGATAGAAGTCATGCCCAAAGCTAAGGAGGCTGCGCAAAAAGCCCTCATGCTCGATGATTCCCTGGGAGAAGCACACATCGCTCTTGCCAACGTTCTGTTCGGTTACGAGTGGGATTGGGCCGGCGCAGAACGAGAGTTCCAGCGAGGATTTCAATTGAGCCCCAACTATGCGCTCGGGTACCATTGGCACTCCATTTACTTGCAGATACTGGGGCACCAGGCAGAGGGAATCGCAGAGCAGAAAAAAGCCGTGGCCCTCGATCCCCTTTCCCTGACCATAAACACGAATCTCTGCCAGGCGTACCTCTTTGCAAAACAGCTGGACGCGGCCATTCAGCAATGTCGAAAGACGCTCGAATTAGACCCTCACTTTGGCATGGCCAATCGATGGCTGACGCAGGCGCTCTACGAGAAAGGCGCCTATCAGGAGTATGTCGAAGCGTTGGAGAGCGGGGTCAGGCGGGCAGGAATTCCTGAGTGGGCCGACGAGATGAACAAGGTTTTCTCCGCTGGCGGAATTGAACGCTTTCAACGTTATATGGCAGAGGACGACCTGGAGAACATGAAAGAGAACCCCTTGCCGGCTTGGCGGCACGCCAAGGATTACGTTCAACTCGGAGACAAGGAGAATGCGCTGCGGTGGCTGGAAAAAAGCTACGAAGACCGCGATTTTGGTCTCTTGCTCATCGGAATAAATGATGAATTCGCCCCACTGCGATCCGAACCACGCTACATCAACATCCGCCGGAAGATGAACCTGCCCTACTAGCGCCCGTCCAGTTATCGCCGCCAAGTGATATCATCGCGAGATTCGTAACCGCGAGGCGAGCATGAAAGGTGCGCTTTGCTGCCTGTCGCGAATTTTGCTTCCACTGCTGCTATCTCTTACCGTCTCAGCTCAGCAGCAAGCTTCTATTACGGGTGGATTGAGTGGCGAGATCACAGACTCGACCGGCGCAATGCTCCCCGGAGCCACCCTCACTCTTGTCGGACCTCAGGGAAGTAGAGTCATATCGACCGACTCGCTCGGTCGTTTCAGCATCTCAGGACTCACTCCGGGCCTCTACGACGTGACCGTTGAGAAGCCAGGCTTCAAGAAGGTTGAGGCGAAGCGCAGCGAGGTCGTGGTTGACTCTTCGTCCACTCTGAACCTCACTTTGCAGACAGGTAGCGCCTCTGAAACCATCGAAGTTACGGCGGAAGCCGTTGCCATCGACTCCGAAAACACTGCTGTCACGACCAACCTCACCGACACCTTCTACAACAGCATTCCAATGCCGCGTAACGTCTCGGCGATCTTCTATGTTGCTCCGGGCGTGGCCCAGGGACAGATCGCCGGTTCATTCAACCAGATTGGGCCCGGCGCTTCCAATCCCTCCATCGGCGGAGCCTCCGCTCTTGAGAACCTCTACGTTGTCGACGGCGTCACCATCACTGATCAGGCCTTCGGAAGCATCGGAACCTATAATCGTCTGAAGGGCGCACTCGGAACCGGAATCAATCTAGCCTTCATTAAAGAAGTCGACGTCAAGACAACTGCCTTCGAGCCCCAGTATGGCAAAGCGACCGGCGGAATCGTCCAGATTGTCACAAAGTCTGGGAGCAACTCCTTCCACGGAGCCATCGGCGCCTACTTCCAGCCCAGCCAGTTCTTTGCTCCGCGATACCAGTACTATCAGTTCGGCTACCTGCAGGCCGCGCCAAGACTAATCCTGTCGGAACCTCAGTACGATCTCGCTGCTGAGTTGGGCGGATACATCCTCAAGGACAAGCTGTTCTTCTTCGGGGCATTTGATCCCGCTCTCACTCAGAGCATTCTTCTTGCAAACCCCGCCAACACCGTCCCCTATGCTCACGGCCCATACGACTACAACACCACCGGTCTGAGCTGGGCCGGAAAGGTGACCTGCAAACTCGGAGCAGTGACCACGTTTGAGGCCTCCAGCTTCGGCGACCCCTCCAGGCGAAACATTAACCCTAACGCTCTCCAGACTACCGATCCGCTTTCACTAAGCAGCGCCTATGACTTTGGATCCCTCAACTCCGTGGCTCGCCTCACTACCGCGATCACAAGCACTTGGACCGCGGACGCGTCCTATTCCTACAACCACAACCACTTCAGCGAGTACCTGCTGCAGAACAACTACCGTATAGTTGATACCACCGGACAGTACATGCCTCCCGGGCAGACAACCGCGGCAGTTGGTACTGGCTTTGGGGGATATGAACCCTCGGAAAATAACACCTACAGCATCTCTGCCAATAGCTCTAAGACGTTCCAGTTCCTTGGCCAGCACACCGTCTCGGTTGGCTACGCTTACGACCACACAAACTTCCTCGACCAGCCCTCGCGCTCGGGACCACTGTTCGCGATTCCCTCTGCCAACGCTGCTGGAACTCCGCTAACCTCTCTCTTCAGCAATATTCCCGCAAATGCAATTGGTTCTCTCACAAACTCCCAGTTCACCATAGCCCCCGCGAACACGAACTCCGCCACAACAACATCCGACCACACCTGCTCGTTGTGCCCAATCAACTCGCGTGGCCAGAGTGTCTACGCGTCTAACTCAGGAACCTACGTTGGCTTCAATGTTCAAACGTCAGCTCGTTATCACACTGCATATGCCAACGACATCTACCAAACGAACCGTTTCATCACGCTGAATATGGGTCTTCGTTGGGAGCAAGAGCGCATCGCGGGTGCACTCGTCAGCTACGCGTTTACGGGAAGCTGGTCTCCCCGTGTTGGAATCAGCATTGATCCGCTCGGCGACCACAAGAGCAAGCTCTTCTTCAACTACGGTCGCAACTACTGGGCGATGCCACTCGATGCGGCAATCCGCGAACTAGGCAACGAGCAGGGTGCTGACGGCCTCGTCTTTGCTCCTGTCATCAACTCGGACGGCTCCTACACCGTCATTCCTGACTCAGCGCATCTTCTGAATGGCCTCCCTCGCGCCACCAACGGCGCCGGCATCCTAAGCAAGTTTGGCCCCCCAGGCTTCGCATCCACAACCGGTGAACCCATCATCCCCGGAACCAAAGGAGAATACGAAGATGAGTATGTCATCGGCATCGAGCGCGAAGTGGCCACCTCCATCGTCATCAAGGCTCGCTGGACAGACCGTCGCATCGGCAGGGCTATCGAAGACATCTTCTCTCAATCGCCCGAGGGATCCACGATTATCCCGAACTTCACGGGCGGAATCGCGAACCCCACGGCGCGCACTGATATCGCTATCAACGAGCATGAGATCACCTACACTCCAGCCCAGTTCAATGCCGCCCAGACTCAATCCGCTGCAAACGGCGGAGTGTATATGGCTCCGATTGCCGGATGCACTATCGACAACGACCCACAAATTCTCTTCATCAATGGCAAGAACCAACCCGTAGGCGGAGCCTGCTTTACGAACGTCGAAACCGCCGACAGTCCACCCGGCGACGGTATTCCGGACGGCTTCGTCAAACCCGTCCGCCGCTACCAAGCAGCCGAGTTCGAAGTCGACAGGCGCTTCAGTAACCACTGGTTGGCAGTCATCAACTTTCGTTGGGCTACTCTCTATGGAAACTTCGAAGGCGCATATCGCAACGACAACGGCCAGACAGATCCCGGCATCAGCTCGCTCTTCGACTTCACTCCCGGCGGACTCGGTCTCCTCGGCGACCAGTTTGCCAACGGCGACCTCAACACCGATCGCCGCGCCGTCGGTAACTTGTTCTTAAGCTACAACATCGGACCGGAGACCCCGGTGCTGCACTCCATCCGCGGACTCACGGTTGGGGTTGGCCTTCGCGGCCAGTCTGGCGTGCCTCTCAGCCTCTTGGGTGATCACCCCATCTATCTCAATCAGGGCGAAGTTCCCATCGGAGGTCGTGGCGCTGTTGGTCGCACCCCATCCACAATTCAGCTTGACACGCACCTCGACTACACCGTTCCCCTAGGTGGACGTCTCTCAAATGGCTGCAAGCTCAAGTTGGCGATGGATATGTTCAACATAACCAACAGCCAGTTCGAGACCGGAAGGGTCCAGTACACACAGACTAACGCCTCATTGGTAGGCGTTCCCCCACCGCTCAACCTCGATTACAACCGTCCGACCTCGTTCCAGACTCCGTTCTATGCACGTGGCTCGGTCCGGTTTGAGTTCTAACCTGACGTTGTCCTAATTTCGGCGTTTGAATCGCGGGTGTAGATCATGGGTGAGGTTTTGGTTGCCATGCGGCAAATCATGAGCAATGAGAAGTTTATGGCGTAGTTCAATTCCAGATCGCTGCATTTTCAGGGCCCCTAAAACAGGGACGCATTGGCTATTGTGGGACGTTTAGGTTGCTTAAGAACCCCAAATGACGCGCAAGGCTGGTGAATCGCGGGTGTAGATTGGCCGCCATGCTGCAAATCATTAGCAATGAGAATTTTATGGCGTAGTTCAGTTCTTGATCGCTGCATTTTCAGGACCCCTAAACAGGGGACGTATAGGGTTCTTAGCAACTTCTTGTGGGAGAGTGGGCGGAGGATAGGATAATCAACTACTTCCGACGCGGAGGTCAGCGGTACCACAAATTCGGCCTTACGGGTTGTTAGAGGGCGGACCTTGTTGGGCCATCGGTTCAAGAACCAACCCTGAGGTCGCCCAGAAATTCTGGCAGGAGTTTCCGTCGCGTGATCACTTTGACGCAAATCATCCTGAATGACAGCCTGAACCTCATCATGATTTGCCAGCTGGTCAATCTATTCTCCAAAGTTCATATCTGTCATTTGCACTGTCGCCAAACCCCCACAGCCAGTCACCATAAAAATTTGTGTAGAGTCCCACTCCAGCTCCCATGGTTCTTCCGAATCGATACCTGTGTGTTACAGCGTCTACCAATTTGCGGTGTGGGAAACGCGGTAACACCGTAATCCCGTCCTCATACAAGCCGACCACCAACAAATCTCCAGCCCTTGGTTGAGGGCCGTCACGGAATGTAAGTGTAGCCCCGGCCAGAGGTGCATACCAATACGCTGAGAATTGGTCAGCGAACCATACCTTTTCGCCTGCGGCAACGTGCGGTTGAATCAAACGAAACATAGCGTCCCGCCCAAATTTAGCAAACTCTGCGTCCGAGCGGAGAATCAGAAGAGAATAGCCGGTGCTGGCAACAATCAACGCGATGGCTGCGACTCGGAAACGCTGGGCCGAGAAACCTGCCGACAGCCGAAAACAGAGGAGGATGACGGCGGGCATGCAGGGAAGCAAATACTTCGCCGCAAGGTGAAAGTAGTAGACGATGGGAAGAGGGATGAGAATCCAGAAAATTAGAAAGAGATCGGTATGGTCGGCCCAGTCCCATGCCTCGTAAATCAAGTCGGTCAGCATTCCGAACCCAACAACCGCTAAGAGCTTGACAAGCATATGTCCAGGATTTGCGAACCACGTGATGCCCGGCGCCATGGTCAGGATGATTACTCCACCCAGCGATCCACTCTTCAACAAGTGTTCGGGATGCACGAACCAGGTGATGCCCGCCGCCATGGTCAGGATGAATGCCGCACGCTGCGGTTTAGTCCTCAAGCGATTCGCCAGCCAGAAAACAAAAAGAGGTATTGGAAACACCAGGTACAGCAGATAGGCAGTCAAGTTGGAAGGTATATGCCACAGTCCCTTGACAATGGGAGGGGGATTTATGGTCAGGTTATGTTCACGAACTGTGGCGATGATTGTTACCAGTAAGACTGAGCCAGCCAAGACTGGAGTCCACAGCCAGAACCTCCGTCGGAACTGCGCAAAGAACTCCTTGGGGTCGGCGTTCTCCAGCAGATAAAACGCTGCAAGAGGTAGAAGAAGTGCAAGGTGGGACCGCGCAAAGCCAGCCAAACCCAATGCAATAGCGGAAACTGCGCCCTGGCTCCATTTCTGCTCGGTCTTCCAGGCTGCAAGGCGTTCCATTGCCACCAACCCGAGAGAGGTCGCGAGAATATCGGGCATTGCAGTAGTGGCCATAGGGAGAAAAGGAGCGATGGCCACTAAAAGCAGGCCGCCGACGATTGCGTGCTGTCGGTCCCACCCGAACCGCAGGATCAGCGAAGTCATCGCAATGACCGCAATCCAAACGAGCACCAGCTGTGTCAGGTGTGCCGTCCACTCGTGCGTCCCGCTCAAAACGGTGGGTACGAGTACATAACCCATCAGGGCATTTCCGGGCGTAATAAGATAGGCCTTCGCGCAATTATCAGAACGCAGGTTCCAGCAGATGGTGAAATCCATCGGGTGCATGGGGTGATTGACGATCTGCCGCGCCATCGTAAGGAAATGTGGATCGTCATTGAGGAAAGGCTTGTTCAGATGCGGCAGGAGGCATACGGTGGCGAGGAGTAATGCCGGCCAAGCACAGCCCAGCACAGAGACGAACGAAAATGGCTCGGATATGCCGCAATCCTTCGATGCTTCCGTTTTCATGTTTCCTCCGAGAGCTCGTCATTCTGTCTCGCCATCGCATGCAATGGGGCGTCGGCTGAACAAAAGGTCGCAATAACTCGAACTAATCGTTACAGGAGGCATGCCACGCGACAACTTTCCTCGTGGATGGACGAGGTAGATCTCAAAATTGCACTCAACCAGAAGATCGATCAGATGCGACGGGTTGAAACCCAACTCGCGCATCGATGAGGGCGCGAACTCAAGAAAAATTCTCATGTCGGGATTCTGTCGCAGCGTATTCCGCATGCCTTGGCAGACCGCCAGCTCATAGCCTTGAACGTCGATTTTAACGAAAGAGACTTGCCCCTGCTTGTGTTCGAGAAAACTGTCAATGCTTATAAGAGGAGTGCTGACGCCCGTCAGTCCCGGATGTACGGAACGAAACTGGTCTGTGATGACCCGGTGATCCGCGTGGTGGCCGAGATTGATCCACAGGGTAATCGTCCCATCCTTGGCGCCGACCGCGCAATGTTCCGGAACGATTTTGTCTTCAAACTCCGGCTGAAGCGCGGTTTGCTGCAAAATCCTGAAGTTAAATATCTCCGGCTCAAAGGCAAACACCTTGCGATTGGGTTTGGCGGCTCGTGCCAAAACGGTAGCTGTGTAACCGATGTTCGCGCCGATATCCAGGACATTTCCGTCGCCGACGAGATCGGGATAGGCCTGCAACAGATCTTGCAGATCGTCTTCAAGGTAGCGTTTGTACAGGAAGTAAGCAGACTTGAATAGCCTGCGGCCGAGCGAGGTTTGAATGGCCCCCGAACGCCTCACCAGGGAATACGCCCTCACAAGTGGGTTTACCCGTTCAGTCGAATTGTTCATCCGCCCATCCAGTAGTGTTAATTTCTTGTGGCACCTGGAACCGCGACATCCAAATGCTCGTGAAGGACATCCAAGTGCTCGTGAAGGACGTTCGTAGCAAGGTTTGATGCATGGATTGCAGATAGCACTTTATCTAAATCAAGAAGCAGCCCCTGACAGCCCCATTCGACGTGTCCCTAGGCCTTGAGCAGCATAATATCGAAATCCTCGAGAACCGCGATCTCTGGGAGAAAAAACCGCTTTTGCGAAAAGTGTATTCAGAGTTTTATCGTGCAATCACCAGCCGGGTAAA
>Ga0126381_100009132_pt1 | contig 11133 bp, 5 predicted proteins | sample PanSoiMetPlot_28_FD_96465 | JGI IMG/M metagenome (GOLD analysis project Ga0126381, IMG submission 96465) | Tropical forest soil microbial communities from Panama - MetaG Plot_28 | ecosystem: Environmental > Terrestrial > Soil > Tropical forest > Bulk soil | place: Panama | collected 2016-02-17
GATTGCCATCGAAGACAAACTGTTCGCCGGGATACTGAGGATTGCCAAACCGGAATTCACACTTGTGCTTCCGTTGCTGAGAGAGCAAGGTCGCAGCCCCTTCTATACGAAGTGAGTGCTGGATGATCTCCGCAAAAACGACTTTCCCTTGCGAAATCCGTGAGACTGCGAAGGCCCGGGCGTCTGCACTACCGATGGAATCGAGGTGCCTAGAGATAATCGCATCACTCGTTGGCTTCGGCTCCTTTGCTGTGCATGGGATCACAGCGGCAAGAATCACACCCAAAGTGATCGATGCCTGTCGCGTGGTGTTCTTTGGCCTAATTATTTTCATTGATGGTCACCGGTACTTCGAATGAGGCCTTGGCAGCAGGCATACATTGCTGCACGTCGCAGACCTGGAACTGGACATTGCCGTTGATCTTCGCCTTTGCAATGGCTGTGGTCGAATAGAACTGCCGGGTGAAAACGACATCTCCCCGGTACTCTGTCAAGCCAGGCACGTCTCCATTGGTCGCCAGAGGCGTCTGCCAGTCTTCATTCCAGCGGAAACCATCTGGCAGCAGGGCATCGATCTTGATCGGCTTATACGGTACGTCTTGTGGGACCTGCGCATACACATGCCACCCATCAGCAACTTTGAGTCGCACGACGAGCGTGACGAGCGCACCCTTTTTGGAAAAGTTTCCTTCCTTGGAGTGGAAGTATGTCGCGACTGTCCCGCCCACACTCACTGGGGCGACGTCCGTCGGCTCAGTGATACTCATTGCATCGATTGCAGTTCGTACACTGACTGGTGTAGGTGCAGGGCCCGCCGGTCCCGTGAAGAATCGGTAGTCATAAGAATCCGAGAAATAGAGTTTGTTTCGATTCTGTTTCAGCCAGTCCTGCCATGCTGTCGCATCCGTGAGCGACAGGCCGGTATAACGCTGCAGTAACCGAAGTGCTTTGGGAGCTTCGCTGGGATTGCTTAGAAGCTCGACGCTTTTCTCGAGCAAGCGCGGATCGTTATTGGCAATGCCGAGACTTTTTGCATCCTCGTCAATCTCAAACCAGATCGCACCGTGGGGCTGGTGCACATATCCAAGATTCGGACCATAATATGCGCGATACTTCTCAATACTGTCGCCATCTTTGTCGATCAGGCTCGGAAGGAAGTCGTTGTAAATCCTGTCAGCGCCGAGCGCTCGCTTTAGGTCTTTCGTCGCAAGTACCATTTCCAGTTCTTTGCGCCCGTGGAGGCCACGCCAGACCGTCTGCTTTGCGCCATCAAACTGCTTCATATACACGATCGTATTTACAAAGGCACGACGAGCCTCTTCGGTCATACGGCTCGGATTCGCAATCGGCCCCCACAGGAAAAGGTTCGCTTCACGAACAAGCGCCACACCATGATCGCCCTTCATGTTGATGCCCCCGGAGATGATTTCGGAATCATCGGCTTCGAGGAACTGCTCTACCGCTGTCACCAACCCCGGGGACTGCATCTTCTCCTGAACCTTCCACATGCCAACGGTCTTTCCTGTCACCGGGTCGGTTTCCTGCGTAAGCGTCGGCTTCACCGCAAGTGGTCCTTGGAAGATCGGGTGGTCTAGCCGGATGGTGTGCAATTTATCTTTCAAGCACTCGCACAAGAGATCGACCTTTGTTCCAGTGCGATCAATCCCATAGAGACCATTGCTTCCGACGAGCACCATCGGTTTGCGAAAGGTCGGGGGCAGAACGATCGGGATTCGGGCGTCTTTGACGATAACGTCGGCATCCTTTGCCATCCCGGGCTTGAAATCAGAACCCTTGGTTGATGCGACCGAAGCGAAATGTTTCTCGAGGAACTGCTGAAAGTCAGCGGCGCGTTGAGGACCTGGCCCGCCCAGGACATCTTCATCACCTCCGATATAGAGGATTCGAAGCGGTTGTTTGGCTTCTACGCTCGCCGACTCCGCGACCGAATACATTCCAACAAATAGGGTGATGACTAACAGGACGACCTTTTTCAAATCCGACCTCAGGGCGATAACTGTATTCATGTTGTGACCTAACTCCACGTCGTCAACTTTCTACTCCGTCTATCACTGTGCCTTCGGTAACAAGCTTGTTACCTCTGCGCGGAAGACCTCAGGCGTGTCGAGGGTGAACCCGACTTCGTTGAATCGAATAATTCCCGATCCGTCGATGATTACCGTGTGCGGAATCGCACCGATACCGTATGCGCGTTGAATGGTGTCGTCCTTTAGCAAAACCTGCGCGGCAAAGCCATACTTCTCAGCAAACGGCCTCACTTTTGTAGTGTCTTCGTCCAGGTTGATCATGAGTACTGAGAGACCTTGGCTTTTGAACTCATCCTGGATCCTCTGAAGGTGTGGATACTCGGCGCGGCAGGGCTTGCAGGTTGTGTCCCAGAAGTTCAAAAGCACCACCTTGCCTCGCAGTTCGGACAATTTTGTCTTGTTTCCAGAAACAGAAGACAGGCTGAAGTCAGGAGCGGGCTTATTGCTCTTCGCCTTGCTCATCGCGTCGCCGATCAGCGCCTTGTCAAATGCATCGAGCTTCCCGCTCAGAAATTTTTCGAGTGGAGTCTGGGCGTCACGAGAACCATATACTGGGCGGGCCTCCTCTTTAATTCGTTCGAGCAACCCCTGCTGATCGATCAATTCCTGCGTAAATCCAGCAGACGCAGCTTGACCCGCTACGTCAATGTGGTGCTGGATCACATTGACTCTGTGCGCTGCAAGACTGTAGGCCTCGCCGAAGCTCTCAAAAGCATCGTCTTGCTTGCCCAATACTGCATAACACCGAGCGATATTTCTGAAGGTGTTCGCGGAAGGATCCAGGTGTCTGTTTTTTCGCAACTCCTCGGATTCGTGCAGTGCTGCAAGCGCCTTCTGTGCAGAACCCATCTCCAGAAGAGCTTCGCCTTGCATTGCCATCGCTGTAACTAGGCTCTGCTGAATCTTGCTCATCGGCGCGGTCTTCGAATCAGCCGACTTCAGTAGTGCGACAGTTGAATTCAACTGCTGCATGGCAGAGTCGTACTGCTTTTTACTCATGAAGGCGCTGGCTAGACGCAGACGGGAGTCGGACTCCGTCACCCCTTGAACACCAGCCTTGGCCATTTCATCTACCGCCTTCGCCGCATCACTTAAGTCATCCACTCCGAGATATGCGTCGATGAGACTGGGATACAAAACGGAGTATTTGGATACAGGGTCACTGAATAAAGGCTCCGCCTCGCGGAGCAACCGTAGTTTTTGCGCCGGATCCTGCTGGCTCATTGCTTCGCTAAGCTTGTTACCTGCGGCTCCGGAGACACCAACCACAGGTGCCTGTCCAAGCGCCTCGCCGGACAACATCGCTATGAATAGCAGAGCGGTCGCCGACATTGCGAATCTGGAACCGCATTTCAAACTGAATTCCATACTCAATCCCTACTGCACCTTCGGCGCATTGCCTGTAAGTTCGTCTGCTAACCCACCGGCGTTATAAATCTTCCGTAGCCCTTCAAGAATGGCGCGTGAATCCACGCTCATAGCGCGCGCGCCCCCTTCGTCGTAAACGTATCGTCCCGCCAGCAATGCTTTGTTTGCATCGAAAGCCACTCCTACAAGTTCGCCTTCGGTGTTCACAACTGGACTGCCGGAATTGCCTCCGATGACATCCAGCGTTGATATTTCATTGAGCGGAACATCCGGACTAATCTTGTCCTTCGCTTTCACCCAACTCTCCGGCAATTGATACGGCGGTTTGTTTCCTTTTCCTTCCGCATACGAAAACGCCCCACCCATCGTGGTAAACGGGACGTCAGCGCCCAGCCCCTTCACAACTCCGAAGGTCAAACGAAGGTTGCTGCTGGCATCGGGCGATACCTTGAAACCGTTGGCGGCGTATGTCGCTTGTCCAACCGCGACTCGAATCCCCGTTAATTCAAGCGCGCCACGTCTGCCAGTCATACGTCTTCTCGCGGAACGCGCCTCCTGATCAACAGAACGTTGCGCAATGATCAAGGGATCGGTACTCGCATCAATCGCAGCCTGACCTCCAGTCAGAAGTGCTTTGCGTACTTCCGGATCGTCAAGCTTCGTGTTCGCAATTAACTCGTGAGCTCGTTCAGCGGGTGTCTTCCCGTCCAAAACTTTCCGGGCCAAAGGATCCTCTGATCCCAACTCATCCACCAGTTGCTCCAGCGAATCCACCAACGTAATTTCCTCAAGGTCCTTATTGATCGAGCTCTTGTTGTTGAGGTCGCGTTCTTGCATGGTCCTGGAGGCATCGCGAAATTCGGGCAGACGAGCGTCGTTTGGCTTGGACCGCTCCGACGCTGCACGGACCAGGGTTCGCGCGTACGCCGCCAAACGGCCGCCTAGACCAACGCTTTCCGGATAATGTCTCTCCGAGTCAAATTTCTTCTGCTCCGAGATGGCCTTTTCGATCTCTGCCCAAGGATCTCCATACTCCGCCTTCATCTGCGGGTTGGCTGCAATTGTTTTCCTGAGCTTTTGTTCCTCTGCGGCCTTTTTGGCCATTAGATCTTTGTCGAGCAAGCCTGCCTGGTATCCCCGGATTGCTTTCAGCCGGTTCTCCAAATCCCAAAGTAGCGGGGTAACCATCGAAGCTTTCTCTGGTGACTTCTCGCTGAACTCTCTCAGAAGCTGGGCGCGCCGGCTGTACGACTTGATTTGTGCTGGGTAAAGAACATCTCGAAGGTACTCCAATTGCGACAGCGTGCTTAGACGGGCTGTCGTGGCTGGATTCCCCGCCGCAAACACGAGAGACCCCTCTTTCGCTCCCGATGTCGAGACCTTCAGATAGTTGTCGGCGTGAGCGGGGCGTCCGTTTTCGTAAGCGCGAAAGAAGGCTATGTCGAGGTCGTATCGCGGAAATGTGTAATTGTCCGGGTCTCCCCCAAAGAATGCACTGGTAACTTCAGGTGCAAACACCAGGCGAACATCGGAATATTTCTTGTACCGATAGAGTTGGTAGACAGCCCCACCATAAAGAGTAACCGTCTCGCAGCTCAATCCTGTCTTCTTGCACTGCTCTTCAATGCGCTGCAGCACAGCACGTCGTGCGTTTGCCGCTTCGGTGGACTTTGCCGTTGGACTGGCCGCCGCAGAGATGCTTGCAGTAATGTCCTCTATTCCCTGAAGCACTTCCACTTGCATCCCGGCGCATTTGATCTCTTCAGCGGGAGACTTGGCGTAGAACCCTGACTGCATCAAGTCTTTTTCTTTTGTCGATGCAGCAATGATGCACTTTCTGCCTACATGATGATTGGTGAGGATCAGGCCATTCGGGGAAACAAAGGAGCCGGAATCGCCCATGCGAACTGATGAGAGACGCAAGTGATCCAACCATGCCTGTGTAAGGTCGAAGCCGTACTTTGCCTTAATTGTTGCCTTCGGCACATTGTCGAATGGCCACATCCCCTCATCCGCTACCGCCGGTATTCCGAGGCAGAGCACAAGAAGCCCCGTCCATTGAAGCCCTTTACGCATCGAATTGTTCCAATCTGACTGTTGTTCGTTAGAAAAGAGGGCGACGACGATTCCCGTGCCGTCGCCCCTGGTGTCTAAGACCTTAGAAGACGAGCTTCAAGGCCATCTGCACCGAACGAGGACCGCCATTTGAGAAGAGCGGAATCATGCCCAGTAGTCCGCCCTGCCCACCGGTTCCCAGCATCGACGTAGCGCGGCCAAACGTCGTCGCCGAGGGTTTAGGAGGAGCAGAGACAGGATTGAAGTAGCCCAGACCCACGGAGTAGCCGGTAAAGTTGGGATGGTTGAGAGCGTTGAACATCTCCGCGCGATACTGCAGCTTGTACCGCTCCGTCAGCTCGAAGTCCCGTCCAATGCTGGTGTCATACTGCCAGGACGAAGGTGCCCGTAGATAATTCCGCGGCAGGTTTCCCTGGGTGAGGCTTTGCACCGGTCCCATGACGTTAGCTGGCGCCTGGAACGCAGCCGCGTTGACATACTTGCCTCCCGGAGCCGCAGGATCCGATATCCAGAACGGCTGGCCAGAAACAATATCCGGATGAAGGTTGATGGGGTTCACGTCGTAGCCTCCGCTATCGCGTTGCAACACGACGTCTATCGGTATTCCGCTTTGCGCTGTGAACATGTTTTCGAATACCCATCCCTTGACCAACCCGGTATTCAACGCCCGCAAGGCGATGTTGTCGGGGTGGAAGCTTGGAGCCTGGTAGCTCATCGCGATGTTGAAGGTGTTACGCCGGTCGTTGTCCGAATTTCCGCGCGTCATCTGCGGCTGCACAGAGGGGAACAGATATCCAAAGATCTGCGTATCCTGCGAGGCCGTGTCGATCGCGTGGGCCCAGGTATAGTTGCTCAGCAGCTGCAAGCCCTGGTGCAACTGGCGCTGGAACTGCACCTGCAGAGCGGAATAGTCGGAGCTATCCCCGTATCCTGCATCATTGCGGGTAACCCGAACCGAGGAGCCGCTTGCGAAATTAGGATTGGTAAACCCGACGCTGGCTCCCTTACTGTTCGTGCCATTGACGAGCAGGCTGTAGCTGCGGGGCATCCTGCGTGCACCGTTCCCCACATAGGTCACGGTGAGCGTCTGGTTTTTGCCCAACCCCTGCTGCAGCACCCCGTTCCACTGGTAGGTCGTCGGGGTCGTATATCCGTCTAGCAAGCCAATCAGAGGCAGTGCTGCCGGATAGGGAGTGGTAGTCGGATAAACGCGGTCAGGAAGCGGCGCAAGGATCGTATCGTTGAAGGGGACCGGCTGATTCACGTAGCTTGACGACCGCAGAGCTCCATTCATGCTATAGCCTGCGACGGCCGAGCTCAGATCGTAGAACATGCCGAAGCCGCCACGCACAACGGTCTCCCATCCCGGCTGCTGATGCACCTGGTAGCTGGCTCCCAATCTCGGAGCAAGAGCGTGCCAGTCGGTGGGGAAGGCCTGGGTTCCTTGTGGCGCGAGGGCCATGGTCGTCGGGTCCTGCCAGCCCTGCACATAGAAGAGATCGTTTGCGCTCAGTCCCGACGGCGGCGGGTTGATCTCCCACCGCAGTCCCATGTCCACTGTCAGTCGCGGAGTCACCCTCCATCCGTCCTGAGCATAGAAGGAGAGGTTGTCGTAGATCAGCGTCGCCTGGCGGTTGCCCGACACGCTCACCGAGTTCATGACATTTGTTTCAAGGCTAGTGAGATCTTTGACGCTGACGCTCAGGTTGTAGTCCTTGGGCGCAAGGCGTGGGCTGAGACGGCGGAAATCAGCCCCGAATTTCAGCATATGCTTGCCTTTGGACCAGCTCAGGTTATCGGTGATATTGAGCGAGCGCATGGCGTTCTGCGTCTGGTCTCCCACTGCAAGATTGAATGTGTTCGGATAGCTGGAGCTGAAAAAGCTCCAGCTCGCGAACGTCGTTTTGCCACCGGTCGGCAGTTTGCCGCCGAACAACTGGGCCAGAGTGGGTGGCACAGCCCCATTAACGGGCTGGATCTCGGTGTTCGAGGTGCCATCCGAGGCACTGTAGTTAAGATTCAGCTGATTGGTCAGGGTGGGCGTCAACATTCCAGTGAGGCCCACTGTGCCTGTGTACTGATTGGTGTTAGACGTTTGCAGTTGCGCCAGCGACCAATTCTGCGAGTTCGAGGGAGCATAGGCGAAGCGGCCGAAGACTGTCCACTTTGAGTTGATGACCTGATCGAGCCGGAGACTAAAGGAGTCCGAATTCAGTGGACTCGACTGATAGTACGTGTAGAGCTGCGTGTTGTTAACTTCCGGCTGAGTGGAGGTGGGGAAGGCATTGAGCAGCGCACGGATGTTGGGATCGATCTTCGGGTCGTTCCTCAGCGTATTGCTCGGAACATAGGTGTTGGAGAGGTTGACCGGATGCCGGTAGCGCATGCCTTCATAGGAGAAGAAGAAGAAGGTGCGGTTCCTGACGATGGGGCCTCCGAAGGTCCCGCCGAAGTCGTTCAACCTGGTCTTAGGCCTTGGAGTCTGAGGATTGCGATGGTTAGCAAACCAGTCGTTCGCTTCAAGGATGTCGTTGCGCAGATAGTCGTACAGCACGCCGCGGAATTGGTTGGAGCCGGAGCGCGTCGTTAGCTGCACCTGTCCGCCGGGCTGCCGACCAAACTCCGCCGAATACGAGGCGGTCTGTACCTTGAACTCCTGCAGCGCGTCGACCGAGATGAGGCCGTTCGTTCCTCCAAAGGCATTGAAGCCTGGAATCGCTCCGGTAAACGCCTGATTTGGGGTGATCGAAGCCGATCCGGTGCTCGCGACCCCGGTATTGGCAGAGACGCCGTCGATGGTCCAGTAGTTGGCATTGGTGCGCAGGCCATTCACGCTAAGCTGACCTGCGTCTCTGGTCGCACTGACCACGCCCGGCGTCATCAACAGCAGCGACTGGAACGATCTGCCCTTCAACGGCAGCTCGTTCACGAAGTTGCTGTCGACCACCGTTGCAACGGAGCTGGAGCTCTCATAGCCGATAGTCGATGCATCCACGGTAATGGTCTCGTTGACCGCGCCGACCTTCAGCTTGACCAGCAGCGTTCGCTGATCGTTCGTATTCAGCGTAATGCCCGGGACCTCAATACGAGCAAACCCTGCCCGGACCGCACGCAGCGTGTATTTACCCGGGGGCAGGAGCGCTACCGAGAAGTCGCCCTGAGGATTTGTACTGACGTCGCGTCTGGCGGCGGTTGCGGCGTTCAAAACGCTGATCTTGACATCGGGAACGACCGCGCCAGCTTGATCGACGACGGTTCCACTCAATGTGGCCGTCGTGGTTTGGGCGATCATCAGAGGAGCTGTGAAGAGCAAGGCAGCGGTAGCGAAAGCGAAACGCAGCCATATCGATCTGTTGTGCATCATTGGTCTCTCAGGGTCTAAGTAGATTGCGCGAATGGGCCACTTTTTCAAAACCGTGATTCTCCATCCGTGGTACTTGCCGAAATCTCCTCTGCTAGGATTTCGGCGTCGAGTAGTGATTCCCAAAATTCGGGTAAACAAACAAGAGTTACATTTGAAGCTTGAGTCGAAGCAGCGAAGGAATGCCACACCGCGCTGTCATTCGAGACGGCAAGATCGGATAGTCTAGCGGCGGCATACACAAGGTCGGCGTCAGTCTTAAAGTTGGAAGCGAGTGATCTCTTATCTTCGGCGTTCGTGCGGAAAATCGGCTCCAGGTTTTCCCGCATCAAGCGGGTCTCCGTGAGGACTGCTCTGGCGTGAGATCGCAACATACCGCGCCATTGGCGATGCTCCTCGGGGGTCATCGATCTCAGATCGTCGGGAGAAAATCGTTCCGCAATTTGTTTGAGAGCAAGTGAGTGCGCTCTCGCCGATTGTGAATGAACCGAAACTTCGTCTGTGAATCGCTCTACCTCTTCTTCCGTTGTCGTGCCGGTGGTCGGTTTCTTGGCGAAGAATTCACGCAGACTGCCGTCCGCAGGCGCTCGTTGGAAGCCTTCAATCCCCTCAACCGCTTCGTGGACAACACTCTTCGGCGCTCGCAGAGCTACATCCGGAACTGCAAGATCCAACTGCAGTGCTGGATTTTTCGCAGCTAGTCCCATCGCTGCCACAATCTCGTCCCGGCGCCGCTTGCCGTCGACGACTCCACGGACATGAACGGCATCTCGGTGCCGTTCAATGGAAATCTGCTCTCCCATCAACGCATTTGCACGGTCGAGACGCTGCATCACTTCAAGTTCAAGAGCTACGCCCCCAATCGTGGCTTGAGACGCTTCCGATCCGGACGCATGCACTGCAAGAACAGGCGCTGACTCCGCACCGAACACATCAGCATTCAGCTGATTGAATTCAAAAACTTTGTAATCAAGCTCAGCAATTTCGACGACTCTGTTGTCCCTAAGACGAAGTGTTTCTGAGACAGGGTGATAGTCCGTATTGCGAAACTTGACCTTCGCTTCGGCAATCGGACCTTCCGGCGTTGCCGTGGAAACCTCGGTGATGGTTTGATCGCGGAGAACCTGATCAGCTTTCACCTGCAGCCCAGACCGCCATCCGCTCAAGTGCGAAGGCGAGAGTGGCGCCTCCCAATCCAGCTTCGCCTCGGAAAAGGCCCGTTCAACTGGATCAAGCACACGGGCGGCGTCCCGCCCGGACATCGGCCTGTCGATACTTTGCAGCTTGGCGACATGCCGCGCGTTTTTTGTATCGCGATAGATCGAGCGGTTGTAGCTCTTGCCTTCTACACGAATCTGAACCTTCTGATACGTGACCGGCTGCCTTACCTGGCGGAGCCCAGCTTGTTCGCCAGACTCTGCTCCGCTCAATACTTCCGCTACTGTTATTTCTGGTATACCTACGTGCGACTTCCGGAACGGAAATGAGATGGCTGCAATGATGATGAGCGCGGCAGCAAAACAGGCCGGAACACGCCACCGCTGTAGTGGCAACGACAACCCCTCCCACCAGGAACGCTTCTCAGCTCTTTCCAACTCCACGATTCGCGCACGCAACAGAGCACGCGGACCATCGATTTCAGGGATCGGCGACTTGAAATGATTCATGTACACATGAACAAATCTATGGATTGTCCCTTCGAAATCGTTCAGACGGGTTCTGCACATCCAGCAAGCGGCAAGGTGTTCGTTGATCTGCTCAGCACGATCCTTCGATAGTTCACCATCCACCGCGCGGAGTAATTCTCCTTCTCGAATGTGATCGTTCATCACTAGGCTCCCACCTGCTCTCTCGCACGGCTCAACTTGCCAATAGCGCGCTCCAGGGAGTTCGCAACCGACCCCAGCGAAACACCAAGCGCTTCAGCGATCTCTCTATATCGGAGCCCTTCAGCACGGAGATACAGACACCGCCTATCCTGTTCCGGAAGAGCCTGGATCACAGCCTGGATCTGCTCTGCCGAGTGCGCCTGCTCAAGCATTTCTTCTGGCGTGGCAGTAGGCGAGACGAATTCGATCTGAACCTCGTCAATCGGAACCGAAGCCCGCTCTATCTTGGATTTAGTGGAACGGAACTGTTTCAAAGCGAGATTGTGGGCAACACGGAAGATCCATCCCCGGAGGTTGTCACCACGCTTTCCCTTCTTCAGGTGCTGAAACAGTGCCAAAAAGACCTCTTGGATCACTTCTTCTCCGTCCTGAACATTCAGTCCGAGCGTCA
>Ga0126381_100009133_pt1 | contig 11132 bp, 6 predicted proteins | sample PanSoiMetPlot_28_FD_96465 | JGI IMG/M metagenome (GOLD analysis project Ga0126381, IMG submission 96465) | Tropical forest soil microbial communities from Panama - MetaG Plot_28 | ecosystem: Environmental > Terrestrial > Soil > Tropical forest > Bulk soil | place: Panama | collected 2016-02-17
CGGTGAGCTGGCAGAGGAAATTTGCGGCGTGAGAGAGCTTCGGATGGGGCTCAACCACAGGCTTGCCCTTGCGGACCCGGTCATAAGCAGCGATGACGTAGGCGATCTGCGAGGTCAGGCGGATAGATTTACGAAGATTGGCGACGCTGTCGTTCACCTTGGCATCTGGATCGTAGAAAGCAAGCGCTGAGACGACGGTACGCAGCACGTCCATCGGTAGGCTCTGCTTGGGTGCCTGGCGAAGCAGGTTAACAATAGCGGGGTCGAGCTTGCGCTCGTGTGCGAGGCTGAGCTTCAGCTCATCCAGTTCGGATTGGTTTGGTAATCGGCCACGCCACAGGAGGTAGCAGCACTCTTCGAAATTGGAGTGTGTGGCCAGCTCATGAATGTCGATTCCACGATAGGCGAGTACACCCTGCTCGCCATCGATGTAGCAGATGCTCGAATTAACTGCCGTGACGCCTTGCAGGCCTCGCGGCGATTGAGTTATCGACATGAATTCCTCGGGCGATCGCGGTCCGTTCGGATTGCACTTGATTCTAGGGTAGATCAGGCCGAATGGGGAGCGGGAAACAGACAAAATTGTGCAACCTGGATGTATTGAAGGGGGCGGCGGTGAGGACTGTGTCGTTACTACGCGGCTTGGGTATTCTTCCCCACTGGACCCAGGGCTTAGCCCCCTCCCGGGCTCAGTTCAAAGCCGCCGCTTGGCGGCTTGTCCTTCCGCGATCCGCGCACTTTGACCCATCTTGAAATTGCATTCGTGATTGCGACAGAGTCTCGCTAACCCCAGTGGTTGCCGGGTCAAAAGACCGAAGATTATAGTTGAGAGTTTGCTTAGGCCGCTCCAGTCGGCTGGGGATGTATATGACAATTTCGCTCTCGGAGCGATCCATGATCCGACGTTCTCTCGCTTTACTCATCCTCGTCTCTCTCATTCTCACCTGCTTTGCAATGGCCGATGAAGGCATGTGGCTATTCAACGAGTTCCCTGCTGCGAAGGTAAAGGCCAAGTACGGCTTCGAGCCTTCCCAGGAATGGCTGGACCACGTCCGCCTGTCTTCCGCACGTGCTCCCAACGGATCGTCTTCGCTCGTCTCCCCAAACGGACTCATTTTTACAAACCACCATATCGCACAAAGCTGCATTCACGATCTCTCCACCGGTGGCAAGGACTACATGAAGAATGGCTTCTACGCAGCCACGCAGGCTGATGAGCCCAAATGTCCGGGTGTGGAGTTCGTTGTCTTAGTGGGCATCCAGGATGCGACCGCCAGAGTCAACGCCGCGACAAAGCCGGGCATGTCATCGGCGGAGGTGGGAAAAGCCGAGCGTGAGGTGATGTCCTCGCTGGAACAAGAGTGCTCTGTCGACGGATTGCGATGTGATGTGGTGACATTGTATTCCGGAGCGCTTTATCACCTGTACAAGTACAAAACGTACAGCGACATTCGCCTGGTCATGGCGCCGGAGTTCGACATCGCGTTCTTCGGTGGCGACCCCGATAACTTCGAATATCCGCGATACGACCTCGACATCTCGTTCTTCCGTGCGTACGAAAATGGGCAGCCGGCGAAAACCCCTGATTATCTGAAATGGTCGAAGACCGGGATTAGCGACGGAGATCTGGTCTTTGTCTCGGGACACCCGGGAAGAACCAACCGCCTGCTGACAGTAGACCAATTGGAATATCTGCGAGACAACCAGTACCCGATGTTAATGAAAGCTCTGGACAAGCGAGTTGCGATGCTGAAGAAATACAGCGCGCAATCGGAGGAACACGCGCGTGAGGCCGAAAGCGAACTGTTCAGTGTCCAAAACTCAGCCAAGGCTTATATGGGTTACAACGCCGGGTTACACGACAAACCTCTCATGGAAAAAAAGGCTAGGGAAGAGACCAGCCTCAAAGCGTATGCTGCCGGCGACTCTAAGGTAAAGCAGCAGTATGGCAATCCGTGGGCAGAAATCAGTACGGTAATGAATGTTCAGAAGCAGATTTACAAGCCCTTGTACTATCTGCAGGGTATCTCGTTCGGCGGATCGAGTGACGATGTCGCTGCGGCGGAACGGATGGGAGGCTTCCGGGGTACGCTGGCCGGATATGCGCGGATGCTCGTGCGGGTAGGCGAGGAGAAGCCAAAGCCTAACGGCGAGCGTCTGTGGGGTTATCAGGACTCGACACTGCCTTCGCTGGAACAAAAGCTGTTCTCGACAGCGCCAATCTACAAATCTTTGGAAATTGCCCAACTGACGCAGAGCTTGAGCGGGATGCAAGAGGTGCTCGGTGCCAGTAATGAAGCTGTCAAGGTCGCGCTGGGAGGCAAATCTCCGGAAGAGCGGGCCACAGAGCTCATCGACGGCACGAAACTGCAAGATGTGGCCTATCGAAAGCAGTTGTATGAAGGCGGCAAAGCTGCGGTGGACGCCAGCAATGATCCTTTGATCGTGATGATGAGGCAGGTGGATCCGTATGCCCGCGCCGTGCGCAAGCGCTACGACGACGAGGTGGATCCTGTGCTGCGCAAGAATGCTGGGGACATTGCGAAAATCCGCTTTGCACAGGGGGGGCTGAATGTTCCACCTGACGCGACGTTTACGCTGCGGCTCAGCTATGGGGCAATCAAGGGCTATGACCTAAAAGGTCAACACCTACCTTGGTACACAACGCTGGGCGGCACGTATGACCATGCGGCCCAGCACGGAAGCAAGCCTCCGTACCAATTGCCGGCAAGTTGGATAAAGTCCAAATCGTCGCTTGACCTGAAGACACCGTTCGATACCGTCTCAACTCCGGATATCATCGGCGGAAACTCAGGGAGTCCGCTGATCAACAAGAATGCCGAGGTCGTGGGCATCATCTTTGATGGCAATATCGAGTCTCTGCCTTGGAATTTCGTGTTTGACGACCTGGTCGGCCGGTCAGTGGCAACTGACTCGCGGGCAATTATGGAGGTGCTTCGGAAGGTGTACCACGCCGATGCGCTGGCCGATGAACTGAGTGGCGCTTCCGATGGTGTATCAAAGGCAGTAAAACCCACACAGCCGCAAAGGTGAGGTTGTTGAGGAAGCGTTTGTAGACCCGCGGGGTCCTGGCGGGTGTTTCATTCACCATGGAAACCAAGCAATGTAACCCATTTGAAACGATGTCTGAGTATTTGTACTGTGGGTTTCTGAGTGCATCGGCAACGAGGTTTATACTGCCGCCACGGTATTTTCGGCCGGCTGTGCGGTCCGAAATCATGAACATTTCATCAATCATAAGTTCAGAATTCCCAAAACACGAGAGGGGCAGCATCCGTGAGTACCCAAGCCGAAGTCTCTGTCAATAAGGTAGAGCAAGCCACCCCGGAAGAGCAGCAGAAACTCGAACAACTTTGCATTAACACAATCCGCACCCTTTCGATGGATGCCGTTCAGAAGGCCAACAGCGGCCACCCGGGAACCCCCATGGCGCTGGCTCCGCTGGCGTTTCTGTTGTGGGACCGGTTCTTGCGTTTCAACCCACGGAATCCGCATTGGGCGGGGCGCGACCGTTTCATCCTGTCGAACGGCCACGCTTCGATGTTGCTGTATTCCATGCTGTTTTTGACGGGCTTCGACTTGACGCTCGATGACATAAAACAGTTTCGCCAGTGGGGGTCGAAGACGCCCGGGCATCCCGAATACGGGCTTACCGCGGGAGTTGAAACGACCACAGGTCCCCTGGGACAAGGTGTCAGCAATTCTGTGGGTATGGCAGTAGCGCAGCGTTGGTTCAATGCATGCTTCAACCGCGACGGGCACGACGTTTTTGACTATCGCATCTACGCCATCTGCAGCGACGGCGACTTAATGGAAGGCGTATCGAACGAAGCGGCCTCCATAGCAGGGCATCTCGGCTTGTCGAACCTCATCTGGTTTTACGACAACAATCACATTACCATCGAAGGCAACACGTCCCTGGCGTTCAGCGACGATGTCGCAACGCGATTCCTGGCCTGGCACTGGAATGTGCTGCATGTCGGCGATGTAAACGATCTGGCAGAGATTGATCGAGCGATTCGCACAGCGCAAGCTGAGACACAAAGGCCAACGCTGATCATCGTCAATAGCCATATCGGATATGGTGCTCCACATAAACAGGACACCGCGGAAGCGCACGGTGAAGCGCTGGGACCGGAAGAGGTCCGGCTTACGAAAATCTTTTACGGTTGGCCACCTGATGCGCAATTTCTCGTACCACCCGAGGCCAAGGCTTACATGGAAAGGGCCATTGAGCGCGGAGCCGAATGGGAGCAGGAGTGGAACCGTAAGTATGCGGCGTGGGCCAAGGCTTTTCCCGATCTCGCAGAACAATGGGACCTGATGGAGAAGCGTGAACTCCCGGAAGGCTGGGACAAAGACCTACCTAGCTTTCCACCCGATCCTAAAGGTATTGCGACACGCGAATCCAATTCCAAGGTCCTGAATGCGGTAGCGAAGAATGTTCCGTGGCTGATGGGCGGAGCTGCCGATCTGGCGCCTTCCACCAAGACTCTTATTAAGGACAGCGGGAGTTTTGAGCGCGATACGTACAGTCGCAGGAACATGCATTTCGGCATTCGCGAACATGCCATGGGCGCCATTGTGAATGGCATGGTTCTGTCGAACTTGCGAGCCTATGGTGCGACGTTCTTCATCTTCACCGATTACATGCGGCCTCCTATTCGACTGGCTGCGCTGATGGACATACCGGCGATTTTCATCTACACGCACGACTCGGTTGGGCTGGGTGAGGACGGGCCCACGCACCAGCCCATTGAGCAAATGATGAATCTGAGGGCCGTGCCCCGGCTGATCACGATTCGGCCGGGCGATGCGAACGAGGTAGCAGAGGCGTGGCGATACCTGATGACATTAAGACATCAACCGGTGTTGTTAGCGCTGACCCGCCAGGCGATACCAACATTTGATCGCACGAAGTACGCTTCCGCTTCGGGCCTTTTGAAGGGCGCCTATGTGATGGCCGATTCGGGAGGCACGCCAGACGTGATCCTGATTGGTACCGGTTCAGAGGTCCAATGGTGCATAGGCGCGTACGAAAAGCTAGTGGCGGAGGGGGTCAAGGCGCGCGTCGTCTCGATGCCATCGTGGGAGCTTTTCGAAAAACAGTCTGCCGAATACAAGCAGAGCGTTTTCCCGAAAGCCGTTCGCGCAAGAGTTTCGGTTGAAGCCGGTACGACGCTGGGCTGGGCCGAGTACGTGGGAGAAGAAGGCGAAAGAGTGGGTCGCAATGATTTCGGCGCCTCGGCTCCGATTAAAGACATCATGAGCCACTTCGGATTCACGGTGGAGAATGTGGTGGTCAAAGCACGTCTGGCTATGAGTCGAGCGCAGTCGTAATCGGAAGCACCTCAGCTCGAGCGAGCTGGATTCGCACAAAAGGGCGAGCGTATGCCAGCAACAGCGGGAATCAGTACAGCGCAGTTCGGCATCATCGGACTGGGAGTGATGGGGGCCAACCTCGCCCTCAACCTTGAAGACCACGGACGTGCAATAGCGGTCTGGAATCTAGAAACCGACTGGGTTGATCGTCTGTTGCAGGAAAATCCCGGAAAGCAAATCATCGGGGTGCATTCGCTGCAGGAACTCTGCCGCGTGCTGGAACGCCCTCGCAGAATCCTCCTGATGATCACGGCAGGGGATCCGATCGATCAAACCCTGCTGAAGATTACACCCTACCTTTCACCTGGCGACATCGTTATCGATGGCGGCAACTCGTATTTCAAAGACACCATGCGCCGAGAGACGCACTTGCGGCAAACCATGGTGCATTACTTCGGTATGGGTGTCTCGGGTGGCGAAGAAGGAGCGCGTTACGGGCCATCTCTCATGCTCGGCGGTCCGCGCGATTCCTATTCTCATCTCGCATCCATACTTCAGTCGATTGCGGCAAAAAGTGATTCTGGTCCCTGTGTTACCTATGTTGGCCCTGATGGCGCCGGCCATTTCGTCAAGATGGTGCACAACGGAATCGAGTACGGAGATATGCAGCTCATTGCCGAAGCATATGAAATTCTGAACAAGGCGTTGAAGCTGAGCACACAAGAGCTGGCAGATATTTTTGCAGAGTGGAATCGCGGACCACTGGAATCTTATCTAATTGAAATCACCTCACAGATTTTTTGCGCGCGTGATCAGGAGACTGGCCGGCCGCTGGTCGACTTAGTGCTCGATAAGGCAGGACAAAAAGGGACGGGCAAATGGACAGCACAGGTGGCCCTGGATCTCGGCGTGCCGGTGCCGACCATCACGGCAGCCATCGATGCACGCGCCACTTCCAGCATGAAAGATGAGCGGGTGATGGCCAGCCGATTGATTCACTCGGCGGCCGATGTCACTTACTCGGGAGATCGACGCGAATTGATTCAAGCCGTGCACGATGCCCTTTATGCGTCGAAGATTTGCTCGTACGCGCAAGGAATGAATTTGATTCGCGCGGGATCGCAGGAATGGCAGTGGGGCATCAACCTGCGGGAGATGGCGCGCATTTGGAAGGGCGGCTGCATCATACGTGCCCGGTTCCTCGACTCCATCATGAAGGCCTATGAGAAGTACCCGGAGTTGCCCAACCTTCTGCTCGATTACGACTTCATGACGTGGATCCATAAGGCAGAACGGGCATGGCGCAAGTTGATCGCCACGGCGGTTGAGATGGGTATTCCGGTGCCTGCGTTATCTGCCTCGCTGTCATACTTTGACAGCTATCGGAGTGAGCGCCTGCCTCAGAATCTCACCCAAGCGCAACGCGATTACTTTGGCGCGCACACCTATCAGCGCAATGATCGTCCCAACTCCGAACCCATGCACACTAATTGGGCAAGCCTGGCCGCAAGGCACAACCGCAACCGTGGAGAAAAGAAGTGAGTACAATAGAAGCCCCGGCACCTATCAAATTGATACAACCGACTCTTCCCAAGGCAGACTCATGTCTGCTGGTGATTTTTGGGGGCACCGGTGACCTCACGAAGCGGAAGCTGATTCCTGCCCTCTACGATCTGGCCTGTATTGGCTGCACGAATCCGATGTTCGATGTTTTGGGGATAGGCCGCACTCCAATTTCAGACGACCAGTTCGGCGAGCGAATGCACGAGGGCACGGCGAAATCGAAAGACGCAAGAAATTACAGCGAGGAGGGTTGGCGCGATTTCTCCCAGAGGCTGCATTACTTGGAAGGCGACGCTAACAAGCCGGAGTTCTACTCGGAGCTCAAGAAGAAGTTGGCGGAGATGCAGGCTCAAGGTGCCAGTAAGAACATCCTGTTCTATGTTTCGACTCCGGCATCACTGGCTCCGCCCATCGTCGAAGGGCTTGGAGAATCCGGACTTGCCCACGAAAACGGATGGACGCGAATTGTGCTGGAAAAGCCTTTTGGACACGATCTGAAGAGCGCCCAGGAACTGAACGCCATTGTTTCGCACGTGTTCAACGAGGAAAGCGTTTATCGCATCGATCACTATCTGGGCAAAGAGACGGTCCAGAACATCATCATGTTCCGCTTTGGTAATTCGATGTTCGAGCCGATCTGGAACCGCAATTACATCGACTATATTGAGATTACGGCTGCGGAGACGCTTGGCGTCGAAAATCGCGCAGCTTTTTACGAAGAAACAGGAGCGTTGCGCGACATGGTGGCTAATCACCTGTTGCAGCTTTTGACCTTGACCGCGATGGAGCCGCCGGTTGCGTTCGACGCTGATTCGGTGCGCGAACAGAAGGTTCAGGTTCTGCGCGCGATTCGTCCAATGTCAGTCGACGGAGTAGCCAAGCGCACAATACGCGGACAGTACGGGCCTGGAAAAGTGGACGGCGTGGATGTTCCAGGATATCGGCAGGAACCTGGTGTCAATGCAAAATCGAACACTGAGACGTACGTGGCCGTCGAGTTTCATGTGGATAATTGGCGCTGGGCGGGTGTTCCCTTCTATGTGCGAGCCGGCAAAAGGCTGGCAAACCAGGTCACGGAGATTGCCGTGCATTTCAAGCGCACTCCGCAGGCGTTGTTCGCGAGAAGTCAAGAGGATGTGCATCATAACGTAATTACGATGCGCATTCAGCCCAATGAAGGGATCTCGCTGAACTTTGGCGCAAAGACGCCTGGTCCACATATGCGCGCCAGCCGCGTCAATATGGACTTCGCCTATCGTGACGCGTTTGGAACGGCAACGCCGGTTGCGTATGAAACCCTTCTGCTAGATGCCATGCGCGGCGATGCCACCCTGTTTACCCGACGCGATGAGGTTGAGGCGGAGTGGCGAATCATTACGCCAATCGAAGAGGCTTGGGCTCAGCTTCCTCCTCCGCAGTTTCCGAACTATGCGGCAGGCAGTGATGGTCCGGAAAATGCCGATTCGTTGATTCAGTACGATCGCCATCGTTGGCGCTCACTGAAGCGAGATAAAAACTGGAGCCTATGAACCCGTCCGCCGCTTCCACCCGCCACGTTGCACTTGTAGTTTCCGATGTCGATGGTACGCTGCTGGACGATAAGAAGCAGCTGACGACCGGCGCTCCAGGCGCCGTACAGCGCCTACATGCAGCGGGAATACGTTTCACGATCGCGAGTGCGAGGCCACCGCGGATGGTCCGCAAGCTCATTGAGAGTCTTGATGTGCGCGAGCCCTTCGCCTGCTTTAATGGCGCGGTGATCGTGGGGCCCGACGAGAAGATTCGCGAGGAGTATCCCATGGCTTCGGCGGACGCCCAGTTCGTGGCTGACTGGATCCGCCAGCGCGGATTTGATCTATGGGTTTGGACGAACAACGATTGGCTGTCGACAAGTCCTGCAGGCGCGCACGTTGCCCATCATCAGAGTGAAATGGGTCGGCCACCCACGCCGCTGACTGGGCAAAAGGTAAGCGAACTTGACGTGCTAAAGCTGGTGGGTGTGAGCGATGACTACGACGCATTGGCGGCGGCGGAAAAGGAGCTCGCGGCCATGGGAAAGAAAACCATCTCGGCGACGCGCTCGAGTCCGTATTACCTTGACGTCACCGCGGCAGAAGCCAACAAAGGCTCGGTTGTCTTGTCGATCTCGCGCTTGCTTGGGATACCGGCTTACGAAATCGTGACCATCGGTGACATGAGTACAGACGTGCTAATGTTCAAGAAGAGCGGAACGTCCATCGCTATGGGCAATGCGCTGGATGATGTCAAAGCACAGGCGACGTTCGTGACAAAGACGAATGAAGAGAATGGCTTCACCTATGCAATGGATCATTTCGTGATTAATCTACCGGCGTGACGTGCGGTTGCGTTTGGCGCGGGTAACGGGCTGGTCTGTATTCGGGGGTAGTGCCCCGAGCAGGCAGTCCATCATCTCCTTCTCTGCCAAGGTGAGTGGTCTCACCTCCCCTTTAGCAAGCTTCCCCAGGGCAAGCGGGCCGATAGAAATCCTGACCAGCCGAAGAACCTCAACGCGGTGAGCGGTGAGCATTCGGCGGATGTGCCGGTTGCGGCCTTCGTCGAGGGCAATCTCAAGCCAGGAGTTCTTGCGTCCTCCGCGGAGAAACGAAACCCGCCGCGCTTGCAAGATTTCGCCTTTGTCCTCGACACCTTCGCCTAAGGCAGCCAGAAGCAACTGGTCGGGGACAGCTCGGACTTGCACGTGATATGTCTTGTCGATGTGATTCTCAGGTGATGTGATGGAAGCTGCCCAATCGGAGTCATTGGTGAACAGCAGCAGTCCCTCGCTGGCTTGATCGAGTCGGCCTACAGGCGCCACCCACGGCAATTGGCTACCCAGCAACGAGTACACGGTCGGGCGGCCTTTGTCATCTGAAGCGGTTGTGACCAGTCCGCGCGGCTTGTTCATCATGAGGTAGAGCTTGGTGGAGGCTGTCACGCGGTGGTCATCCACCGTTATGCCATCGCTCGCCGAAACCGGATATTCAGGATTGCGCTGGGTCTTTCCATTAATCGCGACTCGACCGGAGCGAACCAGCTCGAATCCCTGCATGCGCGAGCAAAATCCGAGCTTTGAGAGCCTGCGGGCCAATCCCACGCGGGGGAGCCGATCTGTCGGCATATCGGTTGCAAATTTCGACTGTCTCATGGGTGGTCTTGGGCGCGTCCTTTCCATTCGCCTCCATGTCCCGACCAGAACTTCACGGCTGAGTGTACGGTGGCAAACATGTAGAAGGCGGCACTTAGCGGCAGAGTAAGTGCCCATAATGGTCCGAGCCCGTAGAACCTCACCATAGGGTAGTATGCTGTAGCCATCATCAGCCAGCACAGAGTGCCTATAGCAATCAGTGACACCTTATCGCTTGCCAACAAAACCAAAGGCGACAGATACACGAGCGCGAGGCCCACGATTGCGCCTGACAGAAGCCACACCGAATGCTTCAGCTGGTTGAACGCCGTGCGCGCGATCATGCGTTCGATGGCAATAACGGAGCCGTAGGAACGTACGCTGAACGTATTCGGGGTCAGGCCAAGCCATACCCGACCTCCAGTTCTCTTTACCCTGGCAGCAAGGGCGCAGTCATCGATGATCTGGCTGCGAATCTGCTCAATGCCACCAGACTTCTGCAATGCCTGTGGGCGGATTAGTATGCATCCGCCTGCGGCACCCGCGAGCCTTCGTCGATGATCTCGGGTCCATTTGGGTGGATAAAGCATGAAGAAGAAAAATACGAATGCTGGGATTAACAGTTTCTCCGCCACGCTGCGGCAGTTCAGTTTCGCCATGAAGGACGTCAGATCAAAGGGTCCTTGTGCCGCCAGTGCGATCAAGCTGGCGACGTTTTCGCGATCGTGCACAATGTCGGCGTCGGTCAGCAGCAAGAATTCTGGATTGGACTTTAGCGCTCGCTCGATTCCCTGTTGAACGGCCCAGAGCTTACCGGTCCAACCTGTGGGCAGTGTTTGGCTGGCAATCACCACAACCGACTCAGCGCGGCCAGATTCACGCGTAGCTAGTGCTGCCGCCTCAGCGGTTCCGTCGCTGCTGTGGTCGTCCACAAGAAAAATCTGGATCGCTCCAGCATACGACTGCCGAAGCAATGACTTGATCGTTGCGCCAATGGCATCGGCTTCATCTCGTGCTGGAATCACAACGGCAACCAGCCCCTGGTCACCAAAGGCAAACGATAGAGGCAGCAGAGCTGTTC
>Ga0126381_100009134_pt1 | contig 11132 bp, 4 predicted proteins | sample PanSoiMetPlot_28_FD_96465 | JGI IMG/M metagenome (GOLD analysis project Ga0126381, IMG submission 96465) | Tropical forest soil microbial communities from Panama - MetaG Plot_28 | ecosystem: Environmental > Terrestrial > Soil > Tropical forest > Bulk soil | place: Panama | collected 2016-02-17
AGATCGCGATGACCCCGTCGGAATCCGCGTTGGCGAAGATCTGGAAGGATGTGCTTCGGGTCGAAAAACTGGAGCCGGGCGCGAATTTTTTTGATGCGGGCGGCGATTCTCTGATGGTGATGGATGTGATCGGGCGCGTTCGCGAAGAACTCGGGGTTGACCTGCCCCTGATGGCATTCTTCGAAGACCCGACGATCCCCCACCTTGCGATCGTAATTGACGAACAGGGCGGGCGCGCTACGACGGCTGCCCTCACGCGGTCTTCGGACCGCACCGAGTTTCCGCTGTCCCATGCGCAGCAGGTGTTCTGGCTTCTCGAGCAGCAGCATCCCGGAACCGGGCTCTACAACACCGCACGCGTATTCCGCATTCGCGGCGCCGCTGATCCGGCTATTCTTGAACGCGCATTGAATGAGATGGTGCGGCGAAATGCGATTCTGCGTGTTCGGATCATCAGTGGTCTGAACGGACCTGTGCAAATCGTTCAGGACTCGCCGCACATCGCGGTTCCGACATCGGACGTCTCAAATTTACCGGCGGATTCGCGGGAAAAAGCTGCGGTCGAGTTGGCGCTCGAAACGATTCATCAGCCATTTGAGATCACAACCGGCCCCGTGCTGAGAGCGAGGTTCATCCGGATTGCGCCGGATGAAAGCGTGCTTTGCATGGCGATTCACCACGTGGTGAGCGATGGATTCACTGGCAGCCTCCTTCTGGATGAGTGGGGAGCCATCTACGACGCGATCGCCGATGGGCGGGCTTTGAATCTTCCGGAGCCGGAATTTCACTTCACCGACTATGCGGCTTGGGAGCGAGAGCAGATGGTGGGCGAGCGGTTAGAGGCGGAACTCGAATACTGGCGAGGCGCGCTGTCTCCGGCGCCTCCGCTTTTGAAATTGCCGATGGATTTCCCGCGACCCGAGCAGTCGGATCACCGGGGTCGACATGTTTATCGCACTCTTCCGGCAGAGGAGGCGCAGCGCATCCGGTCGTTTGCTCAATCGCAGGGCACAACGCTTTTCACAGTTCTGAACGCCGCGGTCCGAATTCTTCTCCATCGGTGGACGGGTTCTTCGGACTTCTCGCTGGGGACTATCGCCGCGAATCGAAGCAGACCGGGAACTGAGCGAATGATGGGATGCTTTGTGAACCCGCTGACCCTGCGGAATCCGATCACGCCGGGGCAGAGCATCGGCGGTCTCGTGCTTGCGGAGTCCAAAGCAATCATGGAGGCGTTCGCGCATCAGGACTGCCCATTCGCGGCGGTCGTAGATGCGATCAATCCCGAACGATCGGGGGCCGATAATCCGCTGTTTAGTGTCTCAACGATGCTGCAGAATTTCCCGGCGATTCGTTACGAGGGACATTGCTTTACGGCGGAAGGCGTGAACCTCGACGCGGGCATCGCGCTTCTGGATCTGCGCTTTTTCGCGATTGAGAACAACAGCAAAATCGAGCTTTCGTCCGAATATAAGACGTCCTTGTTCCGCGAGTCCACCGCGGTTGCGCTGCTGGACGCGTACGTTTCGCTCTTGGGGCTGATTTCAGCGGAGCCGGACACGATGATCGATTCGATTGCGCTCCCAGAGACTTTGCGCGCGAAACAGAGCGCCTCAGCGGAAGCCGAAGAAGCGCCGTCGATTACGATCGCGACATCGTTTTCGGCGCACCCGCTCGAGCAGGAGATTCGTTCCCTGTTCGATGAGCTCGACATGAATTACCGGCTGGAATTCGCTCCGCCGCGAGAGGTCTTCGAGCAACTGCGAGACCCGCAGAGCGCATTGCGCACAGCGGATGGATTCGGGGTGATTGCCGTGCGGCTGGAAGATATGACTGATTCCGCTTCGGCGGACAATATGCGCGATTCTCTGGAATCAGGCGCTCGGGAACTTATCTCCGCTATTGATGCCGCCCAGTCAGATACGTCGCGTCTGATCATTTGCTTTTGTCCGGCGTCGCGAGCAATCCTCTCGCGAGTGGGTTCCGAATGGCTGCAGAAGCTGGAGGGCCGTTTTGCGTCAGCGCGGGGAGATAATCACGTCATCACCAGCAACGAGATTCTCGGACTCTACTCGGTCGAGAATTATGAAGAAGACTACACGTTCCGGCTGACCAATATCCCCTATACGCCGGCGTTTTTCTCGGCGCTGGCGCGAATTCTGGTCCGCAGGATGTGGAGCGTCGCGGAGAACCCTTACACCGCGATCGTGGTCGATTCGGCAGTGCTGCAAGCGCATGAACTGCTTGACAAAGCTTTGATCCGACTGAAGGAAGCCGGGAAAACGCTCTGCATTTGCGAAGATGACGGAAAATCGGCTTCCGAAAGTCTCGCCGGGTTCTCGCGCCAGGCGGATTTCAATCTGGCGCAGTGCATCTATCTGACAGCGGATCCAGCGCGGGCGAGGGAAGCCGAGGAGTCGTATCCCGAAGTCTTGGCGCTGGAAGTTCCGGAGCAGCGCAGCGACATCCCCGACTGGCTGCGTCACGTATGGGCGTTCGATCTTAACGCGCGTCAGACCGCCTGAGATCGGGCCAAAGACTCGTCCTCCGATTGCATCGAAGCGATCAGATAGCGCGCAAGCGATTCGGCCTGTGAGCGGATCTCCGGAACCGCAGTGGTTTCGAACAGATTGCCGCGCCGGGGCGGTCCCAGCGTGAAGAAGAGGCTAGAGGGCTGCATCTGCTGATCGAGTAACGCGCCATGGTCATCGGTGTCGAATCCGATTCCGAGTTCGTTCGGGCGAGCCAGTCCTTGCTCCATCATTGAACGGACGAACGGCCGCGGACTTCTCGTGTAATCTTCGTGGATGCCCGTGCAACTGATGACACGGTCCGCTTCCAACGTCAATTCTTCGCCGTTGCGCCGTCGGATGTGGGCTTCGGCGACGGGCCCGCAGGAACGGATTGTCCTCAATCTTCCGGCCAGAACTTTCAGCTTTCCCGTTTCGATGTATTCGTTCAGACGAGCGCGAATTTCTGGCGCCATGCGGTGGCGATGCGGTTCCCAATAAGTCTTCAGGTGGCGGAGAAATCTTTTTCTATCAGCGGCAGATAGCTCTTTCCACAGTTCGTTGGAGAGAGGACGCAGCGAATCGACTATGGTGCGCCAGCAGAGCTCTGCCTGGCGGGCGTCGTGAATTAAAGCCCGAATTTCGCGGAACAGACCCAGCAGTTGGCCTCGGCTGCGCAGGGTGGGAGGCGCGCCTGCCGCAAAGCGCAGATTATGAACCTGCGGCACGATCCCGCGGCGCGAAAGCATATACACGCTGCACCCGGCCTGTTGGCCCTGAAGCGCGATGACCGAATCGATGGCAGTCAGACCGCTTCCGATCAGCAGGATGCGCTCGCCAGGAAAACGAATCGTGAGGGCGTCCTCCAACCAGGGCGATAAATTCAGGTGATCTTCGAGAATGTTGTGTCCGCGTGGAATCACCGAAGCCGCCGATGACGCGGGGTTTCCTATCGCAACCACGACGCGGTCCGCGCTTAGAATCGAGCCATCGCTGAGCTGGAGGACGGCCGCATGGTTGTCTCTCGTGACCTCCGTCACTTCGCTGCGGACGTGGCGGAACAGATCATGCGGCGCATCCCGTACTGTGGTCTGAAGAAAATCGTTCAGATATTGTCCATAGACTTTGCGGGAGATGAATGAATCGCCCGACGCGTCAGGCCAGTTTTTGCCGCGCAGCCAATCAAGAAAGTGCGTTGGCTCGCTCGGAAGAGCGCTCATCTTCCCGGCGGGAACGTTGAGCAGGTGATCATCGAACGACGTTGAGTAAGCCAACCCCGCGCCCAACTTTTCGCGCGGCTCAATCACCGTAACGCTGGCGCAGCAACCGTTACGAAACAACTGAGCCGCAACCAGAACTCCACTGCATCCACCGCCTACAATCGCGACGCCACACTTCCGGGCAGGTTCGGGCACAATTCAAATTAGCCGTTTTCCGTTTACGCGCACAACAGAATCGGCGTGTTTTGCATGGATAATGGTCCCGGTTCTCAGCTGGTACTTGCGATAATTCGTCCGTAATGAAGGCCATCATCCGCTGGGCCGCATCGATCGCATGCGTCATGCTCGCGACGGCGCAGGAGACCCCTCCCGAGCAATCCTTTCCCCCCGAGGTCCACGGTGACGGAACGGTGACGTTAAAAGTTCGCGCGCGCAGCGACGCGGTTGCAGCTGTGCACGGAGACTGGATGCGGACGGGGCAAACGCTGCCGATGGCCCGCGGGGGCGATATTTGGTCGGTAACGACTCAGGCTCTTAGCCCAGGGCAACATACGTTCTGGTTCGAGTTCGAATCCGACTCCGCGCCGAAGCCTGAGGACGTGGTAATCAAGAGAACTGTGACTCGAACACCTGAGGACACATTCGAAATTCGAGGTGCAGCGGCGCCGTGGGAGCCGCGCGATGTTCCACACGGCGTTGTGCTAAACGAGATGATCGGTTCAACGGTCCTTCGCCGCGCCGATTCGGTTGTTGTCTACCTGCCGCCGGGTTACTACGCTAACCGGACGACGCGCTATCCGGTGCTGTATCTCCTGCATGGATCGCCTGGCGCCGCTGATAACTGGGTGAATCTGGGGCGCGCGAATGTAATCCTGGACAATCTGATCGCCGACGGGAAGGCTAAACCGATGATCATCGTGATGCCGACAAACCCTGGGCGAAGCGCGCGGGCCTCCGCGCGTGATCTGTTCGATGACTTTCTGGTTCAGGATTTGATGCGAATCGTTGAATTGCGGTATCGCGTCGCGCCCGGCGCCGCAAATCGCGCGCTCGCGGGCTTGTCCGCGGGCGGCGCGCTCACGATTCACAGCGGATTCACGCATTACGAACTATTCAGCGCATTGGGTATCTTCAGCCCCGCGATTGCGAGAGCGGCGGATACTCCACACCCGCCGAAGGATGTGATGAACGCTCAGTTCGACACAGTCTGGGTCTCGTGTGGAGACAACGATCAATCGGTTAGCTACCCGAACATCAAGGCGTGGACAGAAAGGCTGACCGGCGAAGGCATTCGCAATACGTTTGTTACATATCCCGGCGGGCACATATGGGACGTCTGGCAGATGGCTCTGGCTGATTTTGCGCCTCTGATTTTTAGGCGCGAAAATCAGTGATTGCGGGTCACGCCAGCGCCGCACAGTTCGGCATAGAGGCGGTCGTAATCCTCGGCCATGCGTTTGGCCGAGTATTGCTTTTCGACTAACAAGCGCGCGCGCTCCCCGCGGTCGATGCGGTCGCCGGAAACAAGCGCCTCCTCCATTGCGCGGGCCAGCGCATCCGGATTCGCCGGCGGCGATAGCCAGCCGCTACGCGTGCTGTCGACAACGCGCGGCACGCCTCCAACAGAGGTGGCGACGACGGGCACGCCGGACGCGACGGCTTCGAGAAGACTCAGAGGAAGGCCCTCGCTGTCCGATGGCAACACGAAGACGTCGAGGTCTTTGAGAAAGCCGGGGACGTCGTGCCCGAATCCGCGAAAGTCGACGCACTCGTCAATCCCAAGCTCGTGGGCCAGTTCTTTGAGTTTCGCCTCGAGCGGCCCGCTGCCCAGGAGGCGCAGAAAGGCATTTGAATGCCGACGGCGGACCTGCGCAAACGCCCGGATGAGATTTTCGTGATTCTTCTCGGGCGACATTCGGCCGACCGCGCCGAAAACGACTTGGTTACGCGATTTTCTAATCGGTACCCCGAGGAACCGAGCCAGATCGATCCCGTTTTCAATCACAGTCAGTTTGCCGCGCGGAAGGGAGAACGTACCGCAAAGCTCCGCCTCCACTTCATCGCAAACGGACACGAGCCGGTGGGACAACATCGCAGCCGCCCAGAACTGCGCACGGCCTCTCCTGCCAAATCGCCGGTGTCTGAACATCGCAGTGGCGTGTACCGTGTTGAGGACCCTGGTGACGCCCGCAGCCCGCGCGGCAAGGGCCCCGTAGAGGTAGTAACCGAAGGGATTGTGGATGTGCAACACGTCCGACTGGCCGGGGCCGAAATAGCTTTTGAGCTTCTGATACAGCAGCGTTCGGCCGTAGATCATGTCGCCGTTCCGTCCCCGGCGGAGGTATTCGACTCGTGCGCCCGCCACCGCAAGCTGGGCCTCTGCTTCCGGATGGTTACCGACGTTGGTCCAGCATCCGATGGTCACCGAATGGCCCGACTGCGCCTGGCAAACAGCCAATCCGCGCACGACCTCCTGCAACCCGCCATAGTTCATGTTCGGGACGAGATGAAAGATTCGCAAGATGTTCTCCCACAGGTCTTTAGCGGATTGCTACGCGCCGAATCCGGCCTGGCGGATACGGCTGCGCGCGAGTGTTGGCTATTATACGAAAGTCATCGCTTGCCTTCCGCGTTGGCGGACCTCATGAGCAAAGATTCGCCATCAGCGATCGTTTTCTACCACTACCTGTATCCCGATAAAGTCGTCAGTTCTATTCATTTAAGCGATTTGTGCGTCGGACTGGCGGCCCGCGGGTGGCGCGTGACCGCAGTCGCCTGCAACCGGGGTTGCCGAAACGACAAGGAAACGTATCCCGGGCGCATTATCTGGGAGGGGGTTGAGTTCCTGCGCGTCTGGCGCCCCGCCTTCCGACAGGCGTCGAGTTTTGGCCGTATGGCGAACTCGATCTGGATGACGGTGGCTTGGTCGATGATGGCTCTGAACCCGTTTCGCCGTTTCGACGTGGTGGTGGTTGGGACGGATCCCGTCCTAAGTCCAATCGCCGGCAGATTTTGGCGCCTTTTCCGGCCGAGGGCGCGGATCGCGCACTGGTGCTTCGACCTTTACCCGGAGATTGCGGTTACGTCCGGCATGAGCGGAGCCGATTCGGGTGTCGTAAAGATCTCAAAACGCCTGATGTCAATAGCTTACGGAAGCTGCGATTTGATCGTGGATATCGGAGCGTGCATGAGAAGGCTTCTGGCGGCCTATGGTTCAGGAGCAAAGGTCGAGACGATTACGCCCTGGGCGCTTGTTGAAACATCAGCGCCGGCGCCAGTCGATGCCGGGGAGCGGATGCGCCTGTTTGGTGAAACGCGGCTCGCCCTGCTGTATTCCGGAACATTCGGGCGCGCGCATTCGTGGACTGGCATCCCGGAACTGGCTAAAGCCATAGCTCCTTCGGGCTCGATTGTTTTCAGCGTGCAGGGAAACTGTGTCGACACGCTCAAAGACGCTGTGAGGCTGTCGGGCGCTCCCATCTCTTTCGCGCCATTCGCGTCGGAAGATCAACTCCAGGCACGTCTCAGCGCCGCGGATGTACATATCGTGACGCTTCACGAAGGCTGGACCGGCGCCGTCGTACCTTCGAAGTTCTTCGGAGCGCTGGCTATGGGACGTCCAGTGCTTTTCATCGGCGCGTCCGATTCGGCGATAGCGCAGTGGATCGAGCAGTTCGGTGTCGGATGGGTTCTTTCGCCGACGAATTTCGATGCCGTGCTGGAGGATCTGAGCCGCCTGGCCGAGTCTCCGGCCGTGAAGGGCGAATTGTTTGCGCGCTGCCACGAAGTGTATACCCGGCACTTTTCCCGCAAGCAAGCCCTAGATTGCTGGGATCATTCTCTCCGCGAAATACTATGACTGACGTCATACCACTATTGAACTTGTAAGTATTGTGAATTCTAAACGTTTCGGCCACAGTACCAGGACAAATTCATTTGCAAAACACCCCTGAATTCTGCGAGACTTGAGGCTCTCACGGTTCCTAACTTTGAAAGTGTTCCGACCATCGGAGGCAGCATGCAGGTCGAGCCAATCAGAACCGAGGCGGGCTCGGGTGGGAAATCAGACGAGGAGCGCCCCACGTATGGGAACTCCCCAGGAGGCAGGTAAGTGCTCACTCTTTTTGACGCCACCTGCGTAGCCTTTCTCCTCGCGCTTGTCTTTACCCCTTTCGTAAGAGATCTCGCTAAACGCACAGGACTGGTTGACCGTCCCGACGGCGGCCGCAAGCGCCATTCCGATGAGATTCCACGTCTCGGCGGCGTCGGGGTCATCCTGGCTTACGTCATCGCGCTTTTCTTCGTCTCGCTTGCGCCCTACCGGAACGTGAACATCGACGTGGAGGCGGGGCGGGCAACTGCCCTCGCGCTCATGCCCGCGGCGCTGCTTGTTTTCGTGACCGGTCTGGTCGACGACATCCGCACTCTGAAGCCCTGGCACAAGCTGATCGCCGAAGTTTTTGCATCTGTGCTTGCCTACAAGGCTGGTTTCGGCATCTATGCCCTGCGCGGACACGAACTCAGCCCCTGGATCTCGCTGCCAGTCACGGTGCTTTGGTTGGTTGGCTGCACCAATGCCCTGAACCTGATCGACGGTATGGATGGTCTCGCGGCAGGGGTGGGAGTTTTCTCGACTCTGACAATGTTTGTCGCAGCGTTGATCCACGGCAGGATCGACCTCGCATTCGTAACAGCGCCTCTTGTGGGCGCTCTGCTCGGCTTCCTTCGATACAACTTCAATCCTGCCTCAATATTCCTCGGTGACTCCGGAAGCCTTATGATCGGCTTCCTGCTCGGTTGCTTCGGCATGATGTGGGGGCAGAAGTCAGCGACGGCGATCGGAATGACAGCTCCGCTGATTGCCTTGGCGATACCGTTCCTCGACACGGGGTTGGCCATTGCACGGCGTTACCTGAGAGCGCAGCCTATATTTGCTCCGGATCGATCGCACATCCATCACCGGCTCCTCGATCAGGGCCTGACGCCTCGCCGCACGGCTTTGATGCTTTATAGCATCTGCGGAATTTGCGCGGTTCTGGCGATCCTGCAAGACGTGGCCCACACGGGCTACGGTGGGCTCGTGATTATCATCTTCTGCGCCGGGGCCTGGATGGGGGTTCAACACCTCGGTTATGCGGAGTTCGGTATCACGAGCAGGTTTCTGCTGAAGGGTTCCCTGCGGGGCATGATCGACGTTCAGTTCCGACTGCAGGAGTTTGAGCGAACGCTCAAGCAGGCAACAACGTACGAACAGTTTCTGGACATCGCCGACAAAGGGGCTCTCGATTTCGGGTTTGCCGGAATCAAATTCGAAAGCTCTTTAGGGCGATACGAGCACATCGCGAAGTCTGACCCAAAGTTGTGGCAATTATGCGCCTCGCTCGAGAAAGGCGACACTGTAACGTTCTACTTCGGTTCGACGCATGAGGTTCACCCGCTTGCGCTGTCGCTGTTTCCGAAGTATCTCACTGCTTGCCTGGCTCCACATCTTGACGGTACGGCCGCGCAGGCTCTGCGAGCGGCAACTGCGGGTAAAGCCGACGCGCAGGGCGTGAACGGTCTGCCTTCGGAAGCTGTGTGAAAGGTTCAGGTGGAATTCTTTGAAGTTTACGTTTAAATTTTCCTCTTATCGGAGGGCACTTAGTGTAGCTTCCGCGTTGCTCTCGTTGCAGGCATGCGGCTGGAATCCTTTCGGAGCGAAGGAATCTTATGTGCACCGCGGCGTCGAGTTCGCTAATAAGGGCAAGTACGACGATGCAGCGATTCAGTTCCGCAAGGCTATCCAGAAGGACAACAATTACGGCGAAGCGTACCTGCGTTTCGGACAGGCGCTGAAGCGCCAGAACAACATCGCGGATGCGCTCTATTGCTTCTCGCGCGCCGCCGAACTCATGCCCCAGAATACTGAGGCGAAAGTCGAACTGGGTCGCACGGCGGCGACCGCTCTTCTGGGCGATCCGCGCAGACCGAAAAGCCTTTATCAAGTCGTTGCCAATGCCTCAAATGGCCTGCTCGGGGCGGACCCGAATTCCGCCGAGGGACTGCGCCTGAAGGGCTACCTGGCGGTTGTGGACACGCGTCCGCCGGATGCGATTGACGCGTTTCGCAAATCACTCAAGGCGAAGCCAGACCAGCCCGACGTGGTTGTTACATTGGCGCAGACGCTCATTCTGGCCAACCAGGGTCCTGAAGCGGAAACAGTGATGCGGGACGGTCTGAGTCGTTTTCCGACATACAGCCCGCTTTACGATGCTCTCTACGGCTACTACATCTCGCTGAAACGGACGGATGATGCCGAGAAGGTTCTCCAGCAGAAGATCTCAAAGAATCCCGACAGTTCGCTTTATGTCGTGGAACTGGCTGAACACTACTGGCGCCAAAATCGACCCGATGAGACCGCGCGGGCGCTACGCGACCTGATCGCCGATCCCAAGAAGCATCCGACCGCGGAACTCGAGGCGGGCGATTTTTATGCCGGCGTCGGTAAATTCGACGACGCGATGGCCCACTATGAAAATGGGCTGAAGACGAATCCGGAGCATAAGAAGGAATATATGCAGCGGATCGTCAAAGCGCATCTGGCCCAGGGACACATGGCCGAAGCGAAAACGATGATCAGCGATCTGCTTCGGCAATATCCGGACGATCGATTTGCGTTGTCGGCGCGCGCGGATCTTCAGATGGCCAGCGGGAAGCCCGAAGAGATCAACCAGGCAATGTCCGATCTCGCGGCTCTGGTCAAGAAATATCCCGACGACATCGGACTGAAGTACGATTTGGCGCGCGCATACCGGCAGACCGGGCGAGACGATGAGGCTGCCGCCGAACTTCGCGATGTGGTGCAGCGCGATCCCTCGAATCGCGACGCCCTTCGGGAACTGGCGGACCTATCGATCCGGAATCAAAAGCCAAATGAAGCGCTTCAATACGCGGAGCGTCTTCTGCAACTTGATCCCAATAATCTGGGAGCGCAACTCGTGCGGACCTCCGCCTGGGCGCTGCGAGGGCGGCTTGGAGAAGTGCGATCAGAACTGCGGCGCATCACGACTCAGACGCCCGGACTCGAAGAAGCATGGCTTCAGATGGCGACCCTCGATCTGGAAGAGAAGAACTATGTCGAAGCAGAGCAGATTCTGAAGAGGCTCTATAAGCCAGGTCAGGCAGACGTCCGACCTGTCAAAGAGCTGGCGTCGCTCTATGCGACTTCCGGACATCCCGATCGCGCCGTTTCTCTGTTGCAGGCTGAAGCTGGTCAGTCTGCGAATCCGGAGGTCAGAGCTCTCCTGGCGACCTCCGCCATCAAATCGGGGCAGACGAATCTTGCGCTCACTACGGCGCAGAAGCTTTCGACGGATTTTCCAACGAACAAGGATTACCTGATTCTCCTTAGCGAGATCTACCA
>Ga0126381_100009136_pt1 | contig 11131 bp, 8 predicted proteins | sample PanSoiMetPlot_28_FD_96465 | JGI IMG/M metagenome (GOLD analysis project Ga0126381, IMG submission 96465) | Tropical forest soil microbial communities from Panama - MetaG Plot_28 | ecosystem: Environmental > Terrestrial > Soil > Tropical forest > Bulk soil | place: Panama | collected 2016-02-17
TGTAATTCATAAACCAGAAAAATTGGCTAAATGGTTTTCGTGACTAGCCGTGTCTACGAGCAAGAGGGTGAAACAAGTTGCGTACCAACCTTACCTTCTAGTCGTTTCTTGTTGATTTCCAAGAGCTTACATAACAGAGTACCCCGATACGGCTGACGTACGATTTTTCGGACTTACCGATTTCCGTTCCGACGAGTTCTGAGTTCTAGGTTTTAGTTTTAAGTTTTAAGTTTTAGGTTCTAAGTTGGCAAATCGGGCCGAATTAGGGTGTTCAAGTCCTGAATAGGCGTCGGGTGAGTATTGGGTGTTCTCGGTAACCGCGGCCAACGTAAAACCTAGAACCTAAAACTTTGAACTCATAACATGCCAACCTATGACAAGCAGATCACTGCGCTTTTGGTGATCGACCCGTATAACGACTTCATTTCGGAGGGTGGCAAGATATGGGATCGCATCAAAGCGGTAGCTGAAGCAAATCATTGTGTTCCTAACATGCTGCAAGTGTTGAATGCAGTAAGGCAGGCGAAGCTTCGGGTTTTCTATGCCATGCATCGCCGGTATCGTCCAGGTGACTATGAGAATTGGACATACATTGCGCCCATTCAGAAAGCAGCATGGACGCGCAAGAGCTTTGAGTACGGCACGTGGGGTGGCGAGTTCCGTTCTGAGTTCCAGCCTAAGCCTGATGAAATCGTCGTTGCGGAACACTGGTGTTCTAGTGGGTTTGCTAACACCGATTTAGATTTGCAGCTCAAAAGATGCGGCATCCACCAACTGATCGTCATTGGTCTCATCGCGCACACCTGCATCGAAGCAACCGTTCGCTTTGCTGCCGAGCTTGGCTACGAGGTCACAGTGATAAGAGATGCCACGGCGGACTACACCGATGAAATGATGCACGCCGCTCTCGATATCAACCTGCCCAACTACGCGAACGCCATTGTAACCACAACTGAGATTGTCGAAGCGATCTCGCAGTTGTGAAGCAAACTGAGCCTCTCGGTTCAATTCAGATTCAATTCTTACCTTCCGTTGCGTCCTCTGCGCGAGGCTGGCTTGTGAGCGTCAGGTATGCAACGATTGAATCAGTTCTGAGATACCGGTCCAGCCGATTTGAATGCCGATACAAAGCAGGATGAAGGAAGCGAGCCGCAGAAAAACGATGGTGCCGGTTTCACCCAAGGTCCGAACCAAAGCACCCGCGAACCGATAGCTCAGGTAGATCACTGCAGCGGCCAGTGCCGTGCCTAGCACTAGTGCGACTAAGCCAACAAGTACGGGCAGCCGCTTAGTATGGAATTCAGCGCCTAGACTCATGCTCACCGAGATGGTTCCCGGCCCGACCGTTAACGGAAAGGTGAGCGGATAAAAGGCAGAAACGGAGCTGATACCGGCGCCTTCTTCGCTCGCTTTCTGATTCAAAGGGCCGTGTAACGGTCGCGGACTATCCGAGCGGAGCAATCGCCAAGCAGTTGCGGCAACTAGCATGCCACCTCCGATCCGAAGAACCGGTAGGGAGACTCCAAAAAAAGCTAGCAGCCGTGAACCGATCAGCACCGAACCGATTACCAAAAGGAAGCCGGAAACCGCAATCTGACCGGCGGCTCGGCTCCGAGACATCGGAGTGTATCCTTCGGTCATGCTTAAAAAGATCGGCGCCATTCCTGGAGCGTTGATGATTGGTGTCAGCGTAGCAAAAACCACCAGCGCCTTTTGCAAGAGCTCGATTAGCATAACAGCTCATTCTCGCCTCCCAACTCCAGGGTTCGAATGAGATGACAAACGACAGATGACAGATGCCAAATTGTCAACGTCGCCCAACTCGAATCGCACAATACGGAAAGATCACAGAGGTCATAAAGAAGAAATTCTTACAGAAGCCTTCTGTAAAAACCTTCTATTTTGCGACCTTTGTGATCTTTCCTTACTGTTATTGAAGGGCGAGCGGTTCTTGGATTGACCAACCGCCGAGGCGCCGAATCATGGGTGTCGTCTTTATTCAAATCCCGACTTTTGGCTGCTCCTGATCTGCCTGCTGGAACGCAATCACGCCGTCTGTCATCCAGCAATCCGGATGTTCGCCCTCCGATTGCTTAGAGAGCAAAAAAACATAATACATTTCCGAACCGCCAGCGCTGAAAACGTGCGTCAGCACTTTGGCCTCATTTACTTCCATCTGGACGCGCATCACCGCCGCTTCCCTTGCGTTTAGTAACGCGGCGTAACCGGCACCGTGGACCATCTCGATAAAGTGTGCAATCGGCCCTGTGCTTCGCTGGTTAGCGGGAGAAGCAAAGCGGTAAGCTTTCTTGATACCCGCATCGGGAGTCGGCTCATCGTTATGCTGTAGAACCGAAAGTTGGTATTCGACTACTTGTTGAGGAGTTAGTTCAGGCTTCGGCGAAAGCTCCGTCGCATTTTGGGCGCCGACCGGTTCACCAAGAGCGAACGGCAGAATTGCGTACAGTAAGAGCCAGCTCCCGGAACTCATAACATCCTGGAGGTTACGACTAGCGGCTCCCGCGTTCAACTCCCGTCAAAGAGCCTCGCGCAGAGGACGCAACGGACGCCAAGTAAAGTAACAACAGCGCTTAGGGTAGAGTTCGGGCGGCCCTTGAAAACGGTAGCTGAGCATCTCGGTTCAATTCAGACTCAATTGAGCTCGCCGAAGTCCTACCGACTCTCCCCTATCCCCGTTTCATTCACTGATACTGATGATGTTTCGGGTGGTTCAAAGCGAAGCCCAGCGTGATCGATACGCAGCCCATCTTTGGTCGCCCAAATGATGAAAGAAAAAGCAGAAATGAACAAAAAGATACAGATGCCCAACCAGAAATATTGCCAAAATCCGCCCGATTCCACGACAGTAGTCATCACTGCTGAAAAGATACAAAGCATCCCTGTTACAACAAAACCGATGAGTTTTGCGATCGTTGTGGCTTCCGGGATTCTCGGTAGACGTTTCTCGCTCGCGGGAACATGTGAGAGGTTAATCTTCATAAAGTCTTGTGAAATGCAGGTTGCAGGCCACACTCTATCGGGCGTCATAAGTCGTTGTTTTTCAAACTATTACGCGAAACTTGCTTCAGAGATGACCAGGACTGAAGTTTCGGACGTCCGAAATTCGGGACCGTCCGTGGGGTGTGACCAACCAGTACCGCAAGATCTTCGTGTGCAGGCCATTCGACGCGCCTGAGGCTTGCTCATGGCAGGTTATTCGAACGCGCCTGAGGCAGGCCTTCCGTAATTCTCTTTGAACGAGACGCCAACTCGCGATAAGTGGTTCTTCTTCTATGGGGAGAGAATCGGTTCTTTTGGGTTTATGAGCGTGGTTCCGCCGCTAAAATCATTGCCGGAAGAGACCACTCACTTTCGCCGCCTTGGGAGGTTGGCCGGAACACCCTGTTTTCTTCCACTGGTCAGTGCCATGTTCTTCGTTGGTTTAGGGACCGCGGTGGCCGGTTCATATTTGATCCTGTTCGCAGTCGATAAAGCTCACATGGGTCCGCTTGGACTGGGAGTTTTTCTTACCGTTGACTCAGTGAGCGGCGTCATCATTAGCACCGCCTTCGGACGCTGGTTCGATCGGGCGCCAAGCTCAGCGCCCCTCCGGATTGCCCTTCTGATGACGGTAATCGCATATCCCCTCTTAAGCGTTACCACTAACTTCTATTTGCTCCTTCTCATCGCAGCTGGGCCGCTCGGAGCCAGCCTAGCGGTATTCCCTCAATTTTTCGCGCTGGCCAAAGGGCATCTCGACCGAGTTGATCCTCATACAGCCGAGCGCGGGACCGCCTTGATGCGGGCAACTTGGTCTATCTCGTGGGCTTTTGGACCAGCTCTCGGCGCTCTGATAGTCAATTGGTATGATTTCTCCGGAGTGTTCCGCGCCGGTGCGATCTGCGTGGTAATCGCGACCATTATTGTTACCGCAGCCCGCGTACATGCGTTTCGGAAGACGGCGGCGCCCCATCACTTAGCACCTCGTAGCCGAACGATCCGCCACGCCGGCTTTGCTGCATCTAGTCTCACGTTTTTTCACATGGCTATGTTTATGGGATCGATCGCCCTTCCGGTCGTTGCCACTCATGAATTGGGAGGGACCAAAGCGGACGTCGGACTGATGTTTAGCCTTTGCGCTTTGCTAGAGGTACCCGTGATGTTCGCCTTTGTACTCCGTCCATCCGCCGCTGGGAGTTACGGCTGGATTTCGGCCGGCTTCCTCGCGCTCACAGGCTATTTTCTGGTGATAACGTGGGGCCCATCCGTGTCCGTATTGTTGGCCGCCCAGCTATTGCGCGCGGTCGGCATCGGACTGATTTCCTATCAGGGTATCAGCTACATGCAATCCCTTATGCCCAATCAGGCAGGTGCCGCAGCCGCTTTGTTCGCTAACACTGCCAATGCAGGTTTTCTGTTTGCCAGTCTTTCGGCTGGCGGTTGGGCTCAATTCTTCGGATATCGGTCGATGTTTCTTGTGTGTGCGATGCTAAGTATCTTGGGATTCGCGCTGATCCAGCTCCAACCTAAGCCTCGATAGGAACGCCGGCCAGTACTCGTCGTCGTTCTCGTCCTCGATGTCCGTCCCATAAGTCCTATTAGTCCTATAGGTCCTATCCATTCGAAGCGTTGAGTGGTCACGCACTCCGGGACGCTCGTTCGCCCTCCCCCGATCGAGGACGAATTCGATTTGGTTGCAGCTACACCGCTTTCGGCTCTTCTTTTCGAACGACAATCGGCCAACAGATCCTTGGAATGACCAAGCCAAATGTCATCGCGACGACGATTAAGATCGCACCAATTCCGTCAGCCATGACTTGGAAGAACAGATCCGGACTAGCCTTTGTCCCGAACGCGAGGAGACTGGCCATTCCACCACCCATCCGAAAAAGATAGGACCCGGGAATCAGAGAAACCACCGAGGCGAAAGCGAGGCCCGCAAACGGCAAATGCAATCGATCCGCAATCGGCGTCATGATGATCCCGACGATGAGGCACGCTATCAGTGCTCCGGTTGCCGGGTTCACGCCCGCCAGAGTGATTGCACCCCAACGGCATCCGTGTGCGAGCATCCCGACCGCGATGGGGATCGGCAAAACCGACCACGACATATTGAAAAAGGTCCCGTAAGCCGCAACGGCAACTCCGGCCGCGAGGACATCATATCCAAGTGGCACGACCGTAGAGCTACCTCCAGGCGCCAGGCCGGCACCGCCACAAGCAAGGCCCAGAACGAGTCCAGTAGAGATGGTCAGAGTAACCACTGTAGCGTAGACGATTCGGGCGATCCCGAGCGGGATTCGGGCCCGGGCTAGATCCAGCGCGCCGTTCAAAAGGTGCGGTCCGGGAACCAGGATCATACAGGGGCATACTGCTATAAGTCTTTGGTCGGAGCTTAAGTTCAGATGGACCGCAATCGCTCCGGCGATGCCGGCTAGAAGAGCCGCGCAAAAAGGCTGTATGAAAAGGTTATGACTTAAGCTGGCCAACCACCTCCGCAAGCAAGCACCCGCACCGGCAACTAAGGCAATCAGAACGAGGTTGGTTGGATGATCGACGCCAAAGATGACTCCGAGAGCCGCCGCTCCAGCCGCCGCTAGTAAGGCGAAACGCATCAATAAGACCGGCGGAGCTTCAGAGATTCTTTGTAGCGCGGATCGGGCGGCGGCGAGATCCATCGTTCCCTCACCCACCCGATGGATCAAACTCATTGTGGCGTTGACCTTGCTCATGTCTACGCCGGCCGGTTCGACGGAAATGGTTTCGGAATGCGACTCGAACCCGTTCTCAAGATGTACTCTAAGTTGTCCCCACTCCACAAAGATGGCCGGTTTAAAACCGCCGGCAGTCGCCAATTCCTTGAGAGCACACATTATTCGCTCTGTTGTTTGCCCGTTCGCAAAAAGAAGCTTACCGGCCTGTAACATCAGGTCGAGAGTCGCCGCCACTAGTGAATGGTCGGCTTTTACCTTCGAGTCCACGTCGTTCTAATCTCCGCGCAAATTGGGAAGCTACGCATCCGGGGATTCCTAAGCGACCGACTGCGTGAACGCGGGTGACGGCTAGCCCGCAGCCGCCACATACGGCTTCACCATTTTGGCAGGATCAACAACTCGATCGAACTCCTCCTCTGTTACAAAGCTGAGCTTGAGCGCGGCTTGCTTCAGGGTGAGATCATGATCCATGGCATAGTGCGCGATCTGAGAGGCTTTATCGTAGCCGATGACAGGAGCAAGCGCGGTCACCAACATCAGTGAGCGATCCACATATTCCTTAATCTTCTTCAGGTTCGGCTTGGTTCCTTCAACCAAGAACTTGTGGAAGTTAGTGCAACCATCCGTCAGGATCGTGATCGAGTGGGTGATATTAAAGATGAGCAACGGTTTATAAACGTTCATCTCGAGATACCCGCCTGCTCCCCCAAAGCCCACCGCCACATCGTTCGCCATCACCTGTACCGCAATCATGGTCAAGGCCTCGGCTTGGGTCGGATTGACTTTGCCCGGCATAATCGATGAGCCCGGTTCGTTCTCCGGAATCAGCAATTCTGCGAAACCGGCCCGTGGTCCGCAAGACATCAGCCGGATGTCATTTCCCATTTTGTAAAGAGAAACTGCCAGAGTGCGCAGCGCGCCAGAGAGGTGAACTAGCGCATCGTGAGCTCCCTGCACGGTAAACTTATTCGGCGCGGTAACGAACGGCAATCCGGTCAGTTGCGCGATTTCGGAAGCGGCGGCTTCCGCAAAGCCGGGCGCCGAGTTGATGCCGGTACCAACGGCGGTGCCGCCCAGTGCCAATTTATAGACATCCTTTAGCGCATCTTCGATCCGCTCGAGATTGTCTGCGAGCATGCCTTCATAACCCGACCACTCCTGACCAAGCGTCAGCGGGGTCGCGTCTTGCATATGCGTGCGACCAATCTTGATAATATCTTTCCACTCCTCAACCTTCACCGCGATCGCGTCGTGCAGAGCCTTCACTGCCGGAATCAACCTTTGCTTCGTATTTAGCGCTGCCGCGATGTACATCGCAGAGGGAAACGAGTCGTTGGATGACTGCGCCATGTTGACGTGATCATTAGGATGCACCGGATCTTTGCTCCCCAGCGCAGTGCCTGCGAGTTGGCAGCACCGGTTAGAGACAACCTCATTAACGTTCATGTTGAACTGCGTGCCGCTGCCGGTCATCCAGACGTGCAATGGGAACATGTCGTGATGCTGGCCGGCCAGTACCTCGTCGCAAACCTGAACGATCAACTCGTGACGTCTCTCATCCAGCCGTTTTCCGGCATGATTCGCATTCGCCGCAGCCTTCTTTAGAATGGCGTAGGCGGTGATCATCTCGCGCGGAATTAAATCCTTGCCGATACTAAAATGTTCCAGCGACCGCTGGGTTTGAGCTCCCCACAACCGATCAGCTGGGACTTTGACTTCGCCAAGGGAATCTTTCTCTATTCTAGTGTTTGCACTACTCACAGCATTCTCCTCTCCGGAAATTTGTTAGTTCTTACTCTCGTTCCCTAAGCACGGATCTGAATCGATGCATTCTAGTAACCGCACAGAGATCAGCGTTTGCTCCTTTTTCTGGCTGGTGCCGAGACCGTGCAGCCCGCCGCCGCAAAACCTAACGTTTCGCAAACCACTATGACGGATGGAAAACCCGTTCACAAGGTGCTTTTCGCAAGTGGATTATGAATATCGAACCAACGCCGGAAAATCTGGGCGAGCTGTCGCCTGTCCGATTGGATTTCTCGGAGATACCCGGCGTGACACGATCTCGTTTCGAAACCGGTACCGATCGTCCCAGTAGCAGGACGAGCAGGAACGTCCTTTAGGGCATGTGTCGGATTTTGCCGCGAAGCGGCGATACAGAACAGCCTAGGGTTCTAACCCTGGGTTATTCGCAGCGCGAAATCCGCCCTGAAAGTGGCGGCCGAAGGCGTCTCTTAAGGCTGTTTGCGTGTTGTCCCAGCAGCGCGGCCAACGTCGGGCGCCACTTTTCCTCCTTCGTCCCATTTTCCCAGAACTATGGCGGACAGTCAGGGCACTTTTTACTAACCGCCCTACCCAGGGTTAAAACCCTGGGCTGTTTTGTATAGCCGCTTCGCGACAAGGTTCGACGCGTCCCTAAGGCAATAAATCCGATAATCCGACAACGAACGACTCTCAGAACATCCAGGATTTCGTTCGGCCTACATTGGCCAGCTCAAATCCTTATAAGAAGCACACTACCAGAGTGTTCTAAACGCTGGAGACTTTGGCACAGAAAATGATGCAACGGCTATTACAGCGATGAAAGATCAACCAGACGCCGACCGAACCGTCAACCAGGGACCCGAGGATTCAGACGGCTGCGCCGAAGGCCAAAATCGGAGGCGTAGTCACGTGATACGATGGGAAAACAACCACCAGGCTCAGTATTTCGTCGGCAGAATCGGCCCGGCAAAGTTCGAGATTAGCTCCGGGGTCGGCGGTATGTTCGGGGCAATGTTTTCTTTTGCCGGAGATTGTTATGCCGTACTCAGCACCGCCAAGACCGTCGGTGAAGCTAAGCGATTCTGCGAATGGATAGCGCGCGGCTACGGTTTAGATGCGAGCTGTTAGATCAGATATCAAGGACCGAATGCTGATCTTTTTGCTGCTCTGCAGCGTCTGTGTGTTGCTTTGCTGCCTGGCGCTCGCCGGATAGGAACTCCCACCTAGCCTTCATTGGGCACGGCCGTCTAACACACCTGAATTGGCTATCCAGGAATCGGCAAGGTGAACTGAAAGACAGCGCCTCGGGGCGCGTTTGCCTTCGCCCACAGCCGTCCTCCGTGAGCTTCGACAATCGAACGACTGATCAGCAGCCCCATTCCAAGGCCCTGAGGCTTCGTCGTATAGAAGGCATCGAAAAGACAGTTGAGAGCGCTCGGATCCAGGCCTGCACCCGAATCTCGTACTGCAATTAATACATGGGTTCCTCCAGCGCCAGCCGAACGTTCACTGGCGAACTTGCCTTCGTTCGCTTCATTGGGAATCTCAGTAACCTTCTGTGAGCTTACCCACAGCTCTCGCGGGCCCTCGCTCACTCCGCTCATTGCTTCGATGGCGTTGACAAGCAGATTGAGAACCAGTTGTTGCAATTGAATTCTATCCCCCATTATAAGCGGCAAATCATTTGCGAGGTGAGTCTGTAATGACACTCGATGTCGTTGCAATTCGTTACGCGCTATAGCAATGACTTCACCTATCGCCTGGTTCAGGTCGAGCCAGTCCTTCTGGGGCGGCGCCTTTTTAGCAAGAGCGCGAATTCGACCTACGATTTCACCGGCACGTTTCCCGTCGCGAAGAATGCGTCTGATCGTTTCGCCTATTTCGTTGAGATTGGGTACTTCGCCTGCCAGCCAGCGCAGCGCCGCATTGGCGTTGGTCACGATACCCGCTATTGGCTGGTTCACTTCGTGGACAATGGATGCTGCCAGTTCTCCCATCGTAGTCAGCCGACTAACATGAGTCAGGTTGGATTGCGCTTCGCGCAAGGAAACCTCCTTCTGACGCAGTTCGCTCTCCGCCCGTTTACGCTCGGTGATGTCTATGCCTAACCCCATGACTTCAACCAGGTCGCCGGATTCACTAAAAACTGGATGCCCCACTCCGTAAAGGTGCTTGATCTCGCCGTCCGGAAGAACGACTCGGAATTCTAGGTAGGAATCTTGCCTGTCACGAATTGCGTCTTCGCCGTTTTCAAGCCACTTACTCCGATCCTCTGGATGAATTCGTTGGAGAATCGCCTCGAATGACGGGATACCTGCTTTTGGATCAAATCCAAACAGGCGATAGCGTTCCTGCGACCAGTGCGTGACCTGTTTCGTGGCGGGATTAAACGCCCAACTGCCGCTTTTACTCAGTGACTCCGCTTCCGCTAAGTAGGCCTCGCTACGCCGCACGGCGGCTTCGGCGCGTAGCCGTTCGTTGATCTCACGCTCGAGGTTTGCGTTGGCGCGGCTTAGCTCTGAGTACAACCGGGCATGGTCCAACGAGATCGCAGCTTGATAGGCCAACAGTTCCAACATGGCGACCCGCTTTGGAGTAAAAACTCTGGGAGCTAGATTGTTCTCCAGATAAAGAACGCTTATCAGCTTCGATTGTTTGAGCAGCGGCAGGCACAGAACCGATTTGGGATGTCTCTGCCGGAGGTACTCATCCTCTGAAAACAGGGTGTGAGTGGAGGCATCATCTAGAATGACCTTTTCTTGACTTCGAATCACGTAGCGCAAGAGCGACTCGGGCAGCTCGGATGAGGACACCGGCGCTTGTCGCAGCCGGACATCCACTTGGTAAGCGCCTGGGCCGATTTCGGCCTCGATCCGATAGTGCTCGCCATCCGGCACAACCAGAAGACCGCGCTCAGCACCAGCCTGCTCGACCGCGGTTTTTAACAGCGTTTCGATCAACTTCTCGAGCAGAATCTCGCTCGAAACGGCCTGCGACATTTTGATAACGGTCGCCAGATCGAGTTGTTCGATCGGCGCCCCAATCGTGCCCGTCAGACTGGATACTGGCTCTTCTTCCCTTAGGCGCGGATACAACTCTTCGAGTTGCCGCACTTTGCCGGTGGCGCCCCAACGGAGGTAGCAGTACCGCGCGTCCCGCAGGTACATACGCCCGATTTTCTCGAAACCACGTCCCGTGAAGAAACGCGCGGCGAACTCGTTGGCCAGGGCCTCGTTGTGAATAAAACCGTTTACGTGTGCCGAGTGGATAGCCTGTTCGTAGAGGCCCTCGGCATCAACGACCCGGCCTTCGATGCGGGCAATCTCGGCAGTTACCAGCGCGACACGAGTTTCGAAATTCTCCGGACAGTTCTCCGCCCAGAGCGCCAGCTGTCTATGGTGTTCAGCTAGGGCCTGGAAATGTTCACTAAGCGCTTCGTCCTCGAATCCGGGCACTCCAATTGATGGAGTACTGGAGTGATGAAGTGGTGCGTCTTGTTCGATTTGCGCTTCGCGACTGCGCGACTGAAAATGCTCGCCTTGCTGATTCAACGATTTAGCGTCGCAAAGCGCAGCTCGCGCCAGGGCGCCGTAAAAGTGATACTCCGCTGTTTCAAAACAGGATGGAAATGTCCAAAGCAGCCGTTGCGCCTTCAA
>Ga0126381_100009137_pt1 | contig 11130 bp, 10 predicted proteins | sample PanSoiMetPlot_28_FD_96465 | JGI IMG/M metagenome (GOLD analysis project Ga0126381, IMG submission 96465) | Tropical forest soil microbial communities from Panama - MetaG Plot_28 | ecosystem: Environmental > Terrestrial > Soil > Tropical forest > Bulk soil | place: Panama | collected 2016-02-17
GATGCGGAGACCGGCAAGGAGGTCTGGCGCACCTACATGGTGCCGGAGCCCGGCCAGCCGGGCAGCGAGACCTGGCCCGCGGGCGACCAATGGAAAACTGGCGGCGCCTCGATCTGGGTGCCAGGCACCTATGACGTCGACACAAACATCGCCTATTGGGGCACCGGCAATGGGGGTCCCTGGATGGGCGATCAGCGCCCCGGTGACAATCTCTATACCTCCTCGGTGGTCGCGCTCGACGTCAAGAGCGGCGCGATCAGAAGTCACTTCCAGTATCATCAGAACGATTCCTGGGATTGGGACGAGGTATCACCGCCGATCCTGGTCGACTACCGGCGTGGCGAGCGGACGGTCAAAGGCCTGGTGGACGCGGCGCGCGACGGCTATCTGTGGCAGCTCGAGCGCAGCCCCGACAAGATCGGCTTTGTGGCGGGGCAGCCGTTTGTGCAGCACAACGTGTTCACCGGCGTCGAGCCGGGATCGGGCCGTCCGATCGTCGATCCGGCGCACAAGCCCGCAACCGGCAAGACTGTGAGCTTTTGCCCGAGCCTGTGGGGCGGCAAGGATTGGCCGCCGGTCGCCTTCAGCCCGCGCACGCGCCTGCTCTATATCCCGGCGAACGAGAGCCTTTGCAGCGAGCTGACCATGGAGGTTCCCAAATACGTGGCCGGCGAGCGTTACCAGGGCGTCGTCAAGAACCAGCTGCTGATCCGCGCCGACGCCGATCATGTGGGCGAGCTGCAGGCATGGGATCTCGATAGCGGCAAGCGCGCCTGGACCACCAAGTTGCCGTCGCAGAACTGGGGCCCGGTCCTTGCGACCGGCGGCGATCTGTTGTTCTCGGGCGGCACCAACGACCGGATGTTCCGCGCGTTCGACGCGAAGAGCGGCGAAATTCTCTGGCAATACCCGACGCTCTCGGGCGTCAACGGCGTGCCGGTTTCCTTCTCGGTCGACGGCACGCAATATATCGCGGTGCAATCTGGTTGGGGCGTTGATGCGGCGCGGATGCAGCGCGGGCTCAACCTGCTGTTCCCCGGAAAATATCCGGAGGTGCCGCAGGGCGGTGCCATCTATGTCTTTACCGTGAAGTGAGACCGTGGCCGTAGCCTGGGTTGGGCGTCAGCGAAACCTGGCGACCCGAATTTCTCATGGCCCGTTGAAGACGGGCGTAAACGCCGCATAGCCCGTTGAAGACGGGCGTAAACGCCCTTTGTTGTGGGCTCAACCCCGGCGCCGCGGTACCCCAAGCCCACCTGCGATGCGGGTGGGCCGCCGCATCATTCCGTCTTCGGCGGGTCTTTCGCCTCGGCGTTGGACAGGGATCGGGCCTCCGTCCGTTCAACGTGCTCAGCCAGCGCGACCCATGCCGCCGCCAACTCGCGCGCGAATTGTTGATGCTCGGGTTTTCTCAGCCGTACCGCCAGGCGGCGACACAACTCCGCGTTCGCTCGGTACCGATCGCCGGCGCCCATCGCTTGCCCAACCCCGGATTGCCACCTCAGGCGCAACGCAAGAATGACGCCAGGGTTCCATGGTTGGCCCCGGTCGGCCTTTCGATACCGCATTGGCTGTCATTGGCCGCTAGACCGCGTCTTCGTTGAGAAGCGTTTCTACTTCCCGCTCGCGATCTGCGAGGCGAATCCACACTTGCGCCATGTCCAATAGGAGCGCCTTGTCATCAACCGCTGCGAGCTGGCCCGCCAGACGTCGGCATTCCTCGGCAAAACGCCGAAAGGTCCCCACCCCCCCGTTCGCCATACATATCTCCAGTTCCCGGACTTCCGCAGTCCGGCCACATTGGTACTGACTAGCCTACCACGGTGCGCGCCAATTTCATCATCTCCTTGATGCGCTGCTCGCCTTCGGGCGTTGAGCGTCGTCCGCCGGGGGCTCGCCGCAAAAGTGCCGCGGGATGACGACCTATCTGGGTGGCGAAGCGAGCTTTACTTTGTCCATGGCGGCTTGCGGACAAATCTATACTTTATCGCCATGGGCCGGAACGCTAGTCTTTGCCTCCAATCAACATGTCGCAGAAAGTGCAGCTGGAGCCGGTCATGAACGATGCGCCCCCGCCTCGTCGCCTCCCCAACGACAATGCCACCCCGACATTCGAGCGTGCGGTCGCCTCCTATCCGGCGCGCCGCCGTTACAAGCCATACATTCAGACGCCGCCGCGCATCGAAGGCGTCAAAGGCATGATCGACATTCACTGCCATGCCGAGCACGGCCAGCAGGACTCCGAGGCCGTGGCCAAGCTCGCGTCGGAAAACGGCATGTACGGCATCCTCTACAAGTCGATCGGCAAGGAGGACAAGCGCTCCGCCGGTCCGATGGAGGACGTGAAGAATCTCCGTGAGGAGCTCGACCGCTGGTCGCAGGAGACCGGCATCGCGCCGATCAAGGCCTGGGGCGGCTATGCGCTCTGCCGTGACAACAAGCCGCCGAGCCGCGAGAAGGTGGAGACCCAGGTCAAGGCGGGCGTCTCGGCCTTTTGGCTCGCTCTCGCCAACCACGCCAACACCTATCACATCGTCGGCGGCAAGGTTCGGCGCTGGGATCCCGATGCCGATCCCAAGGCGCATTCGGATCCGCTGCCCTGGGAGCTCGCGCTCAAATACGGGCACTATGCGCTCGACGACAAAGGCCGGCTCAAGGACGAGTACGAGGAGGCGATCCGGATCATCGCCGACAATGACCGAGCGCTTTCGTTCGGGCACTCGACCCATCCGGAAATTTTTGCGCTCGCCGAGCTCGTGGACAAGCTGGGCTTCACGCGCGCCTTCATCGATCATCCATTCAGCCCGTTCGTCAATCTCACGGTCGAGCAGATGAAGGAGCTGTCGAAGATCGGCATTCACTTCAACTTCACCTATGACGAGCTGTCGCCGATGCTGGGCGTCGATCCCGGCAAGATGTACGCCGCGATCAAGGCGGTCGGCGTCGAGCATTTCACGCTCTCAAGTGACGCCGGCGACACCGTCTTCCCGAACTCCGTCGAGGCCATGCGCCAGATCAGCGGCTACATGCTGGCCTTTGGCCTGACGCAGGCGGAGATCGAGACGGTGTGCATGAGGAATCCCGCGTTCATCGTTCGCGCCGATCCGGCGGAGGCGGTGCGCCGCGGCCGCGAGCTTGCGGCAGCCTGAAGCGCACGGCGCGCCGGTGGAAGAGCCGTAGCCCGGGTCGAGCGTCAGCCTCAGGTCTGAGTGCATCAAAGGCTCGCGGGGTCCGGATCCGCCCTGGGTCGCACTTCGCATGCGCCCTCGATGAGCGTAGGCCGAATTATCGGAAACCCGGAACCAGGGCCCGGCTTTGTCAGGCGCGAAGCCGACGCAAACGAATGGGTGCGCGTCAACGCGCTGATGCCGGGCAACCGCGCCATCGCGTCGCGCGATCGCGACAGATCGGACGGCTTGGGATAGCGCCGCTGGGCCGCGGCGGCGACATCAATCCGATTTCCGTAACGGTCAGGCAGCCTTTTTTGATGGGTCCGTCCCCGATTGGGGGAAAAACGTCAGGGACTCCGCATCAAGCCGGTGGGCCTGGACGAGGCGGATCCCGCCCAGCCGATCAATAATGCCAAAAGGCACGCGCTTACGGTGTTCAGCTTCGGCTACGTCTACGCCACGGCCAAGCTCGTCGACTAGCTCTGGTCTGCGAATTGAGTGCGCACCTTCCTCCCCGACGCCACGGACCAGCATGTCGATAAGCCGGCCCCCACCATGCATTGAGCTTCAGTGCCATCGCTCCCTCACCTTGAACCTGGGAGCGTTCAAGAGCAGCCAACTTTGACCACCACAAGGAACTACGTGCTGATCAGGGATCGAGGGGCTTACCCGCTATTGTGGCGAATCCACGGACCGGCCAACTGTGGGTAAGAAAATCTGTTCGGTCGATGGATGTGAAGCGGATTCTTATGCCAAGGGCTGGTGCACGAAGCACTATCTACGTTGGTGGAGAAAAGGCTCGGTTGATCGGCCAAACCGCCTCCTAATCTGCTTGGTGGAAGGATGCGAAGCGGAGGTTATTGCCAAGGGCTATTGCAGTAAGCACTACCAACGTTTGCGGAACCACGGCTCGATCGATCTGCCTGATCTGCCTGATCGGTCAGAACGCCCGCGGGCCTGCTCGGTGGAAGGATGCGAGGCGGATGCTTATGCCAAGGGCTGGTGCGCGAAGCACTATCTACGTTGGCGAAAATACGGTTCGGTTGATCTGCCGGAACGCAGAAAAAGAGGCAGTCGCCCGCGGTCTCTGTAAGGCGGTCTCTGTAAGCTTGTGTGTGGGCGCACGGCAAAAAATGAAATTGCAATCTTGTAGCGATTGCCGCAGGCCGACGTTGCGGATCGACGCGCAACGCTTCACGTTCTCTCGCGCCATCTCCGGGCCTGACAAGATTGTCCCATCCTCGTCCTAAGTAGTAGACATTTCGTCCATTGACGGGCACAGATGCCGATGCCGCAGCGACGTATCAGCCGGTGAACCTGTGCGGTCGGCTCGCTGGCAGTTTTGCTCGCCCGTCCTGGACATGGATGAAGGGAACGCATGCAACCGCTTTTTTCGACAAGGGATGCGCATCCGCGCGAACGGTTCGACTACTGGCACGAGGTCGCACGCAAGAACATCGTCTACCATGATGTGCAGCCCGATAATCGCCTGCAGTTCGAGGCGGAAATGGAGGCGGGAGTGCTGGCGGACGTCGGCTTTGTTCGCTGTACCCATTCTCCACTCACCATATCGCGTACGGCGGATCACATCGCGCGCGCGAACACTGATGACCTGTTCCTGTGCCGCCAAATCGCCGGCACCCTGGCATTGGAGCAGGAGGGGCGCGAAGTGGTTCTGGAAGCCGGAGATTTGACCCTGATCGATCCGATGTTGCCTTATAGCGGTACGTTTCCTTCCGGGTCGGACTTGCTCATCCTCAAGCTCCCACGACGGGACCTGGAAGCCCGGATTGGCAAGGTCCGACCTACGGTTGCCCGTGCAATGAAGTCACTCGACCCGGACATCAGCCTGACGTCATCGTTGCTGGCCGTGCTGCCGGCCCACGTGGGCAAGTTGAGCCACGTGGCCGAAGAGGTCCTCAGGCATCAGATGATTGATCTCATCGCGGTGTCTCTTGCCAAAATGGTGCAAAGTGGCACGCCGCGTATCTCGTCGACGCGTGGGCTCGTGTTGCTAAAGGTGCGTGCGGCGATCGAAACGAGGTTGAGCGACCCGACTCTCGACGGGCAGGCGGTGGCTGCTGCCGCGGGAGTGAGCGTGCGCTATGCCAACGCGGTGCTTGCTGAAGAAGGCACGTCCATTGCACGGTACATTCGAGAACGTCGTTTGGCGCGCTGCCGACGCGCGCTCGAAGACCCGCGGCAGGCACACCGGAGCTTAAGGGAGATCGCGTACGGTTGGGGTTTCTCCGACATGACGCATTTCGGCCGCAGCTTTCGCAAAGCCTATGGGATGCTGCCCAACGTGTATCGCAAGCGCCAGTCAGGCAGCGTCTGAGTAGTAAACACTGAAGAGGGGTAGTTGCATGTGCGAAATTTTCTTTCTGGACCGGCCCGGTCAGACCTAAAAAATCATCACCAACTGTGGCGGCCAAGACGCGAGCGGCCGCGAAGGGGTCCTCGGAAATTTTTGGCCGCCCCCACCGCACAGATTTCAACGCTGGTCGAAGGAGGGTCGGAGGTCGGGCGGGCGATGCCTCGAAAAGAAATGCGCGGCAGCGGTCGCCCGAAGCGCGAGAAACAATGTTTCATACTTATCTACAAGTATCTGTTGTTACGGCGCGAATAATCTCAAATACCTAGAGCTTGTGTTCGTCAGCTGGATGGCGCGGCTTGAGTGGCTATGCTGCGATCAAGGCGGTCGCGGCTGCGCTCAGAGGCCGACGGCCTTCATCCACGGCGTCTCGGGATAAACCATCAGTGCCGCGGCGGCGAGCGCGATCCCATAGGGAATGCCGCTGTCATTGCGGTGCAAGTGCTGTGCCCAGACCTGGCCGGCGAGCAGACTAGGCAACGGCACCAGGCGGAACTGGATCAGCACCAATGTCAGCGCCCCGCCGAGCAGGGATGCATAGAGGAGATAGTTGAGCAGATAATCGAAGCCGAGCCAGAGCGCCGTTGCGGCCGCGAGCTTGGCGTCGCCGCCGCCGATCCAGCCGCAGGCAAAGAAGGCGAACGCGATCACGAGCACCAGCGCGGCGGCGCCGGCATGCGAGGCGATTGAAAGCGGTGCCATCCCGCCCACCGTCGCGAGCACGAGGAAGCCCAAGGCGAGGATAATCGACACCCGGTTGGAGATCGTCATGGTGAGGAGGTCGCTCGCAGCCGCGAAGGCCATGAGCGTCGGGAACAGGATCAATCGGACGAGATCGATGACCATGATGGTCCCTTGCGCGCCGCGCGCCAAACAAGCTTAGCGCCGCAGTCATTGCGGATTGGTTAGCGGATTGCGGGTGAGGGCAAATGAAAAGACTCCGGCCGTCGACCGGAGCCTTCCGTATTCGACTTGCGCTCGACGATCTTAGCCGGCGGGGGTCAGCGCGGTCTTCACCGAGGTGAAGGTCGTGTTCAGGTTCGTGCCGATACCCTGAACGACCGTGATGATCGCGACCGAAATGCCGGCGGCGATGAGGCCATACTCGATGGCAGTCGCGCCCGACTCGTCCTTGGCAAAACGCTTCACGAGATACCTCATGCTGAGCTCCATGGTCCACACGTGGCTGTCTGAGCGTGGTCCCGGAGCCGTTGTTTTCCTGGCTGATCCGGAACCGCACGCGACCCTGACGCGGGACCCCTTGCGGTGCGGTTAATCTCTGCCTCGAAAGTTGCAGGTTTCTATCTATTAACATAGGTAGTTAACGGCTGATATATTCGTTGGGATTACACTTGACGAGGTATTTGTCGAAAATTGTTCTGTGTACTCGCACCCATTAGCACAAGAGTAACTACAGCAAGTTCGGTTATACGCAAACGGCAATTGCAGATACGAGAACGCCGGCCGGCTCCTCTTGCGCGGTCCCTCGCGTGCCACCAGTGCGCGAACCCGCTACCATTCATGCGATCTTAAGCATGTCCGGCTACGCCTATAGGGGTGCTGCTGCGGCTCCCGCCTGTGAGCGTTCATGTCCGAGGAGATCATCGCGCTCATCGAGAGCATCGGCACGACCCTGCTCAAGCTGGTGCCGATCGCGATCGCTCTGGGCGGGGTCTTTGCGGTGCTGTCGTTCTTCTGGGCTTGCAATCCGGGGCGTCCCTGGTGGCGCAAGCGCGGCCTTGTGACCGACATCTGCTACTGGTTGGTGATCCCGCTTGCGGCGCGTTTCCTGCGCATCGGTGCGCTGGTGATCGGCGCGGCGGCTGTCTTCGGTGTGACCGACGCACAGGGGCTCATCACCTTCTACGCGGACGGCCACGGCCCGCTCGCGCGGCTGCCGCTCGCCGCGCAGGCGGCGATCTTTCTGTTCGGCGCCGACCTGATGAATTACTGGCTTCACCGCGGCTTCCATGGCGCGACGCTGTGGAAATACCACGCGGTGCATCATTCCTCCAGCGATCTCGACTGGCTGTCGGCGGCGCGCTTTCATCCGGTCAATACCTTCCTGGGCAGCGTTGCGGCCGAGGTGGTGCTGCTCCTCGCCGGGATCTCGCCCAATGTGCTGGTCGTGCTCGGCCCCTTCACGGTCGTGCATTCCGCCTTTGTGCATGCCAATCTCAACTGGACGCTCGGGCCGCTGCGCTACGTACTGGCGGGCCCGGTGTTCCACCGCTGGCACCACACCGCGGCGGAGGTTGGCGGCGAGAAGAACTATGCGGCGACCTTCCCGATCCTCGATGTGATCTTCGGCACCTTCTACATGCCACCGGCCCGGCTCCCGGCGGACTACGGGATCGCCGACAAGAGCTTTCCGGCGAGCTTTGGCGAGCAGATGCTCTACCCGTTCCGGCGCTGAAAGCGGGCCCTTGGGGCCACGTGATGTTGGCCGGCGCAGCCTCCTCGATGCCGGGCGACACGATGCGGCCTGCCGCAGCAATGCCATCGTCGTCGATCGCGGCGCCGGGTCGCAGACCTTCATCTGTGCGCCCGATTGCGATCACCGGGCGCCGGCGCGCCAGTCCGCGCGCCCGCGGGTCCAGGGACGACGACGCGCCTGCGCCAAGGTAGCAGATCAAGGAATCGGCAGCGCAGTCGTCGACTTGATCTTCTCCATGGCGAAGCGCGAGGTGACGTTCTTGAGCGGCACCGCCGCGATCATGCGCTTGTAGAAGCTGTCGTAGCCGGCGATGTCGGGCACCACGACGCGCAGCATGTAGTCGACATCGCCGGCCATCCGGTAGAACTCCATCACCTCCGGCATCGCCCCGATGGTCTGCGCGAAGCGGTCGAGCCAGTCCTGCGAGTGATCGCCGGTCTCGATCGACACGAAAACCGTGACGCCGAGGCCGAGCCGGTCCTGGTCGACCAGCGCCACCCGTTTGATCAGCACGCCATCGGCCTCCATGCGCTGGATGCGCTTCCAGCAGGGCGTAGACGACAGCCCCACCCGGTTGCCGATCTCGGCAACCGAGAGGGAGGCGTCCTCCTGCAGGAGGGCGAGAATCTTGCGGTCGGTGGCGTCCATGGGTTCGGCTTCCGTTGCGGCAATCGCAAAAGTGGCGTTGCCGCCGAATCGTGAAAATTTATTCTTTTTTATTCGCCGTTATACTAAGTACATAGAAAACAATTCTATTTCAAGCCCGGTTTCAAAAGTCTTAGCGAGCGCCCAGAAAGGCCTCGACCTCCGCCCGCTTGGGCGCGCCGGTGATTCCGCCGAAACGCGTGCACTTGATGGCGGCGCTGGCCGCGGCAAAACGCATGGCCTCGCGCTCGCGGCTGCCTTCCGCGAGCGCGAGCGCAAAGGCGCCGTGGAATACGTCGCCGGCCGCAAGCGTATCGACGGCCGTGATCGCAAAGGCGGGCATGTGGCTTTCGGCGCCCGCGCCGGCCGTGCGCCAGCGCATCCCATTGGCGCCGTCGGTCACCGCCAGGAAGGAAGCGCTCGTGCTAGCGATGCGCGCCAAGCCTTCGCCGAGATGGTCGGTTCCGGCGGTGGCGCGCAGGCCCTCGGCGGAGAAGATCACATGGGTTGCGGTGCACAGCAGGCGATCGGTGGCGCGTGTCGGCTTGTCGGCATCGAGCACGACCGGGATGCCACGCGCGCGGGCGGCGTCGCAGATGGGCAGGGCGAATCCGGGAAAGCGGTTGTCGGCGAGCACCGCGGCGGCGGTCGCGACCAGGCGCGCCGGATCGTCGGGGCGGGCGGTGGCGAGGCGGTCGTCGCGGTAGTTGACGATGGCGCGCTCGCCGCGCGGATCGATCGTGATGGCCGATATCGAAGAGGCAACGCCTGCGACCCGCGGGCATAAGCATTCCACCTGCTCGGCCGCAAGGCTCGCCAGGATGCGATCACCCACCGGATCGGCGCCCGCAGACCCGCCGAGCGGGCCGGCAAAGCGTGCGCGGCCGCCCAGGCGCGCAACAGTCACCGCCGCATTGCCGGCGCAGCCGCCGGAGACGATCATGAAGGCTGAGGCCTGCGTCTTCGCCTCCGGCCGCGGAAATCTGTCGACCCGGAACACGGCGTCGAGCACCGCAATGCCCGTGCACAGCACTTCCGTGCTTTGCTCAGTCGAAGACAACGTCGTTCTCCACGAAGGCGCGCATGATGTGATGGGCGATCGCGACCGGATAGGGCGCAGTGAGGCCGGCCGGATGTATGCCAGCGAGCATCAGCGCCACCTCCGCGCGATCGAACCAGCGCGCGTCCTCGAGCTCGCTGTGGTCGATCGCGATCTCGTCCGAGCGCGCCTCGGCGTGGCAGCCGATCATCAGCGACATCGGGAACGGCCAGGGCTGCGAAGCGAAATAGGTGACGCGGCCGCAGACGATGCCGGCTTCCTCGCGGGTCTCACGCCGAACCGCGTCCTCGATGGTCTCGCCCGGCTCGACGAAGCCCGCTAGGCACGACCACATGCCGGCCTCGAAGCGCGGCGAGCGCCCGAGCAGACAGCGCGCGCCGTCGACCGCGAGCATGATCACCACCGGATCGGTGCGCGGGAAATGCAAGGTCTTGCAAGCCGGGCAATCGCGCCGCCAGCCGCCTTCCACCGTCTTGGTGGCGGCGCCGCAATTGGCGCAGAAGCCGTGGCGGGCGTGCCAGTTCATGAGCGCGCGGCCTTCCGCGAGCGCACAGAGATGATCGTGCTCGAGAAGGCTGCGCATCGCGATCGAGCGCAGGTCGATGAGCACGATATCGCCGCGCGCCTGCAGCGCCGCGATGGCGGGCGGCGCGAGCGCAAGCGCGAATCGCGGCTCCCCCTCGAGGAGGCCGAGGAACGCGATCTCCAAAGGCTTGCCAAGACGGCGGGTTTCGGCGGCCGTGAATAAGGGGTCGCGGCGGCCCTGCGCGTGCTTCAGCACCACGGCATCGCCGGCGAACATGTAGAAGCCGCTCGCCGGATCGCGCGCCAGCACGTCTACCTCAGTGCGGTGTTCCACCGCCCGTGCGATCGGGCTTTTCACATAGCCGAGGCGCGGCCTGGGACCGAGGTCGAAACGAGAAGACATGCGCGGCTCCGGCAGGAGGGATGGAGATTAGTGAAGGATGAGCCCGCGGCGCAGCGTCTCGATGAACGCCTTGCGCTCGGCTTGCGCATAGGGCCGCGGCGGCAAGACGCCGAAGACGGGGCGCGGCCAGGCCGGATCGTCGCGGCGGCGCGCCACGACGTGGACATGCAGCTGTGCCACCACGTTGCCGATGGCGGCGATGTTGATCTTGTCGCAACCGATCAGCGCCTTGAAACGCCGCGCCACAAGCGCGATCTCCCGCATCAATTGCGTGCGAATCGCCTCGTCCAGATCGAAAATCTCGACCGCACCCGCCTGGCGCGGCACCAGGATGAGCCAGGGAAAGTTGGCATCGTTCATCAATAGCACGCGCGCGAGCGGCAGATCGCCTATCGCGACCGTGTCGCGCTCGAGCTGCGGGTCGAGGGTGAAGGCCGATGCCGGCGCGGCTGTGGAATTCATTGAACAACTCTTGCTTCTCTCCTCCCGGCCTTGACCCGGGAGCGCTGCAAAGGA
>Ga0126381_100009139_pt1 | contig 11130 bp, 8 predicted proteins | sample PanSoiMetPlot_28_FD_96465 | JGI IMG/M metagenome (GOLD analysis project Ga0126381, IMG submission 96465) | Tropical forest soil microbial communities from Panama - MetaG Plot_28 | ecosystem: Environmental > Terrestrial > Soil > Tropical forest > Bulk soil | place: Panama | collected 2016-02-17
AAACTTATGTAGCGGCTGGCTCGGAGGGGCTTACTCTGAAACCTTGCTACCAGGGTTGGCCAATACACAGCGGTGCGGGCAGGTCTGTCCACTCCGTCGTCATGCAAATCGCCGACGACACCAACAATTTCGCGCCAATCGTCACTGCCGGAGATTCGAATACGCTGCCCTAACGCGTCCTCGGGCGTCCGCCAATATTCGCGTGCGAAGTTTTCCGAGACGAGCGCAACAGGAACCATGTTGTAGGTATCATTCCAGTCCAAATCATGACCGGCGATAAGAGGCGTGCCCAAAGTGCGTAAGTATTCAGGAGAGATAAACAGAAGATGGCGGAGAGGAGGCAGGGTCCCTTCGGCGTAGGCGTGATCTGCTACGAACACGTTGTCGAGCCGGTTGTCTCCGTCCATGGGCACCGCACTCGAAAATCCCACAGAGGAGACACTGGGAATCGCTGCGAGCTTGTCCTGAATCTGCTGCTCAATACGAGGGACGCCGGCATCGTCGGGCACATCGGAATTCGGAATCGCAATGCGAAACGTCTGCAGCTCGGCAGGGTCGACAAATCCTGGGTTGACGCGCGTCAACACGCGAAACGTACGAATCATTAGCCCGGAACAAATCAACATTACCAAAGCGAGTGCAACCTGCAAAGCAACCAGAGAGTTTTGTGCGCGATGACGTTGTCGGCTCGGGCTGAGCGTGCGATTGCTTTCCGAAAAGCTTGCCCGCACGCCCGCATACTTGAGCGCGGGGATCAGGCCGAAAAGAAAGCTGGTAAAGAGCCCAACGCCGAGCGTAAAAACGAGCACTGGCATGTTCATGCCAATGTCGTTCATGCGCGGGAGCCCGGCTGGCGCAAGCCTGACGAGATACTGCAAAGCGATGTAGGTGAACCCTAGGCCGAACACTCCGCCAAGCAGGCCAAGTAAGGCGCTCTCAAGCAATAACTGTACCGCGATACGGCCTCGCGTGGCACCGAGCGCTGCACGCAACCCAAGTTCGTGCTGACGGCCTTCGGTGCGTACGAGCAGAAGATTGGCAACGTTGGCACAAGCGATGAGCAAAACTATTCCGATGCCACCCATCAGGACCCAAAGCACCGTCCCCACTTGACCAACAATATCCTGCTTCAGCGGGAGCAGACTTGGAAAAAGGTGAGCCTGCTGAAAAAAGTCAACGCTCAGTCCCTGCGGCGGCGGGAAAGCACTCAAAGTGATTGGCAGCAGGTGTGACAGGTCGGCGCTGGCCTGGGCGAGAGTGATCCCGGACCTAAGGCGAGCGATGCCGAAGTAGCTGAAGTTGCCGAGCAGTGTTTTGTTGCGGTCCAACTGCAGCGGCAGGATCAAGCCCAAATCTCGATCATCCAGAAAACGGAATTCCGACGGCAGCACACCGACGATCTCCCGAGCTTTTCCGTCCACGGTCATCGTTTTCCCCACTACGGGACGACCACCGAATTTGCGCAGCCAATACCCGTAGGTCAGTACTACCGTCGGCGGAGCGCTGGGAGAGTCGTCGGAGGGAGAAAAAATTCGGCCGCTGATAGGCGAAACCCCGAGAATCGAAAGCACACCGTCAGTCACGTAGAGCGCGTGCACTCGTTCGGGCTCTGCGAAGCCAGTGACGTTTACATCGCGATCGGAATCTGTTTCAGCGTAAATGCCAATGTCCTGAAATGTGCGGCCCTGCTCGCGAAATATGAAGTAATCCTCCGGCGCCATCCCGCGCAACGACGGATCTAACGCAAGTGGACTGATTTCAACGCTTACAAGTTGTTCGGCATCAGGGTAGGGGAGGGGTTTAAACAAGACGTTGTGGAGCACGCTGAATATTGCGGTATTGGCGCCGATACCCAGGGCTAGAGTGAGGACGGCAACTGTCGTGAAGCCTGGAGATTTGCGCAGTGTACGCAATGCGTAACGAGTGTCCTGCAGAGCGATTTCGATGAACGATATTCCACGCGCATTGCGGCATTCTTGCTTGACTTGGTCAAACCCGCCAAACGCCAGCCGAGTTCGTCGTTCTGCCTCTTCACGCGACATGCCGGCAGCCATGTACTTTTCGATTTGTTGTTCATAATGAAAGCGCAGTTCCGCATCCAACTCCCTTTCTGTTCTTCGCCTCGAAAAGAGAGCACGGAGTCGAAAGTGCAGATCGCTGAACATGACGCGTCGTGTTTAAGTGGCCTCCAGAACCTGGGACACAGCGACGGTCAGCCGCTTCCAGGCATCCTGTTCAACTTCGAGTTGCCGGCGTCCACTCTTGGTAAGTTCGTAGTACTTTGCACGCCGGTTGTTTTCCGACGGCGCCCAGTGGGCTGTAATCCAGCCACGACGTTCAAGCCTATGCAGCGCCGGATATAACGAGCCTTGTTGAATCTGCAATGCATCACTCGAAATCTGCTGCACGCGTTCGGAGATCGCCCACCCATGGAGCGCTCCAAGGGAGAGAGTTCGGAGAATGATCAGGTCGAGAGTGCCTTGCGGAAGTTCGATTCGTTGCGCTGTCATCCTTTCCCTTCTGCTTCTACAAGAAAATAACGGATCTCTTGTAGAAGCGCAAGAGGAAAATACGAAGTACTTGCTATGAGGGCTGTTCCCGAACGGGCTGAGATCGGTTGTCGGCCAACTTGCCACGGCTGCCGACCGCCTCGACAATTATGCGATGGAATTTTCTGCTAGGCACAATCAAACTTCATTAACCGCGAGTAGCTTGAGCATCTGTTGCCCAGGGTCGCGGCGCCGGGTCGCCGCCCGGTACTGGTCTCCATGAAAGCAACCACCTCCGGGATGTTCGCCCTTGCTCAAGAACTTGTTTCGCATCGAACGACAATTAACTAATTCTGATTGAATCAGATGCGCTAAGGACTTTCACAGTGCGTTTGCGACGGCGCTAACTTATTGATAACAATGGCCGGGGTGGCCGAACTGGCAGACGCAGCGGACCTAAAATCCTAGTCGATCCCCCATCAGCATCATAGTTTCCACATCTTGCAACCTCATATACTCTCATAACATATAAATGAAGATACCCTCAGGACCCCTCCCTCCCGATCCTCCCAATACCGTACTAAACCCAGACCATGGATCCCGCCACCGACCAGTTTTCTGAAGAATATATATATATAAGAAGCTCTACGAAGCGACACGAATGCGGCCGCAGGAGCCGAAGCGGAAGGGATTCAACTGGGAAGCGGAACAAACTCCACGACTTTGTCCTATTCGCTGTCAATACCGGACTCCGGCCCGATGAGGCATGGCGCCTTGAGTTCCGGGATGTCACGGTTGCTGACGACCAAGATTTGCGCAAGACGATCTTTGGAGATTGAAGTACAAGGCAAGCGTGGCGTCGGATATTGCAAGCCTATGCCCGGTGCCGCGAGGCCCTTGGAGCGACTTCGCCCGGCCCGCATTTATGGCGTGAACACGCCCGAGAAGTTATGCTCACATTACCGCGTAAAAAGAGCTGTACACCGTGCCGCCGATTTTAAACGCACAAGGGATCTCTAAGACCTACGGGGCTACACCGCTGTTTCGGAATATCGCCTTCACCATCGCCCAAGAGGACCGCATCGGACTGATCGGACCTAACGGCTGCGGCAAATCGACGCTTCTGCAAATTCTCTCCGGCGCAGTGGCGCCCGATCGTGGAGAAGTTGCTTTGCGCAAGCGCGCCCGACTCAGCCACGTGCAGCAGGAGTCACAGTTCGACAGCCGCCAGACGGTGCGCTCGGTGATCGAGGCCGCCCTCGAGCGCTCCGCCGTTCCTCCCGACGAGAGACAGGCTTGCTTTGCTGAGACGCTCGGGCGCGCCGGCTTTACAAATCTTGAGGTTGAAGCAGAATCACTCTCCGGCGGATGGCGCAAGCGGCTCGCGATCGCCGAAGCACTGGTACAACAACCCGACATCCTGCTATTGGATGAGCCCACGAACCATCTTGACCTGGCCGCCATCGAATGGTTGGAGGAACTTCTCCAAGCTGCATCTTTCGCCTCCGTTGTCGTCAGTCACGACCGATACTTTCTGGAGAACGTTGCAACTGGTATGGTCGAACTGAACCCTGCGTATCCGGAAGGACTCCTGCGCGTCACTGGCAACTACAGCAAGCTTCTAGAGGAAAAAGAAGCCTTCCTTCACGCACAGGCCAAACACCAGGAGGCGCTGGAAAATCGAGTGCACCGCGAAATCGAATGGCTGCGTCGCGGGCCCAAGGCGCGGACATCCAAGTCCAAGGCTCGCATCGACAAAGCGACGCAACTTGTTCGCGAGTTGGCGGATTTGAAGGCACGCACTCGCACAGCCAGCGCCGGTATCGATTTTTTCCCCACTGACCGCAAGACCCGACGGTTAATCGAGTTGGATCATGTTGCTTTCGACATCGGCGGCCGAACCCTGTTCGAAGACCTAGACTTCGTCCTTACCGCCGGTATGCGTGTTGGTCTTGTTGGCCCCAACGGCAGCGGCAAGACCACTTTGCTACGGCTGTTCTCGCGAAACTTGGTGCCGTCGTTGGGCAACGTCCGTACTGCCGATCTGCTGCGCGTAGTCTATTTCGATCAGAACCGCGCACTCGATCCTGATCTGACGCTGCGTCGCGCACTCGCGCCTGACAGCGATTCTGTGATCTACCAGGATCGCGTGATCCATGTTGCCTCATGGGCCAGTCGTTTCCTGTTCGCCGGCGAGCAGCTCAATCAACCGGTCGGCCGTTTATCCGGAGGCGAGCGCGCCCGCGTGCTGATCTCCAAGCTCATGCTGCAGCCTGCCGACGTCTTGCTGCTCGACGAACCCACCAACGACCTCGATATTCCCACGCTCGAGGTATTGGAAGAGAGCCTACTTGAATTCCGCGGCGCGCTTGTGCTGGTAACACACGATCGCTATCTGCTCGACCGCGTTTCGAACACCGTAGTCGGGCTCGACGGCCTCGGCGGCATAGGGCGCTTTGCCGACTACTCGCAGTGGGAAGCCTGGCTACAGGAGCGCGAAAGCGCATCCAAGACGTCTACGAAAGTGCTTGACCGTGAAGCCGCAGCAGGCATCTCCCCGGCTGCAACCGGCTCGGCGAAGAAGAAGCTTTCCTACCTCGAAGCTCGCGAGTATGCAACGCTCGAGCAGCGCATCGCAGAAGCCGAAGATCAGCTTACGGCCGCGCGTTCCGCCTATGCAGATCCTGCCATCGCCAGCGACGCAGAACGACTGATCGCCGCCGAAACCGAACTACGAGCGGCACAGCAGCGAGTCGATCGGCTCTACTTCCGCTGGCAAGAGCTTGAAGCCAAGATCACCTGACGGGACCGCATCTTGCAATCGTCCCACGAGTATTGAAATGCATGCTTACAGGGCAATAATTACTGTCTTCGAGAATGTTGTCCGGGTTTGTGACGAGCGCCGACGGGATGGACCATGTACTTGGCGACGGTGGTTTCGCCAATGTCGATGCCCAGCTTCAGAAGCTCGCCATGGATCGTGGTGCGCCCCAGCCTGGATTGGTCAAGCTGATTTTTCGTATGAGATCGCGGACCTCGCCGGTCTACGGGGCCGGCCTTGGCGCATTCGACTCTTCCAGGTCCCGTAAAGGCGGAATCCCTTGCGGTTCCACGCCAAGGTTGCGGGTCGAAAGATTCGGACGCAAGAGCGCCAACCCGTCCATAGGCGAGACAACCAAACCCGGAAAATCCGGTCGGCAGTTCGCAAGCGACGCCGGCGACCGCCGGTGGAGCGTTCGAGCACTTGAAGCTGATGACGCAAAGTAAAAATCTCGGCTTGCAGGGCAGCCCGGGAGGGTACCAAGCGTAGCAGGGAAGAAAACAAGAGCCGACAGAGGGTCAACATAGAAGGGGGGCACCCTACAGGCTTGCTGCGAATAACGTCAATGCTTTCAATCGGGACCGAGTTTACACTGGGCTCAGCCGGTATCAGGGGTCCAGGATCTTCATCCTATCGGAGACCGAGATTGACGTTGGCATAAATAGCGCTCAGCCAGCTCGGAACGAGTGGCAATGTAGGCTCAACTCTTGGGTGACCACTGGCTTCACTTCCGATGGTCTGAATTGTGTAGACTTTCAATCGTTGATTGGTTTCCTTCAGAACCATGAAATCACTCTGTTTTGAAACCTATGGTCCACCTTCTGTGCTCGCCATTCAGGAAATTCCCCTTCCCGTTGTGCAGGAAGGCGAAGTGTTGGTACAGGTCAAGGCATCGAGCATCAATCCTTCCGATGTTGGGACAGTTGCTGGACGCTTTCATTCAAAGCTCCCGATGACTCCGGGGCGCGATTACTCCGGGGTTGTAGTAGACGGAGGCTCCTGGACGGGCAAGCAGGTATGGGGTACGGGAGCATCCTTCGGGGTTATACGGCCAGGCGCACACGCCGAATTCGTCGCCGTGCCTTCTACCTGGTTATCGGAGAAGCCCGCAGAATTGAGCATGGAACAAGCTGCTGTCGTCGGTGTGCCCTTTCTCGCGGCTTGGCAGTCGCTTGTAGAAGCAGGACATATTGAAAAGGGCGAGAGACTTCTCATCACTGGGGCCGGCGGTGCCGTGGGCAGCGCCGCGATTCAGATTGCTCATTGGAAAGGCGCGGTTGTGGTCGCCGCGGACATCTCGCAAAGTGCCATGAACGCAGAGACCTTTCTAAACCTCAAAAAACAAGATCTTATCGATGGCGTGCTGCAAGCGACCGGCGGCAAAGGCGTAGACATCGTCCTTGATACTGTCGGAGGCGACTTGTTTCGTTCCTGCTTGCGCTCGCTGCGGTCGGGGGGAAGGCAGATCGCGATAGCGAACGCGACCGGCCCCGAAGCAGATGTTCAACTCAATTTGACCGACTTCTATCACAACCAACTCCATTTGATCGGAGTCGATACTCAGAAGCTCACCGGACCTGAAATTGCTCGTGTGATGAACGGATTACGAGACGGATTCCGCGCTGGCTTTTTGCATGTTTCACAGCCTGAACCTAATCGATTTGAGGACGCAGTTGACGCCTACACCAAGGTTGCCGAGAAGAAAACGCGAGCCAAGCAAGTCCTCGTGTTAGGTAAGAAGGGACAGTGCAGTCCGGAGTAGTGAAATGTCAGGAGGAGACCGTCATGAGTATTAATCGCAACTGGGACTTCGATTGATGCGCTGGCTGCACTGAAAACACTCCATGGGCCGACATTCAAGCAGGGGAGCGGCAAATCCTTTAGTCGCGCGCGTAATCTCTGCGGCGCATATTTTTTCAGAAAGGCACGACCAAACTCATTCACTGCGCGTGAGCCCTGGTCGGCTCTGATAATCACGCAATTGTCGAAGCGGAGGGACTTGTCGAAAAGGGGCCGGATCGCAACTCCCTTAAACGGCAGTCGACGGTTGGAGGCTCGGCAAAGATCGCGACGCCGGCATGTTCTGAGACAACATATACAGCTTGTTGAGTTGGTAAATGTTTCGTCCGCATCTTTCGGCGCAATGGCCTGCAATCGTGCAGTTACGACGATCGCGTCGTGAATCACGGGGTGGACCTGCCTCGCAGACGAGATTCACTGGTCTCCTGACAAATCACGCAGGAATAGCCGGTCCTTTTGAACGGCCGGATGGTGTTCCGGCAGGGCGGCATAGAGCGGCGCTCGCGCGAAGGGCAAGATGCAGGGTTCCCTCGGCAGTGACTCCGGAAAGGAAGAAGCTCTTTCCATCCACCGACCAGGCAGGATGATGAACTCTTTATCATTTCGGCAGCGGCCGCATAGGATGAATTACTTGGTCGACCAATCGCGCAAACTCCCTGGTTGCGCGCCGGTCAAATCTGTGCGAAACGGGGCCCGGGAGCGGCGGGTCGGTCGGGGCAGACCTGAGAACGAAGCCGAATCCTGGTTGGAACGTCAATTCGGGCGATAACGGTCGCCGAAACGCCGGGACGACCACCGCCGGTGCCTTCGACAAAGCTCCTGGTTACACGCCGGTCAAATCTATGGGAAACGCGGCCGGGAGCAGCCGGTCGGCGGTCGATACAGCCATATTCGAAATTGGAATCTGGCCAACTGTTTTGGGGCTCGATGGCATATGATTGTCCTCGGATGCATGCCAGCGGGCACAAAACTCGCCGCCATTCCATCGCCTCAGCAAGTGCAAGCAACGCCTTGGCAATCAGAGCCCGTGCAGCATGTTTTTGTACCTGTGCACGGACCGCACGTTGTTGTGTGCGAGCAGCCGGTGCACTGTCTGGTAAACGTTTCGCAGTCGGCTCTCTGGCAAGTTATCGAGCAACCCGTCGGGGAATCGGTGTCCTCAACGCAGTGACCGCAACCCACTTGGCAAAATTGCCCATCTGGAAGTCCATCAGCCGCCAAGGATGGCGCCAAGCCGATTCGCATAGCGGCTAAGCCGGCCATGCCCGCTGTTAGGAAGTAGTGTTTGCTTGTCCGATAGAGCGAAGCATCTGCGGTAAAACCTGGTATGTTCATTTCGCACCTCCTAGTTCATATCGAGCCGACGGTGGCAATCAGTGGCGACTTAGTTCGTAAGTGACAAGAGTCTGCTCATGTGATTCGGGGCAAAACGGTTGCTCCCACCTCAACAAAGACGGCGGAGAGCCGACAACCCAATCACGGACATTGCATAGGTGGCTTCACGCATACTGTACAGTTTCCCGCGTCATCCACCTCACAACACCCATTCTTGTATTGGCATACGCACTTTCCGCCCCAGCAAAACAATCCTGGGTATTGAGACGTGTTGCAACGGTTGCCGCATGCCCCGCAGTTTGAGCCGTCGAAGTTCAGGTCCACGCAAGTGCCATTACAGTTCGTGTAGCCCGGCGGACAGCAACCACTAAGGCACTGCTGGTATTGTGCCGAGCATTGACTCTGGCAGTCCTGTTGCGCGATGACCCGTGAAGTAGCGAATCCCTGCGCCCATCCGCGTCTGTAATAACTTAGCGACGTTTTGTAGAGCGATGCTTCCGCACAGTAACTGGGCAAACTCATTGAATGTCCTCCCTGGACGCTGCCTGTTCGTTTATGTGGCAGTGCGAGTCGGCGCTCGCGATTTAGAGGCGACCAACTAGTGCCCTGCCAAGTGAATACCGCTGCTACTCAGACGCACAAGCAGCCACGGCCCCCACACAGACACATGCCGCCAGCTTGAATGCAAAGGCGGCAAGAGATTGCGGGCTGGACAGCATTTTGCAGCGACACCTGCGCGAAGCTAGCCGCTGTGCCTCTTTGCGTACCCTCATCCGACTTGTAAAGCGATGCCTCGGCAGTAAAACCTGGGATTTTCATGACACTTCCTCCTTTGCAAAAGCTCGTGTTTCTATCGCGCCGCGTTACCGTGTTGTTTCGTTACAAGGCCCCAATTCTCGCACGGTGAAGCGGCTCTTCAAAAACCAACAAATGTGGCCGTGGGCACGCGACCAAAGTTCCACCACCACGGTCGCGATCCTCTTGTGGCCGCCTTGCAATAGTCGTAAGGTTCCGAAGCCTTGGAGTAGACGGTCTTCTCTGTGCAAGCCGAAAAGCGTTGATCGGTTAGATCGCCCCGTCCGGAAGCACATCCCTTGTAAGTACAGGCCGTGCCCGGGAAGTCCTCGCCCATCGCGCTTAAGTAAACCGAGTTGTCGGATTGCGAGCGGATTGCGCTTCCTCGTCCTTTGTGGAGATCGGTTGCTTTGCGCATGGTCTTATGCTTACCGCCTCGAAGCTACCGGGCCGTGTATGGGCAGCCGCTGGCCTACCCGCAACAGGAGCTCATTCGTCTCATCAACCAGAATGGAAGTAATCGTCGTCAACCTCCAAAAGCAGCGGAAGGTCGGGGACCCATCCCCTAGGAAATAACGCATGCATAGTTATTTGTGAATTGCTTACAGCAACTCCTCTGGCAGCCGGAATTGGTTCCACCGTTTTTCCGGCACTGGCTCATACAAGCTACGAACGCATCTTCCTTTCCCGGGGGCACAGTTCCATATTTCCGGGTTGATTCTGTATCCAGCCCTCCGAGGCTTGTCCCTTCCCATTCCCAGCCTCCAGGCCACTCGGCATAGGCTGGTCGTAGCCCATCACCGAGTGAATGAAGAACGCCTGCACGATAGTGCTTTTGCCACCTATAAAGCGAAGCCTCCGCACTAAATCCCGGCATTTTCATGATTGACTCCTCCAATTGCAAAAACGCAGTTCATCGGTCGTAATACGGTGACAGCTTCGTCACCAGGAATGGGAACTCGTCAGTCACATCAACCCGCACGAAGAATTTCTCGTCTACATCGGTATTGCGGTTGGTGTAAGTGAAAATCACATCAAGTATGTTGCGTGTGGTGCTGAGTTTCGAGGGCTGCACATCTACTCCTGTCAGCGAGGCGTTTCTCGCAAAGGCATCGGCACCAGTGGCGTAGATGGCCTGATAGCGTACCGCCAGATAGTTCAACGCGCGATTCTCATCAGGTGCACCGGCATTATCCGCCATCTGCATAATACGATCGAACAGTTGCTCAGCTGCCGGGGCAAACTCCTTCGCCGTAGCCTTCTCCGGTCGGGGTATTGCTTTGATCAGCGTGTCGCGATCAAAGGAGTAAATCTGATCGAAGACCACAATAGGAATCATCAACCCGTTACACATGTCGGGCGGGGCCATGGGTCCCTGAACTCCGATGACGCAATCCAAATCCATCGGCGTCGGAGTCGCGCGGAGAGACTCGATCAGGAGGTCGAGATCCACGGGGTCGCGCGGCACCAGAATGTAGGTGTCTAGACCTTCGATGGTCATTACCCAGCACAGCTGGCGGACCAGGTAACGGTTCTGGCGTTGCGACAACACTTTCTGCACCGCCTGCCGGTCAGTCAAACCAGCGGTCTCGGCCCGGCCCGTGGCCTGGGCAAATTCTTTTTCTACTGACGGGCCGGGAAATCGAGGTTCTATCCGTCCGATGGCATAGACATATCTTGGAGCGGGCGGTGTACCGCCATTGGAAGCTGCTGCCGAACCACAGTTCGCGCACACCTGGGGCGCGATCGCCCGGGCGGTTGGTTTGGTGGAAGGCGCGACGGTCGCCGGGGTATTTTCCTGTACACCAGATGCGCTTGCTGTTTGCTCTGGAATTTCGGTGTGCACTTGGTCCATTGTGATTCTCCTTAGAAATCCTGTTTAATCTCGAC
>Ga0126381_100009140_pt1 | contig 11129 bp, 11 predicted proteins | sample PanSoiMetPlot_28_FD_96465 | JGI IMG/M metagenome (GOLD analysis project Ga0126381, IMG submission 96465) | Tropical forest soil microbial communities from Panama - MetaG Plot_28 | ecosystem: Environmental > Terrestrial > Soil > Tropical forest > Bulk soil | place: Panama | collected 2016-02-17
GGACCTCATCGTCGTCACCGGCGATCTGACCGACCACGGGGGCGCCGAGGAATACGCCAATCTGCGCACGATCCTCGCGGCGGCGCGGGTGCCGGTCTTTGTCATCCCCGGCAACCACGATGCGCGCGACGCGCTGCGCGAGGCCTTTGCCGGCGACGGCTACCTGCCGGCAGAAGGATTTCTCCACTACGTGATCGACGGCTACCCGGTGCGCCTCGTGGCGCTCGACACCAATGTCCCGGGACAGCACCACGGCGAGCTCTGCGCCGATCGGCTGGCCTGGCTCAATCGGACGCTGGCCGCGGCGCCGCACCGGCCGACATTGATCCTGATGCACCACCCGCCGTTCGCCACCGGCATCGCGCACATGGATCGGCACGCGCTGCAACGCCCGGAGCGGTTCGCGACGATCGTCCGCCGCCACCCGCAGATCGAGCGCGTCCTGTGCGGTCATCTGCACCGCACGATCGACCACCGCTTTGCCGGCACGATCGCCGGCACCGCGCCGTCGACCGCACATCAGCTGGTGCTCGACTTCGAACCCGGAGCGCCTGCCGAATTCACCTTCGAGCCGCCGGGCTACCAGCTGCATCTGTGGAGCCACGCGGTCGGCCTCGTCAGCCACACCGCGGTGCTGGGCCATTGGCCCGGCCCCTACCCGTTCCAGGCACCGCCGGCGTCGTGAGCTCGCTCCTCGCGCGCTATCAGCGCATCGCCCCTTACTACGACTTTCTCGACGCGCCGTTCGAGCGGAAGCGCTACAGCGCGCTGCGGCCGCTGATCTTCGCCGGGCTCGGCGGCCGGCTGCTCGACGCCGGGGTCGGCACCGGCCGCAATTGCTCCTATTACCCGGCCAATGCCGAGGTGTCGGCGATCGACACCAGCCCGGGCATGCTCAGCCGCGCACGGCAGCGCTGCCCCACCGTGGCGGCGGCCGGCCGGCTGTTCCAGATGGACGTGACGGCGATGCGGTTTCCGGCGCATTCGTTCGACGCGGCAACCGCGACGTTCCTGTTCTGCGTGCTGCCGGATGATCTGCAAGTGCCGGCGCTGCGCGAGCTCGGCCGCGTGGTCAGACCGGGCGGGCTCATCCGGCTGCTCGAATATGTCCGCCCTCACCACCGGCTGCGCCGGCTGATCACGCGGCTCTGGCAACCGTGGATTGCCTGGGCCTACGGCGCGAGTTTCGATCGCAACACCGAGGCCCGCGTGCCGGAAGCCGGGCTCGAACTCGTCGAGAGCCGCTACGTCGTCGACGATCTGGTAAAGCTGCTGACGGTGCGGGTACCGGCGTAGCGCCGTCACATTCCCGAATGCGCCGGGGTGTAGACGAACCGCCGGCGACGCGGGGCGCGGGCGGCGGCCGGCTTGGCGTAGATCTGCTTGGTCGCCTCGACGATCACCACCCCGGCAAACCGCTGAAACCAGCGGGCGCCAATGCGCTCCCAGGCGCGCGCCGAGCGCAGCATCATGCGGCTGCGGCTCGGCGGCACAAACAACGCCGTGCCGGTGGCGATCGGGGTGAACAGCTCGTCGCGCAGCAGCTGCGAGAGCTGCGACATCGTGTAGGGCCGGCCGGAGCCGAACGGGGTGCGGTCGAGCCGTGCCCAGATGCCGCGCCGGTTCGGCGCGACGATCAGCAGCCGCCCGCCGCCCGCCAGCACGCGCCACACCTCCTTGAGCATGGTGCTCGCCTGCTCGGTGGTTTCGAGCGCATGGATCAGCAAGACCCGGTCGAGCGAGAAATCGGCGAACGGCAGCTCGCCCTCGTCGGCGAGCAGCGCGAGATTGGCGCCGTCGGGCGGCCAGGCGAGCACGCCGAGCGAGGCTGGCATCAAGGCGACCGTGCGCTCGGTGTCAGTCGAGATCGCCGACAGGAACGGCGCCGGATAGCCGATCCCCAAGAGACGCGTGGCGCCCAGGTCGGGCCACATCCGACGCACGGCACGACGGATCATGCGCCGCGCCACCTGGCCCAGCGGGGTCCGGTAGAAATCCCTCAGATCGACGACATCGGACGCCATCAGCCATCATAACATGGTGAAGGATAACGGATTGCGCGTCCTCGCAAGACGCGCTCTCCGACGGGCGCGCCGCGACGCCGCAAGCGGCGCACGGCATCGATGCAGCGGTATTGGATGACACCCGATGACCCGAAGGGTAGGTTTTCGCAACGACACCGCGGGGATTCCGAGCCATGCCGCTGACCCTTCGTCCGATCGATCCGGTGAACCGCGGGTTTTTCGCCGGCGAGGTGTCGGGCATCGACTTGCGCGAGCCGGCCAGCGCCGAACAGGTCGCGGCGATCGTCGCAGGCATGGACAAATTCGCCGTGCTGGTCTTTCACGACCAGCAGATCGACGATGCGCAGCAGCTCGCCTTCAGCCGCAATTTCGGCACGCTGGAGATCGCCAATTCCGACGTGCGGCGCGACGCGGACCGCAGGCTCGCGCCGGAAGTGGCCGACGTCTCCAACCTCGGCCAGGGCAACGCGATCATGTCGCGCGAGGACCGGCGGCGGCTGTTCAGCCTCGGCAACATGCTGTGGCATTCCGACAGCTCGTTCAAGCCGACCCCGGCGAAATATTCGCTGCTGCACGCGCGCATCCTGCCGCAAGCCGGCGGCAACACCGAGTTCGCCGACATGCGGGCCGCCTACGACGAGCTCGACGACGACACCAAGGCCGAGATCGCCGACCATGTCTGCGAGCACAGCCAACAATATTCGCGCGGCGTGCTCGGCTTCGACTTCACCGACGACGAACGGTGGCGCAATCCGCCGGTGCCGCAGCGCCTCGTGCGCCGCCATCCCGGCAGCGGGCGCCGCTCGCTGTTCCTGTCGGCGCATGCCGGCGCGATCCGCGGCATGCCGGTGCCGGAGGCGCGGGCGCTGCTGCGTGACCTCACGGAACACGCGACGCAGCGCAAGTTTGTCTACGCGCACCAGTGGCGGCTCGGCGACCTGGTGATGTGGGACAACCGCGCGATGATGCACCGGGCGCGACGCTACGACCCGCGCGAGGTGCGCGAACTGCACCGCACCACCGTCGCCGACGACCGCCCGACCCTGGAGCAGGCGGCTTAGGGAGACTCATCATGTTGTTTGGCGCGTCGATGTTCTTCACCGATTATTCGATGGGCGCGGGTGAGCTCGCCCGGGCGCTCGAGGAGCGCGGGTTCGAATCGGTCTGGGCGCCGGAGCACTCGCACATCCCGGTGTCGCGGCAATCGGCGTTTCCGTCGGGCGGCGAGCTGCCGAAGCAGTATTACGACGTCATGGACCCGTTCGTGTCGCTGACCTACGCGGCGGCAGTGACCAAGACGATCAAAGTCGGCACCGGCGTGTGCCTCGTCGCGCAGCGCGACCCGATCCAGACCGCCAAGCTGGTCGCCTCGCTCGACCAGGTGTCGGGCGGGCGGTTTCTGTTCGGGGTCGGCGGCGGCTGGAATGCCGACGAGATGGCCGACCACGGCACCGAATTCAAAACCCGCTTCAAGCTGATGCGCGAGCGGCTCGAGGCGATGACGGAAATCTGGACCCAGTCAAAGCCGGAGTACCACGGCGAGATGGTCGATTTCCCGCCGATGATGACCTGGCCCAAGCCGGTGCAGAAACCGCACCCGCCGATCATCGTCGGCGGCATGTTCCCGCACGCCGCGCGGCGCGCGATCCGCTATGGCAACGGGTGGATCCCGCATTCGCGCCGGCCGCAATACGAGGATGTGACCGACTTCCTGCCGCAATTCCGCCAGATGGCGGCCGAAGCCGGACGCGACCTCGCGACCTGCCCGGTCACCGTGTGGGGAGTGCAGCCCGATATCGACCGCGTGCGCCGCTACGCGGACCAAGGCGTCGCGCGCGGCGTCGTGCAGCTGGCGGCCGAGCCGGCGGACAAGATCCTGCCGCTCTTGGACCGCTGGGCCGAGATCATCAGCAAGGTGAGAAGCTGATCCGCATGCCGTAGAGCGGTAGTGCGCCAGTTTGAATTGTGGCGTTGCGGTTCGAAACCCGCCCCTTCAGCGACGCCACGATGGCATCGCGCCGGAAACGGTCAGCTGAACGGCCGCATCGACCCCCCGCGCGCCCCCCATCGGTGCTAAGCCGGCCGGTCGTTACTTCAGACGGAGCTCACGATTTTGAGTAATCCGCCAACCTCGCCTGGAACATCTTCGGCAAGCTTGGCAGCTGCCACATATGGCAGCCAGTCGAGGACGGTCTGGCGGGGAATTGCGGCTTCTTCGCAATACCGGTCGAGATAGGGAAGCGCCAGGTAGGCGGCATGCAGTTTCAGCAACAGATACGACCGACAAACGTCAGCGGCGGGATCACCTCTGCGTGCATCCGGCCAATCGATGATAAATGGTTGCGAGGCCTCACCCAGCACGTTCATCGGATGAAAGTCGCCATGGCAGAGGCGATCACCCTCTGGCATGTGAACAATGCTCTCCAGCAGGCTTTGCTTTTTCCGCTCGGGTAACAACGCGGCCGCGGCAATATTGGCGGCGAGCCTCGCGTTGAGGCTGGCGAAGTGAAGCGCCCGCTGGGCGTGAATGCGAACCTGCAGCCGCACGAGGCTGTCGAGAAGCGCGGAAGTTTCGCTCGATTTGTCGGACATTTGCTCGGCGAAGGACGGTTGCTCCACTCTGTCGAAGACAATCCCCCAGCGATCTCCGAAGCGTTGGACACCCCAGATGCGGGGAACCGGCAATCCGATGGCCTCTGCGGCAGCGTGGAGCGCGGCTTCGCGAAATGCCGCGGGCTTGGCGGTGGCAGCTTTGTAGATCTTGGCCACGCGCGCACCGAACTCGAAGATCTCGGCGACGTTGCCGGCAGCGATTTTGCGACCGATCGTATCGTTCATTCCGTTTCCCAATTAAGGAAGGAAGCCACAGCCGCAGGATGGCGCCTCCGCTCACCATGGCGATCCGACAGCGACTAAGAAAGGTTCGATTAGGGGCAACATGCTTGTTGGCGATCTCCGCTGGGATTGACCGCTCTGCGCCCGAGAGCGTTCAAACTGGTCCGCTCGCCGTAGAACATACTTGGCGCTTCGTTCGTTATCGGCCACATAAAGGGCTGAAAAGCGGAGCGGCCGAATGAGTGCGGTGGAGGCGGAGGCGAAAGAGGCCGGGCGCGATTTTATTCGCGATATCGTCCAGGCCGACATCGATGCCGGCCGCGTGGTCTGGCCGGTGACGCGCTTTCCGCCGGAGCCGAACGGCTACCTGCATATCGGCCACGCCAAGTCGATCTGCCTCAATTTCGGCATCGCGCAGGAATTCGGCGGCCGCTGCCACCTGCGCTTCGACGACACCAACCCGACCAAGGAGGAGCAGGAATACATCGACGCGATCGAGACCGACCTCAAATGGCTCGGCTTCGATTGGGGCATGCACCTCTATCACGCGTCGGATTATTTCGAGCAGCTCTACCATTGGGCGGAATACCTGATCCGCTACGGTCTCGCCTATGTCGACGACCAGTCGCCCGAGGAGATGCGCGCCACTCGCGGCACCCTGACCGAACCCGGGCGCGACAGCCCTTATCGCGACCGGTCGGCGGCGGAAAATCTCGACCTCTTTCACCGCATGCGAAACGGCGACTTCCCCAATGGCGCGCGGGTGCTGCGCGCCAAAATCGACATGGCCGCGGCGAACATGAACCTGCGCGACCCGGCGCTATACCGCATCCTGCACGCGACTCACCCGCGCACCGGCGACAACTGGTGCATCTACCCGACCTATGATTTTGCCCACGGCCAGTCGGATGCGATCGAAGGGGTGACACACTCGATCTGCACCCTCGAATTCGAGGATCACCGGCCGCTCTACGACTGGCTCATCGATCACCTGCCGGTACCGTCGCGACCGCGGCAGTACGAATTCGCCCGGCTCAACCTGACCTACACGGTCATGTCGAAGCGGTTCTTGAAGAGCCTCGTTGACGACGGCCGCGTCGTCGGCTGGGACGATCCCCGCATGCCGACGCTCTCCGGGCTGCGCCGCCGCGGCGTCCCGGCGGCGGCGATCCGCAATTTCGTCAAATCGGTCGGCATCGCGCGCGCCAACAGCATGGTCGATGTCGGCATGTTCGAGCACGCGGTGCGCGACGAGCTGAACCGCACGGCGGCGCGCCGCATGGCGGTGCTGCGTCCGTTGAAGCTGGTGATCGAGAACTACCCCGAGGGACAGAGCGAGGAACTCGACGCCGTCAATCACCCCGACGATCCCGCCGCCGGGACGCGGCAGATCCCGTTCGGCCGCGAGCTCTACATCGAGCGCGACGACTTTATGGAAGACCCGCCGAAGGGTTTCTTCCGTCTCGCGCCGGGGCGCGAGGTGCGCTTGCGTTATGCCTATTTCGTCACCTGCCGCGATGTGGTGAAGAATGCCGCCGGTGAGGTGACAGAGTTGCGCTGCACCTACGATCCGACGACCAAAGGCGGTGACGCACCCGACGGCCGCAAGGTGCGCGGCACCCTCCACTGGGTGTCGGCGGCGCATTCCCTGCCCGCCGAAATGCGCCTCTACAACCCGCTGTTCGGCCGGCCCGACCCCGGCGCCGATGGCGACCTTATGGCCGACCTCAACCCGGGTTCGTTGGAGGTGCTGACGGGCTGCCGGATCGAACCGGCCCTGGCCGGCGACAACGGCGCCGAAGCGGTGCAGTTCGAGCGGCTCGGCTATTTCTTCCGCGATCCCGACAGCGCGCCGGGGACCCCGGTGTACAATCGCACGATCGGCCTGCGCGACAGCTATGCGCGCCAGCAGGCGGGGCGCGGCTAAGCGGTTTCAGTTCTTGCCGGTATAGGCGATCCGCCAGATCGTGCCGTTGGTGTCGTCGCCGACGAGCAGCGCGCCGTCCTTGGCGATGGCAAGCGCCGCCGGCCGACCCCACACCTCGGCGCGGCGCTCACCCGAGGCCCAGAACCCGGTCGCGAAATTCTCGTAATAGCCTTCCGGTTTGCCGTCCTTGAACGGCACCCGCACGACCTTGTAGCCGGTCGGCTCGGACCGGTTCCACGAACCCTTGAGCGCGACGAACAGGCTCCCCTTGTATTCCGCGGGGAACTGGTCGCCGGTGTAGAAGACCAGGTCGAGCAGCGACGAGTGGGCCCGGAACAACAGGTCGGGGGTGATCGTGGCGGAGACTTTGTCGCGCGCGAGCTGGGCAAAACCCGGCTGCGGATGCTTGCCGATATAAGCGTAAGGCCAGCCGTAGAAACCGCCCTGCTGGACGCGGATCAAGTAGTCGGAAGGGAGGTTGTCGCCCAGGCCGTCGCGCTCCTGAACAAGCGCCCAGAGTTCGCCGGTCGTCGGGTGAAACGCCAGCGCCGTCGGATTGCGCGTGCCGGAGGCATAGGTCGTCTGGTGCGAGCCGTCCGGGTCGAAGCGCTGGATCGTTGCCTTCGGCTCCGGCTCGACGCCGATATTGCCCGACGAACCCACCCCGACAAACAACGCGCCGGTCCTCGGGTCGACCTTGATGTCGCGGTTGTCGTGGCCCCACGCGATGCCGAAGACACCCTTTGGTCAACAGCTGCGCGCCATGGGCGCCATCGACCTGCGGCACGCGCCAAATCGCGTCCTGATCGGTGACCAGCAGCTCGTCGCCGCGCCACGCGAGGCCGTACGGCCGGTCGAGCCCCTCGACGTGGTCGACCCGATGCGCGTGACCGTCGCCGCCGTCGCGCAGCAAGGTGAGATGGCCGGGGCCCTGCTCGGCCACCAGCACGGCGCCGTTGGGCAGCACCAAGAGGCGGCGCGGGTTGGCCAGCCCAACCGCGAACGGCGTCGCGGTAAAGCCCGGCGGCACCGCCGGCACCTGGCCGGTATAGGGCAGAGTCCGCGACGGGTTGGTGACGATCGGCCCGGTCTTGGGCGCCGGCAACTCATTGGGATCGAAGTGGAAACGGCGACCGATCTCGTGCTCGACGGCAAAGTTTTGCGCCGGCATGTTGGCGGCGGTCTTGTCGCGATCCGCCGGCGGCTCGGCGGCGAGGACGGCGATCGCCAGCGCCATGGCCGCGGCGGCCAGCGGCAGCAAAAGGCGGCTCGAGGTCGTGCGCATCACTGCCCCCGCGATCACCGAGGTTTTGCCGGATCATGGCGCGCCGCCCCGTCCGCCCAGCGCAACCGGCACGCGCACGATCCCCTCGGTGTCGGCGGCGCCCTCGCTGCCCGCGGGAGGTACGGCGTTACGCCGAGGCCACGGCCTAGGCCCAACCCACGCAGTACGGCTCCGGCTGCATGTCGGACGGCGGCACGACCGGCTCGTAGGGCGGCGGGTAATGTTCCTTGAACGTGAAGGCGTAGGGCGATGCGCCGTGCACCCGCAAATGGTCGAGGCGCGCGAACGCCTCCTGCGGCGACGGGCGATACCCCGCCGGCACCCACCACAGTACCTGATAGGCCTCGGTCGGCCGCTCGAACCATTCGCGCCGGCGCACCATGAAACCGGTATGGGCCGAGCGGTAGACAAATTCGAATAGCGTTTCGATCGATTCCCACACCGACATGTTGATGAGGAAGGCCGGGTCGGGCGTCGTGAGGATTTCCGTTGCGTTGCCGTTGTCGCCTTGCAGGCGCCAGACAAAGCCGGGCGACGCCTCGGCGAGGGCGTTGATACGGTCGAGCGCGTTCATGAAATCCGCGAGTTGCGGGCTGTCGGTCGCGGCGACGACGCGCCCGACATTCAATTGCGCCAGATGCCAGTCGAACTGCGCCATCCACTTCCCCCCGTTCAAGTCATCCAAACTCTCGCAGAAGTCGTGCCGGTTACCTACATGAAAGGGAAGAAAAGGGGAGCACGGAATCCAACGAAATGCCATTTGATGCAGGTACGTTGACTGCCCTAGAAACAGCTTTGGCAGATGGATTTGAGTACCACCGTGCGATGGATATCTTCATCGTGCGTTCTGGAGTGCCCGCGGAGGTGTTGAGAACCGCGCGGAGCCGTGCAAATGAAGCAGCGAAAAATTCGCCTCGTGGCTGGACTTCCGCCTCGAAGCGTTATGTTGCGCAAGAGCTTATTAATACCCTCAACGCTGATGGCGAGAGGGGGGACCGATGCTTGTCCTCCCTCATCACTGCCGTTTTGAAGCACGATTTTGCACAAGCGCAACAGTCCGCGCGAGACGCTGTCGGTCACATCAGGAACCGCTTTGCGGAAGATCGCCAAGAACGAGCGGAACGCGAGCGACAACAACAAGAAGAAAGTCGCCGTCGAGACCGTGACCAAGAGCGCGATAGAGAACTGGCGTTCAGCAAGAGAGAGAAAACGCGCGATGCCCTTCGCGAACAATTTTTTTCCTTGATGAATGAGCCTAATCCTCAGCAAAGAGGGTATGCACTTGAGCGCTTTTTAAATCATTTTTTTGAATTTGAGGGGCTTGAACCACGTGGATCCTTCAAGGTAGTCGGAGAACAAATCGATGGATCATTTATTTGGAATACCCGAACACATCTTACTGAGGCAAAATGGGTAAAAGAACCTATTGCGGGAGCAGAGTTTGGGGCTTTTATGTACAAGATCGATGGTAAGACGGCGGATACAAGAGGACTGTACATTTCTATCAATGGTTATTCATCGACTGCCCTTTCTGGCCTCAAAGGCAAGGGCGCGCTCAGATTTGTCTGCGTCGATGGAGCACATATTGTCCGTGCACTGACACCGGGCCAATCCTTACGAGGGGTCCTAGAGGTTATCTGGCGACACGCCGACGAGACCGGCACCGCGTATCTCCCCGTTGCGAACATGTAGAGCGCAGCGCAACAGAGCATGCCTGCGGCCGACGCAATCTGCTAGGCTTTCCGAAATCGTCACGCTAAGGAGCGGGGCTGGGCAGCGGGCGAGCGGTTCTAACCACAGATAACGTCTCCTGCTGGCAGCAATTGAAGCGTACACTCGCCACCATGCGCATCCCTGGCACGCTGGAGGACCGATCATGGCAAACGACAAGATGACGGCTCAGATGCACGGCAAGGGCGGCTTTATCGCCGCGCTCGACCAAAGCGGCGGCTCAACGCCCGGCGCATTGCGGCTCTATGGGATCGCGGAGAACTCGTATAGCGGCGATGCCGAGATGTTCAAACTGATGCACCAGATGCGCGTGCGGATCATCACCGCGCCGGCGTTCACCGGCGACAAGGTCATCGGGGCGATCCTCTTCGAGGCGACGATGGACGGCGAGGCGCAGGGCAAGCACGTTCCCGCCTTTCTGTGGGAAGACCGCGGCGTCGTGCCGTTTCTGAAGGTCGATAAGGGGCTCGAACCGGAAAACGACGGCGTGCAACTGATGCGGCCGATCCCCGGCCTCGACGAACTGCTGACCCGGGCCGCCAAGCTGGGCATCTTTGGCACCAAGGAACGCTCGGTCATCAACCTGGCGTCAAAGACCGGCATCGCCGCGGTCGTCGATCAGCAGTTCGCGCTTGGCAAGCAGATCTGCGACCACGGGCTGGTGCCGATCCTCGAACCCGAGGTCTCGATCAAGAGCCCGGACAAGAAGGGCGCCGAGGCCATCCTGGTCGCCGAGATCATGAAGCATCTCGACGCCGACCAGAACGGCCCGCCGATCATGCTGAAGGTGACGATCCCCGATGTCCCCGACCTCTACGCGCCGGTGATCGCCCACAAGCGCATGGTGCGGGTCGTCGCGCTGTCGGGCGGCTATACGCGGACCGACGCCTGCCGGCGCCTCGCCGCCAATCACGGCATGATCGCGAGCTTCTCGCGCGCGCTAGTCGAAGAGCTGCGGGTTTCGATGAGCGATGACGAGTTCGAAGCGGCGCTCGAAACAGCAGTCGCCGAAATCTACAAGGCCTCGACCGTCAAGAACTGACCCCAGGCGGGCTGACCCCGGGCTGACGCTGCGACGCCCGCGAGGCTCACCCCTCGCGGGCGTTGTCATATCAACTCGGCATGCCTCGCGCCGGTGCAATCTGCTAGGCTCTGACCAACGGATGAAGGCTGAGGAGAAGATGCCATGAACGATCTGATGACCCTGTCGCAAAAGGCCGACGCGCTCGAAGAGAAGATGGCGCGCGAACTCGATTACATCGTCATCAAGTCGCGCATCTATCAGCTTGCCGAGGGCGACATGGGTCCACCGGCAAACCCGGCCGAC
>Ga0126381_100009141_pt1 | contig 11129 bp, 15 predicted proteins | sample PanSoiMetPlot_28_FD_96465 | JGI IMG/M metagenome (GOLD analysis project Ga0126381, IMG submission 96465) | Tropical forest soil microbial communities from Panama - MetaG Plot_28 | ecosystem: Environmental > Terrestrial > Soil > Tropical forest > Bulk soil | place: Panama | collected 2016-02-17
ACGATCGTGACGACCAGGCCGATATTGACGATCCGCGTCGGCAGCGGCCGGGCGCAGACCTCGCCGTCCGCGCAGCCGACGCGTCTCGACCGGTAGACCAGCCAATACCCGCCGCCGAGGCAGGCAACGGCTGCCGCGATGAAAAAGGGTTGGAACGGCGCAAGCTGCGTCAGATTGCCGATCCAGGTGCCGCTGATCCCCAGGGCGAATAGCGCGAGCGGCAGAACGCAACAGGCGGATCCCGCAAGCCCGGCCAGCAGTCCGGCCGCGGTAAGGATCGGTTGTGCGCGCATCACGCGCGACTGGCCGATTTCAGCTGTCGCGATCCGAGCCAGATTCTTGGCTTGGCTTCTCATACCGCTGGTCTTAACTCCTGTAGCGACTATAGGAGCAAGGGAAATCTGCAATGCCCGGCCCCCCATCTGAGCCGACCGCGTGCTATTCGATCGGCGAGCTGTCGCGACGGACCGCGGTCAGTATCGAGACCATACGCTATTATGAGCGGGTTCAACTCTTGCCCGCGCCGCCGCGCACCACCGGCGGCCGGCGGGTCTATGGCCCGGCCGAAAGCCGGACGCTCACTTTTGTCCGCCGCGCTCGCGAGCTCGGCTTCACGCTCGGCGAAATCCGCACACTGCTCGCGCTGGCCGCCGAGGACGGCCGCGGAACATGCCGCGAAGCGCGCGCGGTCGCGGGGCGGCACCTGGCCGAGATCCGGGCGAAGATGGCCGACTTGCACGCGATGGAGAGGGTTTTGGCGGACACTGTGGCACGCTGCGACACTGGCGAGTGGCCGCGGTGCCCGGTAATCGAAACTCTCTCGGCCGAATAGGCAGGGCTGTGCTGGCGCCTGCACGCGAGCGCATCGACGCCAGCAGGGTGCGCGAGGATGCCGATTATTTGAGGGCCCTAACATCTGCCACTGTCTTCTCGGGGTCGGGGCGGTAGCGGTAGTCGGGATCGACATCTACGGCACGGACGATCCCCGGCGCGTCGATGACAAACCGGCCTGGCATCGGCAGGGTCCAGCTGTCGTCACCATTGCATACAGCCAAATCGTTGCCGAAACTCAGGTAAACCTGCTTCAGGTCATCCGGCAGTTTGAACCGCAGGCCGAGCTTTGCGGCGTACTCGTTGCGGTGGTCGGAAAGCAGATCAAAGGTGATCTTGTGCTTCTCGATGAGCGGCCGACCGGCGTCCGGCGGCTGCGGGGTGATCGCGCAAATCATTGCGCCGAATTCCTTTAGTTTGCCCGTCACTTGCTGCAAAGCATACAGCTCTGCGTTGCAATAGGGTCACCAGCCGCCGCGGAAGAACGTCAAGACCAGCGGTCCTTGGGCCAGCAAATCCGCTGAGCGGACCTCCTGCCCGTGCACATTTAGCAGCGCGAACGGCGGTAGCGGGTCACCGACCCTGATGACGCGGTCCATGATACCGGAGGCACGCAATTCTTCGGTGGCGCGGTGCATGACCGCGGCCTTGTCCGCGGGGATGCGGCCTTGCGAAGCCTCCCTCATCCCTCTTAGAGTGTCTTCAAGCGCCATCCTTCGTCTCCTTGCTCAATTCGACGGCTCGATATAACGCGCTTGTGCCGTTTGCGCGAGCCGTGGGCGCGAGTTCGGCGCCCCGCGCTTGTCAGGCGGCGTGCTTACCGACTGTCCAGCCTTTCTGCGCGAGGAAGCGCCTTCCTGCTTCTATCGGCGACGCCTCGAGCGCGGTCGCCATCGTGTCGTTGAACCGATTGAGAAACCCGAACAAGGCGATCACAGCGACAATATCGACGATTTGCGCGTCGCTGTAATGGCGCTTTAGCTCCTCGAAATCCTCGTCCGAGACCGCATTCGGTACCTGTGCTGCGCGTTGGGCGACGCGCAACGCGGCGCGTTCGGCAGCGGAGAACAGCGGGCTCGTCTCCTATTCCCAAAGTGCCTCTTCCTTGGCAGCCGAGACGCCGACCCGGCCGGCGGTATGCGCGGTGTGAGCCATGCAATAACCGCATCCCGCCGCCCGGCTCGCCATCTGCGAGACGAGGTTGCGCAATTGCGGATCGATCGTCGAGCTTGGCCCGTTGATCGCCGCCGCCAGCTGCACAAACCCGCGCAGAATTTCCGGGCGGTGCGCCATGATGAGCTGCGAGTTTGGAAGAAACCCCATCCGGTTCTTTGCGGCCTCGAAGAGATCGTCGAAATCCTTTGCAGCTTCCCTTGGAAGCGGTTCAAGTCGCGGCATAGTTACCCTCCTCACGGTTAGACGCTCGAGCCGAACGTTCATTCGGTATGTATCGGTGCGTTCGGATGAAAGGCATGGAAGGCGAACGCAAAGCTTATATCGTGAATGACGTCCTCGAGCCTGCGGCCGATACGGCGCTGCACGACGACATTCCCGATATCATGTCCTTCATCGATCTTCGCGGTGTCGAGTGGGGAGCTCTGGCCCGGCTCCCAGGTGATGACGAGGTCGCCCGCTTCGATCCGGCGGCGCTTCCTTACCATCTCGAGGCTCCACGCCTCGTCGCCGATCACAACAAGGCGAGCGAGCGGCGCAACCTCGTGTGGCGTCGGCCCGCGATACAGGAACGGGTGCTCGGCACGGTCGTAACCGGTATAGGGGTTACGCCCGTAGGATCGGCCCTCAGGGTCGGGCGGCACGAGGATTTGGCCTCCCGGAAATCGCATGCGGAAGCGCTCTACGGACTCGACGCGGTCCGGCAGGAGATTTAGCTGCGCGCCGAGGAGGGTGCCCACGATGCACTCGCCGCTGAATTGCTGCCACCAGCTCTCGGTCTCGCGATCATACATGACGAGGTCGGAGTTGCGCAGTTTCCCCGTCGTCCCAAAGCTCAACGTCCGACCGCCGACGCGACGATCGAACGCGACCGAGGAGTTGCATAACGGGCACCAGGTAACCGCAATGGGCGTACCGCCCACCGTGTCGTTGACGATTTCGTGCCAGATCAGGATGCGCAGAGGAAAGGCGCGCGCCTCAGAGCCTATATGAACAGAGATAACCGGCTCACGCGGCGCAAGATTTCGGGTTTCGCCTACTGGAATGAATTGCGGCCGGTCGATCGCCGGAATGCCGTCTTTCGGCGGCCCTCCTGAGAAGATCTCGCTGTAGTCCACGGAATGACGGGAAAAATCGGTGTGCGGCCACTCCCGGCCCCAGTCTTCTGGGCCCGCCTTGGCCTCGATCGCCGTGACGAGCCCCAGCAAAAGAATTGCGAGTGCCAAACGGCGGCGAACACGATGGCATATCTGCTCTCTTCGCAATTCAATCGTCCCCGAGCAGTCGTTGGCGGATAAGCCAGTCCAGCGACAACTTTCCAGCCCCGCGCCCCAGCAGTACGAGCATCATTGCTGCCCACTGGATATGGGTGGGCCAAGCCTGGGGATAGACAAACACCTCGATCACGCTCGTCATGCCGAGCAGGACCGCAGCCGCGGGCCGCGTCATCAGTCCGAGCACGAGCAGAGGGGGTGTGGTCAGTTCGATCGCGACAGCCAGATAAGCGGCCAAGTCGGGCGGCATAAACGGCAGCACATATTCGGTTTCAAACAGCTCGAGTGTCGTCCGCCAATTGGCAAGATGCGTCATCGCGGAGTCCCAAAACACTGTTGCAATGGCGAGGCGCAACGGGATCGCCAACAGCCAGTAAGGGATGCAGTCGAGCCAATGCACGACGCGACCGCCAAAAGCGAGGGCAGACGAGCGTAGAGAAGTTGTCGGGGTGGCGATGCTCATGGCGCTGTCTCCAGCCTATAGCCGATGAAGCGCCCGGCCGCGAAATGACCGGCAAGCACGGTGGCGGCATCGAGGCCCGGAGCCATGTCGAGCGCCGCCTGCAATGCCCGGCCGCTGCAGAGTTGGGTGGCAAACCGCCATTCCCTCTTGCTGATGCGCATGACATCGACGCCGGTCTCGAGCCGCTGCACAAGCAGCCAAACGGGTCCAGATCCCAGATCGATTCCCGCCATGGCGGCATCGTCTTGAGCCAAGACTGCGCGCCAGATCGCATCCACGGGGTAGTCCGCCTGAATGAAGCCGATCGAGGGATGAGGCACGAAGACGATGCGGCAATGGTCGGCGGCATCGACCACGAAGAGACGCGACATGTCGAGAGCCGCGGCGTCGGGCGCGTGGAGCGCGCGACTTAAGGCCCATTCGAGCCGGGCCACTCCTGGCAAGTAGGCAAGCGAGGCGGCCGGAGAGAAGCCCGCGAGGAAATCCGGGAATGCGGCGCCGTATTCGTCGATATGGGCGCTGCGCGGCGGCTCGGTTTTGATAAAGATCTTGGCGGCCCCGTCGAAGAACTCGGCCCCGACGAGCCGGTGCACCGCCGGATAGGAAAGGCGCAGCGCGGTCGTCAGCGCGCCAATCGACGTATTCCGATAAATATCGAGGCGTGCACCCGGGGCCGGTCCATCGGAGAGGATATAGGCAGCCGCTTCGTCGCCGTTGCCCTCGACAAAGCTGCGCCGCAGCGCGCGCTGCACCTCAAACAGCGTCGGCATGAGCGAACCCCGATCGCGCAGATTCGAGGAACGAGTTGGCCCGAGCCGCTTCGTCGAGAAGGATTTCGAGCGGCGGCACATTGGTGTCCCATTCGATAAGCGTCGGGACCGGACCAAAGCGCGACAGCGCGTCCGAGTAGAGTTGCCAAACTCCCGGAATCACGCCCGAGCCGTGGTCGTCGATCGACAACGTGAGGCCGCCGTCGAGTTGCCTGACGCTGTGACCGGCAAGATGGATCTCACCGATTGCGGAGGGAGGGAGGGCAGCGAGATACTCCGAGGCCTGCCAGCCATGGTTGGCGGCGCTGACGTAAATATTGTTGACGTCGCACAGGATCGCGCAACCGGTGCGCACCGCGAGGGCGGCGAGAAATTCCCATTCCGGGATCATCGAATGGCGGAAGCGCAGATAGGACGATGGGTTCTCGACGAGGATTTGCCGCCTTAGAAAGTTCTGCGTCTGATCGACATGCCGGCAGATGGTCGCGAGCGCCTCTTCGGTCAGCGGTAGGGGCAGCAGGTCGGCGAGGTAGACGCCGCCGGAAATGCTCCAAGACAGGTGCTCGGAGACCAATACCGGCTCGACCCGCTCCGCTACCCGAAGGATGCGGGCAAGATGGTCGGGGTCGAGGCCCTCGGCGCTGCCCAGCGACAACCCCACCCCATGGAGTGAAATCGCATAATCGCGGCGGATGGCGTCGAGATCGCGCAGCGCTGCACCGCCTCCCATGTAGTTTTCGGTGTGTACCTCGAACCACGGCAGCGGGGGCTTGCTGTCGATTACCGCCTGATGGTGCCGGAAACGAAGCCCGACCCCCGCCCCGGCAGCGATCGAGCCGCGCTCCGCCGCTCGGCGCACCGGCCGGCGCGCACCTACCGCCTCACGATCAGCTCGCTGTCGTCTTGCCGCCGGCAATCTTGCTGCAGTCTCCCGCTGGGACCATCACGAAGGACTTGGGGTCACGAGCCTGAGTGGCCTGGCCGGCGCAGGAATGGGCACCTTCGGCGCAATCATTCTTGGAGACGGCGTTGATGCCGTAACATTTTTCCAGATGCTCCTTTTGCATCCGCCCCATGTTGTCTTTGACGATCTGCGGCTGCGCGGCGATCGGCGCCGTCTCCATGCCAAGCGCAAGCCCGATGGCTGTCGACAGCGCTGCGGCGGCGAATTGACGACCGTTCATAATCGAGACCTCCCTTGTTGCGGGCCAGCTTGAGGCTGACGACGAGAGGTTCGACCGCAGCGATCGGAAGGTTACAGCCGCGGGTAAACTCTTTGTGATGCCAATCCTGCCGACCGACGTGGTTTGCGGCTTATCATCACAGGTTCAAATCGTCCAACGCGGCAAGCAGTCCGGGTTTTCACAGCGCGCAAGGGGTCGGTCATTGACGATACCCACTTATCCTGATGATGCTTCCGGCGGGTCATTTATTCGCGAAATCGCGTTGGTGATGAACAGAAGGCCGCTTCAGCAGTGCGAGGGTTCCTGCGCTCGATCGCGATTATTGAAGCAACACTAAAGAGTCCCTGTCACTCTGGGATAGTGTGATCTTCAGATTGGTTCCATCGTCGGCTCTGCCAGCTCGTGAAGGCACGAGCGAGTACCCCTGCCGCAGCCAGCCTCGTTCCAATGAGGATCTCGCTTCTTATGCCTTCCTTATGATCTAGCACTTTTCAGCGCGGTCGCCGCTGCGGCTAGAACAAGCGCTCTCGAGATCGAGGGAATATCAGAACACCGCGACACCTTGCGGCCGAGCGTCGGGGCTTTGCAGGGTGATCGGCACCGGCGATGACGGCACCTCGGTCAGTGTCCCGTCTTCTTCGTCGAGTGCGAGCACATGGAGGGCATTGCCTGGGGCCGCGTGACTGCCACGCTGACCGATCACGTAGAGGAAGCGTTCGGTCGGGTCGAGAGCTAGCTGAAAAAGGGCACCGGGACCAGAAATATGGATGGCCTGAACCTCCTTGGGCTCGTCGGGATCGGTCGTATCATAGACCGATACAGTGGCGGAGCCGGTGTTAGCAGTGTACAGCCGCGTTCCCGCTCGATTGGCGCGCAACCAGCAGATTGCCTTGCCGGAATTGGCAACGGTCCACTCGAATACCGGCACTCCCTCCTCGTCCCAGGTGTAAACACCGAGTTTGTTCACGGTGACAAATCCGACATAGAGCTGGCGGGCATCGGGATTGACCCAAAGCCCCAGTGGCAAGGGCGCGGTGCCACCGACGGATTCCGACGCGGGCAGAGGCTGCGGCGGGTTGGCGAGCAGCCGACCGTTTGGGAACAGCCGGTATGAGGCAAGCCGACCGCCGAGGAACTGGGCGTCGAAGACAAATGGCCGATTGTTCGCGGTAAGTGCTTGTGAGGGAGCGCTTCCCACCGGAAGAGAGATCGTGGTGTCGGTAGGAAATTTCACGATCCGCCCGTCTTCTGTAACGTGCCGGGTGACGATACTCGGCGATGTTCCAGGAGCGTTCTGCGCCGGATCCAGATCCTGATTGATGATGACGATTTGGTTCCCCCGCAGCCCGATACTCACCGGATTTATCCCGCCCGACGGAAACGGCGAACCTCTAGTAGGCTCCAGTGAGCCGTCATGCGGCCGAATATGAAAAACCGCAATCGAGTTCGAACCGGAATTGACCGCAAACAACAGCCGTCGGTCATGATCGACCAAGACGTTCTGGTCGGTGTCTAAGGGGCCGAGCTTGAAAGAAGGGTCGATAACGCCCTTGCCCGCTGTCGAGAACGGTGCGCCAGGCAATAACGTAAGGCGGCCCTCATCGTCCCTGCGGAATGCGAGAACGCCGTTCGCAATATCGTTTGTCTCCGTATACACCACGTGCTCGGAGGGCCGGAGAATGTCATCGGAGCTGGCCTCGCTAATCTGGCCATGCGCTGACCCCAGCGGCATGGCAAAAGCAACCGTCGCGACTAGCACTGCAGTTGCGATGACACGATGGCACGCAAAAATTTTCATACGATATCCCCTCCTTAAGGCGGCCCCCCTCCGGGCCCGTAGGCAGGAGGTTCGACTGAGCGGAAATATTGGTTACGCCTCGCCCCGATCACGAATTGTTGAACGTGGCGATCGGTCGTGGCTTACCCGCCGCCATTTCGACGGGCGGCGCATGGCATCCGGCCGGCAAAGCCGCCTTCAGCGGCGTGAGAGTTCTTGTGCTCGACCGCGTTTACTGAAGGAACCCAAAGAGTCGCTGTCGGCCTGGGATTGTGTGATCTTCCAGACTGGCCCCGTCGTCGGCTGCCGCCAGCTCGCCGAGGCATGAGCGAATGCCGGCGCCGCAGTGAGCCTCGTGCCAATCTTCGGTATCGATGACCGGGCGCGCATACCAGCGCGGGACGACGGCTGCATGCCCTGGCCGTGGATATCCCGTTCATGAAGAGAAAGAACAGAGAGCCCGGCAACGAGACTAAACACGGCTATGATCCAGGCAGCCAACACCTCGCGTATCGGATCGCTCAACCGCGTCGACTGGTGTTCTCGACGGGTGCGTTGTTTGACCACGACCCGCGGCTCCTATAGTGCGATGCTTCATCCTTATAGGCCGGTTCGCTTGGCGCAAGAGCGCGGCTACATCACGATTGTGTGTTCGTCACAGCCGGCGCATGTCCACACGCTTCATTTGACTTGCCAGTGTAAGCTGCGTAGGCGTCATGCCGCGCGGCATCCTGCGAGTACGCCGATGACTTCCCGTCGTCCTTCGTCGTTGAAAGACGCGACCGATGTCGCTTCCGCCGGTCGCGATTGCGACCGTGCGGCGCTAATGGCGCGGGCCCAGGCCGGCGAGCGAGAAGCCTACCGCCGCCTGCTCGAGGACATCACCCCTTTTATCCGCGCTCTCGCTTCACGGCGTCTTCGCGACCCGAGCGAAGTCGAGGATGCCGTGCAGGACGTGTTGCTGACTGTCCACGTCATCCGACACACCTATGATCCAAGCCGTCCGTTCGCTCCCTGGCTGGCGGCTATCGCCAATCGGCGGATCATCGATCGGCTGCGTTCCCGGGCGCGCTCCAATTTAAGACAGACGCATTTGAGTCCGAAGCACGAAACCTTTTTGGTTGCCGAACCGAAACTGGAGTACACAGGGTCGGATGCCGCGGCGTTACGCACGGCGATAGACGGTCTCCCTTCCGGGCAGCGGCAAGCGATCAAGTTGCTGAAACTTGAGGAGATGTCGCTGAAGGAGGCAGCGGCGCAAAGCGGGATGTCGATCGCCGCGTTGAAGGTGGCGACACACCGCGCCGTGAGCAGCCTGAGAAAAATGCTGGGCGGTCAAAGGCGATCGAAGTGATTACGACCCCCGACCTGATCGCTGCTATGGTAGAGGACGCGACGCCGGTGCGGCGCTCGCGCCCGCCGCTCGCCCGCGCCGCGGCGTGGCTGATTTTCGCGGTCTTGCTGATCGCCGCCCTTGGCGCTGTCCATGGCCTGCGGACCGATCTCGCCGAGCACCTCCTGCAGCCCGTCTTTACTCTCGGAATCGTCGCCTCCTTCGTGACAGGCGTCTTGGCAGCCGTCGCAGCCTTTCTGGTCAGCCTTCCCGACCGTTCCCGCTTTTGGCTGCTTCTGCCGGCGCCGAGCGTTGCCGTTTGGATGTCGACCATAGGGTACGGCTGCCTGACCGACTGGGTCAGCCTCGAGCCCGACGGCGTTCGCGTCGGGGAAACGGTGCGTTGTTTCGTGACCCTGATCCTGACGAGCTTGCCGTTGTCGCTGGTGTTCTTAGTGATGCTGCGCCACGCGGCGCCCCTCCGCCCGACAATGGTGGCCATAACCGGAAGCCTGTCCGTCGCTGCAATCACGACGACGGCGTTGTCCGTCTTTCACAATCTCGACGCCACCGTAATGATCTTGATCTGGAATCTCGGCACGTCAGTCCTGATCATTGCGCTCGCGTCTACCTTGTGGCCTAAGATATTTTCCTGGGTCTCCAAACGCTCAATCCTTGATCGCGCGTAAACATTTCGCCAGGGCGGTCATCGGCGCGTCTCCAACTCGATCAAAGTACAGCCGATCCTCGCAGTTCCACAACCGGCCGCAATCAGCGACCTGATCCGGACATGCGCCATGACTAGCTGCGCGCTTGGAAGGAGAACATGGATGCCGGCGGCTCGCCACATCAGGGCATTGTGTTTCGACGTTTTTGCGCTGCTGGCGACCGGCTTCGTACTGGGGCAGCAGAGCGCCCCAACCGATCATCGATCGGTTGCCGAGGCCGTGCTCGCCGCGATCGATCTTGCCAAGGAAATCGACAGCGGCCCTCACGGTCCCGCCGAGCGTCCTCGACACTGCCAGCGCGCTGATCTTCGCTTTCCAGTTAATGTCTCTTAGGGGTCAACCTGAGAAGAACCAGCGCCCGCGCAATACGGCTGGTCTACCTCTCACAACAGAAGTATTTACGGACAGGCTAGCACAGCCGGTGAGTGCCACAAGCCGACATCGGTTGGCACGAAGTTGGGCTAACCCGAGCCTTATTTCGCAGTGATTGTGGCGGTCAGGCGCTTTTCTTCCCGTGAATAGCGCCCTTTCCAAGCGGCCAAGCCACGATATCGTTCTGTGCCGCCAGCTCCGCGATGTCGAGCGGTGTTTGTTCCGACCAAGGGGGGGGCCAGTTGAGATCGGCACCATGCGCCAGTAGGTATTGGGCGACGGCGAGCTGCCCGCCATGGCAGGCGTTCCGGGACGGCCCTGAAAGCTGCTCAGGTCGTGGCGGCGGATCTGCTTGGACCCGCTGCATGATCGAGGGCATCAACCCCAACGCCGTTTGGTGCCAGAAGAGCGTCCGAGCACCACGCTCGACCAGCCGCCGCGCCGCCGCCCATTGCCCATAGCCGACGGCACAGGACAAAGGCGAGCCGCCGTCGATCGACGAGCCCGCAACCTCGATACTGGCACCGGCGTCGAGGAGCGCGTCGATCAGTGCCACGTCGTCATTACTAGCGGCCCAATGCAACGGCGTCTCGCGATGCCACATGCCAACAGCTGGTGCATGCAAGTCTGCGCCCGCTTGTACAAGCGTCCACACGATCGCGGCAGCATTCGGCCTGTGCCCGGGCCAATCGGCGAAAAGATGCAACGCCGTCCGCCCGCCGCCTTTGGCGCTCTCGACCAGGCAACAGGCGAGCCTAGGATTGGCCGTTAACAGCTGACGGAGTCGCTCGACCCCTCCCTGCTCAAGGGCTGCTATGAGCTCGACGGCGATCGGATCATCGCTCCGCGGTGTCCGGGAGTTCGTCATTTCAGCCGTTTTAGGATCGAGAGTGAATCGAAATTCGCCACGGCGTTGGTCCGATGCGCGTAGGTCTCACAATCTACCTTCCGCGAAAGAAAAATAGTTCAGGACCAATTTGTCCGAAACGCTGGTCACGAGCGCACGGAATCTCCGGACGACCCGCTCCTCTGGCATGCTCTAAATTTCCGCCGGGGTTGGAGGGGGGGAGGCACCGCCTGGAAACGGTTTGTTTTTTGGTTAAGCTCACGATTCTTTGCTTGCTTGAGCGGGCTCGGGTCGGGAGGTCCCCCCAAACCTGAAGTCCAAGGGCGAGCTGGATGAAGGAGCATATCGTCGGTGGCGGGTTTGGCGGACTGGCGGCG
>Ga0126381_100009142_pt1 | contig 11127 bp, 13 predicted proteins | sample PanSoiMetPlot_28_FD_96465 | JGI IMG/M metagenome (GOLD analysis project Ga0126381, IMG submission 96465) | Tropical forest soil microbial communities from Panama - MetaG Plot_28 | ecosystem: Environmental > Terrestrial > Soil > Tropical forest > Bulk soil | place: Panama | collected 2016-02-17
CAACCACAACCAGCACGACAACTGGCTCGACCAGCCCGACTCTCTAGAAAGGAGAACAGCGATGAAGAACTTACCCGCTAAAGCAAAAGCCCTTATTGTCGCTGTAATCCTGGGTTGCGCAGCACTCTCTGGCTACGCAGTCATGCAGGGGATTCCATCAGTGGATGCCAAGTTCGCAGTCCTGCTGGCGATGGCGGTGATCTCGGCACGAATGAAAGTTCGACTGCCGGGCATTGACAGCAACATGTCTATGAACATGCCATTCATTCTGCTTGGCCTGGCTCAGCTCACCATGCCGCACGCAATCGTGGTGGGAGTGCTCTCAACCTTCGTGCAGTGCTTGCCCAACTCGGGACAGGAAATGAAGCTGACGCAAGCCGCATTTAACGTATGCAACATGGGCAATGCAATTGGGTTGTCGTTCTTCTTCACCAGCGCCGCCGCTAAATCGGCAGTCGCTCTGGAGAAGCCGGCCCTGCTCGCCCTGGCAGCAGCCGCCTTTTTCCTAGCCGATTCGGTCCCGGTTGCGGCGATCATCTCGGCGGTGGAAAACACGAACATGGGCAAGCTGTGGTGCCACATGGCGCTGCTGACTTTCCCTTACTTCGTGTTGAGCGCCGGAGTAGCCACCATGATCGCAATGACCAGCCGCTTTGTGGGATTCGCCTGGTCGCTGGCCATGCCGGTCATGTTTGTGGTGTTCCTCTCGTTCCGTCGCTATATGAGAGGTATGACGGTGGACGAACAGCAAAAGGCCTTTTCGGCCGCTGCCGACTAACGGTAATCTTCCCGCGCCAAAGCAGAGCGGCTGGCTTCGGCCAGCCGCTTCTGTTTGTTAAGTCAACAACATATCTCAATTCCTTCGCGGCAACGCGGGACCGCGCTTCAGAGCCGTGCGCATGCCCGGCTTTTCGTCCCGGAATCCCGATGATGTTACCTAACCTATTGAAAACACTAATAAACGGCACGACTGCGTCCATCTATTGGACGCCGCTGCCTCATTCCTAAGGGCAAACACTTACTCGTGTAGTGTGAAAAAGTTTGCAGCTGTGAATTCTTCCAGAAGGCGTCCGCTTGAAAACAGGGAGTTTACAAGTTGTAAAACTCGTCGTCTCCGGACGACAGAGTGCTCTGGTGAGAGTGGCTCTGTTTTAGCGCGCCCAGGTTCGGAAGGAGAAAATTCGCATGAAAGCCAGCCGCCTCCTCCCTTTCTTCTCTCGATCAACTCTAACCAGTCTAACCATATGCGCAGCCTTATGTTTCACCGGCCTGTATTCATTCGCGGACACGCTCACCGAGGGATCCGTCTTGATCGACTATTCGCTCGTCTCGATTGGCGCGGGCTCGACATTTAACATTAACAGCGGTCCCGTCGTTGGCCTGATCTTGATCGGCAATGGTACAGTTGCCACCGGTTCCGGCAACAACCAATGCTCCACACCCGGGACGTGCAATAACACGAACGGTACTCCACTTATATACAACGTAAGCGGCGCCGCCTCCGGTAACCAGCTAACGATGGGTGGCAGCAACAACCCCAGGCCCACTATCGTACCGGTCAACCCTAGTCTTGCCGTCCAAGCGGAGGCTGACGCACGTGCATTGTCCACAGCGGCGGCAGCGCTGGCGCCGACGCAGATGTTTTCTAACAATATCGTGGGCAACGGGGGAATAAACGTCATCAACCTAACTTCGTTTTCAAGTAACAGTGCCAACTCGCCGAGGATTTCGGGAGGACCCAACGATTTATTCGTGTTCAACATCTCGGGTAACGCTAGCTTTGGTAACGCATCAATTCCGACGTTGGTCGGCGTCAACCCTGACCAAATACTTTGGAACCTTACAGCCAGCTCAGGGAATTGCCTTTCAACGTCGGGCGGGAGCGCCATGCAGTTCGGCACCTTTCTGGCAGTGAACGGATGTAATTTCCAGTTTTCCAACCTGGGCCTGACGGGTCAGTTGATCAACGTGGGCGGCAACATTCAGTTGGTGTCGGGTTCGAGCATCAACGCTTTTGCCCCATTCATTGGAACGCCGGAGATCATTCCTGAACCTGGAAGCTTGGCCTTGTTCGGATCCGGACTATTCGGAATCGCCGCGGCCATGCGTCGCAAATTCCGCCGCCACTAAGCGGATTTTCAGGCTTTTCATGAGCGCTAAAGCCCAGACAAGTTGGCTTTGTCTGGGCTTTGTCATTGCAGAACACAAATTCTCACTTCGATTTTTTCGATCGACTGCGCAACACGACTGCAATGCTCGAGTAGTAGGGGCGGACAGTGATCGCGAGCACAAACCGATCTATGCGCGCTCCTACGTGAACTGAACCATCGCCGGTGATCCGAGTAGTATGCTGACTCAGTGCTTGGTTTCTCTTCGAGTGAGCTCGTCGCCCTGGTGGTGGCGATCAGTTTCGCGGCCGGGCTTAATGTTTATGCAACCATCGCCAGCTTGGGACTGTTGGCCAACTTCCACCTCGTTCCGCTTCCGCCTCAACTGCTTTTGTTAGGGAACTGGTGGATCATCGGCGCTGCAATCATTCTGTTCCTAATCGAATTCTTTGCCGATAAAGTTCCAATTTTTGATCTCGTTTGGAATGCTGTTCACACCTTTGTGCGTGTACCGGTTGCGGCCCTTCTGGCCTATGCCGCCACCTCACATCTTTCTCCCGGGAAACAAGTCATGGCGACTCTGCTGGGCGGGGTAATTGCTTTGATCGCGCACGGCGGCAAGATCGCGGCGCGTACTGCCGTGAGCACCTCTCCTGAGCCGATTTCCAACATTGGGTTGAGTTTTGGCGAGGATATTGGCGCAATATTCCTCACCTGGTTCGGTACTCGGCATCCTTATGTTGCCGCAGTCATCGTCGTTGCATTGTTGGTGGGAATATTCCTGTTCATCCGGACGGTGATTCGCCAAATACGTAGATTCTTCCGCATGGCCGTGCAAGCGATGGATTCCCCTGGGTGATGTAAGCTGTGCCGCGCGTTGCTTTGGCAGCCGGAGGAGGGCTCTCTCACCGGTTCCGGCTGCAATTGTTCTTGAGCGACGGCGACCGCCCTCTGACTTCCGGGGAACGTCGCATGCCGTCACCGAAGATGCAAACGGATTCAACTTGCGTCGCGCTGTTCGACGATCTTCGCCACCCTCAGTAATTACAGCTCAACCGGCTTGGCGGAACTGCCCCAGGGGAGACGCTCGGCCGTCCGGCGTCAGCTTGTCAACCAGCGTCGGCAAAACGCCTGCTAGCAGCTGCGGTGCGACGCTCGCCGGAACGCCGGCTCGCGAGGCAAACTGTTCAATTCGGTCTTGACCAACTGCGCTCTCGACCTGCTGCGCAGAGACAGCCTGATTGGGTCCTGTACCAACCCATGATCCGAAAATGTGACCCAACCCTGCGCTCTCGAAGCCCTGTGCTAAGCCGGAAAAGCCCTGCTCGTGACCAAACATCGCCATGGCCGCATTGACCAGCGAAGATTGATTTGCGCCGGTCGCCACACTCGACTGACCTTTCAATGAGTTCTTGATGTCATCTAAGAAACTCATAGCCGCTCCTCCATCATTGCTTCTCGTTTTTCGCTGGTCGGTAACCGGCCTTGACGGCGTCCTGTTCGCTCATGTATTGGCCGTGTTTGGTGTTGCCGTAATACCGGCTGCCTTCGCGGTGGTAAACCTTGGTATCGAGGTTGACCCAGACCTTCCCGGAGCCAGGCGCAGGGGCAGCGGTTGTATCCTGCTTGCCCGATGGAGTCGCTCGTGATGGCTGGGAAGACTGCGGAAGTGCCGAGGCGGGCGAGGATGCCGGCGGCGCGGCGGAGCCACCGCTGGCGCTCACCTGCGGTCTGATCTTTTCGATCTCCCCTGACGAAACGCCGGCTCGCTTAAGATCGTCAACCGAGCTGTACGGCCGCCCCTGAACGATCTTTTTAGCGGTTGCGGAACCCACTCCTGGAAGGCTTTCGAGATCCTTCTCCGATGCGGTATTCAGATCAACCTGTGTAGCTGGAGCGGACTCCTGCTTGCTGTTGGGTGATGTGGTCTGCGATTGAGATTGGTCCGCATTCTTGCTTTTTTTGGATTTGCCCTGAGCTGAGGCATAAGGTCCAGCCACAAGTGCGACGACCACTAGCATCGCAGCAGCCAGAGACAACAACTTTCGTGGACGCATAGCAGTTCTCCTGATTTTGAGGGATTGCCTATCGTCAGGGGATGCAGTCGCTCTCGTCGTGGTTGTTCATTTGACACTCTGGATATGCGGAGTAACGGCCCGGGTACATGCGACAACTGCACTCGAATTCGGCGCGGGGCGCGGTAGGAGAAGAAGGATTCTTGACCTCGGAAGATCCCTAAACAGCCGATCTAAGCTCTTGCACCACGGTTCCGGGGCGCAAGCGGCTGGAATCGCCGGTCGGCGGGGAAAAGAGGGGTCCTGCGCCTGACACCAAGGGGCACTCCTTTCGATTTTTCTGAAATCAAGTGGTGCGACACGAATGAGACTGCACAGTGGGCGAACGAGGTGGGCAAGTCAGGATAGCAAAGAAGCCGGCTTGGTTTGCCGCTCATTAAAAGCTTGTAAACGAGCAACAAACTCCAACGCCCGCGGCATCGTACTGGGTGCGCTATTATGCGCCACTTGGAATTTGAAGTGGGGAAAGCCAAAGCACGGGTAAATCGTCATTTCTTCTGCTGTGGCGAAGCCGCTCCCGCAACCGGGATCTACCGCGTGTTTCATGGCGAGCACCGCCTATCCCATGAAGTCACCGTGCTCCAAGGAAACCGCTTCCCCGTCTGTTCTAAATGCACCAATCAGGTCCACTTTGAGCTGGTGCGCGCAGTCCCTCTCGTCAATACCAATAGCGAATTCCGGGTTGTGCTGAATTCTCTTCCGGTCTTCGAAAAAGACGAAGAACGCAGCCCTCAGCGCGTCAGCTAAACCAAATCACACAACGTTTGTCGGTGAGTTTTCAGCCGAGCAGCCTGGGATTAGGTCCAGCCAGGTCCCAATCGTGATTCAGATAATCCGATTCCATGAAAAGTTGGAAGCGCACACGATCGCGGCATTTGCGGCATGGTGGGAATTCGTCGCCCTTGATGGCGCAGACAGAGTGCACCATGCGGTGCTCATCGTGGATGACTCGATACACGCCTGAGATCGGCACGCGCTCACCCGGCGCATATTGGGCAGGCGAAGATACTTCCAGGGTGGCCACAGGGGTCGTCCTCAAAACTCTACGAGCTCAAACACACTTCAACGCTACAACGGAGTGGCCAGTACTATGATTCAGCATCTACTCTGAAGGTTGCTGAGAGCTCCTGCTCAGCTGTGGATATTGATCCTGCTGTTGCGTTCTGAAGCTGCCGACACTCGGTTCCAACGGGCGGAATCGCGGGCATCCCATACACGGAATTTGCTGATCGCAGTCTCTCGCCGCGCGAAACGATGTCAGCGGCGAAAGTGCGCCGGCAGTGCTTCAATATTAACTAAGATGCCTACAGCGAGGGCTGGACTCCCTCTTCTCAATACCCGGGATTCAGGCCCGCAGTTCGCGGAGGTTTAGAATTTTCCTGAGGCAACTATGTCCGACTGCCTGTTCTGTAAGATCATCGAAGGCAAAATTCCGGCAAAGAAAGTTTATGAGGATGACCGAACCGTCGCCTTTGAAGACATCAATCCCCAGGCGCCGACGCACGTCCTCATCATCCCCAAAGAGCACATCGTTGGGCTGAAAGAAGCGACCGAAGCTGATGCGGAAGTGCTCGGGTATTGCCAAATAGTCGCGGCGAGAATTGCGCGCCAGCGCGGGATTGAGCAGGGCTACCGGACGGTTTACAACGTCGGCCCCGGCGCCGGCCAGTCGGTGTTTCATTTGCACCTGCACCTGCTCGGTGGGCGCGACCTGAAGTGGCCGCCTGGATAACACTCGAGAGTCAATCCAATCTAACCAGGAACACTGCGCCTTCGTATGTCCTCGTCTCCGCCACCAACGACTCCGCACGCTGCTTATCGTCATCGGCAACTCGGACGCGCAGCCATTCGCCGGTCGGCCCAGTAAACTGCAGCACTTTTGCGGTGTGATAGCGCGCCTGCAATCTGGCTTTGAGCCTGGCGGCGTCTCTTGCACTCTCGAACGCGCCAATCTGGACGCACCAGCGACCTCCACGATCGATCGGCGCCGGCGTCTCCAGCACCTCCATCCGCACCCGCGCCGTACCGCTGCGCCAAACATCAGTGGCTTGTGCGGCAGCCAGGGACAGGTCCAGCATGCGCCCGCTAATGAACGGGCCGCGGTCCGTGATCTTCACAATCGCGGAATGACCCGTTCGCAAATTCGTCACCCGCACCAGTGAATTCAACGGCAAAGTGCGATGAGCCGCGGTCATGGCGCGCATGTCATAAATCTCGCCATTCGAACCGCGCCGGTTGTGATACGGCTCGCCATACCAGCTCGCAATGCCCTCTTCGACGTAGCTCGGCCTTGCAGGATGAGTTGGTACGGCGGGACCGTTGGCTACAGGGTTTTCCGGTTCGTCGGATTTTGCTGGTGGATTCTCGGTTGGATTCGAAGGCCGCTCGATCGACGGTGCAACCGGCTGGTCAATCGTTGAGGCCTGCGGATGCTTGGGGCCGCAGCTTGGAAGCGCAATGAGGGCCGTGATCGCTAGGAGGATCTTGGTGTACGCGAGTGGCGTTCCAGTTCGTCGGCCAGCTCGGCCAGCTTGACAGAGGCGGTGCGCAGCGCCTTGGTCGATCCCACTCGCACGTTCGGCACCACGTCGTCGTTGAACCAGCGTACGAATTCCTTCAGTTCGCCCTGGACGCGATTCGCCGCACCCGAGACACCGGCGTGGCTCTTCTTTTGTGAAGGCACCGATCACCTCATCCTCAACGGAAAACTGCCGAGCAACAGCATTATCGGCGTAAGTGGAAACGAGCGTCAATAATTGCCTTAGATCCACATTTCACCAGAGACCACGTTGAAGGTGTGAGTTGCGACGCTTCTACTCAGGTTGCCTGGCTAAAACCGACAAGAAATGCCCCAAATCTCCGCTCGATGCCGTCGTAATCTTCGTGTCGCCCTTTTATCCGTCGTTACCTGGCTTTCTCAACGGGGTTGTGACGCAAGCTTCTCCCGCACTTTTTGGAAGAATAGCCACAAGTCGTCGCCTGCACCCTCCGTCAGACGCCGATAAATCTTCATGGTGGGGAATAACTTCGCCCCGCGCACATTCAGCGTGAGGGTGGCAAAATCGGCGCCTGGATACGTCTCCATCGCCCACCCCCCGCCCCAGCGACGGCGCACCACTTCACCGAAATATCCGCCCCACAGCTTGCACATCATCACCATTTGCTCATCCACCTGCGCGGCTTGGGCGGCCTCGGGATGCGAGCCCAGGAAGCCTCGATGCTCATTAGCAAGCTGCGCCAGGATGCTTTCCAGGCCTTCGACGCTCTGGTCAGAGTAGTCCAGCACTACATTGAAGTCGCATGCCAGCTCTGTTGCCCGTTCGGCATACTCCTGCATCATTTCGTCGAGGCTATTGTGAAGCATTGGTGGTGTATCGCTCTGTTGAGTTTACTGCAGACCGGCTGCTGGCTGATGATCTGCCCTCTGAGTCGCATATTTTCGAATCGGGCTTTCCACGTGCTGCCGCTCTGGCCCCATTCAGGACAAAGCCGTTGAACTCGGCCAACCTCGCCGCAATCCAGCGCTTCCTCTTCTAATAGCTGCCCAGGCGCCAGTTTGTTTCTCGGCTCACAGCGGGCAGCCTTGCGTACTCAATGTCAATGGAGGAGGCGGTTGTTATGAAAAAGCTAATGGTGTTTTTGCTCGCTTTTGCGCTGTTCGGCGTTACCTGCCTGGCCGAAAGCAAAGCAGACGTCGAAAAGCGGCTCGACAACGCGGCTACGGTGCTGCAGCAAGTCACGAGCGCTCCTGATAAGGGCATTCCGCAGGAAGTGCTTAGCGGCGCGAAGTGCGTTGCTGTTGTCCCCAAAATGGTAAAGGCCGGTTTTGGTATTGGCGGACAGCATGGGCGCGGCGTCGCGACCTGCAACGTGAATGGCACATGGAGCGCGCCTGCGTTCTTCAGCCTTTCAGGCGGAAGCTTTGGCTTCCAGATTGGGGCGGAAGGCGTTGACCTCGTCATCCTGGTGATGAACCAGAACGGAATGCAGGCCCTGCTTTCCGATAAGTTCCAGGTAGGCGGCGACGCCTCGGCTGCGGCTGGCCCCGTAGGACGGGATGCTACCGCAGCTGCAGATTGGAAGGCGCATCCGCTGCTGACCTATTCGCGGAGCAAAGGCGCGTTTGCCGGTGTCTCCTTGAACGGCGCAGTCATGACCCAGGACAAAGACGCCACCGACGCATTCTATGGTCAACCAATGGCTAGCCAGCAGATCCTGAGCGGAGCGGTGCAGGCCCCGCCGGAGGCAAAAGGATTCCTAAACGCAGTGCAGCAGGCCGAAACGGTAGCACGCACTCGCTAGCTCGTTCACAAGCAAAAACGGTGGATCCTTATTGATCCACCGTTCATTTTTAGCCGCACATTTTAGCGACTCAGTGCGTCGGCAGAACTGCCAGGCTTCCCGCTACTCCCGCGGCGTGTGGCGCGCCCGAAGCTAGAGTCAGCACGCCTTGCGAGTTGTCAAAGACGAACAGTCCAGAGCTGCCGATCGCGAACACGTGATTGACAGAGTCCCACTGTACGGCAAGATAATTCGGCCCAGGCTGTTGCAACCCTCCAACTGACGTGAGCGTGCCGCCGGGCATGAGCTGATACATCTGAATTCCGTTCTGGCCCGCAAGAGCAAGCATCTGACCGCTCGGGTCGAAACTCATGGCGACCTCCCCACAGCAGCCGTTTCCGCCCATGGTTAGAGCAGTCGTCAAAGTTGAATTCTGTAACAGCGTAAGCGATCCGTCAGCGTTGATTTTGTACACACCAAGGCCAACCGTATTGGTGTTGACAGCCGTATCCGCTACCGCCATGTAGCCCATCTGCGAAACCGCTTGGCCAACCGGGCAGTAGAACTGGTTTCCTCCGGCATACATCGGAGCATCGTTGCTGGTTGTGATCGGTGTGAGCGATGCATCGCCATTGCGCCGAAAGCCAGTAATGTCCCATCCAAGATGGAAGCAGCCGAAGCCGTAGGCGTACTGGTTATCAGGCGAGAAGACAAGCGGTGAACTGTAGGATGCGCTCGGACCGATCTTCCCGATCGCTGTTGGAGTGCCGTTGCTTACGTTGAAGAAGAAGTAGTACAGATCGTCGGCCCCGGCATTTTCCAATGCATACAATGTCTGACCGCTGTGATCGAGGCTCATCGCCTGGATAGTCCACGGTTCTGTCCCTCCGGCGCACGTAGGACATTGATTGAAATTGACCGCAAGTGTGAAAGAGGACTGCTGCAAGGAGCCATTCCCTGTCCGTTTGTAGCCGGCAATGTTCTGACCATCGGTTCCAAGAACGTAGGCGGAATTGGTCACGACATAGCTGCCGGGGCCGCTCGAAGGAGAACCGGGTATGGAAGTCGCAGTGCCGTCAGGCGCGATCGCGAATCCATAGATGCCGTTGGTCGAGGAATTGCCCGTGCCGACGTAGGCGTTGGCAACTGCACCCTGCGAGTTACCACTGGTGCCGCCGCTCGAGCCACCCGATCCTGTTCCAGATGGTCCCCCTGAACCGGGCATGGATGGCGGCGCGGAACCCGACGTGCCAGTACTCCCTGAACCTGCTGATGTTGTTGTACTTGACGACGAGCGCGAGGAGCCGCCGCAACCGGTCATGGTTGCCAAAAGGAAGAATGCAAAGGGCAAGACAAGAGTGCGTGACATCAGTGGCCTCCCCTGAGATGTTGGTGTTTCTGCTAAATGCGATGCCGCGAGGCGAGGCAGGTCTGTCCCGTGTTCAGGACAATCGAGAGTGGCTCAAAACCTGTGTCCTATGCGGGTTTCCATTGATTGCGAAAAACACGCGCCGGACTCGGGTCAGGCTGTATGCATTACACCGAGTGCCGCTTGCGGCTCCAGAGCAAATAGACCGGCACTCCCGCAGCCAGGATCGCCACTCCAATCAGGCTGTTTTGCGGATAGCGATAGATCGTGTTGGCAACGACGAGAAAGCAAGCCGCCACAAAAATAGCGGTGGTGAGGGGATGGCCGGGAACCCGGTAGGAAGCCATCGACCTTCCGCCCTCCGCGGCCGGTGACCCTGTGTCGGCCGACGCCGAATGGCCGCTGGCCGCTTCCTGGTTGCGAAACACAAACAACGTCGTCGCTGTCAGTCCAAAGAAAATGAAATCAACGGAGACAACGTAGTTCAGAATTTTTTCATAGCTGCCGCTCACCGCGATCACGATGGTCCAGATGGATTGCAGCACAATTGCCACCACCGGCACGCGCGTGCGCGCGCTGACCATCGCGACCGCGCGAAAGAAGAGACCATCTTCCGCCATCGCGAAGTAGACGCGGGGTGCGGTCAAAATAGATTGGCTGAGGAATCCCAGGCCCGAAACCGCGATGGCAGCCGACATGAATCGCGAACCCGTTTCGCCAAGGGCCAGCCGCATGACCGCCGAGGCTGGCGTGCTGGTCGCTGCCAGGCCAGCAGCACCGAGCGCGCGGACATACACAAACGCGGTCGCGATATAGAGCACGATCACGCCCACCACCCCAATCAGCAGCCCGCGTGGCAAATCGCGTTCTGGATGCCTCATTTCACCGGCAATGAAACACGCAGTCTGCCAGCCGCCGTAGCTGAACAGCACCGGAATCATGGCACCCCCGAACGCCGATACCGCGCCCGGACCATGCTCAAGCACCGGCGTCCAGGTGAATTGCGAATGCCGCACCAGCGCCCAGCCAAGCATCACCAGCGCAGCAATCGCGACGATCTTCATCACCATCAGCGCGTTCTGCACCGAACTTCCCATGCGCACACCGAGACAATTGATTACGGTGAGAACGCTGAGCGCGAGTACTGCCACTAGCGAATCCGGAAGGCGCGCGCCGAACAGGTCGAGGGTGTAGCGCGCAAACGCGATCGATACCGCCGCCATGCCGCCGGTTTGAGTGACCAGCAGCAGGCCCCATCCGTAGAGAAACGCGATGCTCGGATGGTAAGCCTCAC
>Ga0126381_100009143_pt1 | contig 11127 bp, 8 predicted proteins | sample PanSoiMetPlot_28_FD_96465 | JGI IMG/M metagenome (GOLD analysis project Ga0126381, IMG submission 96465) | Tropical forest soil microbial communities from Panama - MetaG Plot_28 | ecosystem: Environmental > Terrestrial > Soil > Tropical forest > Bulk soil | place: Panama | collected 2016-02-17
AGGCTTTCGACGTCGTCGAAATGCTGGTACCAGTCGCCCACCGGCTTGCTATCGATGGCACGGATGGACTTGAAACCGCGGCGACGGAATTCTGAGACCAGATGTCCGCCGATAAAACCTCCCGCCCCAGTGACTACGACCGGCTTGTCCTTGTTTTCACTCACGGCGATCTCCTCGCACCTTGGTTCGCGGATTTAACAATCATCGCTACGCCTTTCCCTTATAGGCGCGGACGATGGACTCTGCCAAGAAGATTTCAAGAAAATTTCGATAAAATTCGGAAACGAAGCCGTTTCGACTCTCCATCGGGCGGAAAAATAGTGTGCCGGTGAATGCCAGCGGACGCAGCTCTCGGGATCCACCGAGGCGGGTGACGCTGAACAATCATCGCGCTAACTCATTTTTGAGTCTGGAGCTTCACTCCGCACCATACTACATTCGGCTCGAGAGTATTGACCGAAGCACAATCCCGACTTAATGTGCCTATAACATTCTCCACGTTAAGATCTGGCCCAGGATTTATACCTCAAACCCGAAATCAGGCCCTTCTAGGATTCGTTTTTGAGGGCTTTTGCCGCGAAAGAAAGCTCTCAGCAGGACAAAAACGAGTTTGCACTGAAAGCTGTGAGTGAACTGGCCGGAGGCCTGCCTCGCCATAGTATCAAACCTACTTCGATGACACGCAGGTATCTCGGGACTTCTGTTTCAAACAACTTAGACGCCCCCACAAACCGTCAGAGTCTAATCGAACTATACAGACTTTTACGTCCGTCGCTGCGCGCGTATGTTTGTTCGATGGGACTGACCCAAGATGGTGCCGAAGATGTCATTCAGGAGACTTTCCTCCGTTTGGTGCGCCATACCATGGAGCATGGTCTCCACGAAAACCTGCGAGCTTGGGCGTTCCGAGTAGCACGCAACATTTCTGTGGATTTCCACCGCTGTGAGAGGCGGAGGTGTGGCGAACCCGATCCGATTCTGCACAGTTGTCTGGATCCAGCTCCGAATCCCGAACAGAGACTGATTTTTGACGAACGCATGAGGCGTCTCCAGAGCGCCTGGGGACAACTGACCCCAAGGCAGCGGGATTGCGTATTACTTAGAGCCGAAGGCCTTCGCTACCGCCAAATTGCACTGGTTCTTGGCGTGAGCGTTCAACGCGTCGGAGAAATGATGCAACGCGCCATTACGATACTTGCGATCTCCGAGTGAAGGCGAGTAGAGCCTCTTAACGCCCCAGCCGGCTAACGAGGCGCCTGCTGAAGTCCCAATAACGCAGCGTTTGGAATATAGCTGACGCCCTCGTGCCGGCAGACGTAGTCCAGGAGTTCGCGAAGACCGCCCCACAGTCCGAGCCTCTCAATCTCCCAGGAATGTCCATAGAGGTGCCAGAGGCCACCGTCTTTCAACACTACATCAAAGAGCCTTTTGCCCAGCTCAACCCAATTTGCGAGGCAAGGCATCTGAACGAAGCATGATCGCCAGCTTTCAAGAGTGCGGGCGCGGGCGACGTTCTTAATATACGTGAATGGCGCGTGCGGAAATGCCTGCAGGGTCGTAGGCATCTCAAAAGGGTTAAAGGTTGGCCGTGTCCGCAACATGCCTACCGTACGGGCGCCTTTATAGCCAGAGTTTTGCAACGCTCGAACCGTGTTGGCGTCGTACCGACCCCGCGGGTAGCAGAACATTTCCACTTCTTTTCCGAGTACGTCCTCAAGGATTCGCTTGCAGGACCCGACTTCCTGGGCCAACTCCCCGGGTGGCAATCCCCAAAGGTGTTTGTGGGAATACCCGTGAGCGCCGATTTCAAAACCGTCGGAAGCCAGAGCCCTTAATTCTGGGTGACCGAGTGGGTGTTGTCGATACTTGATCGGGACATAGAAGGTTCCTCTGATTCCTCGAGCTCTTAATATTTCGGCAAGTTTCAGATCGGCGTAGTCGCCGTCATCCCAACTTGTTGTGACAATTCGTACTTTATCTTTGGGTTTCACCGTATCCCCGCGACCATTTCCCTCGCGTTGAAGCACAGGCCCACTATCGGTCCCTCGAGGTTCGACAATCAAGTATGAACTTCTGCGCGGCTGTTGCACGCGCGGTGGCTGCAGACTTACAGCTCGCCATGGGGAATTTGCCGATGACTTTCGAGGCAATATCAGGGCGAAACAAAAGATCGAAAGGGCGCTAAGCGGCACTAATTTTCAAACGGTGGGTTGCTTCCAGGTAACTTGCCTTTTGTTCGTTGTGTCTCAGGTGGACATTCAGAGGAGGAGTAGGCACCATTGCCGTTGTGAGTGGCGTTGTTCAATCCCAAAAGGGAAAGAATGCCACCCCTGCCGCGCGCCGCGGTACCCGAATCGCCCCCAGCCGACGCGCCTTTGACGACGGGACTCAAGAAACGCCTCGCTTTCAAGTCGATCCAAATCTCCGTGGCGACGACTTTGCTCAGGTCCTCAGGGTCTTTGTCATTCCAACTCTTCGAGCCAAGCACAATCGCGATACCTGCAGTAAACGTCAAGAGCATGGAGGAACCGGCGATCAACAGCCGCGGCGGAAACGATTTGCTATCGGGTATGTTCGCTGGGTCGAGTACTTTGACGGTCGGAGTGTCCCTGGCTTCCTGGACCTTGGCCAGATTGTACTCTTGAGTGAGAACCTCGTAGACGGTCTCTTGAACCTTAACCCGACGGTAAAGATCCGCGTAGGTCATACCGAGGACCGGGAGTTTGCGGATCGAGGGATATAGTTCCGACGCGTTGGTGTATGGTCCGATTGTGCTCGCTTGGTCCTTGCCAGCCAGTTTCTTCAGTTGCAACTCTAATTCCTCGATGCGAGCTTTGGCTGCGCGGACTCGCACGTTGGAGTCAGTGTAGACCTGACGAAGCGCTTCGAGCTCAGACTGAGCGACGATCAGCTGACCCTGAAGATTTGCTGCCGATCCCACAAGGTACTTACCCTGCTCGTTGATGTCAATGGCACTGTTCTTGCTGACAAACTGACTGAATTCTCTTTCAGCGTTCTCCAGATCCTGTTTGACCCGCACCAGAAAGCTCTCCAGAAAAATACGCTCTCGACGCGCAGAAGAGCTACTCAACTCAGCGACCAGTCGATTCAGTTCGTCCGAATAAGCATTTGCGATTGCTGCTGCACGCTGAGGGTTGTGGTCGTTCACGCTAATGGTGATCATGTCGTTTTTTCGATCTAAGGAAATCCCTACCCGGCTGGCAAGGGCCCGCCGTGTACCGTCGCTGCCGCTAGTGCCGTAGACGTGCCGCAAGTCGAACCGATCAATAATCTTGTCCTGAATGGTCCGGCTGTTGAGAATACCGACAAAAACTTCGCTGTTGCTCTTGAGACCCAGCATGTCATTGGTAATCCCGCTGATGCCCATTGCCCGAAACGACGTCGGAGCCTGCACTATGGAACCGCCTTGACTGTCAGAGGGCATGAGCCGAGTTGTGGAGGTATAGCGAGTAGGAATAAGAAAGCCAACTGATAGACCGAGAATGAACCCCAAAGCGGAAATGCGAAACAGAAAGGTTCGTTCAGCCCAGATGATGCGCACCCTGGCAGCAAAGCGCAGTCGAGCCTCTCGACGTTCGAGCTCCCTATAGGCCCGCTCGGCCTGCAAATACTGGAGAATGCGAGACGCGGATGCCTGGTCATTCTGAAGCATTTCCGCCACACACCTTTCTTTCAGGGGCCTATTATCCCGTGAAACAGCCGGCTTAAAAAAATGGTTCTGCACGAGAATCTGTAAGGGCTCATCGTTTTGGCTGGTTTTTGCATTTCCTCAGTTTTGACGAAGCAGCGGCCGTCGCTGTGGGAATGTGGAAAGCCGCGTTCTGTGCGGCTTTCCAAGCCCGGAGGGCGGAGAGGGGGATGCCGTTCCAAATATCGCTACTGCGCCTCCGAGCGTCATTTCCACAGCGAATTGTCGAATCTTGGGCATATTTCTAGGTTTTAGTCCCTTAACGGGCGCTGAGAACCAAATGTGGACGTCTCAAAAAACCCCCGCAGAACGAGTGCTCTTACAGATTCTTGCTCAGAGCCAAAAAATAAACGTTTGACGACGGTACACATGGTCCGCGGCATGCGAGGAACTGCAGCTGAAGCTAACAAGCGGCACTCGCTTTCAGGTTCTTCCGTAAAACCAAGAACAAGGCCCAGGGCCGGAGCTTCTGAAAAAGATTTGCCGCGTGATAGCGTTCAGACCACCACGGAAGATTACTAATATAGTCGTCAAGGGCAGTAAGCCAATTCGTATTAAAGACATAGATTCTTTTTGGAAGCAGAAGCTGAAAGCGCGAGGTGAGTGAAAACATGCAGCGACGTTGACGGACAATCTGCAAACCCGCATCGGCGGCGATCTTGCGGAGGATGGCGGGAGGAATTCCCCGCTCGTGGGGCGTAAGGAGGCGCCGAGGCCTGTCCCAGTTGCCCATGGAATAAGTGGGCTCGCAAATCAATTGCCACCCTAGAGGCTTGGTGCACCTGGCCATCTCGGAGACGAGGGCCGAAACGTTTGGAATGTGGTGCAAAACGCCGAAACAGGTAACGAGGTCGAAAGAGTTGTCGGGAAAGGGCATGCGTCCAGTGACATCCCGCTCCACGTATTCGAACGTGGGATTGTCGAACTCACGGGCCGGTTCGAGAATTGTGACTTCCTTCGCGCGGCCACGGATGGGTCGAAGTTCATCTCCATCGGCACCTCCGAGGCACAAGACATGGTCAAATGACACACAGGGAAGATGACGGAAGCCGTGCCGCCAGTTCCGGGCATGGAAGGGGTATACCCCGGGCACGCACTCCTGGGGCCGCCCGTAGTAGGCCTCTTCCTCGTCGCGGAACCAAGCTTCTATCTGATCGGAAGAGAAATCATCTCCGGAGAGAGTCTTTGCGTTCGAATATTTCTTTTCAAAGCTAGGATTCCTTTGCTTCACCGGACTTGGCTATGAGGTCTACGGGAATTGTGTTGCTGGATGGTTAACCACGTGCCGAGCACGTTCACCTCGAAGGGGCTTTTGATCGATCGAAACCCTATTCGACAAAGCGAACTGGGAATCAGCGAAAGTGCGATGCCACAACTCTAGAACGACCAACGAGAATACTTCAGAGGTGTAGCGAACCGACTGAGAGTTGCGGTTGATCAGTTCCTCCACCGCAGACCTACGAAAATAACCACGGGCAATCGACTTGGAATCCAACAAGATGTCGGCGACCATGTCTTTCAGCTCATGTGCCAACCAACTCGCCGCCGGGTTCGGAAAACCCTCTTTCCGCCGATAGAGTATTTCCTTAGGAACGTGATTCGCCAGAGCCTTTTTCAACAGGTATTTCATTTGAAAGCCGCGCACCTTTTGACTTGCCGGCAAGTGGGCGGCAAATTCCAAGACTTTGTGGTCCAGGAATGGCACTCGCAATTCGATCGAGTTGGCCATCGTCATTCTGTCGGCCTTGATCAGCAAATCGTCCGGCAACCACGTCTTGGTGTCGACATAGAGCATCTTCTCGAGCGGGCCGTCACCCGACTTGCGCGCGACCAGGCTCCGTGTAACCTCAGCGGACCAAGACTTGGCTGCCCGCCGCGCCATTTGCTCGGTGTAGATGGCGGACGGCGTCTGGTTGAAGTAATGAAACGGGGAAGATGTGCGGCTCAGGTAGTGTTCATCCAGCTCGGCCCTGAACAACGGCGCATACTTTTTGAGCACGCGCGAATTCGACATTTCGCCCAGTAGCGCCATACCTCTGGAAATAGTGCCTCGAAACGGGCCGAACACTTTTTTCATGGCTTCGACCCAAGACAAATACATGTAGTTGTGGTATCCGGCGAATGCTTCATCGCCCCCTTCGCCCGAGATCAGCACTTTTACATGCTGACGGGCCAGTTTCGATACGTAGTAAAGCGCCACACTGGCGGTTTCACAGACCGGTTCCTCCATGTACCAAACATATTCTGGAAGAAAGGAGGCGAATTCCTGGGCCGTAATGGTGATTTCATAGTATTTGGAACCGAATCGGTCGGCCGCCAGCCTGGCAAATGGACGTTCGTCGACGCAGCCGGGATGGGCAAATCCGATGGTAAACGCGCTGATTGGCTTGTCCGTCTTCTTTGTCGCGAGACTCAGCATTGCCGTGGAGTCGACTCCCCCACTCAAAAGGAACCCGACTGGTACGTCACTGATCATGTGCAACTGAACCGCTTCGTCTAGTACGTCAACCACCTGTTGCTCGAGTGCTTCTGAGACATGGTCCTCCCTCGGCTGGAAGTCGAGGTCCCAATAGCTCTGGATTTGGATTTTTCCGTCTTGCACCAGCAACCAGTGCCCAGGTTCGAGTTTGAAGAAATTGCGAAGCAGAGTCGCCGCACCTGGCACATAAAAATAGGTCAGAAAGCGGTCGATCATCCCCGGGTCAATTTCCCGGCGCACGGCCGGATCGACCAAGATTGCCTTCATCTCAGAAGCAAAACTGAGGAAGTGCTCACCCAGGTAGTAGTACAGGGGCTTGATTCCAACCCTGTCTCTGGCCAAAAACAAAGACTTCTTTTTGGAATCCCAGATAGCGAACCCGAACATGCCGCGAAGTTTTTCGACGCAGTCGCAGCCATGCTCCTCATACAAATGGACGATCACTTCAGTGTCGGACTGGGTTTTGAAAACATGGCCTTTGGCAAGAAGCAGCGCACGCAGCTCTTGATAATTGTAAATCTCGCCGTTAAAGACGATCCAAATGGAGTTATCTTCGTTGGCCAAGGGTTGGTGCCCGCCGCTTAAATCTATGATTGAAAGGCGCCGGAAACCCAGCCCGATCTGGCCGCTCAGGTAATACCCGTCGTCGTCTGGGCCGCGATGAGCGATCGCGTCCGCCATCTGTTTCAGCAGGTGCGGTGCCACGTTGGCCTCGGCGTCAAACTCGACTTTGCCACAGATCCCACACATACGCGTCTCTCCTAAAATTCCCTTTCCGCGTTGCTTTGCGATACACGTGGAGCGATCTTACGTGCGCTCGGTGTGGCAAGAGCTGGAGAAGCACAGGCAGCGATAGCCTGCTCATAGATCTCCAACAGCTGGGAGTAGTTTTTCTCGGCCGTGTAGTCGGATTCGTATTTGCGTCGGGCACTTCGCCCCATCCGGGCAAGTTCCAAGGGATGATTCCAAGCCCATTCGACTTTCTTGGCTATGTCTTCGGGATCTCCCGAATTGAAATGCAGGCCCGTCACTTGGTCGTCAACGACGTCGGACATTGCTCCCAGCCTGGAACACAAAACGGGCGTTCCGCATGCAAAGGACTCAATAATGCACAGGCCAAAGGTCTCGTACCAAACGCTGGGCATAACGGTGAACCGTGCACCCTTGACCGCTTCGACGGCCTCGGCATGGGATAGCCGCCCGCGAAATATCACTTCGGAAAGTCGCAATTCGCGAACTTGGGCTTCCATCCACTGCCGGTCCGGACCGTCTCCGACCACATGCAGGGGGTACTTCGCCGGTAGCTTATTCCATGCGTCCAACAGAACCCTGGTACCCTTGGTTTCGTCCATACGTCCGAGGAAGAGAGCATATTCGCCAGCGCGAGGCTTTTCGCCGGGGTCCGGATCGACAAAGTTTGGCTTCACCACGATCTTGTCGGCCGGGAATCCCGCCCGAACAAACTTCTCTTTCCCAAAGTGAGTTAATGCGATGTAGCGGGTCACCGATTTCTGCCATGTGCCCAGGGCACGGTGGGTCGCCAGCATTGAAGCGACTGCACCGCTGGCTTGTCTGGAATTCCTGTAGCAACCGTGAAGAACACTTCGGAACAGGCTGTGGCTCAGACATTCTTCACAGACCATACCGTTGCGAAAGAAGGATGACACTGGGCAAAGCAACCGGAAGTTATGAAGAGTCTGGACCACCGGGATACCTCGTTCAGAGCAGGCCGAATAAATAGAAGGCGAAATCACCATGAACGTGTTATGCACATGGACAACGTCGGGGCGCTCAGCCTCCAGAATCGCTGCAAACCTTTGGCGCGACTCCTGCGACCAAATCATCCCTGCCAGAATACCGATCCGATGTACGAGAGAATCATTTTTCAATTCCATGTTGCTGCGGACGTAAGGAATTACCGCATGACCGGCTCGTTCAAGAAGTCGTTTCTCACTCTGAAAAACCACGTCTTCGCCGCCTGCCTGACGGTAGAAGTTGTGAACCAGCACAATTTTCATAAGCTCTTCCGGTTCGCAAAAGTCCCGTCGAGCGGCTGGGACGCGGGTTTGTCTGAGCCTAGACCAACCACACCTGGCACAAATCTGTCCAATTCCTGCATGAGTTCAGTGACAATTTGCCGCGTGGATTTGATCCGGCTGGGCTCCGGTGCGGGCAGCCGGCCGGAAATGGCTTTGCGCAACTTCTGGGTGAACTCGGTCAGGTCTTCTGGTGAGAATATGTTCTCCGAGGTAAACAACTCGGGGGCGCATCCGGCATATTTCGAACACAAGACCGGAATGCCGGAAAGGATTGCCTCGTTGGCGACGAGGCCCCAAACATCTTCCAGCGTCGGGAAAACTAGGAAGTCGGCGCTCCGGTAGATGGATGGCATTTTCTCTGGCGGCTGTGGCGGCTGAAAGTAAATGTTTTTCAAGCCGAGAGCCTCTGCGCGCTGCTGGATGGCGAGCTTGTCCCGGCCGCTGCCGACGAATAAGAGAGAAAATTCGCGCCCTTCTCTCTGGAGGGCGGCGGCAGCCTCGATAAGCGAACCGATTCCCTTCCGTTCGATGAACTGTCCGACGTGGAGCACAACTGGCCGTGGCTCAATCACCCAGGCGGGTTCCACATTCGCCTTGAATCGCTCTTCGTCGATTGCATTCTGCGACTGCAGAATCCGCTCACGCTTTACGCCCAGAGAGAGTAAGTACTCGGTAGAGGTCTGGCCGTATGTCACCCAGTGATCCGCCCACGAGGCGATGATTTTTCGAAGCGCTTTCCTTGGCCGGCCAATATTGCGCTCGCTGTGCAGCGTTCCACCCCACCAGATCCAAACGGGTTTGCGAAAGACGGTTGCATACGTTAACGCGATCACCGAGCGAAAACCCATCTCGTTGCTGATAATGACGTCCGGACGAAAACGCAGCAGGTGCCACAGGAATCCCGGCGTAATGTGAATGAACTTCTCGTCAAACACCGCACCTTTCACTTTCTTCTTGTATCGGATTTGCCAACCCCACGCGCGAACCACCTTTGCGTTTGGCAAGGCGTCCTCGAAATTGCTCCAAGTGTCGCGATTTGCTTCCTTCCCGCCGTACAGAAGCAGAAAATCGAATTGATCCGCCAACGCAGAACAGAGGGGAAGGCGATAAGGCGCGATGATGTTGATAAGTAGAGCCAGCTTTATCTTCTTATTCGTCGTGATCATCAGAGGATTCTCGACCGCGACAGGTCACCGCTCGGTGAGCAGCGTCGGCACAGCGCCAATGTCGATGCTGGTCTCTTTGAAAGGACGGGAGTCTTCGAGAAGCCGCGTGGCGTTTGCCACACGCCAAGCGGGCGGCACATGGAACCTGCGGTTTCCCTGTGTGTTCCAAACGATCCACTGGCTCTTTCCCTTACGTTTCAGTTGGCAGGTCCAGGTGTGATCGGCGCTTTCCGCGCAATCATTCATGGTTTTCCCAACAATCCATCGTTGGATTATTTCGTACGAGCGCCCTGCCGGGGTGACCATTCGGGTATCTAGTTTGTACGTGATGAGCTTCACGTATTGGTTGTCCCACGCGTACCAGTAAAATCGCTGAACACCTGCCGCCCAGTTAACGATGTAAGCGCGCGCAAGAAAAGCTGCAGCAAGCTCGTCGGAGTCAAACCTCGCGGGCGGAAGCCAGCCCGTTTCTGTATTCCACACCGGTTTGTCCGCCAAGTCGTTCTCGGCAAGGACCTGCCGAACCCGTTGGATGATAGCGAGCATTTCTTCTGGTGGAAGCTGTGGATCGACGTAGAAATGAAACGCAACGACGTCCACGTACTGGCCTCCACCTTTCTTCAAGAATTCCGCAAGCCAGGGGATTCCGAGAGTAGCAGCGGCGGAAGGAGACGCGACAAGAGCTTTGGGATCGACGCTGCGGATAATCTGGGACGCCTCCCTGGTCAGTGCCAACATTTGATCGACCGAGCCGCGCCAATAATCTTGCCAATTTGGCTCGTTCCAGATTTCGTATGCCTGAATGCGCCCTTTGTACCGGGAAACCACGGTACGAACGTACTCACGCCAATCCTCTATGTTGGGAGGCTCCGCGGCGAACCCTGGAGAATAGCCGGACTTGAGTTGCAGCCTCGCCGAAGCCCACGTCGGCGAACCTCCGAGAGTCAGCAGGAGGCCCGTGCCGTGTTGTTCGGCCAGCGAAACATAGTCATCTAGCTTCTGGAATCGCCATTGACCTTTAGCCGGCTGCAGGTCCGCCCAGGTCACACCGGCATCCCAAAGCCTCCACTGAGGGACAGGCAGATTCGGCCAAGGCGTCGGAGCCGAATCAACAAGATGATGAATGTGCATGCCGAAGTAAGAGGCAGGAATGGCCGCTTTCGGGGTCTGCAAGCCGCTGGCAAACGTGGACCCAGACAGCGCGGTGAGAACCGATACGATCAGGACCCGACCGCGAAAGCGTGTCATCGATTTTCCTCTTGGAAGGCTGTCTTCGTACCCGACACCATCCCATAGATTTCTTCCAAGTGCCTGGTACAATGCTCCAAATTGAAGTCTCGGACAACGACCTCGCGGCCTGCCCGCCCAAATCGCTCTCTCAATTCTGCGTTCTTTAGAAGTGTCGCCATGTACCGGGCCAGTGATTGCCAGTCCCGCTCTGCTGCCATGAACCCTGTTTTTTCGTGGCGAATAATTTCCGGGATCCCGCCACTGTTGAATGCAACAACCGGCTTGCCAACGGCCTGCGCCTCGGCGCACACCATCCCGAAACCCTCCGCCTCGCCGGAGCGCATCGTAATGGAAGGCATGCATAGCAAAGAGGCACGGTTCATCCAGGCACTGACTTCCTGGTGTGTCTGTACCCCCAAGAATCGGAAGCGGCGCAACGATTGCCTCGCAAGAGCCTCCAATGCTCCACGCAATGGACCATCCCCGATTAACACCAGCTCGACA
>Ga0126381_100009144_pt1 | contig 11127 bp, 3 predicted proteins | sample PanSoiMetPlot_28_FD_96465 | JGI IMG/M metagenome (GOLD analysis project Ga0126381, IMG submission 96465) | Tropical forest soil microbial communities from Panama - MetaG Plot_28 | ecosystem: Environmental > Terrestrial > Soil > Tropical forest > Bulk soil | place: Panama | collected 2016-02-17
CAATGTCTTGCTTCGTGACCGCGGAGGCGGCCGGTGGCAGTCGGATGCTATCGATGTCGCGGTCATTTAAGCGCACATGCAGTGCCGCATCTGCTCCTTCGACCACACCGGCGTAGGAGTACTTGAGTAGCAGAGGCACGGACTGACGGGCCTCTAGAAAAAGATCTGGCGGAATGCGGAAATAGATGTTTACCGATCCAGAGCCCTTGACCTTCAATCTTTCCGCCGAGGTGTAGGTTCCGATCGGAGCAGGCTTGCTCGAATCAAGCCAACGCGGCGCACGATAGGGCTGCGTCGCAGGCAGCGATGTTGGGCCTACGTAGACGAGATCTGCATGGGCTTGCGCATTATTCCGCGTAACCAGCGCCCGGGCGGCGCTGATTAAATCCCTCGGTCGATTGCCAGAAATGACTAGCAATTTCGCGAACGGATCACGCGGATTCTCCCGGATCGCGACGAGCGCGCCCGGGTGGGACGGCAGCCCTAGTCGGGACGCCAGCTCGGACGGCCGAATCGCAAACACCAGGGCATTTCCTGGCGACAAGTCGCCGACGCTTACGGGAAATCGGACTCCGCGGAAGTCGGAAAAGATGCCGAACCAGGAGGCCGCCACCGAAGCGGCTTCTAGGGCTTCTCGGTCCGGTTGACCCGAGAAGACGACGGGCAAGCTCCAAGCATGCTGGCTCGCGGAATCAAAAAACGGAATCGGCAAGAGAGCAAGATCATTGGGCAAGGGCAGGCGGGTTCCGCTGAGATGAAGCTGGCTATCGGGATTGATGTTGACCCATGGCTTGCGACTTTTGCCGCAGTGATCGCAACTGCCCTGGAGTTGGAGCGTCAATGTGTTATTACTAGTCAGCAGGTCGGCGGGCAGTGCTACTTCTGTGTGCTGCGAGCCAGGAGCGAGGGAAATGGCGCTTACTCGAGTGCCGTTCAACCAAACCTCTAACCAGCTTTCTCCGCTGCTCAGCTCGGGTGCCCTACAGTCTAGATTCAAACTGGCGGAGCCGATGATCTTGGTCAACGGCATGTCAAGGAAGAAATTCTGGGACGAGCCTGCACCGCTCAAGCTAATGGTTGCCCGGCTCGCCAAGGAGCCGAGCTCGTACTGATCGTGAAAGGCGGCAACCGGAGTTGTGGAGGGTGGCGCCGTCGGTTCTCTCCCCGGCGCACCCGCATCGCGCATGGCTGTTTGAGCATGGAGCTGTACGGCAGTCAGCAGCGGTCCGACCAGGACCAGGCAGGCTGCGACTGCCGGGATCCGGCGCTTCCGCCCCGTTGCCGGAGGGCCTTGTCGAATTTCCGGAGGTCGGCGAGTGAAGAGACCTGCCAGAATGACGCCTATACCTCGCATTGCCAGCCAAAGAATCTGCGCCAAACTTAGCAACGGACGATCCGTTCGCCGCTTTCTGTCCCAAGACAGCCAAGCCCCAGGCCGGGAGTAAATCTGGTTGACCAAGTATTTCTCTTGCGCAACGGATAGTTCAGCAAATGACAAGTGCAATTCACGTCCCGTGGAATGAGCTACCTGGGCGCGAAACTCGCAGCGAGAGCCAGAGCCGTCGAGGACTACAACCACCGGCGTGCCACAAGCCAGGGCTACGGGGTAAGAGAAGCGCGCGCTTGCGCCTCCTATCGACAGCTGGGTTGCCAGTCCCGCCGCTCGTTGTCCGCCTGCGGTAACCAGCATGAGCGGCACGCGCAAATTGACGCGAACGTCGGATCGGCGCTGCTTTCTTTCCCATGCGACTGAGGCAGCGACGGACAAAATCATCACGTTATAGATGGTCCACACCATGTTCATGAGCACGGTATCGTGATGCAAAGGATCAGACGCCATGCGGCGAGTGGCCATCACCAGGCCAGTTCCATTGAGCGCCAACAACAAAAGAAATGGCCATGCAATGCGCCGGTCAAAATAGGATCGGCGCAGGATTCCCCCTTTACTGGTGACGTTAAATTTCCCTAATCGCGGATTCACCAGAGCAAGCAAAGTGGGAAACAGAATGTATGGTGCAAGCACCGCTTCGTAGATTTCATTCCAGAAAGAAAATCTGTACCGCCCCTGAATACGCGAGTTCGTGAGGTTCGAAAGCAGAATGTGGGGGAGCGCGTAAGCGAACACGGCTAGCGAATAGCCATAGATGTTGACCACGCCAAATAGCAGATAGGCCAGCGGGATCAGCAGGAAAATGAGGCGCGGCACGGCAAACAGAAAGTGCGTAGTCGCATTGAAGTAGCACAGACGCTGAGAAAAGGACAAACCACCGGCCAACAGCGGGTTTTCGGTGCGCAGAATCTGCACCATGCCTCGTGCCCAGCGGATGCGCTGCCCTATGTGGGCAGCCAGGCTCTCAGTCGCCAAGCCCGCCGCTTGAGGCAGATTGATGTAAGCGGTGCTCCAGCCATGACGTTGCATACGCAATGCAGTATGCGCGTCCTCGGTGACGGTCTCGACCGCGATGCCGCCAATTTGCTCTAGCGCTTTGCGCCGCAATATGGCGCATGAACCGCAGAAGAAGCTCGCATTCCAAAGATCGTTACCGTCCTGCACCAGACGATGAAACAACTCTCCTTCGTTGGGAATTCTGCGGAATTGTCCAAGATTGCGTTCAAAAGGATCGGGCGAATAGAAGTGATGTGGCGTCTGCACCATCGCGAGGCGCGCATCGCGGAGAAACCAACCCAGGGTCACGGCAAGAAAGGAACGTGTAGGGATGTGATCGGAATCAAAAATGGCAACGTATTCGCCGCAGGTCTTCGCCAGCGCGTGATTGATGTTTCCGGCCTTGGCATGCGTGTTCTGGTTGCGAGTGATATAGCCTGCCGCTACCTGCGAGGCAAACTCGGCAAACTCTCGACGACGGCCGTCATCAAGCAGGAAGACCTTATATTTGTCCGCTGGATAGTCGAGCGCCATCGCCCCCAGAACCGTAGCTCGCACCACGCTGAGCGGTTCATTGTAGGTCGGGATAAACACATCGACGGTCGGCCATGTCTCCCGATTTTCCGGAAGCGGCAGCAGCGGACGGCGGAGCGGACGCAAAATTTGGAAATATCCAAGAAGCAGAGTGGCGAAGGCATAGAACTCCGCCAACAGCAATATCAGCACAATAACGGTGTTCCACTGCTCGAGATGACTCGCGCTGGTGATTCCATCCCAGGTTTGGGTTACACGCCAATAGCCATATCGTATGGTGCTGAATACCGAGATCACCATCATTGCCATGGTGACCGCTCTCCCGCGCGATATCCCATTCACAAGCATGGCGATGCCGATTACGACGCAGCCAAAGATCGCCTGTTCTTTCCATGGCAGCGGCAGAATTATGAGAACGAGGAGCGCAGCGATTGCTGGCAGTCCAAGAACGCTCCAAAGCAGGACATTGGGGAATGAATTATCGGTTTCGGTGCCTGAAAACTTTGTCATCAAATCGCCTCAGACTGGCTTGACGAACACGGATTGGCCGATTGACGCAATCGGTCGAATCCCAACTTGCCAGTTGGGAGCTGCGCGCGATGCAGATCATTTGTGAAAAGTTGTTTCATTCACGTCAGTTAAATTTTCGGGATTACTGCCATCCGACGAAGGGTCGACTTGGCCAGTTCTGATGCCCCTGGGGTAGCTCGCGCTGCCTGTGAATAGTGGCTCTTCAGGGCTGGTGAGTATTTTGCGCATGTTATGTTACGGCGATAAAGAGAATGTATTTCCGTTGTGCATCTCGGATTGGCGTTCTCTGCATCGTTGAATCGAGCCATTTGCGGGCCGACCGAAGTTTCTGAAAATCTGCCCATCTGACGCCTTTGGTCGGCAGCGCGCGGCGGAACGCTATCGGAAGGAATAATGAAGCTCAACGTAGTGTGGAGTTGTCTTAGCATAGTTGTCGTGGCGGTTAACTGCTGCGCACAGGATTGGGCGTCGCTGTGGAAGAGCTACACCGACGGTTTCATGGACACTCAGGTGCGCGTAATCGATCATGATGCGGGTGACCGCACCACGTCCGAGGGGCAAGCTTACGGCATGTTCTTCGCTTTGGTGGCCAATGATCGCACGCGTTTTGATGGTCTCCTGCACTGGACCGAGGTGAACCTCGCGTCTGGAAACTTAGCTGCTCATTTACCCGCGTGGTCGTGGGGAAAGGGTCGGGATGGAAAATGGGGAGTGCTAGACAGCAATTCTGCCTCGGATGCCGACGTCTGGATGGCGTATACGCTTGAACAAGCAGGCAGAGCGTGGGGGGAAGCTCGATACCGCTCACTGGGCACCGCGCTAGCAAACCGTATCGCAGCGGAAGAGGTAGTTCAGATACCGGGGCTAGGCATGACGCTACTACCCGGCGCGCGAGGTTTTCATAACGGTAGTGTGTACCGCCTGAACCCCAGCTACTTACCCTTGCAGCTTTTCACCGCCCTGAGACGTGAGTTGCCGGATGGACCGTGGCAACAGGTGGCAGCACAGATTCCCGACGTCCTACGCGGCTCTTCACCCCATGGCTTCGCTACGGACTGGGCGGAATTCAAACTAGGCCAAGGCTTGATCCCGGTGTCACGGGGAAGTTACGATGCCATTCGCGTTTATCTCTGGGCAGGCATGCTTGATCCCACAACCGCCGATCGGGATTCGATTCTGAAAGCGATATCGGGAATGGCGCGTTATCTGCATACCAACCCTGTACCGCCGTCCGAGGTCCGGCCAGATGGAACTGTCGAGAACGCCAAGAGCCCTGTAGGATTTTCCGCGGCCCTGCTTCCCTATCTTTCGGCACTCAATGAAAAGAATCTCGCAGACCAACAGATGTCGCGAGTGCAATCGGAGTTTAACGCGAACCGCGGACTCTACGGCAATCCGGCAAAATATTATGACCAGAATTTGCTGTTATTCGCCCTGGGATGGAAGGTGCGGCAGTTCTGGTTCGATTCTCAAGGGATTCTGAAAATGAACTGGAAGTCTGACTGAGTCTTCGAAGGCAGCGAGGAGCGAGATTTTCGTTTGCCATTCATGTTGCTTCGAAAGTCCTTGTAGGGCGGGTGTGGCCGCACTCGAGATCATGGTCTCCGAGCTGCCGGTACATTTGGGGCGGCGGGATGACACCGAAACCGGGCAGGCCCTGATTGAGTTAGCCGCTTATCAGGCTTCTGAAAAACTGGTTCGCTGTCATGCTGCTGGGCGAGTCATATTGGCCAGTGCGCCGGACACCCGTACCCCGTCGGCGCCTGGTTTGCTCTTCACTTCGTCCCTGGCCGTGGTCGCGGTTGAATGCCCAGTTTTATCAAGCCGGGCCCGCGCCTATCGCAGGGACCACCACGTGCCCAGAGTCTCCTTGCCTGACCTTGGCGTTACCTCTGTCAGGGAGACGTGTGCCGTCTCCTCCGAGGCCATTACTCCTCGTTCATCGCTCGTACAGACTCATTCGCCAATCCCGGCTGGCTCTCTTCTCCTTCGGCTTTGCAGAGTCTTTGCAGGTTGCTACCAGCCCCTGCTGCCAGCAGGATCTTCCCGTTATCTCTGCGAATCCTTCGTCGAATTGTCGGCTGCTCACACCCCAAACCTCCCGAGCAGTTTGTAGCACCAGACGCAACTGGCTTCCTGGTCCAACTCCGTTAACTATTACATTCCATGGTTGACGCGAAACCGCACTGCGGTCTGACTCGGAGCGGTATTGCTACTAGACAACAAGAAGTACCTAGAGTTTCCGGCAAGGCAATTCCCAACGTGCTATACTCCGCCGCCGTGGGGCTTCCTCGAGCCTCGGGACGTGAAGCGATTTCCAGAGGACCGCCACTACCTTGATCAAACTGCCCGAGATCTTCAACGTCGCCACGACCATGGTAGATCGTCATGTCCTTGACGGCAGAGGCGACAAGGCAGCTGTCGAGTGTGGCGAAGAAGTGCTGACCTATGGGGGCCTGCTGGAAAGGACGAATCGAGTTGGTAATGTTCTCCGCGGACTTGGAGTCAATCGCGAACAGCGCGTCCTGCTGGCGCTAGTAGATTCTCCCGAGTTCCTGTATTGCTTTTTTGGTGCAATCAAGATCGGCGCGGTAGCTGTTCCGGTTAATCCTCGGCTACGGGCCCACGAATACGAATACTTGCTCAACGACACAGAGGCACGGGTTGCGCTTATCAGCGAGGCCTCCCTTCCGGAAATACAGAAGCTCACGCATGATCGCTTGCATCACCTGAAAGAAACCGTGACTGTCGGGAGCTGGAACCCGGAATTCGCGAGTTTGAGTGAGTTGATGAAAACAGCGTCTCCGGAACTGGAACCGACACCCACCAGGAAAGACGACGCGGCGTTCTGGCTTTATTCATCAGGAAGCACTGGAGCTCCGAAAGGATGTGTTCATCGGCATCGCGACATGGTGGTCTGCTCGGAGGCGTACGCGAAAGGTATCCTGCGCATGAATGAATCCGATCGTTGCTACAGCGTGGCGCGTCTGTTCTTTGCTTATGGTCTTGGCAATGCCGGATATTTTCCGCTGTACTGCGGCGCTACGACGATTCTTGCACCTGCACGCCCGACTCCCTTCGCCATTTTTTCGGATGTGGGGCGCTATCGTCCGACGTTATTTTTCTCGGTTCCCACGAACTACGCGGCTTTGTTGGCTTATCAGAGTGGGGATGGAAAAGATTTTGACTTTTCCTGCATTCGACATGCAATTTCGGCGGGCGAAGGCTTGCCCGCTCCTTTGTTTGAGCGATTCAAGCATCGCTTTGGCGTGGAGATCCTAGACGCATGGGGATCGACTGAGACTCTGCAAATGGTGATATCGAATCGCCCAGGCGAAATTCACCCAGGATCGAGCGGCAAGGTGATTTCGGGTTATGAAGCCAAGATCGTGAACGAAAACGGAGGCCCTGTCGTGCGGGGCGAAATTGGACAGCTCCTCATTAGCGGGGATTCCATCTGCATCGGCTATTGGAACCAGCCGGAAAAAACCAAAGCGGCATTCGACGGCATGTGGTTTCGTACGGGCGACAAGTACTACCAGGATGAGGCTGGTTACTTCTGGTACGCAGGCCGCGCCGACGATTTATTCAAGGTCAATGGCCGGTGGCTAAGCCCCGCTGAGGTCGAGAGTGCATTGATCGCACACCCGGCGGTGAGGGAGGCAGGTGTAGTGGCCCGTGAGGACGATGCTGGCCTCACCAAGCCAGCTGCTTATGTTGTAGTAAATGAAAACTTCACTCCAAACGATGCGTTGAAACGAGAGCTCCAGGATTGGGTAGGTAAAAAGCTTGGCAGTTACAAGAAACCATCCTGGATTGAGTATTTGCCCGACCTCCCCAGGACGGCGACCGGCAAACTGCAACGGTTTAAGTTACGCGAACTGCAGAGATCCGCCAGCACGCCGGAATCTGGGACGTGAAGGCACTTGAAGTGTGCAGGCTGCTACAGCCCGGGCGCAGATTCGGTCTTCTGGCCAACGGATAGCTGGAATTTGTCGACGAAAAAGATGGCTTACTCGCGACTCTTGATGTCTTCCGGTCCGTCGATCACTACCCTAGCTCCTGCCGGCAAGACGGCATCAAGGTCTTCATCGCTTCGTCGGAACCCGGGTATGAAGAGCGCCGGAACTTTCCTGCACGAAGCTACCCGCAAGAGCACCCAGTCCTATTCGTGGCAAGGTCGGCTCAATTTTTGGCACCTGCGAGTTTGCAAAGTTGACGTTGTTCTAAGAGCCGGCGAAGTATAATGCCGGACTGAGGAAACAGCTTTGGCAGCACCTCTCATCGAGAGTTTAGCCACTACCGAACCGCTCGCCGAAATATTTGCGGACGGCTCCGTCCCGCAGGCATTGCTGGACTTCGAAGTTGCTTTGGCTCGTGCCGAGGCACGTGTGGGCATCGTGCCGAAATCCGCGGCCGATTAACCAAAATGGCCTGCGTCCGCGAATTGATCGCCATCATCACACTGGCCGGCACTGGCTGCATGTATACGTTCCCCGTGGTTTGAATGCTGGCGTGTCGTAGGATTCCTTGGGCATCCTTCATGGTCCCGTAATGCTGCAGTTCGGTGCCCAAGGTGCGGCGCATGACCTCAAAGCTGACCAGCTTTTTGGCAATCCCCAATTTTTCTGCGATCGGCCAGATCCTCCACTCGAGGAAGTTCTTGGCCTGCTGGGGTACATTTCCCCCGCTGCACCCGCCGGTTCGCGACACCCGCCCCTAGGTGGAAAACATCAGCGCCTCGGGTGAAGCGTCCGGGCATAGCTCGCGCCAGGCTTCAATAATCGGTCGAATGTCCTCCTGCGCGCACACTGCTGATAAGAAGACGAACGCAGACACTAGAAGTGGCGCAGCGTCCGACTGTAACGGTACGGCAGTACGGCAATCGGGACAATTGGCTCATCCACAGGTTCTTTTCACACTTGAATGCACCCTACATTGATATTCAACGACCGGACAGTGTGAGGGTCTCCGCTTCATTCAGTTCTTCACTTGACCTCAACGTCCCTTTTTTCAGTGAGTGTTCCTTCATCATGACGAAGAACACAGGCACAAGGACAAGAACGTGAATTGTGGAAGTGATCATTCCGCCTACGACCGGGGCGGCGATTGGCTTCATGACATCTGATCCGATGCCGCTTTCCCACAGGATGGGGATGAGACTGGCGAGGACCGCCGTAACAGTCATCAATTTGGGGCGTAGCCGCTGTACGGCGCCTTCGATTGTCGCTTTCTTGATTTCCTCATTGGATAACTGAACGCCAGATCGGATGCGGCGATCCAGCGCTTCGTGGAGGTACACCACCATCACAACGCCGGTTTCAACTGCGATTCCAAAGAGCGCAATGTAACCTACCCAAACTGCCACACTGAAGTTGTATCCGAGTAGCCATTGCAGCAAGAGGCCCCCACTCATCGCGTATAGAGTTGGGAAAATCAGAACCAGCGCTTCTGTCACGGAACGAAAAATCATGTACAGCAGCATGAAAATTGCAAAAAACACGACCGGCAGAATAAGTTTCAGCCGCTCTCTCGCTCGCATTTGGAACTCATATTCGCCAGACCACTGATAACTGAAGCCGACCGGGAGCTTTAATTCGCGAGCCAACAGCTGATTGGCTTGATTGACGAAGCTGCCGTAATCATCTGTCTTAAGGTCAATGAAAACATAACCTGTGAGCTGTCCGCCCTCGTCGCGAATCATCGCAGGACCTCGCGAGAACGACAGCCTTGCGACGGCCCCGAGTGGAATCTGCGCCCCTGATGGTGTGGCTACAAGTACATGGCCTAACTCTTCCGGTGTGTCGCGGAAATCTCGCAGGTAGCGCACGTTGATCGGAAATCTCTCTCGGCCCTCCACGTTTTCTGCGATGTTCTCGCCGCCGATGCCCGATTCGACAGCCTGCTGAACGTCTTCGACGGTCATCCCGTAACGAGCCGCTTCGGAGCGGTTCACGTCAACGTTGAGGTAGAAACCTTGCGAGACCCGTTCGGCAAACACGGCCCTCGTCTGCGGGAGCCTTGCAAGCAGCTGCTCGATGCGGGAACCAGCCGCCTGAATTCCTTCAACCCTTGGGCCCTGAATCTTCATTCCGATTGGGGTTTTTATCCCAGTCAGCTGCATATCAAGGCGATTTTCGACCGGCATAGTCCAGGTATTCGATAAGCCGGGAAATTGGAGTTTGGCGTCCATTTCGGCAATCAGCTTTTCATACGTCAGCCCCAAACGCCACTCGTCGCGAGGTTTCAGCATTACTGTGGTGTCGTACATATCCAGGGGCGCATTGTCTGTTGGACTATCGGACCGACCAGCCGTGCCAAAAACGCTGTCAACTTCTGGAAAACTACGAATGATCCGGTCCTGTTCTTGCAGTAGCTGCGTAGCTTGACTAATGCCGATTCCGGGAAGCGCAGTTGGCATGTAGAGTGATGAGCCTTCAAAAAGAGGCGGCATGAACTGGCTCCCAAGCCGGAGGGCCAGCGGAATCGTAAGCGACAGAAAAATCAAATTGACGGCGATGGTCAACCAAGGATGCCGCAACGCGAACCTGAGAATTGGGAGATAAATCGCTTGGCTAATGCGCGAAAAGGGATTCTGCGATTCAGGACGTAGCTTTCCGCTGATGAAGTACAGCATCAGCGCCGGAACAACGGTGATCGCCAGCAACGATGAGAACGCAACAGAAAGCGTTTTGGTCCACGCCAGAGGCCGGAACATTCTTCCTTCTTGCGCCTCCAGAAGAAACACCGGCAGGAACGAAACGGCGATGATCAAGAGAGAAAAGAAGAGGGCTGGACCCACCTGTTTTGCCGCATCAATCAGAATTCGACGACCCTGCCTTTCGTTCACCGGCCCGGCTTCCGAAAGATGTCGATATCCGTTTTCGACGATCACAATAGACGCGTCTATCAGTACACCGATCGCCAGCGCGAATCCGCCAAGCGACATAATGTTGCTGCTGATGTGCAGGAAGTACATCGCAATGAATGCCGCCAGAAGCGCCACTGGCAACGTCAGAATCGGAATGAGCGCGGAGCGGAAATGGAACAGGAAAGCAACGGTAACGAAGCTTACAACGGCGCATTCAAGCAGCAATTCACGTTGAAGTGTCCGAATCGATTCGCTGATCAAGCCGGAGCGATCATAGCCGGCGTGAATCTCAACCCCGGATGGCAGCGAAGGAGCAATTTTAGCGACCTTGGCCTTAATTCCATTGATGACGTTCAGAGCATTCTCGCCCGTGCGCATCACGATAATGCCGCCAACCGCTTCGCCTTCGCCTTGCCACTCGGCAACTCCTTCCCGTATGTCAGGACCGACGGTAACGTTGCCTAGATCGCGTAGCAGAACCGGCGTTCCGTTTTTTGCATTGACGGATACTTCCTCCAAATCCTTGAGAGAAGTTAGATACCCGAGCCCGCGGACCATGTAACGGGCGCCATTCATTTCCAGAACGCGTCCCCCGACCTCGTTGGTGCTGGCGCGAACCCGAGCGATCACGGTAGGAAGAGGTATTCCGTAGGCGAGCAATTTGTTGGGATCGAGCTGAACCTGATACTGCTTGACGAATCCGCCAATGGTTGCAACTTCCGCCACCCCCGGGACAGTGTCTAATTGATAGCGAACCTGCCAAGCCTGAATGGCGCGTAGGTCGGCCAAACTGTGCTGATGTGTG
>Ga0126381_100009145_pt1 | contig 11126 bp, 11 predicted proteins | sample PanSoiMetPlot_28_FD_96465 | JGI IMG/M metagenome (GOLD analysis project Ga0126381, IMG submission 96465) | Tropical forest soil microbial communities from Panama - MetaG Plot_28 | ecosystem: Environmental > Terrestrial > Soil > Tropical forest > Bulk soil | place: Panama | collected 2016-02-17
AACGCCGACCTGGGGTCAGCGTCAGGAGGCGGGGCGGACGGCGTCGGGGCCTTGCTCCAGGAGGGTGCGGAAGGCCGGCTCATCGAGAACAGGGACGCCGAGCTCGACGGCCTTGTCGTATTTCGAGCCGGCGTTGTCGCCCGCCACGACGAAGTCGGTCTTCTTCGAGACCGACGAGGTGACCTTGCCGCCTGCCTGCCGCACCGCCTCGCCGGCCTCGTCCCTGGTGAAACCGGGCAGCGTCCCGGTGATGACCACGGAAACGCCGGCCAGCAACCGCGCCGAGGCGCGCGACGGGTCGAAGCCTTCCTCCTCGAGCCGCACGCCCGCGTCGCGCCACTTGGCCACGATGGCCCGGTGCCAGTCCACGCCGAACCATTCGCGCACCGACGCCGCGATCGTCGGCCCGACGCCTTCCACCGCCGCCAGCTGATCGACACCGCCCGCGTCGATCGCGTCAATCGAGCCGAACTCGGTGGCCAGCGCCCGCGCCGCCGTCGGTCCCACATGGCGGATCGACAGCGCGACCAGGATGCGCCACAGCGGGCGGCTCCGCGCCTCGGCCAGGTTCGCCAGCAGTTTGACGGTGTTAGCGCTCAGCGCGCCCTGCTTGGTGACGAAGAACGGGCAGGTCTCCAGCCGCTCCGCGGTGAGCGCGAAGACGTCACCCTCGTCGGCGACCAGGCCGCAGTCGAGCAGTGCCGTCACCGCCTCGTAGCCGAGCACCTCGATGTCGAAGGCGCCGCGCCCGGCCACGTGGAACAGGCGCTCGCGGAGCTGGGCCGGGCAGGACCGCGCGTTCGGGCAGCGCCAGTCCACCTCGCCTTCCTCGCGGGCCAGCGTCGTGCCGCACTCGGGGCACTGCGTCGGGAAGTCGAACGCACGCTCATCGCCGGTGCGCAGGTCGGCGACCGGGCCGACCACCTCAGGGATCACGTCGCCGGCCTTGCGCAGGATCACCATGTCGCCGATCAGGACGTCCTTGCGCTTGACCTCGTCGGCGTTGTGCAGCGTCGCCCGGTCTACCGTGGATCCGCTGACCTTGACCGGCTCCATCACGGCGAACGGGGTGACCCGGCCGGTCCGCCCGACGTTGACCCGGATGTCAAGCAGCCGGGTGGTGACCTCCTCCGGCGGGTACTTGAACGCGATCGCCCACCGGGGCGCCCGGCTGGTCGAGCCGAGCTGCTGCTGCTGCACGATCTGGTCGACCTTGACCACGACGCCGTCGATCTCGTAGGGCGGGTCGTGCCGGTGCTCGGCGTAGAACGCGATGTACTCCCGCACCCCGGCCATGTCGGGCACGACCTTGTACAGCGTGCTGACCGGCAGACCCCACCCGCGCAGCCGCTCGTACCAGCCCGACTGGGTGTCCGGCGCCCCCGACAGCTCCCCCGCCTCACCCGGCCCAGCCGCCGCGCCGCTGATGCCGGAACCAGACGAGCCCTCGACCCGGCCGATGCCGTGGATGATCGCGTCCAGCGGCCGGCTGGCGGTGACCCGCGGGTCCTTCTGCCGCAACGAGCCCGCCGCCGAGTTGCGCGGGTTGGCGAAGGCCGGCTTGCCCGCGTCGAGCAGGCTCTCGTTCAGCTTCTCGAACGCGGCCACCGGCAGGAACACCTCGCCCCGCACCTCCAGGACCGCGGGGTACCCCGAGCCAGCCAGCCGCGCCGGGATGGCGGAGATCGTCCGGATGTTCGGCGTGACGTCCTCGCCGGTCCGGCCGTCGCCGCGCGTCGCGGCCCTGACCAGCGCACCGTCGCGGTAGATCAGGTCGATCGCCAGCCCGTCGATCTTCAGCTCGCACAGGTACGGCCCGGTGCCGCCCAGCCGCGTGGCGCGATCCGCCCAGCCGCCGAGGTCCTCGTCGGTGAACACGTTGTCCAGGCTGAGCAGCCGCTCCAGGTGCTCGACCGCGGTGAACAGCGTGGAGATGGAACCGTGCACGGTCTGGGTGGGCGAGTCCGGGGTCCGCAGTTCCGGATACTGCTCCTCGATCGCGCGCAGTTCCCGCATCTTGGTGTCGTACTCGATGTCCGAGATCGTCGGCGAGTCGAGGATGTAGTACCGGTGGTCGGCCTCGGTGATATCCAGGCTGAGGTCCGCGTGCCGCCGCCGCACATCGGCCGGCGCGTTCTGTTCTTGATCGCTCACCTGGTTTTTCCCTCCGTCTCCTGGATCAGCTCAGGCAGCATCGCGGCCGCCTCCCGGCAGCGTGCCAGCGCGGCCCGCGCCCAGGCGGGGGTCGCGCCGGTCAGTCCGCAACCCGGTGTGATGACGACCTGGTCCACGTCCGGCGCCAGGCCCAGGCGACGCCACAGCCGGACCACACGCTGAGCCGCGCCGTGCTCTCCGGCGGGCCCGCTGGAACCGCGGTCGGGCTCGAACGCGGCGTTAACCGCCGGTACGGCGCCCACCAGCAGTCCCATGCCCGCCTCCGCTGCCTCGGCCACCGCGTCCTCCTCCCCGCGCCGTAGCTGGCTGAGGTCGAAGGAAACGGCACTGGCCCCCGTAGTCCTTATTATTCCGAACGGAGCTGTGGTAGCACAGCAGTGAACCACCGTGTATCCGGGAATTCCTGCGAGTACGGTGGCGAGCCGCTCCCTGATCGTGTCAGCCTCGATCGCGGCCAGCCGGGACAGCCCGCTCGCCGTCGGCACCTGGCCCGCCGCCACGGCGGGCAGCGCGGGTTCGTCAAACTGGACCACCACCGCTGTCCCCGGCAGGCGCTTGGCGACGTCGAGGGCGTGTGCGCTGGCGGCTTCGGCCAGCGAGGCGGCCAGATCGGCGACGGCACCGTGGTCGGACAGCGCCGCGTCCATCGTCCGGGTCAGCTCGAGCGTGGCGGCGAGCGTCCACGGTCCGCAGAGCTGGATCTTGACCGGCCCGGTGTATCCCTGCAGCACCTCTTCGAGGACATCGAGGTCAGAAGACAGCATGGACCTGGCCCTGGTCACGTCGCGGCCTGGCCGCTCGGCGAGCCGCCAGCCGCGGGTCGTGACCTCGACCGGCATGTCGACCAGCAGCGCGGCCGTGCGTCCGGTCAGGTCCGCGCCCGGGCCGCGCGCGGGCAGCTCGGCCAGGTGCGGGAACCCGGGCAGTTCGCCGGCGATGATGCGCATCGCCTCGGCCGGATTGGTGCCCGGCATGGACCCGATGCCGGTCGCGGCGCACTGCGCCCATGGATATCGTGCCTGCGAAGATTCCTGACCCACAAGGGTGAGCTTATGGCTACCCGCCGAACAGGTCGCTGTCGCGGTCGTCCCTCGGGCGAGGCCAGCGCGGCCGGTCATCCGTTATCGTGCCATCCCAGTGGCCTGGGGTGCCTGATGCTCCGGTGACCTCTTCGTCCCCCGGATCGACCAGCTCCCCCGGTTCCCTCGTCTCTCTCGGCCGCCGTGGTCCCCTTGGCTGCCTTGGCTCCGGCCGCTTGTCCGCTCGGACGCTCGACAGCGCGAGCACCGAGATGAACCCGACCGTGACGCCGATGCCGAAGATGATGATGAACAGCACCGCGGCAACGAGCTCGGCGCTCATGGCTACCCTTCCGGCGGGCCCGCGTCGCGGTTGCCGACGCCGGTGAGCACCCGGGCGCCGCGGGCCGCGGCATTAGGCGCCGTGCCGGTCAGTGAGCCTCCTCTGTCTTCCCGCTTGATCGCCGCCGAGACGATCACCAGTACCCCGAACACGACCCCGCCCAGGAAGATCGCGAGTATCACGATCAACTCTGCCACTTGGCCACCGCTCATGATGGGCTCCCGCCATCCCTGGCCGGGGCTCTCCGGGCCTCCGGCCCACCTGCATGACTGGAATCTCCCAGCTCATACAGGTCATCCCTATGTTTGGTACAGCTAGGATGGTACCCAGTATAGGGGCCTTAAACCTGATCAGGTGGTATATTCTGACTGACAAGGATGTTAAGGATTATCCAGTTATACCAGTCAGACCGACTTGTTGGGATAGCTGGTATGATTTAGGTACCATGACCGAGCCCATCTACCGGCGGATCGCCCATGACTTGCGCCGGCGCATCCGCGCGGGCGACCTTCCGCCAGGCCGCCAGCTTCCGCCCGAGCCCGAGCTGAAGAAGCTGTACAACGCCTCGCGGAACACCATCCGCGATGCCATCAAGTGGCTGGCCACGAACGGCCTGGTGGAAACCCGCCCAGGGCAGGGCACCTTCGTCGTGGACCGGATCATGCCGTTCGTCACCACTTTGTCGCCCGATCCGGAGACCGGACTGGGCGGCGGCGAAGGCGAAGCCGCGTTCATCGAGGTCAGGGAGCGCGGCCGGGTACCTTCCAGGTCCGCTCCCAGGGTCGAGGTGCAGGCCGCCTTCGGGAACGTGGCCACACGGCTGCACCTCGCCGAGGGTACGCAGGTGCTGAGCAGGCACTGGGAACGGTTCATCGACGGCACGCCCTGGTCGCTCCAGACCACGTTCTACCCGATGAGACTCGTCGAGCAAGGGGCGCACATGCTCCTGCTGCCTGACGACATCCCTGGTGGATCGGTTGACTACCTCAGGGGGGCGCTCGGCCTGATTCAGGTGGGTTACCGTGACCGGATCCTGGTCCGGGCGCCGGATGACAAGGAGGCCACGTTCTTCGGCCTGCCCGACGACGGCCGGATCTCCATGATCTCCATGATGCGCACGGGTTACCGAGCGAGCGATGCGGGACCGGTCCCGTTCCGCGTGACGTTCACGGTATTGCCCGCCGACCGGAATCAGCTCGTCATCAACTCCGGTGAGGTACCCGCCGCCCGCGCCGCCGCGGCCCGGCCCTGAGCACGGCCGGCCGCCAGGTCCGCGGACGGTGTGGCGCGAAGGCCCCCGGGACTTCGCGCCACCTCCCCAAGACCACACTGGGCTGAGGCCAGCGCCGGTATTCAGAGCCGCGCGCTGAACCCGCGGACGCCGGTCGCCTGGCGGGCGACCCGGGACGCCCTGCTCAACCCCGCTGGGTACTGTCCGGCCGCGCGGCCGGTAATGCCGCGCCGATCGTCACGGCGTATCCCCAGGGAGACATAACCGACCCCGAGAGCCGCCGTCACGATGCCGAGGAACGAGATGACCGCGAGTACTGCGGCACCGGTCATGATTGCCTCCCACATCATACGCTCGTTGGGTATGACTGGCTGGACCAAGTTATCAGGGCGATACCGAAGGTCCTTGCACACCCTAGCAGCCCCCCTGCTAGGATCAACCCTACACACCCTGCCATCCAAGCCATCCCAACCTTTGGAACCTCTAACTCTGGTTATACCACCTCCATACGGGTGCAAACCAGACGAGCGCCAGATATTCTGATGGCGCCGACGGCAGGGATGATCCGTCTAGTAAGTATCAAGCCTGCCATCCGGTTGGTTGGTATCTATGGGAGGAACCGTGGCCCAGGGTACACGCCCGGAGCAAGCCATGCCTCGCGAGGCGACGCGCCGCACAATCCAGCTATCCCGAAGGCACAGTCATGAGCTCGGCAGATGAAGAAGACCTGCAATTGGTCCGGAAGCTCCGAATCTCGCAGCCATCAGAGGCGGCGAATGAATATATGATGATACCGGTCCTCGAATTCGATCGGCTGTGCAAGCGGGTCGAAGAGGCGCCACCGCCGCGGAATCAGGGTTTCGCGGGCACATATTACGCGTTGTTCGGCGCCGCGGTCGCGATCGGCGCCGCGATCCCTACGCTGCTGGTAGCGAACGGTTTGTCGAGCTGGGTGGCCCCGGTGTACATCGTGTCGGCGGCCGCCTGTCTCGTGCTCGGCCTGGTGCTGGCGGCCTTTGACCGCACTATGAGCAAGGGCCAGCGTAAGACTACGGCGGATACAGCCGTGGAGATGCGCAATACCGCCGCAGTTTACCGCGGTAAGTCTATGTCGGCGGAAATGGCCAGCAACACGTCGGGAGATGTCTCAAACCCTCGCTTAGGCGCGCTCGGAATACCTCTCGGCCACGAGGCCACGCCGGTCCCGGGCCGCGGTCCGGGACGCGGGCCCGCGCGGCGGGCGGCGAACCGCCACGATGCCGTTAACGAGCCAGCTCGCGGTGCCGTGCAGGGGGTCATGGTAGCCTCCCAGGTCGGAAGATCGTTGGGTATGACTGGTCTGGCCTGGTCATCAGGGTGATCCCGAAGATGCTTGCGTAACCGACGGTCCCGGCCACCCGAACTATCCCGACGTCCGGTAATATCAACCCCCTGGTTGTGCTACACCCTCACACGGGTATACACCAGTTAGCACCAAATATTCCGATGACTCCGATAGCGGGAATCATCTGCCCAGTTAGGATCAAGCCTGCCATCTGGGTTGTTGGTACCTATGGGAGGAACTATGCCCCAGCCGATGTACCACCAGATCGCCGACGATCTGCGGTGGCAGATCGAACAAGGCACGCTCGGCCCCGGGCAGCAGCTTCCGACCGAACTCGAACTGCGAGAGAAGTACGAGGCGTCGCGGAACACGATCAGGGATGCCGTCAAGCGGCTGATAGCTCTCGGCCTCGTTGAGACCAGGCCCGGCCAGGGTACTTTCGTCACGCAGAAAATAGACCCGTTCGTCACCACGCTGACCGGAGAGCGGAGCGGCCCAGGCGGGGGCGAGCAGGCCGCATACCTGTCGGAGGTCAGCGAGGGCCACAGGAAACCCGACGTGAGCACGCCACGGGTGGAAATCCAGGTCCCGATGCCCGAGATCGCCCTGCGGCTGCGCATCGCGCCCGGCACCCAGGTCGTCAGCCGGCACCAGCAGCGGTTTATCGACGAGACGCCGTGGTCCCTCCAGACGTCTTACTACCCGATGGACTTCGTGGTCAGCGGACGCGCTCCCAGGCTCCTGATGGCGGAGGACATCGCCGAGGGGACCGTACAGTACCTCAAGGAGAACATGGGCCTGGAGCAGGTCGGTTACCGCGACTGGATCACCGCGCGCGCGCCGGACTCCAACGAGCAGGGCTTCTTCCGTATCTCCCACGACGCCACCATGTTCGAGATCTTCCGTACCGGCTTCGACCAGCACGGCACGCCCATGCGCGTCACGGTCACCGTGTTCCCGGCGGACCGGAACCAGTTCATCGTCAACGTCGGGGATGTTCCCGGTCCCCAGTACAGCCAGCCAGAGAACGAGAACTAGCCACCAGGCTGACGGCAGCAGCGGTTGAACCCGCCCTCGGGCGCATCTGGCCCGCGGGCCCATGACGGTAGCCCGCTGAGCTGCGGCATCCAAACCGGACAAACTGCTGCGATCCCCTCCATAAGGATCGGTTACTCATTTGGAATGGTACCCGCTGACAGGCTGGTTGGTATGTATGGCATCATTGGCAATGGTCGGCCGGCCTGGCTGGTAGAGCGGGAGGGTTAGGGCCTAGCCCTAGAGGCCACAAGTCTGCGACCTGCGTCGTTGAACTACTCCATCCGAGGAGGTGTCTCATGGCCAAGCGTCACGGTCGCCCTTCCGTGCAGTACCGGTATGAGCACTATGACCCCTTCATGTAGCGCGCCGGCGGCGCGAACCTTAAAAGACATGCGCCCCGGCCCGGGGCGTGGTCGCGTTCAAGCCGCCGACGCTGCACGCACGCGTGGGCAGCGTCGGCGGTTCTGTCATTGGTCCAGCGGAGCTGCCGCGTGAGAGAGAGCTGAGAAGAGCCTGGTCTAGACGTCGAATGCCGTAGCGCGTACTGGCGCGCCAGAACCAGCGACACAGAACCGGCGACACCTTTCGTAGCACCACTGTGCGTGCTCGAATAGCCGCTGGTCGGTGATTTTTATGCCTGCAACCGTACACATTGCGGCAAAACGGGGTGAATATGTATCGGTGGGAAGGTCGCTGTATACGCTTCGCAAGGGTACGCCAGCACAAACCGACGTCGTTCGCGAACTCGTCGACGAGGCAGCCGAATGGTTGCGAGGCAAGAACACCAGCCAATGGGCCACGCCCTGGCCGGACCGTGGCGGGCGGGACAACCGGATACTGGAAGATCTCGCTCTCGGACGTACCTGGGTTCTCTGGGATGACGCCATTGCCGTCGGCACAATCACTATCGACACCGTAGATCCGGTCGATCCCTCGAAAAACCACGTTTGGCCAGCACACACGCTTAGCGAGAGCGCCCTTTACGTGCATCGCGTCATCGTCCGGCGCAGCCACGCCGGCCTAGGGCTGGGGGCGAGACTGCTGGACTGGGCCTCTGCCGTGGCCACACGCCTGATCGGATCTCCGTTGCTCAGGATCGATGTCTGGACCGACAACTGGGACCTGCACGCGTACTACCGTCGCCAGGGGTTCACGCTGTGCGAGTACCGCGATCCGAAAGAGCTGCCGGACTACCCGGCCAGAGCGCTGTTCGAGCGCCGCGTCAGCCCGAATGGACATCGCGACGAGGCCCAGCCGTTCACCGATCAGCCTGATGAGTCCGGCTGGACATGACCCGCGATCCGGGAGGGCAACGTCCGAGTTGGCGGCCGGCCGGAGACTTGGTGCACTGGTAGCACGCGTCAGGCGCCTGGATCAGGAGGAGACATGGCCAAGCGTCACGGCCGGCCTTCCGTGCAGTACCGGTACGAGCACTACGACCCCTACCCCGGCAGATAGCCGACGGGAACCCTGTCGCCTGTCCCGCTGATCGTCGCGCTGCCCAGCACGGTGTCGCCGTCGTAGAGCACAGCGGCCTGGCCCTTGGCCACCCCGCGGGCCGGCTCGTCCAGGCAGATGCGCACTACGTTGCCGTCCAGCGACGCGGTACCCGTGATGGGCGTGCCGTGCGCGCTGAGCTGGACCCGGCAGCGCACCGGCCGCACCGGCGGCGGGCAGCCCGTCCACACCGGCCGCACGGCGGTGATCTCGGTAATCTCCAGGCTCTCGGCCGGCCCCACGGTCACCGTCCGTGTCACCGGCTCGATGTCCAGCACGTAACGCGGCCTGCCATCGGCGGCGGGCGCGTTGAGCCGCAGGCCCTTGCGCTGTCCCACGGTGAACCCGAACGCCCCGTCGTGCTCGCCGAGCACGGTGCCGGATTGATCCACGATCCGACCCGGCGCCTGGCCCAGCTGCCTGGTCAGGAAGCTCCGGGTGTCGCCGTCGGCCACGAAGCAGACGTCATGGCTGTCCGGCTTGTCGGCGACCATCAGCCCTCGGCGGGCCGCTTCCGCCCGCACCCGGTCCTTCGGCGTGTCGCCGAGCGGAAACATCGCGTGGCTGAGCTGGTCCGAGGTCAGCACGGCCAGCACGTACGACTGGTCCTTACCGGGATCGACGGCCCGCCGCAGCTTCCCGTCGGCGATCAGGGCGTAGTGACCGGTACACACCGCGTCGAACCCCAGCGCCAGCGCCCGGTCGAGTACCGCCGCGAACTTGATCTTCTCGTTGCACCGCAGGCAGGGATTGGGCGTCCGGCCGGCGGCGTACTCGGCGACGAAGTCGTCCACCACATCGCGCCGGAAGCGCTCGGCCATGTCCCAGACGTAGAACGGTATCCCGATCACGTCGGCGGCCCGGCGCGCGTCCCTCGCGTCCTCGAGCGTACAGCAGCCCCTGGCACCGCTGCGGTAGGACGAGGGGTTGGCGGACAGCGCGAGATGGACGCCGGTAACCTCATGACCCGCGTCCACCGCCCGCGCCGCGGCCGTCGCGGAGTCCACTCCGCCCGACATGGCCGCGAGCACCCTCAGTCCGCCCACCCCCAAAGCCTATGTGCCCCGCAGACCCGGGTGACCGGGGGGCGGTGGCCCACGGCCCACGTTCTTGCGAGGCGGTGGGCCACCGCCCCCGGGACGACCGCGATGCCGCCCGAGCTGATGCCCGTTTCGCGGCTTATGCACCTCCAGGCCCGCAGCCGGAGAAACGGGGGCTGGAGGGCGCCAGGGGCCGAACGATCTTGAACTATGGGTTAGCGGGGGGTGGCGCGGCGGGCGCGGTCTACGGCTTCGGCGATGACCGCGCCGAGGGCGTCGACGTCGGACTGGGCGGAGGTGTGGCCCAGGGTGAAGCGGAGCGAACCGCGGGAGCGGGACTCGCTGGCGCCCATGGCCAGCAGCACGTGGCTTGGTTCCGCGACGCCGGCGGTACAGGCTGAGCCGGTGGAGCAGGCGATGCCCTTGGCGTCGAGGAGCATGATCAGGGCGTCTCCCTCGCAGCCGGGGAAGGAGATGTTGGCGTTCCCCGGCAGGCGCCCGGGGCCGGGCGGTGCCCCGTTGAGCACGGCGTCGGGGACCGCGGCCAGCACCTGGCGGATCAGGTCGTCGCGCAGCGCCGTGATCCGCTTGGTCTCTTCGGCCCGCTCCGCGGCGCTGGCGACGGCGGCGGCGGCGAACGCACTGATCGCCGACGTGTCCAGGGTGCCAGAACGAATGTCGCGCTCCTGCCCGCCGCCGTGCACCACCGGGACCGGCTGCACGCCGCGAGCCAGGATCAGCGCTCCGGCACCGACGGGACCGCCCAGCTTGTGGCCGGTGACGGTCATCGCGTCAGCCCCGCTGGCCGCGAAGTCCACCGGGAGCTGAGCCGCGGCCTGCACCGCGTCGGTGTGGAACGGGATACCGAACTCGTGCGCCACGGCCGCGAGTTCGGTCACCGGCTGCACGGTGCCGACCTCGTTGTTCGCCCACATGATGCTGATCAGCGCGAACTTATCCGGTTCGGGGGCGACCGCGGCGCGCAGCGCCTCGGGACGGACGCCGCCCAGTTCGTCGACGCCCAGCCAGATCGCCTCCGCGCCCTGCGCTTCGGCCAGCCACTTGACCGAGTCCAGCACCGCATGGTGCTCGACCGAGGTCGTGAGCACTCGACGGCGCGGGATGGCGAGACCGGCGCTGGGGGTGGGACTGGGGCTGGCGCCGGGGCTGGAGTTGCGGGCCCAGAACAGGCCTTTCACCGCGAGGTTGTCCGCCTCGGTGCCGCCGCTGGTGAAGATGACCTCGCTGGGGCGAGCGCCGAACACCTCGGCGATCTGCTCCCGGGATTCCTCCACCACGCGGCGGGCCCGGCGGCCCGCGGCGTGCAACGACGACGGATTGCCGAGCTGACCGAGCTCTTCTGTCATCGCGGCGATGGCTTCCGGCCGCATCGGCGTCGTGGCCGCATGGTCCAGGTATGCGGAAATCATGACCTAACAAGCGTAGCGCCAGGCCGAGG
>Ga0126381_100009146_pt1 | contig 11125 bp, 7 predicted proteins | sample PanSoiMetPlot_28_FD_96465 | JGI IMG/M metagenome (GOLD analysis project Ga0126381, IMG submission 96465) | Tropical forest soil microbial communities from Panama - MetaG Plot_28 | ecosystem: Environmental > Terrestrial > Soil > Tropical forest > Bulk soil | place: Panama | collected 2016-02-17
AGATCCATTCGCTCTTTTTTGGCGCAAATTGGGCCTATCAACTCCATGGCGATTCAAAGGCCTTCGATCGGGCGCGCGAGGCGATCCGCCATCGATTGGCTGCGCTCACCCCAGAAGTCACTCGCAAGGTCGGTGGGCGCGCACGTTCCAGCAGGTCCTGACTGGATTGCCGACGAAACCTCCATCCGCGCCTTGTTGCCGGTAAGTCCAGTCAATCTTTGTATAGTTGAGGGAAACCTGATCCGTCGGCACTCCACCGTCCATACAGCTTCCGGCAGTCTGGTAGTTGCTCACCAATACATTGATCAGCGTAACCGTGAGATACGGCTCTTGCGATCCGTCCTTGCGTGCTGTCAATGTGGCCGATGGCAAACGCTCCGCCTCAGCGCTTGCCAGAAGTAGCTTGGGGCTCGATTTATCGAGTTTCTTCGTAATCGTGAGATCATTGAACTCGACTCGGCCAGTCTCTGAATGGCCATGGGCCACATTTTGCACACCCCATCCAAACGAGAGCAGGTCGATTCCGTCGGGAACCGCAGTGCTCTCCCCGGGCACGCCATCAATGAGGATGACGCAAGCGGAAGATGGAGGAGCGGGCGGTGGATCCGAGCTCGCGCGGGTTGCGAACATCAAGACAGCAAGAGCTGACAAAACAAACAACACGGCGGCGATACGCGTTGCGGCCTTCATGGCCCCTCCTTTCCTAAGGGTAGCAACGAGTCAAGTTCCGTTTTCCATTCTCGGTCAAGCGGCCCGCCGCTTTGGCGCGAGGCGCAGTCGGCGAGTAGACACTCTCACCTGCACAGGTGCGGCTCCGCGTTCAAGAACCTATCTGGGATGTGGCTTGCAGCAGGGTCGATATCCCGCTGCGATCGCCAATCTATCTTGCTACTGCTTGACGCGTTCGAGCTGCGTCCAATTCCCTTGCCTCAGCTCAACGTTGGGGTTGAAGCCCTCCCGGTCGCTGAGGATGTATTCATTGTTGCCATTAATCCAGGCATGGCCGTACTCATTGCTCAGCTCGAAGGTCTCACCGGTGTTGGGATTCCGATAAGTCTCCACTCCTCTGAGAGCCTGGTCGTACTTTTGCATCGCGCGGTCACGGCTCTTGGAGCGCTCTTCGTAGCCTTTGGTAATGGTGTTGCTGATCTCTGCGTTTGACTTGCTGATGATCCGGGAGCGATCGGCTGCGCCCTTGATGTTGGCGGCCGCGATGTTGTTCTGAACGGCGCTGACCCGAGCTTGCCAATCCGGATCGACGCGAATAGTGGAAGCGATCATCTCGAAGAACTTCTGAGAAGCATCCAATTGACCTGACGGCGTGCGCAAATCGAACATCTGCGCCCAGGAAGTGTAGTAGTTCGCGTGTCCCTGCTGCATCGTCTGCATGTTCAGCGTCGGCGAGGGGATGGCGGTGGTGAGCGTGACGGCAGTCACCCAGCCCTCCACCGATTGGCCATTGAGGGTGTACTGCAATCGTGCGCGACCGACGTCCGATCGAACGCTGGCCCGTAAGCCGGCCTGGGCGGACATCGCTTCGTTCCTCCGCGCGATCTCTTGCATTTGCTTGGCGATCTTGGGGATGGGCTCGACGGCGACCAGTCGCGCTCCCGGCCGAACCTTCGGCACCACGACGCGACGAAGCAAGTCAGCCGCGGACATCGGGCGCATGACATCGCAGCCCCTCTGTGCTTGCAGAGCCTGAATAGTGAAAGCATCATCGGACCATACCCAGTTGTATTCGGGCAAAAGCTCGATTGAACGGCCATCCGGGCCGCTGGCCCGGAAGGTTGTTTGCGCCAAGCCGCAGGAGCCGTTTAGGTATTTGATGTTTCCCTGAAATTGCCAGTCCGTGGGGATGAGCAAGCTCATCGCAGGGATCGGTTTTTCAAATCCGTGCTGATCGACGACTTTGACTTGTTTGAGGCGATAGTAATTGGCCTGGCCGCTGTTGGCGCCGTCCGCCGCTGGTTTCTGCTGCTTGGCTTGGGTGGAGACCGTTTCGGATGAGGACGCCGCCGGCGGGGTCGATGCCAGTAATGCCGCCTTTTTGGCCTCGTACTCCTCTTTGGTGAGGACACCGGCTTGTAAGGCGTTATCCAACGCTTTCATCTGCTCGGTTTTTTTGTCGGCGGCGAAAGCGCAGGGTGACACCATGCCAATGACGAGTACTGTCAACGCTCCTCTTGCTTTCCCCATGGATACCTCCCCTCTCTACCTCGCCAGATGTCTCTACCCTCTGCGTAGATCACCGGTGCGCACAGTTCACCCGTGGTGTCAAGGGTCTCATTATGGTGAGTTGAAGAGAAGGCGAGCTCAGCGATGCAGTTGCCGATCCAACCAGGAAGCCATGAGCATGAAATAACCTGGCGCTTGCGGAGCATTTTCGTTCATCGTCTTGGCGTCAAATGCCATCGTCTCGCGAGCAGGAAGCATCATTTCGTGACTCGCATCGGCAACCACAGCGTAACGAATTTTCCCCTGCTGTTTGGACAGAATATCGAGTTGTTTTATCGATTGCGCAACGGGAACCCACGGATCTTCGCCACCGTAAATGAATAGCAGCGGTACCTTGACCTTGCGAAGCGCTGCAATCGGATCGTAGGCCATTTCCTTGCGCGCCGAACTGTGCTCGGGGTCGGTTGTCAGATTAGATGCCCGCGGCAGGAAGGCAAGGTCGAACCAAGGTTGTGATTCCGCCTTTCGGATTTCGTCGAGTGCCTGGGCGCGTGAAGTTGTTCCATTCAGATAGCCAATCCAGGCCCTTCGGGCCTTGAGCATTCGCTCTGCATCTTCTCGCGAATGACCGCGGACCGTCAGCAGGTTGGTTGTTGCAAATTCCATTTGCTTTTCGGGCGTAACCAGCGGCGCGGAGACCGAGATGGCAAATGCCGTATCCTTGTCGCGAGCAGCAGCCAAGACTGCCAACCACCCACCCTGGCTTAGACCCCAAAAACCGATCCTCTTTGGATCTATTCGCGGTAACTTGGCCAACGCGTTCTTCCCGGCGATCGCGTCGTCGGCGAGAGCCTCGTAGTCGGCGTTCTTCCGATTTCCGGACGACTCGCCGCTTCCCCACCGGTCGTAGATCAGCACCGCAATGCCCATCGCAGGTAAGCCTTCGCACAAATGGCGATAAAGCGCTGCGGAACGGGTTGGTTCCGATGCACCATGCAAAGCTATCACCGCAGGCAAGTGGTCGCCGTTCTCCGGGAGGTAGGCTGTGCCGACCAGGCGTGTATCGCCATTGGCAAAACTTATTTCTTGCGCCACTACGGCCGGTTTTGCCTGGACATACCAAACATCAGACGCCAATGCTGGCGAACGCTGCGCCGAGCAGACCCACACGCAAAAGACAAGCATCGAAGCTAGATCTCGCCGCATCGTACGACCCACTTTGTTGAAACCTGGTCGCCGGCGTCGTGTGCATAGTTCACGAGTGCTGTCAAGGGCCGGGGCTGGAAACCTCAAGCAAGCCGAAATCTCGAAATAGGACAGCGAGTGTGAAAATAAGCTCGGTTTCCGACTTATTTTTACCACTCGATGCAAAAGTAGGATGTACGTGGTCGCAGAAACAGCATGGGCGATGTCGCCGGGTGCTGACCGAAAAGGGTGGAGGGTGAGGGATTAGTTGCCGCCGGGCGTGAAAAACAGCATCGAGTTTGGCGCGCTCAGGCCACCCGTTCCTTGCTCGACAAACGTATCGATGAAATCACCGGTCGTACCATCGAAACGCAAGACACGGCTGTTGGCTCGGCTATTCACATAGAGGTTCCCATCCGGTCCGAACCTCAAGGAAGTGGGGTTTCTGATCATTCCACTGTCCGCAGGCACGAAGATGCTGAGGAGCTGTCCGGTGGCCCCGCAGTACTGCAGAACCGGATTTGGCCCGTGGCTCGCGACGTATAGATTGCCGTCAGGGCCGAAAGTGAGGCCGGCTGGTTGAGTAAGCTCTTTGGTATCTCCGGGAACGAAGGCGTCGATGAATTCTCCCGTCGTCCCGTCGTAGCGCAGCACGCTGTTGGTCATATGGCTGTTCACGTACAAGTTGCCATCCGGTCCGAAGACTAGGCCAGCGCTCGGTTGCGTCAGGCCGCCGCTCCCGGACGGAACAAAGGCATCGATGAACGCGCCGGTCGCGCCATCGTACCGCAGGACGCTGTTGTTGGCTTGACTGTTCACGTAGAGACTGCCGTCGGGGCCGAAAATAAGTGCCGACGGCTTGGCAAGACCTCCGCTACCGGCACCGACAAACTCATCAATAAAATCTCCCGTGGCGCCGCTGTAACGCAGAACATTGTTCGTCATGTTGCTGCTGACATAGAGATTGCCGTCCGGACCCAGGGCGACGCCGCCGGACCTGGTCAAGCCGCCGCTACCGTTCGGGATGAATGCATCGATCAGCTGCCCTGTGTTCTCGTCGAAGCGCAAGATGCTGTTTGTTCGATTGCTGCCAATCAACAGATCCGCGAACGCTTCGGGAACGGCCCAAAGCGACAAAGCGACGAAGAGCAGCGTCGAAATGCCAGATCTCAGTGTACGCGAGTGCATGAGTTGCCCCCTTTGGCAAGCAGAAAAGTGGTAAGAAGTAGACGGGCTCGCCGGCCTAAAATGTCAACATGATTTCTGACTAGGTCCGATCGAGTGTGTTCGACTCTCGACGTTAAGCCAACACGCCGGGGAATGGGCCGCAATTCGCTGCATCGCCGAAGCCGGGGACGGATTCGCCCATCGCGTTGAGGATGGTGCAACCCACTTTGTTGAATACCTGATCCCCCTCGTCGATCAGCTGTCCACCGCGCCGGATCGCTCCGCCGGCCTTGCCGATGAGGACGATGGGCACGTTTCTCTGACTGTGGTCGCCCCGCCCCTGCTCGTTCGCCCAGACGATCAGACTGTTGTCGAGCACCGTCCCCTCCCCTTCCGGGATGGCGTCCAGAGCCTGCGCCATTCGAGCGACTTGGGTGGCGTAGTACCGATTTATTCGCACCACGCGGTCGGTATTGATTGGAGTGCTGCCGGCATCCGAAGTGTCCAGATGCGCAACCTCGCCGTGGCAGTCCAAATTGATTCCCTCCCAGGCGAACCGCCATGATCCTCCGCCGTATCCAAATTGAATCGTCACGATGGGAGCGAGCCCACAGCCCAGCGCGACGGCTCCGAGGTCGATCATGTTTCCGACGATCTCGGGAATGGCTTGCTCGTTGTTCAACAGCATCTCGGGTGCAGTGTGGGTGAAATCTCTCGGCTCGGCCGGTCGCGTGCAGGGCATTTGTGTTCCGTCGAGCGCCCGGGTCAGTCGCAGCTCCACCTGGCGGATTGAGCTGAGGTGCAAATCCAGCTTGCTCCGCTCCCGCGGGCCGAGCAGCGCCGACACCTCCGCCAAGTCTTGCGAGACGGAATCAAGGGCGCTTTTGCGCAGCAGCAAGCGCTGGCGGCTCGACGGCTCGGTCGCCACGTCGGCAAAGAGTTGGCGGTAGACGACAAACGGATCGAGCAATGGAAGCTTGTGCTGGCCCGGACCGGTGTAGCAAAACGACTTGCGATGGTCGAAGCCCGGCTTGGGGTGCGGCGAGTCGTAGGAGGTCAGAACGGCGAGCGTGAGCGAATCGATTCCCCACTTGTTCGCCAGAATCTGATCGACCGACGGACCTCCGCCCCACGGCTTTCCACCGATGGAGAAGAGCCTCGCGCCGGTGAACATCCGGGCGAAGCCCATGTCATGCTCGTTGCCATCCGTTCCGTTTGGATCGCGCGGGACGAACACGCCTTTGATGACGTTCGTCCTCTGAGCGATCCGCGGGTTGCCCAACAAAGGCTCCAGAATAGGCGACGTGAAATTCACCGTCGGCCAGAAGTTCGCTTGCTGCGTGCCATTGTTCTGCATGAACAGCACCAGTCGCTTCAGCGGCGGCGTGGAGGCAAGCACCCGGTTCGCCAGCGGCCACAGGAATGGAACGCTTCCGAGCGCCTGGAGCAACCTGCGACGTGTCATCGCTTGCGACGCCATGGCCTTGGCCTGCTAGGGTTTCTCCGGGCTTCGTTCAACGAACAGCGGAGTTTGGATGAACGACAGAAGCAGATCGGTCATCCGACGGTCGACTGAAAATTGATTTGAGATGCTCGAAATTGTATCGGCGTCCAGAGCCGACTCCGCCTGGCCGGTGACGAACCGGAACATTTGCGTCACCGCGCAGTCTCGAAATTGCCTGCTGGCCACCAATCGCTCGGCCAGCTCGGAGGCGCCGTTGAAATCGCCGTCGATGTCTTGCGTTCCAATCAGCGTTCCGCTCGAGTCGACGGGCTTGCCGTTTTCCGTGGTGCGGAATCGCCCGATCGCGTCGAACTCCTCGAAGCCAAATCCAACCAAATCGATGAGCCGGTGGCAGCTCTGGCAAAAGGAATCGTCCGAGTGTACGGAGAACCGCTCGCGAGTTGTCTGCGTTGGATCCAACGGCCGCATCATCGCCATCTGCAAGACGCCCGGCGGCGGCGGAGGCAGCTGCGTGCAGAGCAGCGCTTGACGGAAGAAGACGCCGCGCTCGACGGGAGCAGAGTGTGAGGTCGCCGAGTGCACTGCGAGGTAGCCCGGGCGGGTTAAGACGCCTTTCCGGTGACCGTCCAGCTGGACGGGCCTGAAGTCGGCCGATCCATCCATGCCATACACCGAGCTCATCGCCACATCGACAAACGAGCTTTGCGAAGTAAACAGCTCGCGAAGAGAGCCAGATCTGCTCCAGAGGATGTCGTCAAAAAATAAATCCAGCTCGGTGGCCATGCTCCTGGCCAGCGCCTGATTGAAAGTCGGATAGACGAGTGGATCTTTCGTGAGGCCCTGCAGCAGAGTCGTGGCCAGCCATTGATGGAAGAACTCCCGGAGGTTGGCCTTGGCGCTGGCCGTGTGCAAAAGACGCTCGGCCTGACGACGCAGCTCTGCGGCAGCGTGCAAGCGGCCCTGGCTCGCCGCTCCGAGCAGCTCGTCGTCCGGCATCGTTCCTGCAAGCAAAAACGACAGCTCGGAGGCCAGCTCATAGTCGTCGAGAACCCGTCGCACATTGGGCGGGGCCGCGTTGCCGCCGAGCTCGCGCCGGTAAACAAAGGACGGGCTTTGGAGAATGGCCTCGATGGCAGTCTGGATGCCGGTTCGAAAACCGCCGATTGCCGCGGCGCTCTGATACACCGCGCGCAAGCGCGCCAGCTCTCCAGAGGTCGGCGGGCGGCGGAATGCGCGCAGGCCGAAACTTTGAAGGAAGCTGTCGACGCACTGTGATTCTCCAGAGACAACTGGATCGCATCCGCGCAGCAGATCTACGAGATGCGCTTGGACCGCGTCCTCCGCGAGTTGCTCCGCCGCCATCTGATACCGCAGGGCCTGATCGGTTTGCACCGCGAGCAGCGCTGAACCATTGTCGTAGCCATTCGCATACGACTCGTCGAGGAATCCGTTGGCCGGCTGGGTGGTATCCCAGAGCAGATCGCGGACGACATTGTTGTATTCGCGATTGCTGAGCCTGCGCAGCCGCCGGACGATGCTACCCTGCTCCGCCGAAGCGCCCGGCACGTTGACGAACACGCTTTCTCGTGAGCGACCAGTGCAACCCGCTGCGAGCCCAATCAGCCCGCACAGTGCCAACTGAAGGGCGGCCGATCTCATCAGACCCCTGTCGAGGACGCGTGGGCTGGGCGCGTGGTTCCGTTCGCCGAGTATCAGGGTGGCGATAATTTCGCAAGTCAACTTCGGCACTCGCCGGTCAGCTGGCCTCCATCGTCGGCCGCTGCCCATCTGCATCGAATGAACGCTTCTCTCCACCCTCAATTAGAAGCGCCGCACGAGACGCGCGGGAATTTCATACATTTATTTGTTACAGATTTTCCAGACTGGATTGGTTGGTCGCGTTGTATTTGCTGCGGCGATCTGGGACGTCGAATCGAAACGGCCGGCGTGAATTCTTTGGCCGCTCTGAGGGTATCCAAGCGACCTTGAACCAAGGATGACGAAGACGCTGGCCTCGTCGCAGTGCTCCGTTATCACAAGCCTTAGCGGACAATCGTCCAGTGCGTGAAACGCAGCCAATTCTTCACCCTCGGTGTCGTCACCCGCGCGGTTCCCAAATTCTAAAAAAGCGATAACTCGTCGCGATTGACACCGTCGTTGTTTCCTGTACTGGACAGACCACGGTCCTGGCGAACCAGGAACGGGTGTTCCTCGGATGAGTTTCAAACAATCGGAGAATCGAGGAGGGGTACACAGTGCAATCACTCACAAGAGGTGTTGGGCCGGGCTGCTTTGCGGAGCATTTTAATAAATCGACAGCTGTTACGAGAATCGCTGGATTGTGTTTGGTCTTGGCAGGCGCCGCAGTTGCGTACGCTGACCAACCGGTGGATCCAGGCCCGCGAGCCGGAGACGTTGGAGCAGGTGGGCCGTATCCTACGCTCAACGACGATGAGCGCGCGTTCTTCAACGCGGCGCTGGATGTCTTCAAAGAAGTTGATTCCGTTTCCGGTAATCTGCCTGGCGAAAGGGGCAAAGGGCTGGGTGCGACCTTCAACAGCAATAGCTGCGCCTCATGCCATGCCGAGCCCTCAGCTCTGGGTAGCAGTCCGCATCCCAACTTGGGTCAAGTCCGCGCCGACAATCCCCAGGTTGCAATGGCGTCGCTCGATCGCCTCAAAGGTCGAGAGCAGATCATTCCTTCCTTCATTCGGAGGGATGGGCCGGTTCGCGAGGCGCGCTACATCCGCAATCCGGATGGCTCAAAGGACGGCGGCGTCCATGGCCTGTACACAATTGCTGGGCGTGTCGACGCTCCGGGGTGCAACTTGTCGCAGCCCGACTTCGAGACCGAGCTGGCAAGCAACAACGTGATTTTTCGCATTCCGACTCCAACCTTCGGCATGGGCCTGATCGAGAATGTTCCCGATGATGCGTTGGTTGCCAACCTGGCGAGGTACCCGTACGAGAAACAGGCTCTCGGCATCGGTGGCAAGCTCAATCGGACCGGAAACGACGGCACGGTCACACGGTTCGGCTGGAAAGCACAGAACAAGTCTTTGCTTATCTTTGCCGGCGAGGCATACAACGTGGAGCAGGGCGTCTCTAACGAGCTATTCCCAAACGAACGCGCCGCGGTCGATAGTTGTGTCTTCAATACCAGCCCCGAGGACTTTACGAATCCTGTGCCCGCCGCGGGAGCGGGAAACGAGACCTCGCACAGCGATACGGTGAATTTCGCGGTTGCGATGAGGCTTTCCGCTCCACCTTCGCCGACGACCAACACCGAGTCCGAGCTTCGCGGTGCAGCGCTCTTCGGCAACGGCCAAGATCCCGGAATCGGGTGCGTCCTTTGTCACAGCGATACGCTGACCACCGCGCGTTCCCCCTTCACCGGCATGAGCAATGTCGACATTCACCCCTTCACCGATGTGGCGCTCCACCACATGGGGCCGGGCCTTGCCGATTTTATCGATCAGGGACTCGCCGGCCCTGACGAGTTTCGCACTTCGCCGCTGTGGGGCGTGGGCCAGCGCATTTTCTTTTTACACGACGGTCGCGCCGGGCCACCTAATGGCGGCCTGCAGAATGCCATTTTCGCTCATCGGAGCACCAATCCGAGTTGCAGCGACGATCAGTTGTACGCTGCTGACGGAACCGCCTGCAGATCAGAGGCGAATGGGGTCATCGACCGCTACGAGGCTCTCTCAGACTCGGCTCAACAGGACATTCTGAACTTCCTCCGATCGCTATGAGCAAGTAGCGCCGGACTTCGAGCGCCTTGGTTGCAAGCGTGAGGATTGGCGCGCTTGCCTCGGTGGTCCGCACCCGCCAGGATATGCAATGGCTCGATGCGCCTGGAGATACATGAAAGTCCCACCTTGCTCTGGCCATCCTTAGGTGGATCAATGACCCTTTGAAGACCAGATTTAATCAACCCACTTGTGCGGGGTCTTTGCTGTCACGCGTGGGGTTCAAAATGCCGATCGTGAGGACTCGATGGACTCGGTGGAGTTTTGCAAGCCCCCTTGCGCTGCTGTTCGTTGGGCAGCTGGCTCGCGGCCAGGCTGAGAACGCCGGCTACCGCGCGATCATCGACCCCTCGATCCAGTACCAAACGCTTCAGGGGTGGGGCACGTCGCTGGCGTGGTGGGGCAACGTGGTGGGCGGCTTTCCCGAGCCCGCGCGCAGCGAGTACATCCAGAAGGTCTTCGACCCGGTGCAGGGCCTGGGTCTCAACGTCGTTCGATACAACATCGGCGGCGGAGAAAATCCGGCGTACCATTTCATGGAGTACCGCGCTGCGGTGCCCGGCTTCGAGCCGTCTCCGGGTGTCTGGGATTGGACTGCGGATGCGAACCAGCGGTGGGTGCTCAATGCCGCGATCGGCTCGGGCGTGGACACCTTCGAAGCGTTTTCGAATTCCCCGCCGTATTGGATGACCAACAGCGGCAGCGTCACCGGCGCGCCGAACGGGGGCGACAACCTCAACCCCGCCTATTACGACGCGTTTGCCGACTACCTCACCGAAGTCGTGCTTCAGTTTCGCGACGCGTGGGGCATCACCTTTCAGACGCTCGAGCCCTTGAACGAGCCAATCAGCGGCTGGTGGCGCTTCGGCGGCCGCCAAGAGGGCTGCCACTTCGAGCGCGCCAGTCAAGCGGCGATCATCGAGCGCGTCGCAGCTTCCCTCGCCAGCAAAGGCCTGAGCACGACCGCGAGCGCGTCGGATGAGAACACCATCGACCTCGCGCTCGGCTCTTTTCGCTCATTTAGCCCGGCGGTGAAGTCATCCCTCTCCAGGATCAACACGCATGCATACGGAGGCAGCCAGCGGACCCAGCTCGCCAACGACGCCAACTCTTATTCCAAAGATTTGTGGATGTCCGAGTACGGCGACGGCGATGCATCGGGACTGACGATGTCCCGCAAAATCCTCAGCGACATGAAGAACATGCGGCCGAGCTCGTGGGTTTACTGGCAAGCGGTGGACGGCGGCGGCTGGGGGCTGCTTCGAAACGGATTGCCGGATGCGACCACGACCGACTACACGCTCAATGAAAAATATTTCGTGATGGCGAATTACAGCAGGTTCATTCGCCCGGGGTATCGACTCGTCGCCATCACCGA
>Ga0126381_100009148_pt1 | contig 11124 bp, 15 predicted proteins | sample PanSoiMetPlot_28_FD_96465 | JGI IMG/M metagenome (GOLD analysis project Ga0126381, IMG submission 96465) | Tropical forest soil microbial communities from Panama - MetaG Plot_28 | ecosystem: Environmental > Terrestrial > Soil > Tropical forest > Bulk soil | place: Panama | collected 2016-02-17
CGAAGCAGAAAAAGATCGAATACACGCCGCTGAGCAAAACTGCAGTGCAACTGTTGCAGCGCATGAATGCGTCTCGCACTTCCCCTGCGCTCTTCCCTGCTGGACACATCGGAAAGAGAGAATCGTCTCGGCCGCATCAGGACACGGATCGTGGAGGTCCCGCCGCAAGAAATGCCACACGCGTCACGATTTGGCGGCCTTGGGTTCAAGTCTGCAAAGCTGCTGGATTGGCGACTGCTGAGCAGATTCCGGGCAAGCGGAAGAAGTTTCTGATGATCTGGAAGCCGACTATACGCATTCACGATCTGCGCCACACGTTCGCTTCCCATCTGGTATCGAGTGGAGAGTCCCTGCACATCGTTGGCAAGTTACTTGGGCATACGCTTCCCCAGACCACGGCCCGATACGCGCATATCGCCGATGGTGCCCTCCGAGACGCAGCCAATCGTTTTTCAGAAGGACTCAAAATACCAGCGTGGAAGATGTGACTCCTACTCAACTGTCCGGTCTCGCGGTCCTGGGTAGCGCCACAGCGGCATGGATAGTGCCTCACCGCCTTTAAGGCACCCTGGGGAAACCGCAAGTGGACGCGTCGTGAACATGCGATGTTACTGCCGAGCAACGGCAGTCGTCGCACAAAACGTTTCCTCGAGCGTCCAATTTGATGCGTAGCGATGATGCCCAGCCGCTCCACTCGCCTTATGAGATCGTTTTGAAGGCAATTCCCTGCCCCGTTGTCGATGCGGATTTTGAGGACACCCTTTTGTTGGGGTCCGCTACGACGCTCTTGAGCACTTCCCAGCCTAATTCCGCGAGATCGGTACGCCGCGCAAGATGCCCATACTCGCTCGATCCACTCAGTGGTAGAGCGCAGCCTTTTCAGGGTTGGCTTCAATCGCCCTAACCGCCTAAGTAATCAACGAGTTATATCTCGGAATCCCTCTACATTTTGTGCGCAAAATGTTCGCACGCTGGAACTCGCCATTTCAGCCAGTGAAGACATCCGCCTGCGAAAGTTAGGCAGGTGACGCAGGAAGTGATCAATGAACCATCGAGTCAACGAAGGCCCGGCATGCAGCGGAATGCAAGATCTGCTCCCACGAACAACGGGAGGACATCGAACGCGACTTCGTGAACTGGTGGAGTCCCGCTTCCATTGTCAAGCAGTTCGGCTTACGAAATCGGTCGACCGTCTATCGGCACGCTCATGCCCTGGGGCTCTTCTCGAAGCGTCAGCGGAATGTTCGAGCAGCTCTGGAGAAGATCATCGAACGAGCGGGAGAGGTCGAAGTCAACGCTACCGCCGTCGTCAATGCGGTGGCTGCTTATTCCAGGATCAACGCAGCCGGACAGTGGGTCGAACGCTCCGAACGAATCGATCTAAACCATCTGTTCGACCGAATGACGGCCTTAGAGCTTGAGCAGTACGCCCGCGACGGCAAGCTGCGGCTGCTTACGCTCGCAGTCGGCAACCTTTTCTGCTGGCAGAACTGCAATCTTACCTGCCCTGTGCTCTTCAATCGTTACGAACCCTCTCTTTACACCAAAATCCAACTCGGATTGTCACGCCGCTTTTCTGAGTTGAAGATCGGGCAAGCTGTGAATCGCGGTGGCGAAGCCAATGAGCGCCGCACCGTCGAAGATGAGGTCGACACCGATCATCACGCCAACAAAGTAGGTACTGGCTGTAGGCCAGGTGCTCAGCAGATAGATGCCGAGAACGAATGAGACCAAGCCGGAGAACACCGTCCATCCCCACCTGGGAAAGCGTAGAGCGCCCGCCGCTGCACCGCGAAAGATTCCTCCGACAATGAAGAGGGCGGCGAGCAGCATGGTCACACCAGCTGCGCCTACATCGGGGTGGCGAATCAGGAGGTATCCCGTCACTCCGCGGATGATCGCGTTCAGCAGGTAGAGGAAGAACCCCTGCCAGGTAAAGGCATAGAACGCACTGACGAGCCCCGCCACCCCACTAATGGCGAGAATCCAACCCAATGCTTGGATCGAGAACGTAGTTGCAGTTTGCGCTTTACCAACGCAAGCTACCCCAAGAACCGTCAGCAGAATACCGACGGCGAGGAACCAGGCCCAAGATTTCCTGACTTTATCGAGGCCAGCAGCGACAAAATCATTAATGTTGGTCATCGTGTTTTCTCCTTTGCGGCACCGCTCCGCCACAACTTCATAGCAGTCCGGGAAGAATGCCAGGTCCGTATACGCTTGATGCCCGGAATCAATTCGAGCATCGCTTAGCCCGTACCACAACTGGGCGTGCCAAGCACGCCCGTTAACGGCAGCCACGCTTTGAATAGCGAAGAAAGCTACGATGTTCTAGATTTTCAAAAAAAGTCCTTCCAGACTTTCGCCCTTTGCGACTGAGCCTGAGCTCCGCCGACGCCCGCAACTCTAGCACCATGGCAAGAGAAGTCAAGCAGTACGCCGGTGATAGCGAGCATAAAATGAGAGTCCGCCCAGCGCATGACGCGGGCCTTTGAGGAAGTCCCTGTGGGCTGCAGGTCTCTTTTTTAAGGCACCCACCTGGCAGGCTCATGCGGGTCGTCTGGCGCATTGGATATCAAATCGTCCTCGAGCCTAATCACCTCTTCTTCCTGCGCTGGTGTTTTTCTCAGCTCAAGGATAACAATAATCGCGATCACAACCAGTCCTGTCATCGCAGCAGCGATGGGCAATAGCGTGTGCACAGTCAAACTCCGATGGCCGGTCGTCATGAATTGCAAGCCCGCAGCCACACTGAAGATCGGCAAAGCGCAGCCACCTGTACTCCACTTACTCCTGTTGATCCAATGACGTGGAAAGAGGATCACCGTCATTCAGTGCACACGGAGCGTGTTTACAGTCACACTGCAATTCGACTTCCTGCTGATCGTCGGCATCTGAACAGTAGTCGCTGCAGTATGTCTCCAGGTTCGATACTTCGCACCTGCACTGCTCGTGCGCACATTTGTGTTGACCACCTATGTCCGCTATCTCAGCCATGACGCACCTCCACTCTCCGAAGGTTCCAACCATTGCCATGAGCCGTGAGCTTTGGCTTGGACCTGGAAATCCGCGGCTTCACGGCACTCTTTACCCTTTTGCGGCTGCGTCTGTATTCTGTGTTGAACTAATTGATCTTTCCCTCCACTCGGCGCGAAGCTGGCCGTGCCCTGGCTTCACCTGGCCGTCATATGCTTTGCTCTCGTTGTCAAAAAGCACGACTAGCATGCGATCCACGAGTCATCTCCTGTCGCATTGATCAACCTGTACGCGAAAGGTCCGGTTCGGGGACCCACTCTTTCTTGTGTAAAACAGCTGTTGCCTGTGATTTAGTGCCACCAGGTGACACAAAATCTGTTGAGGTTTAGGCGTTATTTATTGATTTGTCGTTGGGTCATGATGGGACCCACGCTGCTCAGAACTGGATAGAGCAACTCAACGGAGATCGGAGGTGGATAATAGGAACGACCGGCCCTGCATTGATCCTTTCGTTCCCGAGCAACGAAGAACCTGAGAAAGCGATCGAAAACTTATTTCAACCCTGACTTCATTGCAACTGTTAAAAGCTGGTGCTTCCAGCACCGCGCCTGACAGGGACCAAGCACGTCGGCACGAGCGAGCTGATGCTACCCGCTTGATCTGATATTGACACCAGATCACCATACATGATGGGTTCGGGTGTGCCTGATGAATCCGGTGTGCACACACCCCATCCAATGCGAAGCGTTATTGACTCGAAGCATTGACACCCCTCGCGCCTACGCGGCGCGGTAGGAGTCGATCTCCTTTTTGAGAGCATCGGTGTCAGCCTGCAACTGAGCCTTAGCTCGCTTCTTAGCTCGAGTGATCGCCGCTTCTACCCTTGCTTCTACATCCGTGGCGGCTACCACCAACAAACCGGTGGTGCCATTGTCGAGCAACTCCCCCAGGTCCTTGAGATCGGACCGCCTCATACCTCCGGCCACGTGCCCGGCGACAGCCCCAGCACCAGCTCCGACGGCGCCGCCTCCGAGCAATCCGGCAGCCAGACCCAAACCGGCGGCAGGAAACAGAGCGATCACCGCCCCGACCGCCAATCCAACCACGAATCCTTTTGCTGCACCTTGGCGGGTCGGTTCCTCCGTTCGTTTGACAATATCAACCTTTCCGGTCGCCTTCCGAGTGAGCACTGCTGCGTCGTACGTATCGATGAGCCCGAGATCGGTGTAGAGTTTGCGGACAGCCTCGTAGTCAGCAAGTGCATCCGATTCGTTAGCATATTGATTCGCAAGCACGGCGTAGGTGTCGAGTCCCATTGTCTACTCCTTTCGGTTCAGTCAGTTCGATGTGAGCGTGAGCGATTGGACCGCGCTCTCAAGTGTCCTGTGAGTCCCCCCAGATGTAGAAGAACAATGTTACACCCAACGCTCGAGTCACGCTCCGGCGTCCCCGTTTCATCAAATGCCAAGGTGTGTTGTTTTGTATGCCAGGATGCGCGTGACAAGTGCTCCCGCCGCCACTGTTAAGAGAAAGGCTGCAGGTCCGATGCCTTTGACACCGCCTACACGCAGATGTGACACAATCGCGCCCACAAAGTAGAGGACGAGACCGCTACCCGCCAACACGCCCAAGAGAGGCCACCAGATGCCCAGGACCAGGCCCACCGCACCAGCAAACTCACAGGACGCCAAGAGTGGAAAGTGCCTCGTCGGCACTCCTACGACTTCGTGGATTATCCGCAGAATGTGTGGATCACGACGAAGCTTCCCAAGCCCGGAAAACACCAGCATCGCCGCGATGAGGATTGTAATCACCGCATATGCATGCACATGAGCATGCTCCGTCATCACGGAATATGATACCGTCAGCAAGCAATAACTCTAAAAAGGAAAGGAGAAAGCGCCATGCTACGAATTGCCTCTGCAAAAACGAGTAAGCGGATTACCCGCAAAGCTTTGCTTTGCTTCCTCAATTCCATAGTGATTCTGCTGCTGACTCTCCCTGTCTTCGCCGCCGACAGGGAGAAGGACGAGGAAACCTTTCGGCACGCCAACATCGTGTTGCAGGATATGCTCAACAGCAAAGAGATCTTGCCGGAGGTGTTGTCAAAGGCTGATTGCGTGCTGATCCTTCCTGATGTGAAGAAATTCGGCTTCGGTGTTGGCGGCATGGGCGGCCGCGGTCCCTTGCTCTGCCGCAGGGGCCAGAACTTCCAGGGCACGTGGTCCGCGCCTGCGATGTTTTCGGTCGGCGGTGCCAGCGTTGGTCTGCAGGTAGGTGGCTCGTCCAGCGATTTCGTCCTCCTACTCATGAATGAGAAGGTCGTGAATCAGGTTCTGAACGGCAAGACCAAGATGGGCACGGACGCGACGGCAGCAGCAGGCCCTGGCGCCACTGCGGCTAGTGCGTCTGACGCCGACATTCTGACCTACGGGCGGGCCAAAGGAGTGTTTGCTGGCGTATCCATAGGAGGCGCGACGGTGGAACCAGACAATGACGCGAACTACCGCCTATACGGCAAGACGCTGACCGCAACCGATATCATTCGTGGAACCAATGTCAAGCCGTCGACCGAAGGTCAGGCCCTGGTTACAATGCTTGACAGCAAACTTGCAAAGCAAACCAAGTGAGAACAAGACCCAGCATGGTTAGCCGGCGCACGGCTCTCCAAGCGCATCACGGATACACGAAATCCCCAACTGTGGCGTGTGCAGGAGTGAAAAAACCCGACCTCGGGGAAAAGACATAAAGCCGGGGTCGGGCACCTGGATGCCGTGGCAGTCATCCAGAGGAGGTGAAGTCCACTCGACTACAAGAAGAACGCTTGCTTGTAGAATAGTAGAGCCCCAGGGTAGACGCCGTGCCACACTCCAGGCCACGATCCGGCGCAGAGATTCCGCACTCTCTCGACTGCCCCGAAACGGCTAAGAGAGCTATAGAAGTTTGCTGCGGAAAAGTACTCGCTTGTGGAGACACTATTAAGATCGGCCTGTACGCCTTAAGTCACCTGATCTGAGACTGCGACTTCATGGAGCAATGTCGGCTAAGGTCCCTGACGAATTCTCAGCCGCTACGCCCGACGAGGAGTGGGTGCGTGCTGCTAAGCGGCGACGAAAGATACCCTTGTCCACTTCCTGAAGCTGATTTGTAAGCAGTTCCTGCGGTGCTATGCTTGGTTCATCCATGAGCCGGAAGGGAGAATTGTCGAAGTTCCCCGTGGAGCCTAGACGTAAGGGCGAAAAGAGGGCCACCACGATACAGACCGCCGCCGACGGCTCGGAAGCTCTGCGTAAAGCCGTAAGGGCACGCTGGGCAAGAAAACTAAAAGCCGCATCCAGTTGATTCGTGGACAGGCGCTCACTTTCCCGATTCAGGTACTGCCTGAAAGCCTATCGTGACATTCTTCACCTGCGCCTGGCGAATGCACAGAAAGTCCACATGCGCAGCTTAACGGAGAGCGAGAGTGACGGCGCGAGGGCTTCGGCTATGTTGGAGATGACCAAGACGCAACAAACCGAGGCTGAGAATCTCTTGAAAGCGGTGAATGGAGCCCTGGATCAAATCGACCTGGGCACATTCGGGCGATGCCGAGATTGCAGTCGAGAAATAGAGATCGAGCAGTTAGAGGCGATTCCGTGGGTGCCATACTGTGTCGCGTGTCAAGAGCGAATCAGGAGGGGGACGATGATTACCGAGAAAATTGAGCGCTGCCCATATTGCCTTGTTGGCGACGAGTTTCGACTGATGATTCAGCGATCAGAGGGCTGGTTTATGTGCACCAAGTGTGGCCACACGGCGATGCCGGATCAAGCCGAGTTTAAGTGCTTCTGCAAGAAGTGCGGGGAGTTGAATCGAGCGGCGTAGAATCATGACGACGTCTGAAGAACAGATTTTCCAGATTCTCAGTGAGGCATCGGGCCCTCTCTACTCCTCAGATATTGCTGCACGCTTGAACCAGAATTGTAAGTTGCGGAATGCATATTCGCCGATCGACGTTGTAAAGCGGATGCAAGACTTGAGGGATCAGGTGGTTCAATTGTCGGATGGGCGGTGGACGTTGAAACGGCGGATGCACTAGTGCTTGCGCGAGTCGGGAATTCGCCAACGCGCGATGGTGGCCACGCTGGTCCCAAAGCTTCTCTCTATCTCGCGATAGCTTTGCCCTTCGGCTACGGCCACCCGTGCGCGGAACACATCGCCCGCGGGCAAGGTCCGGGATTGGGCCCACCGTTCCAATTCCTGTTTCTCTTCTGCAGTCAGCGTGAGCAAGTTTCGATTATCCGTCATGCCTTACAGACGATCGAAACATGATTTCGTTATCACTGGGACACTTCACTAGGCTGTCTGCCCGACGCAATGCAAGTCTACGCGCGGTTCTATTTGGCAGGCGGCGCAGGACAGTTGTCGAGGCACTTTATCGACTGCACCTCGACTTCAGCCTTTTTATGGTTAGGAATGCTTGTCCCTGCCTCGGGCAGCAGCACCAGCGACTGCTGGCCGTCGGCCACATTGAACGTGCACTGGAAAGTCGAAGACTGAACGCCGCGCTGCTGGCACGAACTGCTCGCAACAGCCGATTCAAACATGTCCGGCTTGCCATACAACTGTCCAGCAATGGCAGACGGCAGAATGGCAACTGCCATGGGCACCGGTGACTTTACCTTGATGCTGACCTGCGTTCCGTCATGGTCCGGCATGAGCCCACCATAAACCTTCAGGATTTTTGTGAGTTGGTACTTTTCTTTCACTTGCAGTACCCATCCAAAGTCGGGTTGGTCACAGCTTTGCACACAATTCCAGGAATAGTATTGGATGCGGACTTCATTGGGCGAAGCGAATCGGCGCTGTGGATCGCTCGTAGGCGCCCCGGCAACACTTACGGCAACTACCTGCGGAGCGGTGCTCGTACCGGTATTGCTCTTGCTTTGGCTGTGATCGCCATCGTGATCGTTGTGGCCGGCGTCCCGCCGGGACGTTTAACTTCGGGTAGGTGACCTGCCCAAAAACCCGTTAATTGGCATGGCTGCAAATCCTTGAAAAACCGGGATCGTCAGGAATCGCTTAAGGCCACCGGGGAACCATTGTTCTTTATTCAAGTACCGCCCGTGTTCGCAGGCAAGCCTTGAGCGTGTCCTTCCGCCTGGGCGGGGCCAAGCTGATCCAAACACATGGAGCAACAAGCCATGAAAAGAGACCTGCCGCGAGCATCGGAGAGTGGCACGGCACTTGGTTCGGTCAATTTTTCTCGACTAACAGCACGAGCCACCAGCCAATGTTTCGCTTTCGTAGCCAGGAAGGTCTCGACCTTACTTGGTCTTTGAAGAGCACTGAGATCGAAATTCCAGGCGATATAAGCCAGCGGCACCGCGATTAGGGCACCCACCATGGCGATCGGCAAGGCTTTGTGCTTGAGCATCTGATATCTCATTCGAAACCGAAGTAAGATGTCATCCGTGGAGAAACGCCCCCAAGAAAGAGGTCAGTGCCATCGGTGCGCGTCATTATAGCCTCGGGAAGAGCAAGTAGTCGATCCAACGATTCTGAGTGTCTAAAGCTGAATCATCTTGAGCGTTGAGGAGCCGAAACTTGGCTCTTCGTCGAACAAGGGCAGGCCGAAGAGGGGAGTGAGACATGGACCACATGACGCAACAAGCCCACGCGCATATGGCTGACCAGCGCGGAGGAAGCTCCGCCGGGACCGCGGCAAGTCATGCCGGACACTCGGTGGCGATGTTCCGCGATAAGTTTTGGCTCAGCTTTGCTCTGACCATCCCGGTGGTCTACTGGTCGAGCGACGTCCAGCACTGGTTCGGTTATACCGCGCCCGCTTTTCCAGGCTCCAAGTTCATCGCACCAATTCTCGGAACGGTTGTCTTTTTTTACGGTGGCTTCGTTTTCATTCATGGTGCGTGGAGCGAGATTGCGAACCACAAACCCGGAATGATGACGCTCATAAGCCTGGCGATCATCGTCGCTTTTGGCACATCCCTTGCCGCAACCTTTGGCTTTTTCGAGATTGAGGTCTGGTGGGAAGTTGCGACCCTGATTACCATCATGGTCCTCGGCCACTGGCTGGAAATGCGAGCGATTTCTCAGGCGAGCGGAGCGCTCAACGCGCTCGCAGCATTGCTCCCGGACGAGGCTGAACGCGTTATTGGTGAAGAAATTCAGACCGTGCCGATTTCGGACGTGCGGGTGGCCGATATCGTCCTTGTAAGGCCTGGCACCAGGGTCCCGGCGGACGGCACAGTTGTCGAGGGCACGGCTGAGGTTGACGAGTCGATGCTTACCGGTGAGTCACGATCTATCTCAAAGGGGCCAGGTGCGACAGTCGTTGCAGGAACGTTGGCGAGCGGCGGCAGCCTTCGAGTACGTGTCACTGCAGTTGGTGAGGGGACCGCTCTGTCCGGCATTATGCGGGTGGTGGCTGCGGCACAAGCTTCGGGTTCTCGCACACAAGCCCTCGCCGATCGTGCTGCCGCAATTCTCGTTTACGTGGCAATCGCGTCGGGTGCCATCACGATGACGTATTGGTGGCTGGCCGGGGACAAAGCGCATGCCCTGATCCGCACGGCAACCGTCCTCATAATCGCTTGCCCACACGCGCTAGGACTCGCGATACCGCTTGTCATTGCGATCTCTACATCGCTCGGAGCTGAGAACGGTCTCCTAGTCAAAGATCGGCTCGCGCTTGAAAGTGCTCGGAATCTGGGTGTGGTGATTTTCGATAAAACTGGTACGCTCACACGAGGCTCACCAGGATTATCGGGGGTTGTGGCAGCGACTACAAGCAACGAAAGTGATTTACTGGCCAAGGCTGCCGCGGTCGAAGCCAACTCCGAGCATCCTATTGCGAAGGCAATCGTAGCCGCCGCGAAGCAAAGAGGGCTGCAAATATCACATGCCGTCGACTTTGAGTCACAGCCGGGTCGAGGCGTCCTGGCCACCATAAACGGTAAGAGCACCCTAGTCGGCGGACCACGTCTGCTAAGCGAGACTCAGGTAACGACGTCGCCCGAAGTCGACAAAGTGACAACCGAATGGGCGTCCGAAGGTAAGACAGTCCTCTACGTCATTGCCGAAGGACAACTGCTCGGCGCTCTCTCCGTTGAAGATGAGATTCGGCCTGAATCCAAAGAAGCCGTGCAGGAACTGCATCGGCTTGGCATCAGCGTTGCGATGATCACTGGAGACTCGAAGAAGGTAGCTGATTCGGTCGCCCGACGCATTGGTATCGATGACGTCGCAGCCGAAGTCCTTCCCGGAGACAAGTCAGCGGCAGTCAAGAGTTTTCAGCACGGCGGGCGGAGTGTGGCGATGGTTGGGGACGGCGTGAACGACGCTCCCGCTCTGGCGACCGCCGATGTTGGAATCGCGATTGGCGCGGGGACCGACGTGGCGATCGAGTCAGCCGGGATTGTGCTCGTGCGTAGCGACCCCCGTGATGTTGTGGGAGCAATTGAGCTGTCTCGAGCAGCCTACAGAAAAATGATTCAAAATCTGGTTTGGGCGACCGCCTACAACCTCGTCGCCATTCCGGTCGCGGCAGGCGTTTTGGTTCGGTGGGGCGTCGATCTCCCCATGAGTGTAGGGGCGGTCGCGATGAGCCTGTCGACCATTATCGTGGCCGCGAATGCGCAGTTGCTGCGCCGATTGAAACTGCAGCCTGCAGCGCGTTAGGCAAGCGCGATTAGAGCTTTCGGCACGAAAATTATCTCTGGAGTGATCTTGGAACATTCAGCAAGCTGAAAGCGAATCGCGGGATTGGACGTTGCACAAGGAAGTGGTGCCATCCTCCGATGGTCTGAACTCAAATTGCGGCACCCACTTGTAACCAATCGGCCACTCGAGACGAATTAATGAATGGGCGCTCCAGCGAACCCGAGCTTCGGGCACTAATGATTAGTGGTCTTGATGGCGATGCCGCCTCGTATCGAACACTCCTGGAAAGGGTAAGCGGTCAACTGCGCGCATTTTTCAAGGCCAGACTCAATCGGATTGGACGGGGTCCGGTGGAGGCGGAGGATCTGATACAGGAAACCTTGATTGCGATTCACACGCGTCGGCACACCTACGATCGGTCGCAGTTGTTCACGCCATGGGTATATGCCATAGCGCGCTACAAGTTCCTTGACTACCTACGGAGGA
>Ga0126381_100009149_pt1 | contig 11124 bp, 14 predicted proteins | sample PanSoiMetPlot_28_FD_96465 | JGI IMG/M metagenome (GOLD analysis project Ga0126381, IMG submission 96465) | Tropical forest soil microbial communities from Panama - MetaG Plot_28 | ecosystem: Environmental > Terrestrial > Soil > Tropical forest > Bulk soil | place: Panama | collected 2016-02-17
AGATCAAAAGACAGTCATTGCCGGATATCACTGGTTCAGCGACTGGGGCCGCGACACCATGATTGCCCTGCCCGGCCTCACTCTGCCCACGGGAAAGTACGCCGTAGCGCGGAGCATCCTGCGCACTTTTGCCAGGCACGTAGATCAGGGAATGCTGCCGAACCGGTTTCCGGATGCGGGCGAGAAGCCCGAATACAACACCGTGGACGCGACGCTGTGCTTCTTCGAAGCGGCCCGCGCCTACCTCGCGTACACGGGAGATCTGGAGTTCGTCCGCAGCGAGCTTTACCCGGTATTCGCGGACATCATTGCCTGGCACGCTCGCGGCACCCGGTATGGAATCAAAGTCGATTCGAGCGGATTGCTTTCGTCAGGCGAGCAAGGAGTGCAGCTTACCTGGATGGATGCCAAGGTCGGCGACCGGGTCGTGACTCCGCGCCGAGGCAAGCCAGTGGAAATTCAGGCTCTTTGGTACAACGCACTTTGCATCATGGAAGATCTGGCGCGACAGTTTGGCGATGAGGCAGGCCAGAAGCGTTATCACAACATGGCGACCGTGGCCAGTTGGAGCTTCAACCGTCTGTTCTGGAACGACAAGGCAGGCTGCCTCTATGACGTTACCAACGGTGCGCCGCCGGATTCATCAATCCGCCCCAATCAGATATTCGCTGTCAGCCTGCCGTACAGCATTTTGTCACCCGAACGAGCAAAAGCTGTTGTAGCGAAGGTTCAAGAACATCTGCTCACGCCGTACGGTCTGCGGAGCCTTGCGCCCGATGATCCCCAATATCGCGGTCGATACACGGGTGATGGTGCCGAACGCGATGGCGCCTACCATCAAGGAACGGTCTGGCCATGGCTGATGGGACCGTTCATCACCGCTTACCTCAAAGTCAACGGCGGCAGCGAGGCCGCCCGCTGCCAGGCAGCGGAATGGCTTGCGCCGCTGAAGGATCATCTGGCCGATGGCGGGTTAGGACACATCTCGGAGATCCTCGACGGCGACGCTCCGCAGCGGCCTTGCGGGTGCATCGCGCAGGCATGGAGCGTGGCAGAAGTGCTGCGGGTATACGTCGAAGATGTGAACGGAATTCGCCCCAAGCGACAAGCAGAGTGGGTTGCCGTGACGAAAAAGAGTCAACGCTCGGAGGATTTAATACCGGGTGAACGGTCGCTAACGACTAGGTGAATAGAATGGTGTCGGTGGATGATGCCGCACCCACTGACGCTAGCTTTCGGTTGGACGAACGAACTGCTCGCTGGACGTTCTTCCTTTCATTCTTCCGAAACCGCTCTTGTAATTTACTTTGGTGGTCGAGCTTAAGACAAAGTCGAGTCCGCGCTGTGCCCACGATTTCAATGCCAGGTCGGACTGAAACCCGGCAGGAGCAACGAAGAAGAAGCCCTTCATGGGGCGCCCCGTGAGGTCCATCGGCCGAGAGTGCGGCGGTCGAACAGATTCATCAAATGCGTCCGGTCCAGTGCGGACGGCAAGGTCTTTCCCCACCATCCCGCAGCACATGTACCCGTTGACCATGAAAGCCAATCCGCCAGACATCTTTTTCTCATCGACCGTATCGTTGCCTTGAAAAAATGAGGGGAGCCGCTCTGCTGGTGCTTTGTCAAATGGCATGGTTCAATCACGGTCCGTACCCCTAAAGAGAGGTGGGGCCAAGAAATCGTCGACCCGGAAGATGCTTTAGCGTGAATATTTTCGTGCTAATCGACGATAGTCGCGGATCAGTCTCAGTAATTCCATCGCGGAGCTCGGTCGCACGCCCCGCTCCCGGTTTCTGTGGCCAATCTCAAAAGCGATTCTCCACTGCTCGAAAAGTACGCGGTAAGCGTCGACGAGGCTGAGCTTGGGATCGTAAATGTGGGTCGCCTCCGAGGTCACGCCGTTCAACTCGATTACCTTGAGATTCTGTCCCGCCATGAAATCCCCGACCGTGGGAACTCTGATGTCGAACCGCCCAAAGAAGAACCCATCAAAGGTACTCGCGATGTGGTTGATGGTTTCCTGCAAGGCGCGCGTTATCGTGTGGCTGCCATCGAGAAAAATCGCACCGCGGCAGTGAGTCCCGATCTCGACCAGTTGAACCTTTTCCCCTGCCGCAGGCACGTCGTGAGCTCGCTTGGAGTTATTTCGCAGGTAAAAGTCTGCCATGCAGACTGCCCGCTCGTCGGCCAGGATCAGTTCTTCGAGGGTACGGCTGCCATCACCAACCACCACGGGCATGCGCTTTTCGGTCACCGAAAATATGCGGCCTTGTTCGTCATCTGGGTAACGAACGTAGAAGACCCCGAACTCCCTCCCCGAGACGTGCTCTTGCACGATGACGGGGAACGACGTACGACATAGATACTCGCGCAGTTGCCGTGACGAACGAACGACGGCGACTCCCGATCCGCGCTGGCCGGCATCGGGCTTCAACACGATGGGAAAGCCAAGCTGATGATTTTGCATGAATTCTTCTGCCGGTGCCAATCGATCGTCTTGCGTTCCCTGGCGCAGGAGTATCGACAACGGCAGGAACGAGCCGGCGTTCTTCAGGTGGCCGTTCTTCAGATGACCCAGGACTTCGTGTTTCGATTCGCCCACGAACCCGCCAGCAGGCATCGCCGGATTGGCCGCGGTGAATAGTGTGAGGCTTCGAAAGCGGAGTCCGAGATAGGCAATATAGGCTATCACCGGCGGGTAGAAGACATAGGGAGGCCAGAACTCCCAGCGGGACCAACGCCTCACGCGTCCGATCAGCTTGCGTCGCCATCGATCTAAGGCGCCCGTGATCGGCCGACTTGGCTGAACAGAATCGAGTTCCAATGCGAGAGGCATGACTCAAAAGGCTGAACAGCCAACGCCCCTCACGACAGGATTCTGATGGGCAGCTCTGTCAATTTCTATTTCAACTGAATCCGCGGGACTCATCACGCACGGACTACCACGGAAATGGCACATGCTTACACTTCCGGACTTGACCATCACTTCGGTATAACTCAGCGTCTTCACATCTTCCCGGTGAACGCACAGACTGAACGGTCCACCGACGTGCGAAGCTTGCAGCCTTCGCAGCCAGCGTACCGAGCCCGCGTCCAACTGATGACGTGCCATACGGCATGCCGCCCCACGCAAACTTTCAGCTCGCTCGTCCGAGAGGCTGGAAGAAAACCAGTGTCGTGCTTCCCAGGCATGAACATGGAAGTCAAGGCGCGCCGAATCCCAACGCCACTCCCAAATCTCCTGTTCCGACGGAAATACTCCGACGAGCCGAAACGGCATCATTTCCCTGAAGTTCGAAACCGCAAACACTTCGTGCATGGCCGATAGCGATCGCGAATCAATCAGAGCCGGGATTACGCGTCCTCGGCTCCTTTTCCTGGTGGGAGCTGTGCTGTGCGGAGCGATGTCATGCCAATTCAACAGCGCCAGCGCGATCCCATATTCATTGGTGGCAAGCCATGTGCCACCGTCGCCATCGCTGGGATAGAAGGCCTTGGTGCCGTCGCATTCGTGAATCTCCGGAGGAAGCCCCACACTCCGTGCGATTTTCTCGTCGCGGTTCATCGCCATGACGTACGTGTCGTCGCCGGTGACAACCGTCAGAGTGCACATAAGCCCACCGCGTGGTCGCGAGCACTTTTGTGTTTTCGAAATAACCTGGCGAGTGATCTGGCGCTCTTGCTCAGCAGCCATGGAGCGAACAACAGCAAAGCGGTCAGCCATGGAAAACTCTGATGGCTGGAGGTTGTTTTGGGAACGAATCGCCATATCGCAAAGATTGCAGAGACCCACACCGCTGAGCAAAGGGCTGTCGTCTTGGCAAACAATCGAAAGGGAAATCGTAACGCGCCGGCGGCTAGATATAGGGGCAGGCGGCTTCCCGGAATCGCTCGGCTCATAACCAAGGCCAGCGATCCCTGCTTCGCAAACCACCGTTCCGCCTTGGCGATTGCCCCCGGCCTGAGGTGTTTGTGCAGCCAACGTAACTGCGCTGTGCGCCGCCCGAAGCCACAGCCCAAGCCGTACAATCCCATGTCGCCCACCCAAGTACCCACAAATGCGGCCACAAGGCCCAGCATTGGATCCAGACGGCCCATGGCGGAAAGCGTTGCAGCCAGCGAGGTAGCTCCATCTTCATACACAAACGTTCCGGCGAAGATCGAGAGGGCGAGTGCTAACTGAGTCTGGGGAAGCGCTTGAAGAAAGGTCATCGCTATGCCTTTCCCGCTGTTTCGAGACGCTTCAACGTGGAGGGTGCGATTCCGAATTCGTAGGGCAGATCGACACCTGCCCCGGCGCACAGCAGCTTGAGAATGGCATAGTGGTGAATCGCGTGTCCGACGCAGAACATGACTTCTCGCGCCAGGTTGGAAGGTACGGCTTCCTCTCCACTCTCGCCGTAGTCGACCCGGTAGCTCACAAGACACTCCTGCTGCAGAGTGTCCGGCGAAAGATCGCGAAACTGATCGATCAATGTTTCAGTCACGAGACGCGCTTGCATGAAGGAGCTTTCCAGCAGCGGATCGCGACGCCTGCGATCGTAGTTAACTTCGCCCGTGCGAATTCCTTCTAGGAGGCAGAGGAAATGATCGAGAACATGCCGGTAGTGCGCCCCCAGCGATCCGGTGAAGACTCCTGTCAGAGGCCGGGCATAGACTTCTTCGCTCAGACGACCGAGGAAGACTAGCCCCTGTTCAAGGACACCTCGCGCGGAACTGGTTAACGAAGACGTGGTCATGTTCAGAGCCTGCTTCCGATCACTGGGATTTGAGTCCGATGCAACAACAGAGCGATCGAGCTGGTGACAAATACCGCGATGGCGAGGAGAAACAAAAGACCTTTGTCTCCCTGCACTTCGATGCCGAGCACAGTCAGGTGGCTGAGAATCGCACCAGCCATGACTCCGAGTGCCAGGAACGCGCCTGCCCAGATGAAGCGCGGCGTCAGCAACAGGATCGCTGCAATCAACTCCAAGATGCCCGATCCGATGCGTCCCCAAGGCTCTGCGCCGACTTTGGTGAAGATGTAGACCGATTCCGGCGCCGCCGTGAATTTGAAGAAAAGCGTTTGCAGAAAAATGAGGGCCGCCGCAATTCGGCAAATCCAGCTCACGATCAGGAATGGAGTGGTCATCGGCTTACCCACCGTTGATATGGCCTGCGGGCTCATGATGTTCTCCTTCACCTTCGGTATTTCTCGACCAGGCCGGGCCAGTTCTGATCTGCTTTCCGCAGATTTCCCAGCTGGTCCTGGTTGAACTTGTCTTTGATATCGAGGTCGTACTGCATGAGTAATCGCCCGTTGACGATCTGCCATGCCTCGATCTTGATGGGAACCTTGCGCCCTCTACTGACGCCGTATGCGCAGTAACCGCCGAACTGAGGTTCGTACTTCGCCGGTTCTTTATCGAACGTAGCCTTGTGTTCTGCGGAGACGAAGTAGTACTTGGCGTCGCGATATTCAGACTGAAATTGCGGATTGCCTTTCACCGGCCGACCGTCTGTAAAGAACGCGACCGGGTCATAGCCTTGAATTGCCACTCCGCTGCCGTCCAGATTGAGCAAGTCTTTGGCAGTTGCAAATGTCGATAGGGCGGAAAACAGCACCGCCGCAATAAACAGTTTCTTCATGGACCGATGGCCTCACATTGAACCGAAAATTTTCGACACAAACGTGAGACGCTTTTGAGGCCTCGAAGTGACAAGATTGGTTGGTATCGTTCAACCCCGCACCTGGCGGTCACTTTTTCGCAGTTGGCGCATCAGATGAAGGACTTACGCAAGGGGTTAGCTTCATGGAGAAGCAACGGTGACCAAAGAGCGTGTGCCGTTGGCCATTGCATCGGCATCTTTGCTGCGAGCTGGACTTTACAGCTTGCGGGGATCTATTCGGTCGATGGCAACGTGACTCGATGTCGCGATGATGACGCCCGCTCTTGCTGTCCTTCTCCTGACGGCCTTCTACAAACCGGTGCGCGAGGATGTGTTTTGGAAGGCGAATTGGCGAACCTTTGGGTTTGCGCCCTATGCCGTCGTGATACCAGCTCGCATGGGTTGGGGGCGCTCGGCATGATTGCAGTTTTCCAACGTTGGCGTTGGGGTCTTTGGCCGGCGCTGGCTGACTACGTTGCCAGGGCTGCACATATATGTCACTGAGTTAACGCTAACTTGCGTTGTTGAATTCATTTTCTAGATGCTGTTGAGCTGCGGGGGAAACTCGGTCAGACTCCAGTGATCTGAGTACCCTGTGCGGAAACCAGCTGCCATTGAGGCTGAGCTGTCACGTAGACGTGGGTGTACCGGCTGCTGGCTGTGAAGGGCTTCTCCTCAAACTGCCCTCTCATTTGAGTCCGCCCTGTAACCACAGCAGTTTCCCCATACATGCGTAGCCTTGATTCAAGCTGCTCAATCGCATCAAACTTGAGCTGGCCCGATCCCAAGACCGCAAGCAGAGCGAACTTGGTAATCTCTGACCCGGTCATCACATCTATCATCAGGAAATCTTCGCTCAAAATTGAGTCCAACCCTTTAACATCACCCCGGATGAGAGAGGCAAAGAACTGTTGCTCTGCTTGCAACGGGCTTGCTTCGTCATTCATAGTTGTTCCTTCGTTCTGGATTTTCTTGAGTGCTTTGCAGCTTCCACCTTGACCGATGTGTGACGGAATTCCCGCGGATCCACCCGAAGCATTCGAGTCTCGCCCCTGCGCAACACTTCTCCCGTGATAGAGATCGGCTCCGCGACAAACTCGCGAAGCACATCTGGGGCAATCGCATTTCTGTCAGGTCCGACCAGCAGGAATTGCTCTTGTCCGTCCAAGGTGACAAAGATCGGAGGTACTCCTCCGCTGATACAGCGAGCGGCGCAGTCGCGATGTACTTTCCCGCTCCCGGGATTCATCACTCCCAAGTAGCACTTGCTATCAACGATCTCCCCTGTCACAGCAATTGCTCCGAGGTCGGCAGTCGGTGCCTGGGTCGCAGCAGAACTATTCATCGCCGCGATAGAACCGGGTTCGATCTCGATCATCGTTGCTCTCTCTCGATAGATGAGTTGACCCTTCAGGCGAACTGCTATCCCATCGAAACCGGCAACCAGATAGTCAGCGCCGTGTTTCCCCGGAGCAACCAACAAATATCGTGAGTGTTTGTCTCCTGATTCAACTTCGCCAGGACGCACAACCAGCAGCGTGGGATACGGCCGCGCGTCGATGATCCCCTCGAACTTCCGCATCTTTCCGTATTCGAAGGCAGAGTTCGCGAGTGGCATTTGTCCGGTGACCAGTGCCAACGCTATAGCGACCCCGAGGAGACCAAGCAGCACAATGACCCTTCGGATAAAGCGCGCCACAGCTACGGGCGCTCTCGGCGCGTAGCCGACGTAGAAATCGTTCATCGCACTTGCTCCTTCCCGGACTCAATCGCCGCAGGTTCGACGTAGGTTCCGGCTGCGTTGGGGAGCGGGTGTACAAGAACATCTCTTCCGACGAGTTTGACACGGAAAGTCGGGACTCTCTCCTTGAACGGAAGAGGAGCGGCGCCCGATTCTGGCCGATATTGATAGCCGTGCCACGGACAGGTCACACAGCCATCGATGATGCGGCCTTCTCCCAACGGCCCGTTCTGGTGCTGGCAAACGTTGGAAATAGCAGAAACTTTGCCATCGTAGCGAAAGACAGCCACGCGCTCGCCGGACAGCGAAACGATCATGGCGCACTTTTCTGGGATGCGATCAACCGCGCATACTTCAATGAAGCCATCGTCGAGCGCCTTCCGCTTTGCGTCGTCGATCTTTTTCTCACGAAACGCCGCGATGAGATGGAGAGAGACTACGTTGACCATTGAAAGAATCAGCGATCCCGCTAGTATCGGACTCGGTTCCGACTGCAGTGCTCCCAATGTAATGTGCGCAATCAGCAGCGCATAGGCGACGTAGACCATCATGTGCAGGCGTTTCCAAACTGGTGCTGAAAGGTTACGCAGCCAAAAGTCGTGACTGGTGGCCGCCATGAGAAAGAGGATGATCAAAGCAAAGAAGCCGAGAACCTGGAACGGAAAATCCGCAATGCTGTCGTATCTCGGGTTGCTGATGAAAAGACTCACCAACGGGTTCACGTTTCCCAGCGCATGAAACTGGAATAGCGCAAAGCCTCCATGTGCCAGGCCTAGCAGAAAAGTGGTTACACCAAGATGGCGGCGGTTATAGAGCAGTGGAAGAAAGCGGCGATCCAGCCGTGCCAGTGGTCCGATACATAGCACTACGTTCAGGAGCAAGAAGGCTGCCGTTCCCAAGGCTCGAATCAGCAGTGTTTCCGCGGTTGCACTCGGGTTGCGCCAAGCCCCCAGACCGACGAAAGTTCCGAGATATAGAACGAGCAGAGACAAAAAGGTGATGTCGTACACCTTCTTCTGCCGGTTCCAACTGATGGCAGCATACTGGAGGCTCATGGCAGCTTCTCCATCTTGGCCGTGTCAAAGACGGTCTGACGAGGCAAGCTGAACAACACGAGATATCCAGACCCGCTCACGCTTAGCGGCACAACCAAGCGTCTTTCAGAAACGAGAGGACCCACGAGTCGCGCACCGGCAGGCAACGAGTCTCCCGATGGTAGGTCCACCGACCAGTACAACAACAAATCAGGTTGGTTCAATTCCTCAGCTCCGATCAGCAAAACTTCAATCTCTCCGGGACGATCTGAGTCGGTATAAAACTCTGTTCGCATCGCATGTTTTGGCCACAGAGTTTCTGACTTTCCTATCAGCCGCGCTGACGCGGGTAGCTGCACAGGCGGTGCCCCGGAAGCCAGTCTCGGACGCCGTGCTGCGAGCCCTACCACAATCACCACGGGCAGAGCGAACGCGAGCGCGAGGAACGCAAGGCGATGCTCGGTTCTAAGCGGCTGAATCATTGTCGGCTCAATTGGCGGTGCGGGTTTTCTTCTACGGGTGGTTCGGTGACGTTCTGTGTCCACCGGTAAAGCAACATGGGCCAGAAGGCAGCGACGCCGGGCAGTATTAAGAACCGGAACCCAACTCCCGAGCCCTGAGCCTCTGAATCCAGACTCTGCACCCCAAACCACACGAACACCAAGGCAAATACCAATCCAAGGCCTGCGTAGACCTCAAGGCCATAAACAATCGCTTTTGCAGCAATCTCAAACATCGTTGCCATAGACAGGAATCACTGCCCCGTTGATGTCGTTGCCGGCATCGCTGGCTAGCCATGTAATCAGGCTGGCAACGGCGCCGGGTCTCACCCACTTCGAAAAATCTGCGTTGGGAATCGCCTGGCGGTTGGCGGGCGTATCCATGGTGCCCGGCAGGATCACGTTGGCCCGAAGTCCCGCATCCTTGTTTTCGAGCGCCACGGTTCTAATGAGAGAAACCATGGCAGCTTTGGAAGCACTATAGGCACCGACGCCAGCGCCCGGCTCCAGCGCCGCCCGACTCCCGACCGCAATCATGCGACCCTTGCCGATCTGCCGCATAACGGGAATCGTCGCCCGCAGCACGTGAAAAAGGGAATTCAAATTGAGATCAAACATTCGTTGGAAGGTCGCATCATCGGTATCCGCGATCGACTGACCACCTGCGAACCCACCAACGGTGTGGGCGAGAACATCAAGGCTGCTGAAACGCGCGACAACTTGGTCCACCAAACCTTGCGCATCCTGGCGGTTCGAAATCTCCGCGGGCAGCGCGATAAAGCTCTGGCTACTGAAATCGGACTGTTTTACTTTGCGCGATGTACCGATGACGGTTGCACCGGCATCGAGAAACGACTGGGTAACATATTTTCCCAATCCCCCGTCGGCGCCGGTTACCAATACGACTTTGCCTTCCATCGATTGCTCCATTCTCATCGGGATGAGATTCCGCTTCATGCAAAAAGTGGCACGCGCAAGGAATCACCACGACTGCTGCACGAGACTTGTAACTTTGCCTGCCGCCAAGCGTCTGACGGAAGGAAAATGATTCCCGACGCATTCGGGAAAGAAAAGGAAATAAACAATTGAACTTCTCAAAGATCTCTAAGACCGTGCGGCCTGCGCTTGCTCTGTTATTGGCTACCAGCGCCGTCGCAGCAAACAAACAGAACAAGGGCTCGATCGCACTGGATCAGGCCGCAACCATCGCTCGACATCAGCTGGCCCCGGGGGAATACAAACTCACCTGGGATGGAACCGGTCCGAACGTCGACCTGATGATCTCGTCCCACGGAAAGCTCGTGGCCACTGTGCCCGCTCGCTTGCTTGAACTGAATCGGCCCGAACCCGCCAACGGATACGAATTGCGCACGAACGCCGATGGCAGCCTGTCTCTGACCGAGATCGATTTCGGCGGCAAGAAGTACGCACTGGCTTTCGGGGATGAGGCGACGATGACGGAATCGGCGCCGCAGAGCAGCAGCCAGTAAGAACCATCGAATAGTGAACGCTTCTGCAGTTTCGATTCTAGCCAGCGCAAACGACGGCTCAGCCGTTGTTTGCGCACCGGCAGCGTTCCATTGCAAGCCACACACCCGCACTTGACTAGAGTCAATTTGGGCTCAGCAGAGAGCTTCCATGCACGATGAATCAGAAACGCCCCACGCATTGGCTTGTACTGAAGTTTGGGGCGGCAATCGGAGGGTCAGTCGCACGATAGAGCTGCCCAGCCTGAGGGCCTGGGTTGCTTCGCACCCCATCAACGACGAAGAAGGAGGCGGCGATCTCCACTACATGTCGGTCTGTGATTACGATCTGATCTCTCGCGTCGCCCTGGCCGACGTGAGCGGGCATGGTCAAGATGTGAGTGCCGTAACCCAGACACTGCGCCAGCTCGTGCACGAGAACATCAATGTTTGGGACCAGTCAGATTTCATGCGCGGCCTAAATGACGCTTTCCACAAAAGCCAAAAATATGCCACGGCAATCATCTTGAGTTTTCACCGCGTCACAGGCAGGCTGGCGTTCAGCAACGCCGGGCACTCCCCTCCCCTCTGGTATCACGCCGGCCAACGAAGTTGGGGATGGCTGGAGGAAGAAAATAACCCGCAACTCAAGAAAGTCGCAGGCTTGCCTGTCGGGTTAATTCCTGGAACGGACTACAGTCAGACGGTGGTCACTCTGAAACCGTCCGATA
>Ga0126381_100009150_pt1 | contig 11124 bp, 13 predicted proteins | sample PanSoiMetPlot_28_FD_96465 | JGI IMG/M metagenome (GOLD analysis project Ga0126381, IMG submission 96465) | Tropical forest soil microbial communities from Panama - MetaG Plot_28 | ecosystem: Environmental > Terrestrial > Soil > Tropical forest > Bulk soil | place: Panama | collected 2016-02-17
CATATTACCGATGGAAGTGATCTAGTAAGCGATCCGATTTCGCTTACTGGTGCGTCTAAAACACTACGCCATCTCCGGCGCACGTTAGTTCATCAAGGACGCACCGCCGGGGTTTCGATCGGCATACCGCGAGCACGCCACATTAGAAAGAGCTCGACGTTCACATATTCGGGCGCGTCGAAGACGTAAGGTTCCGCTCGCATGCCGACAAGGCAATTGCGCAGCCGGCGCTGCAGCGAGCCCATTGCCTGCCATTCGAGACGGTAAAGAGGGTATCCGGTAGCGTGACCCTGTGTAATAGGGGCACCGGCTAGCTTGCCACGCCAGTTATCGTCGTGACATTGCGCACAAGAAAGATTGAGTTGACCCTGGCGACGTTCGAAGATGGTACGGCCCGCTTCAATGAAAGGCTTAGTTTGCGCATCGTCTATTACGCCTATTGGCATGCCGCGCGATTGCTGGCCTATAAAGGCGGCAAGCGCCAACAACTCGCGGCTTTCGAATGAGAGCGGTGTCGCCTTTTGCTGTTCGGTCCGGCACAGGTTGATGCGCTGCTCAAGATCGATCGGCCGTCCGATGCTTTTATTGAAGGCCGGATAGCGCGCCGCCACTCCCTTCATGCTGCTGCCGGCATCGCTATGGCAATCGGCGCAGGATTTCTTGGCCTCGCCGTCGGTGCGGTTCCACAGCGCTTTGCCATCTAGCACCCAAAGCGTGGCGGGGTTCGCTGCATCGTCATCTTGCATCGCACGCGTTTCAGCTGACATGAATTCGTACCCAGATTTGCGCTCGGCAGCAGGGATCTCGCCGCCCATTGCCGGGGTCGTCGGGATTGATGCGGCGGAAATCAGTGATGCAAGGATATACACGCCAAAAGTTCGATTACTGTGGCCGGATTCTCGAGTGTTTGTCTTGAAGCTTATGCAGGTCAGCACGGCGCAACCTGCTCACTCGACAATGATCTGAGCCGTTTCTGTGGCCGAAAAATCGTTGTCGCCGGTCCAAGTGAAATCAATGCGGCCGCTTTCGGTTGCGATGGTGGTGAACGACAAGAATGGATTGGCGGCGATCGCCGGATGCAGCTCGGCACGGAAAATTTCTACGCCATTGTAGGAGGCGAAAAACAGATTAATAATATCACGCGGAATTGTTTTGCCGGTACTGTCCGGCCGGTAGCCGGATTCCATGTCATGCGAGATCAGTGTCTTGATCTCGATCACCTCGCCGCGCTTCGCCTTGGCCGGCACGTTGATCAGCGAGCGCGGCATCTCAGAGTACCTCTACGCAGGCGGCCATTGTCACAATGACGTCTGTTTCATCGGACCAGAACGAGCCGTCGCTCATTTCGGCTATGGCGATTATCTTCTGTGAATCGGCCAAACGGATCCGTGTCGAGAAGGTTGCGCGTCCGGCGCGCGGCCCAAGACGGACGCCGATGACGTTCGGTTGTGGGTTCTTTTCGTTGAACACGTGAATGGATTTGACGTAGTTCTCGGCGGTCATCGGGCTTTCGACCGACACCATCGTTGTCACCGAGTTGCCGTTCTCAACCAAGGGAGGTAGTTCGAGCTTGACCTTTCCTTTGCGCGGGGCCGCGTCGCCGATGACCTTCTTCATGGCCGCGAGCATCGACTCGGGCGTGGCGCGTGCCGTTGATGCGCCGACCATCAAGAGAAGCCCAGCGCCGCCAGCGCACCGGATAGCGCCGTCGATGAAATCGCGACGGGTTCGGTCGGAATCACCTTTCTTCATCGCACTGTGATGCTCCTAATCGCGCAATGTCGCAAGATAAGCCAGGACGTCTTCGATCTGTTCAGCATCGAGCAAAGGCTTACCGCGGAATGCCGGCGCTACGCGATACAGACCGGTAATGCGGTAGTACGGCGGCATGATGGTTTGTGGATTGATACGGCTGGCATCAACTATCCGCAGCCGCAACTGACCTTCGTTGGCGCGCGATCCGACGCCTGTCAAATCAGGGCCTAATGTGCCCTGAAATTTCTGCTCTGGGAACGGTCCAGTATGGCACAGCAAACAAAGCCCGACCTGCCGCTTGACCACGATGGCGCGCCCCTGTTCTGAATTTCCTTGCTCTCCAGTCAGCGAATCTGGAATGGCCTCACCGAGGACTGTGTAGGGTCTCAAGGCTTCATCCGCAGCCGCGGCGCCGGCGAAGATCATCGCGCACGCTGCAATGCGGAGCCGGATAAGACGCACGCTTTCAGCCAAAGACTTCTGCTGTGATGGTCCTGAACCAGCCATTGGCGAATGCCGCTTCCTGGGCGCGGAAGCTGGCCGAAACGTTCAGCGGGCTGACACCGCCACCGGCATCAACCAGTACTCCGTCTTTTGGGCGATAAACGTTGGCGACGGAAATGCCATAATCCGGCGCCACCAGGCTGTAGCAAGTGTTGATCAGGAGCGGCTCATCCGGCTTTTCACCGGCCAAAAGCTTGACCGCGGCGGCAGCGCATACCTTGGCTTGCGCGTTGGCAGTGAATGCCGATTTCGGCATCGCGCCAGCTATGGTGGCGTCACCGATGACGTGGATGTAGGGCTGCAGAGTGGATTCGAAGGTTTCCGGGTTGATCGGACACCAGCCGGTGTTGTTAGTGACCCTCGCAAGATCGGCAATTCGGCCGGCCTTTTGCGGCGGAATGACGTTCACGACGTCACCTTTGTAGCGTTCGAAATCGGTGACCAGCGTCATTTCGCCGACGTCGACGGAATTCACCTTGCCACCTTTGGACAGTCCCACCCATTCGAGATTCGGATAGAGCTCCTTCCAGGCGTTCTGGAATAGGCTCTGTTTGGAGAACGCATCCTTAGCGTCCAGCACAATGATTTTTGATTTCGGCTTCTTTGCCTTGAGGTAATAAGCGATCAGGCTGGCGCGCTCGTAGGGGCCGGGCGGACAGCGGAACGGGTTCGCCGGTGCCGAAATGAGCACGGTACCGCCATCTGCCATTGCTTCGAGCTGACTCCGCAGGAGTTGCGTCTGCGGACCGGCCTTCCAGGCATGCGGCATCCGCTCCGCGCTCGTTTCAGTGTAGCCCGGAAGAGCGTCCCAGCGCAGATCGGTACCTGGAGCGACGATCAGCCGGTCGTAATCCAATTGCGTGCCGTTATCGAGCGTCACCGTGCGCTTCTGTGCATCTACTGCGTTTGCGGTCGCAAACGCGATGGTGACGCCTGAGCCAGCAGCGAATTTGTCATAGCCGAATTGCTGCGCCTTCAGGTCGCGCAGTCCGACAATGACTTCGTTGCTGAAAGGACAGGCGGTAAAGGTGCGGCTCGTTTCGACCAGCGTCACAGCCAGCTTGGCATTGAGCCGTTTGACGAAACGAGCGCAAGTCGCGCCGGCGAATCCGCCGCCGATCACGACAACGCGGCCTGAGCCCTGGGCGAAAGCTGGAACTGACAACAGCGCCCCGGCCGCGGCTCCACTCCTGAGGAAATGTCGCCGGCTGGCATGTGCCATCGCTAATCCTTTTGCGCCGCGTACCATGCGGCGATCGCTTTGATCTCTTCGTCGCTAAAGCCTTTGGCGATGCGATCCATCACGGTTGCAGGCTTTTGGCCCGCGCGGAAAGCCTGCAGCGCGGCGACGATCGCATCCGCGTCCTGGCCTGCCAATCGCGGCACAGGAGTTTCAACTGAGGCCGCGCTGGCATGACATCCCGAACAGGAGAGCGCACCCGGCGGGGCATCTGTAAGGCTCGCAGCCGTGGCGATCCCGCTCCAAGCCAGGCTGAGCGCAGCACTGATGATCACCGCAACGGGGCCAATCACGTGGTGCCTCCAACGGGTTTATCTAAGCGACAGTGGCGGCCCGTACCCGGTCGCCAATTCGCTGCCGCTCCATCAGGCCATGCCGATGTTGTGGTTCTTCAGGGGGAACGAGCGAATACGCTGGCCCGTCGCCTTGAAATACGCATTCAACACCGCAGGGGCAGCCACACAGATAGTCGGCTCGCCGACACCGCCCCATCGGGAATTGCCACCCGAGGGGACGATCACCGCTTCGATCTTCGGCATCTCGGCAATGCGCATCGAGTTGTATTCGTGGAAGTTGGTCTGCTCGATGGCACCGGCCTTTACGGTGCACTCCTGGTAGAACAGCGCGGATAGGCCGTAGACGAAAGAGCCAGCCACTTGCCGTTCGATCTGCGCCGGGTTTACCGCGTAGGTGCAGTCGGTCGCTCCGACGATACGGTGGACCTTAATCTTGCCACCAGAGACGGACACCTCGGCCGCCGCCGCCACGTAGCTGTCGAACGCCATCATTTGAGCGAGTCCGCGATGCACGCCTTCCGGCGCCGGCTTGCCCCAGCCGATTCTCTCAGCGACCGCGTTGAGCACCGCTAGGTTGCGCGGCAGCCCGCTCAGTAGTTTACGCCGAAATTCAAGTTCGTCCTGGCCGACCGATTGCGCCAGTTCGTCCATGAAGCATTCCATAAAGATGGCGTTCTGGTTGATGTTGACGCCCCGCCAGAAGCCGGGAGGAACGTGCGGGTTGCGCATGGAGTGGTCAATGAGCAGGTTCGGAATGGTATAGCCGAACGCGTGCTCGAGGCCCGGCCGCTGAAGCCCCTGGAAGGTGAGGATATCCATACCCTTGTTCTTCGGGTTGGTATCGCCCTTATCGAGATTCTGCGGGAACAGATTCGCCACGATTGACTGACCCGAGAGCCGGACGTGCAGAGCAGTGAGATTGTTGTTGGCGTCGAAGCCGCCCACCATTTTTGCTTGCATCACCGGGTGGTAGGTCCCATGCGTCATGTCCTCTTCGCGCGACCAGATCAGCTTTATCGGCACGCCCGGCATCTGCTTGGCGATCGAGACCGCCTGTGCAACGTAGTCGCTGCGGCCGCGCCGCCCAAATCCGCCGCCAAGGATGGTTTTGTGCACGTCGCATTTCGCGGCCGGCAGACCGGACGCTTCCACTACTGCGGCGAACGCCGCTTCGGCGTTTTGCGTGCCGGTCCAGACGTCACATTTGTCAAGCGTGTAGAGCGCGGTCGCGTTGAGCGGCTCCATACAGGCGTGGTTCTGGTACGGATAGCCGTAAACCGCCTCCACTCTCTTCACCGCGCTTGCTAGCGCGGCTATGGCGTCACCATTTGAGTTGCCGACGAACGCTTCTGGCGCATCGAGGCCTTCCTTCAGCCAAGCGGCGATAGTTGCGCTTGAAACCTTTGCGTTTTCGCCCTCGTCCCAGACGATCGGCAGTGCCTCGAGCGCCGTCTTGGCTTGCCACCAAGTATCTGCGACCACGGCTACTGCGGAATCGTTGACACGCACCACCTTCCGCACGCCGGGCAGGGAAGAGACTTTGGCATCATCAAAGCTTTTGAGCAGGCCGCCGAACACGGGGCAGGCCTTGACCGCGGCGTTGAGCATGCCGGGAAGCTTCACGTCCATGCCGTAGATCATCTTGCCGACGACCTTGTCGGTCGTGTCGAGCCGCTTGAGCGGCTTGCCGGCGATTGTCCAATCCTTCGGGTCTTTGAGTTTGACATCTTGCGGCATTTCAAGCTTCGAGGCGGCTTCCGCGACTTTGCCGTAAGTGGTGCTTCGGTTGGACGCCTTGTGGGTGACCACTCCCTTGGACACCGTCAGCTCCGCAGCAGATACGCCCCATTGGTCGGCTGCGGCCTGTTTGAGCATTTCGCGGGCGGCAGCGCCGCCAGCACGCACATATTGATGCGAGGTCCGAATCCCGCGACTACCGCCAGTGCTGAAATCGCCCCACACGCGCTTCCGCGCGACGCTCTCGCCCGGCGTGGGATATTCCCAGGTAACCTTGTCCCAATCGCACTCGAGTTCCTCGGCGACGAGCTGGCACAACCCGGTGACGGTTCCTTGACCCATCTCCGAGCGCACCACGCGGACGACAACGGTGTCGTCGGGTTTGATAACTACCCAGGCCCCGATCTCGGGTGTGGAAGTTTGCGCGGTGGCTTTCTCTGGACCGAAGGGGAGAGCCAAACCGACAGCTAACCCGCCACTGGCAGCGGCCGACGTTATGAGGAATGAGCGGCGGTTCAGGTTCGCAACTGTATTCATGATTGCCTCCCCCTCACGCGTTTGCGGCCGTGTGTATCGCTTCGCGCACCTGCTGGAAGGTGCCGCAGCGGCAAATGTTGGTGATTGTGGCATTGATGTCGGCATCGGTCGGTTTCGGCTTCCCGCTGAGGAGGGCCGCGACAGCCATAATCATTCCACTCTGGCAGTAGCCGCATTGCGGAACGTCATGATCGATCCACGCCTTTTGCACCTTGTGCAGTACGCCATTCTGCGCCAAGCCCTCAATCGTAGTAATCTGTTTGCCAACTGCAGCACTCACCGGAAGCACACATGAGCGCGTAGCAGCACCGTCGACATGGACGGTGCAAGCGCCGCATTGAGCGATGCCGCAACCATATTTAGTACCCGTCAAGCCGACCTGCTCGCGCAAGGCCCATAGCAGGGGCGTATTGGGATCGACTTCAATGTTTTGAGTTTGTCCATTGATCGTGAGAGCAATCATCGTGTTTCCCCCTTTTGTCGCTGCGCCAAGGGCCCAAAAACGGGCGCGCCGCGTCTGCGGCTTAGGTGCGTTTGGCCGGATTGTAATATAAAAAATCGGGTCGAGGTACTTGAAAAGGGAAGCCATTTCGGAAAGCAGCGATAGCGGACATTGGGGGGTGTCTACTTTACCCAAAAAGCGGACATTGGTTGAGCGTATCGAGATGTCGGCTTTGTGCCAAAAGCGGACATTACGTGGCCGCAGCAAAAAAGCTCTATTCGATCACCTCGTCGGCGCACCAGAAGCGAAGCCCGCACATCCCAGGTCAAGCGCCTTTGCGGTTTTAAGGCGCGGCATCCCGGTCGAAACCCGGTACGCCCTTGATGAACTGACTTGCGGCGGATTGATTTGGTCGAGGCTTGTGCCGCGCGCCCGGCCCGTTCCCAAGTATGCGGTTTGGGAATAATCTTCGCACAGCGGATGAGCGGCATCGGGACCCATCGGCACATGGCCGTCCGAATTAGAAATGCCGCCACGCACATGGAGGACGCCGCGCCATGAACCAGAAATTTTCGCTTAACGTCAACGGCAAGGTTCACAACGTCGAAGCCGACGCGAACATGCCGCTCCTGTATGCGCTGCGCAACGACATCGGGCTGAACAACCCGCACTTCGGCTGCGGACTTGCGCAATGCGGCGCCTGTACCGTGCATCTTGACGGCCAACCGATCCGCTCGTGTATCACGCCCCTGTCGGCAGTCGGCGCCGGCAAGATTGTCACGCTCGCCGGTCTCGGCACGCCGGAAAAACCGCATCCGCTGCAGATAGCCTATATCGAAGAACAGGTGCCGCAATGCGGCTATTGCATCAACGGCTGGATCATGACTGCCGCTGCATTTCTGCGTGACAAGAAGAAGCCGACCGACACTGAAATTCGTACAGCGCTCGAAGGGCTCAAATGCCGATGCGGAACGCACGTTGCTATTTTGCGCGCGGTTAAGCGCGCAGCTGCGATGATGGGTTGAGGGAGGGTTGTCATGACCAGGATGGAAAAATCCGCAACGTTTTCGCGCCGCTCCGTACTTAAAGCAGGCGGCGCTCTTGTCGTCTCGATCGGCGCGCCGGTCTCGTTCGATTTCGCCCGTGCCGACGACGCGACGCTCGCCGGGGCGAAGCCGCCGCTGACTCCCGATCAGCTTTCCTCCTACATTGCAGTCAATGCCGACGGCACTGTCTCCGCCTTCTTTGGCAAGATGGACATGGGGCAAGGGCTATTCGTCGCGGTTGGCCAGATCGTGGCCGAGGAGCTCGATGTCCCATTCAAGAGCGTCAAGGTGTTCATGGGCGATACCGCGACTAGCGTCAACCAGGGTGGCGCGTCCGGCTCGACCGGCTTGCAGGAGGGTGGCAAGCAGATGCGCATGGCCGCAGCCGAAGCGCGGCGCGTGCTCCTCGATATGGCCGCCGACAACCTTGGCCTTCCCGTCGATCAGTTGACGGTGACGGACGGCGTCGTTCAGGCCAAGAGCGCCGCTGCGAGGAGGGTGAGCTATGCCGATCTCGTCGGTGGACGCTTCTTCAACGTCCATCTCGACTGGAACGGCAAATACGGCAATCCGCTTTATGCGCCAGGCAAGGCACAGCCGAAGGATCCCAAGGATCACCAGATCGTCGGCCAGCCGATAAAGCGTGAGGATGTAGCGCCGAAAGTCTTCGCGCAGGAGGATTACTGCACGGACATCAAGGTTCCGGGCATGGTTCATGCCCGAATGATCCGGCCCGCGGTTGCCGGCGCCGTGCCGTTGAAAGTCGACGAGGCTTCGATCAGGGACATCCCGTCCGCTCACGTCGTGTGGGATCAGGGGTTCCTTGGCGTCGTAGCCGACAAAGAGTGGGATGCGATCAGGGCAGCAGAAAAGCTGAAGGTCGAGTGGTCGGACGCGGCGCCGCCGTTCCCCGATCAGGCCGCGCTCTACGATCACATCCGTAACGCACCGCCGCGCAAGCGAGTAGTGGAACCCAAAGAAGCTGGCAACGTGGACGACGCGTTCAAAACGGCGGCACGCGTGATCGAGGCCGAATACGAATGGCCGTTCCAGTCACATTCCAGCATGGGACCGGCGTGCGCTCTGGTCGAGATCAAGGACGGCCACGTCACGTGCTGGAGTGGCACGCAAAAACCGCATTTCGTGCGTGCGGGTCTTGCCGCCATCCTGCAAGCGCCGGAGGAGAACATCCACGTCATCTGGACGCCCGGCCCGGGTTCCTATGGTCGCAACGATGCCGACGATTGCGCCATGGACGCCGCAATCCTTGCCAAAGCGGTCGGCAAGCCGGTGCGCCTGCAATACATGCGCAATCAGGGAACGGGCTGGGACCCGAAGGGCCCCGCCTCGATTCATCATGCCCGAGCAGCGATCGACGCTTCGGGCACCGTTATCGCCTACGACTTCCTGAGCAAGGGTTTTTCTCGCGTCGACGTCGACACCAACGGCAGCAAACCGTTTGACACGATGGCCGGACAAACTCTCGGCATTGCTCTTAAGTCGGGCGACGGTTTCGGGGTGCCGGCTGAATCTTACGCGTTCGGTAACAAGCGCACCGCCTGGGAGACGATCGCGCCCCTGCTCGATCGCGCCTCGCCGTTGCGCTCGTCACACCTGCGCGACCCGGTCGGTCCACAGATCCACTTCGCCAGCGAGTCGTTCATGGACGAAGTGGCGGCCGCCCTTGGCGTGGACCCGATAGAATTCCGCCTGCGCCACGTAAGGGACCCGCGCGACGTGTCGGTCATCAAGGCAGCGGCGGAGAAGGCAGGCTGGCGGTCGCGGCCGTCGCCGCGCACGGACCAGAGCGGCGACAAGGTTTCCGGCCGCGGCATCGCTTACGCGCAGCGCAACGGCACACACGTCGCGATGATCGCCGAAGTCGATGTTGATCGCCGCAGCGGTAAGATCTGGGCGCGTAAATTCACCGTCGCCCACGATTGCGGCCAGATCGTCAATCCGGACGGATTGCGGATGACGATCGAAGGCAACGTCGTGCACGGTATTAGCCGCACGCTGTGGGAGGAGGTCAAGTTCGACCGTAAGAAGGTGACCAGCATCGACTGGATGACCTATCCCATCCTCGACATCACCGAGACGCCGGAAGAGGTCGACGTGGTGCTAATCAATCATCCGGAGATCGCCCCCTCAGGTGCCGGCGAACCGTCGAGCCGGCCGGTCGCGGCGGCGATCGCCAACGCCATTTTCGACGCCACGGGTGTGCGCATCCGCCGGGTGCCGTTCTCGCCCGATCACGTGAAGTCGGCGCTGTCGTAGAGGGACAATACCCTATCACACGGAACGTCAGTTGTTGTGGCTCACAGCAAATGGAGCCGTCCGCGTCTGCAGCGTTGTGCATCACAGCAGCTGGCAAGCCGACTTCCGCTTTGGGTCAAAAGCAGACATTGCGGCATCTCCAACCAATGTCCGCTTTACCCCCAATAGCGGACATTGATCAGCACGGCCGTGATGTCCGCTTTGTGCCAATAGCGGACATTCTGCACTGCCGCAAAGAATGTCATTATTCGATCAACTCGTCGGCGCGGGCAAGAAAGTTCGGCAGGGTCAGACCTAGTATCTCAGCGGTGGTTAAATTGACGGTGAGGTCGAACTTGGTCGGCTGCTCGACTGGCATCTCTGCTGGTTTTGCGCCTCGTAGAACTTTATCAACAAAATCGGCGGTTCGCCGATACAGGTCTGGGAAGTTTGCCCATAAGACATAAGCCCACCCGCCTCCACGTATTCTGAAGCGCCGAACAATGTCGGCAGGTGCACAGCGAGGGCGTAAGAACCGATGCGTCTCCGATTCGTATTTGCCAGCGGCTCGGGAGGAACGAAAAGCGCATCAAAGTGCCCTTTGAGCTTTTCAAATGTACGCCCGATGTCCTCAGAGCGCCGGATTTCAAAGGTAGTTGCGTAGAGACCAAGCTTCTCTGCCGCTGCCTGAGTCTCACGCATTTCCGCCGCCACTGCACTGTTGTCGCCATTGCCCATGATCGCCAATCGCGACAGAGGGTGAAGTGCTTCACGTAAGAGTTGGATGCGCTTGCCAGTTATTTCGGCTCCCTGGATCGACAGACCAGTGACATTGCCACCCGGTCGCGCAAGACTTGCGACAAGGCCGCCACCAACCGGATCGCCGGCAGACGCAAAGATAATCGGGATTTCTGACGTCGCCTTCTTTGTTGCGAGCGTATTAGGGGTTGAGGACGTTACAATGACGTCAACCTTCATCCGGACGAACTCGGCGGCGATCTCCGCGGCGCGCTCATAACTTCCTTCCGCCCAGCGGTATTCAATCGATACAGTGCGGCCCTCAGTCCAGTCGTGTGCGTGTAGGCGCTCCACAAATGCGTTGACCCATTGGGCGTTGATCGAGGACGTGGCGGGGCCCATGAACCCGATCGTTGGCAACTTCGTTATCTGCTGGGCGCGAACGCCAAACGGCCATGCCGCCGCACCGCCGAGGAGCGTGATGAACTCGCGCCGTCGCATTATTCGATGACCTCGTCGGCGCGCAGGTGAAAAGACGGCGGGAATTCAAGGTTGAGCGCCCTGTCGGTGCTC
>Ga0126381_100009151_pt1 | contig 11124 bp, 10 predicted proteins | sample PanSoiMetPlot_28_FD_96465 | JGI IMG/M metagenome (GOLD analysis project Ga0126381, IMG submission 96465) | Tropical forest soil microbial communities from Panama - MetaG Plot_28 | ecosystem: Environmental > Terrestrial > Soil > Tropical forest > Bulk soil | place: Panama | collected 2016-02-17
AAGAAGGGCTGAGGCTATATAAACTACGCTCCTTCAATAACTTACAATGGGAGAAAAAATCGACGGGGAATGCTTCTCTTGGGCCAGCAAACAAGAAAACGTTGAATCACGTGGACGTTGGGGACAGGATAGACAAACCCGTGCTTGCGGCGCGGCGGTCATCTGGGAGGGTTTCGGTCGCCTCGAGCCGCTGGAGCGGGGGACTTATTCCTCCCGCAGTGTCCTCAGGAGGTGCCCGGAGCGGTCTTTCTCAGAAAGCACGGGATTCCCCTCTAGGGGCCACTGGATGGATACGTCCGGGTCGCTCCAGAGCAAGGTCCTTTCGCTCTCGGGCCTATAAAAATCGCTTACTTTGTAAGAAACATCCGCAAATTCAGACAAGGTATAAAACCCGTGCGCAAATCCCTTGGGAATCCAAATCGTCTTGCATTCCTCGGCGGTCAGTCTGATCGCGGTCCATTTGCCAAAGGTCGGCGAGCCAGGGCGAACATCCACAACCACGTCAAAAACCTCTCCTTGCAACACTCGGATCAATTTCGCTTGTGCATGCCGGACTTGGTAGTGCAGACCTCGAAGAACTCCTTTTCTTGAACGGGACTGGTTGTCCTGGACAAACCTTTCCTCGATCCCAATTTCCGCGAAGGTCCGCTCATTGTAGGCTTCCAGGAAATGGCCGCGTAGATCGTGGTGCACGGCCGGTTCAAGAATCAGCACGCCTTCTAGTTCGGTTTGATGAACGACCATTCCTCCCCTCATCCCTTTGCCGCTTGTCCTCAGTGCCCGTTTTCGTTAAGGCATCGTTTGTCTGTAGAGAATACCGCCAAACACCAGAGGAATGCAGCTCACTCTGCTTGCAGGCGTTGTTCAGAGGGATGCAACGGACGGGAAATTCGAAGACCAAACCGGTCAGTTTTTACCCAAACCCAGAGAACCGGTGTTTTGAAGCCCTTGTATCGCGGCGCGGCGCGAAACTAGTCCGGCGTCTCGGATCTTGTATATCAGCGCGCGATAGCTGATCTTCAGCGCTTGCGCCGTTTTTCGCCGGTTCCATTGATTCGCGCGCAGCGTTTCCAAGATGACGTTCTTTTCCATCTCTTTGATCGCGTCTCTTGACATCCGCTTCAAGGTCACCTGTGCATCCCCAAGCCGGCCGTGGTGCAGAGAATTCCTCGGCCGCCGCGGGTGCGAGTCCTGGTATATAGCGGCTTCTGGCCCCAGCAATACGTAGCGCGCAATCCCGTTCGACAATTCGCGGATATTCCCTGCCCACGCCAGATTTTTAAGGTATTCCAACATCTCCGGCGGAAATGCCTCTGACTTCATCTCGAATTGTTTCTCGAATTGTTTACGGAAATATTCGGCAAGCACAGGGATATCATCCCGCCTCTCGCGAAGCGGCGGCATCTTCAAGCGGAACACGTGAATTCGGTAGTACAGATCCTGGCGAAAGCGTCCCGCTTGCGTTTCCTGGTCCAGATCCTTATTCGTCGCGCAGATCAACCGGGCATCCACTTTTCTTTCGGAATGATCACCGATTCTTGAGAAGGTCCCGTCTTGCAAGAAGTGCAACAACTTGCTTTGCAGATTCAAATCGAGGTCTACAATTTCGTCTAGAAAAAGCGTTCCTCGGTGCGCCAGCTCGACGCGCCCGGGCTTGACGTTGGTCGCACCGGTGAACGCGCCTTTTTCATAGCCGAAAAGTTCGCTTTCCAAAAGCGTTCCGGGAATGGCCGCACAATTGACCTTTACAAATTCACCGGCCCTGTACTCAGAGTTGGCGTGAATCCAGCGCGCCAGGGCCTCTTTTCCGGTTCCCCCTTCGCCAGAGAGCAGGATCGGGACATTGGTGCCGCAGATCCTCGCAGCTCGGCTCCGAACCTCGGTCATTGCACCGGAGGTCCCAAATAACACTTCATTGGGAAGCGCGAAGCCGGATCGTTCGACCGGCATCAGTTTGTTCGTGGTTTCGCCCAGCATATCTGCTCGAGGAGAGCCGTTGCACACCGGCAACCAAAAGTTTTTCGATCTGGTACCCGGCATCGACGCCCGCAGAATCAGTATTGGTATTATTATCAATAGATTACGGCAACCGAGCGAGGCATCGTAATAGTACTCACGCTCCCGGGCTTTTTTTCGCGTTTTCCCTGAAAAGGAAATTTACGGCAACATTCTAGGAACGATTGTTCTCTTCGTTGCAATTCCCCATCGACCGGAAAACGCTCAACGATCGGGGTAAATATAGGATTCTAGGAGATCCGCGCGGGCCTTTGCGTCCGATGCCATTACCTGGAGTAAGTCGCTGACAGACAGCATACCGAGGTATCGCCTTCCTTCACCTACAATCAACAGATGATAGACGCCATTCTGTTCCATTAACCGCAAACTCTCTTCGAAACTGGCTTCTGGCGACACCGTCAAAAGACTGGTGCTCATGATCTCAGACACTTTCATCCAGGAGGGACACTTGTTCTCAGCCGCCACTTTGTCGGATATGTCGCTTTGCGATACCACGCCTGCAAGATTCCCGGCCCCGTCTAGGATCGCCACGGAACGGACTTGCTTCTCGCACAAATATTTCGCGGCTTCTAGCACGGTAAACGTGTCGGGTATGGAGAAAACTTCCTTGCGGGACCCGATTAGATCCGAGACTCTCATGGGACCCTCCGGGTGGATCGAATCTGAGCTTATGCTAGGCCTGCGACAACTTCTTTGCAACTGCAAAAAATAAGGTGCTTTCCTTTCCCCTCTAAGTCCGCGCGGTCTCGCCCCGCACAATGTCGTATCTCTCAATCACTGCCGCAACGCCCATGCGCTGCTCACCTTCTTCCAGGCGTCGCTCGATGCGCACCACCTTGCCCTGCGCGCGCACGAAAACGTCTGATCCGTGGGTAATCTCCCCCGGTAAGGTAAGTGTTAGATCGAGCTCGCTGCCAGCTTCGAGATCTCGATCCACTACAAAATACAGACCCTTGGTTGAGATATCCCGCGTTTTTCCTTCTTGGCGCAAAATCAGTTTCTCTGCAACGGACCGAATGCTAACCGGCAAGGTGAGATCATAGCGCCGAGCCAACCGCCGTTCCGTCATTAACGACATCCCTCAGCTCCGTCCATGGCTCTTTACACCAAGCCATCCCAAGTGTGTGAACTCGTTTGCTCTTCGGTGGAATAGCAAAAACGCAATGGGCGTTAGGTCTGCGGAGTCGATTCCTCAAAATCAAGCCCAAACAGATTTGCTGTCCCGCGTCTACTGGTTGGCCGGAATTGCCAAGCTTTCCAGACTTAGCTGGAAGAGCCAAACACGGTGAGGCTCGCGGGTCGGATTCTCTAGTCCACTTACTTCGAGAATTCCCACACTACAGGAGCATACCGGAAGGGCTGCGTCCAGTCTGAAACTCCCTGCCTGAAATCTACTCTCAGCGTTTTCAACCAACGGGTTATTCGCTGCGCAAGATACCCTGCTCGAAGCGAACTCGCAAGTTCTCTTTTTGTCAGCTCAACCGTTTATTCACTCTTTGGTACTAGACCTTACTCGCCTTCGTGCTTGGCCCCTACAGGGGCGGGCAAAGCCCCACCATTGGCGCCATCGTGTGCCGGTGCCCGCCGCGTTCGGGGTGTATCCAGGTTGAACTGCCGCATTTTATACAGCAACGCTTTGTAGCTGATGCCTAGCATCTTGGCCGCGTCCTTGCGGCACCAGCGCGTTTTCTCCAGCGCATCCGCAATCGCTTCCATTTCCGCTTCATCTTTCAATCCGCGGACCAGGGCTTTCAGTCCCTGCTCGCGGGCCACCGGCGCTTCCTCACGCGGTGAGGTTCTCTGCCGTGTCGCCGACATCTCCACCAGTTCGCGCAAGCTTCCCTCGTCGTCCTCGAGGATTACGTACCGCTTCACGAAATTCTCCAGTTCGCGCAAATTCCCTGGCCACGGATAATTCACCGCCGCGTCGATCAGATGCTTGGAAGGCATCTGCGGCACTTTGCCGAATTTCTCGCTGTACTTCTCCAGGAAATGCTTGAACAGCAGCGGAATCTCCGAGGTTCTCTCTCGCAAAGGCGGCACGTTAATCGAGAGGACGTTCAACCGGTAATACAGATCTTCGCGAAATCTTCCGGTCTTCATGGCTTCGTGCACATCCACGTTCGTTGCGGCCAGCACGCGGACATCGGTATCAACCAAGTGCCTCCCGCCGAGCCTGGAATACTGATGGTCCTGCAAAACGTGAAGCAGTTTCGCCTGCAAATGCACGGACATCTCCGCGATCTCGTCCAAAAAGATCGTCCCTTTGTTCGCCAGCTCAAATTTTCCTGGCTTAGCGCGCACCGCTCCTGTGAAGGCCCCTTGCTCAAATCCGAACAACTCAGACTCCAGCAACTCACCCGGAAGTGCCGCGCAGTTCACCTTGATAAACGCCTGATTCCTCCGCTTTGAGCGCAAATGAATCATGCGCGCGACGACTTCCTTGCCGACTCCACTCTCCCCGCAAATAAAAACCGGCACGTCAACCGGGGCGATCTGCAAGATCTGCTGGCGAATGCGCACCATCTGAGGGCTCGCCGCCAGGAAACTCAAATCCTCGGTCACCTGATCGCAGTAGTCCCTGAGCGCCTGGTTTTCCTGCGTCAGCTGCTTTTTCTGCCGCGACTTCAGCATTGCTGCTTCCAGCTCGGTCTTTTCGAACGGCTTTGTCAGGTAATCGTGCGCTCCCAGGCGGATCGCCTCAACCACGGTCCCGACTTCGTTCGAGCAGGAAAGCATGATCACGTTCAGACTGCGATCCAGGTGCATCAACTCCTGCAACGTCTCAAGACCGCCCATTTCCGGCATCAGCACGTCGAGAATTACGAAGTCTGGACGCTCTCCCTCGCTGACCCGGCGGATGGCGTCCTTCCATTTGCTGACGGCCTCGACGTCGAAACCCTCTACCTCTAGCAAAGTCTGAAGATACTTCCGGATACTCGGCTCATCGTCAACCACTAGTATTCGTTCTTTTGCGGACATGGTTCCCTTTCCCCTCAAGCAAACTTTCTAGGACTGATCCATCGGCAGCAGGAACGCGAACGTGCTGCCCCGTTGCGTTTCGCTCTCCACCCAGATTTTCCCTCGATGAGCCTGGATTAGGCGCTTCGCGATAGCCAGCCCCAGGCCCATTCCGGACGTATTGCGGTCAACCCGCACAAAATCTTCAAAAATTTCCTGGTGATGCTCGGGTGCAATTCCCGAGCCGGAATCCGTCACGCTTACTTCCACGCTATTCGGGCGGGGAAGCCGGAATCGACGCCGCTCTTCAATGGGAGCAACCTCCGCGACGCGCCGCTCCCAAAAGTGAGGTTTCGCGCGCAGGACCACGTTTCCGCCGGTCGGTGTATGTTTTAAGGCGTTATCCAACAGGTTTGCTGCCGCTTGTTGCACTTTCTGATAATCAAATTTGAACGTGGGAATCGAAGGATCCAGATGCGATTCCAGCTTCACTCCCTTCCGCTGAAAGGCTTCCGACCAACGCCCGGCCATCTCCTCCAGACAATCGCGCAGGTCATTTTCGCGCAACTGAAGAACCAGTTTTCCGCTCTCCAGAGCGGAGTAATTCAAAAACATCGAAACCAGCCGCACCAGCCGTTCGCAACTCTCTTTGGACTCTTCCAGGATATCTTTTTGTTTTTCCGTCAGCTTTCCCAACGAACTTGAAAGCAGCAAGTCGTAATAGCCCTTGATTACTGCGAGTGGCGTCTTCAATTCGTGCGCCGCAGATGCCAGAAACACCGTCTTCTGGCGGTTCACTTCCTGCAGTTTGAGATAGGCGGCCAGCAAGTTCCGATAGGTGATTTCCCGCTCTTGCAGAAGTTCCTGCACGGTCGGCTGCACGGGCCCATTGCCGTCATCCTTTTTGGCTTCATTCGCAAACTGAATGGCAACCCAATCCGACTCCGGGATCCATCGGAGCCGAGCCAGGAAGCTGCTGGCACCGTTCTTTCCGGCCAGCTCGATTTCGTTTTCGCCACTTTCAATCTTCCTCGAAATTTCCCGGGCTTCCACGTTCAGCAGATCTTCGAAGATATTCAGGGATCCGATATCCGACTTCCCTTGCGCTTCCAGGCATTGCCTGGCACGGGCATTGACCATCAAGATGCGCCCATCGCGACTTGCCACGACCACGCCCTTGTCCAACGTGTCCAGAAGCGCACGCACATTTTCAGCGGGAAAACTTATTCCACCCGGCGCAAACTTTCCTGAAGTTGTCAGACCGCTTCCCATTTGCTTGGACACGCCCTTAAACAGAGTGGTAAAAATTTTCCCGTGGCTCAAATACTTTCAAACGCCCCTTTGGCTGTCAATGGTAAATACGTTCCATTTGCACATTTCGGGAAAAGGGCTGCTCAATCCGGAAAAAAACTTACTTGCGACGCTCGTCTCAACTTGACTAGTGAGTTTATCTAACTGAAGATAAGGCGCTTTCTTAAACTTTGGAACTGCGACACTGGCAAAAAACCTGCAAAGACTTGTACTAGTTCCAGAGTACTACTCTTACTTTATGGACCTTCGCGTCGACCAATTAAAGGAGGGAAGTCGCGTGGATTCGCCGCGGGCTCGTCGTTCCCCTCGAATTCGCCTCCAAGTTCCTGTCTTTCTAAGGGCTTCCGACGCTTCCGGAACTGAGTTCATCGAGCTTACAAGAACGTTGAATATCAGCGCTACCGGAGCCTGCATCACGTCGACGCACCTCCTGCGGCCCGACCAGACCGTACTGTTGACGATTCCAGCCCCTTCGCCTTCCTCGTCCAGCTTGATTCCTAGCGAAACGCCTCCCATCCAGGCTAAAGTCCGTCGCCAGGAAACCCTGGGCGATCAACGCCTTTTTGGATTGGAATTCCTCCGCTCCCTAGAGTAATTCGTTTTCCTGGGAGATCCGCTTGCCAGGGTTGGACTTTGCCTCGTGGTTGGCGCTCGATCCCTTAACACTCGCTTTATCCCACAATTTTGTAATAGGATAGGCGGCACTAGAGAGCCCATGGGGTGGGCCTCCAATCTGTTCGGTGTTCCCCGGATTGGTACCAGGCTTGCTCCCAGTACATCCAGCTCTCGTATTGTGCTTGCCCCACACCCCGCGGGGCTAGGCAGAAATGTAGGAACAGCCCGGCTATGCCCAGCCCCGGAGCCCCAGAGGCCCCGCGTTCGCCCGTGGAAGATGCCTATCTCGAGCTATTGGCAGACACGCTCGAAGCCTTGGACGCTGCTTCGCGCGGGCAGTTCCTGCGGCACTACTTTCACGCCACCACGCAACTCGATCTTCCCGAAAGCCAATCGCTTGAGATTTGGGAAGAAGTTCTCACCCGCCGGCGCGAATGGACGCACCTGCTCGGCCGTCCCATTTCGTTGCAGACCGCAATCACAGACGTGCTTACGGCTTCCGGACTCATTCGCGTTCCGGTCATCGTCGAATACGGCGATTTGAAGAAAACCCGTTTGAGCGCTGTAACCGACCCGCTCACCGGTCTCTACAATCGGCGGCTCTTCACCCAGACCTTCGATAAGGAACTGAATCGTGCTCGACGCTACGGTCTCCCCCTCGGCATCGTCATCCTTGATCTGCATCGTTTCAAGGAAGTCAACGACAAGTATGGTCATCCACGCGGCGACGAAGTTCTGCGAGCCGCGGCCATCACCCTTCAAAAAGCTTTGCGCACTTCCGACTCTGCTTTTCGCATTGGCGGCGACGAATTCGCGGTCTTGCTTCCGCAAACCGACGCAGTCCAGGCGATCGCTCTCAGCCGCCGCATAGAGGCAGTCTTCGCCGAGACTCTTCGCCCCATTCAGCTAGAGTTTGCCGTAACCATCGATCACGGGGTCGCCACGTTTCCGCAGGATGGCGATCAGGCCGACGAGCTCATCCACGTCGCCGATGAACGTCTCTATGGTCGCAAACACGCCGCGCCCGACTTTGGCCGTTCGGTAACTCCCTCGCCCGCTCCCGCTGTTCCGCCGCCCATCTCCATCTCCGCCGGGCGCAGCATCGACAAGCCCTCTCCAGATTTCGCCGCCGCCGCCTCGGCCGCTGCAGGAGCGCTATCCGAGCAGGCTCCGCAGTCGCCCACTCCGGGGGTCTATGCCATACAGCGGAAAGCCGAGCGCGTCTCGATGGCCGGTACAAATGCCTACGCCATGATTGGGGACCACGGTGCGCGGCGTGCCCGCGTGCTTGACCTTGGTTTCGGCGGGGTGGCCCTTGAGTTCGAGCAACCCGAAGAACTCCCCGAGAGCATTCTTGCCATCTTGCATGTGCCGATCCTGCCTCCGGTTCGCGTGTACCTAAAACCTGTCTGGTCCCGCCGTACCGCTGAGGGTGCCTTCCGCTTCGGCTGTCATTTCGTATCCTGACCCTCCTGACCCTTTGCAACCGCAATCTGCAGAGGGCGGAACGAGGCCGTGCCTTTTCCCTCCAGTCGGACAGGTAGCCTGTTCTTCGGTACAGATTTCCAAACAGTCAATCCTGTCCCAGAACTGTACGCGGACCAGGTTGCCGCGACTGTTCGAGAGAAAGTAAGTTCTAGTCTCCAGACCACAAGGGGGTTCGAACCGGAGTGTTTCCGCCACGCTCAAACTGCTCGTACGCTCGCCGCCATCTTGCGACGTCGCTTCTTTTCCTTTTCGTGGTTTTCCTCACAGGATGCGCGAGTGCCAGCCAGCACGCGCCCGCCACCGCCCCTGTTCTTGAGCTGTCTGCCAGAAGTTTCCATTTCAACAGCATCGTTGTGGGGAAGACGGCCAGCCAGCGACTGCACATCACCAACTCCGGGACAGCGCCTTTGACGATCAGAGCTCTCTCGCTCGAAAGCCAGCACTTCTCCATTACCGGCCCGTCGGTCCCGCGCACCGTGCTCCCTTCGCAAAAGGTCGATTACACGATTACCTTTGCACCAACCTCGGATGGCACGCTTTCGGCTTCACTGAGCATTATCTCCAACGCCGATACCACTCCCTCCGCGATTTCTCTTGCCGGAACCGCCGAAAAGGCGTTTGCGGCCTTACAGGCCACACCTTCCGCAGTCAATTTCGGCAATTTGAAACTGAAGACCACGAGTACGCAGAACGTCACCTTGAAAAATACGGGTGACATCAAGATGACCGTCAGCGGCGTCACCATATCCGGCAAGGGATTTGGTTACTCCTCACTCTCCCCTGGGTTTGCTCTGTCGCCCAGCCAAGCGGTAACCTTTCAAGTCTGGTTCAAGCCCCAAGAAGTGGGAACGTCCACGGGCAACGTCTCGATCATCAGTGCCAACATCGCCTCGCCAATCAACATCCCTGTTTCCGGCGGCGGCGTCGGCGCAACCAGCAATCCCCCACCGAGCAACCCCCCACCGAGCAACCCCCCGCCGAGCAACCCCCCGTCAAGCAACCCGCCCCCTGGCAACACGCCTTCAGGCAATCCACCTCCTAACAATCCGCCCTCGAGCAATCCGCCTTCCTCTGGCGCACCCGCGCCTTCTCACAGCGTGACCTTGTCGTGGGAGCCGAGCGCGAGTACTGAGGTGGTCGGGTATAACGTCTATCGAAGCACTAGTCCCGGAACGGGATTTTCGCTGCTGACGCAATTGCTCAACACCCTCACCTTTAAAGATGAGAACGTTGCGGACGGGAGCACCTACTACTATGTGGTGACCTCGCTGAATGGTGCGGGGGATGAAAGCGCACACTCCAACGAAGCCACCGCGGTAATCCCGCTCTCCTAGCCGCATTTCCTCGTCATTTTGAAATCGTTTCCTCTTCACGTATAATTACAGTTTGTCTTGTGACCTAGCGACGCGGCTGTAACCTTTCCCCTGCGGAAGTTCGCCGTGCAGACCGGCCACAAAAGAATGGAGATCCATGAAACCCGGTATTCACCCCGACTATCATGCTGTCACCGTACACTGCGCTTGCGGCAACACCTTTCAGACTCGCTCGACGATCAAGGGCGATATGCTTCGCGTCGAAATCTGCTCCAATTGCCACCCGTTCTTCACCGGCAAGCAGAAACTGGTAGACACGGCCGGCCGCGTAGAGCGCTTCCAGAAGAAGTACGCGAACGTTCCGGCAGCCGCGGGCAAGAAGTAGATCCTGGCAAATCATTCGCAGCCGAATCGGCGGACCGGCGGAAGGCCGGTCCGCTTTTTTCTTTCTCTTTTTTTGTCCGGCCGCAACTCTCCGTGTAGAATCGATTTCCAACGTGGCTACGCAATCCCGCATGTTCGATGGCGCACCTGACGCCGGCTTGGTGGAAACCGGCGCGCCTCGCGTCACACTCCGAAACGCTTTCCTACATCCTTTCGACTCGGCAATCGCTGCCGCTCGTACCTGCTACGCTTCGCGCCTTATCACCCCTGATGAAGTCACCGACAAGCAGCGCCTCAACATCGGCGCCGCCACTTTTTACAGTGGCCATCACACTGTCTATCAGCATGCTCATTTTGAGTTTGGCCTTGAAAATGTAAGTCGGCAGTTTGTCTGGTCTTTCCTCCACGCGCATCCTTTCTACAACTCAGAGCAGCAAAGCCAGCGCTATGTCCGCCTGGATCAAGCCCAGGCTTACGTCCCGCCGGTCTCTCTGTTCTTTGACGAAGCCTCCCGACAAATCTATCGAAAGGCCATCGCTCAGGCGTGGGCCTACTATCGCGAACTGTCCGCGCTGCTAGTCGGCGACGCCCGCACCATCCTCAACGACATCTGGCACATCGGTCCGATGTCTCATCCCAAGCGCATCCAGAAAATCGAGCGCTCTGCGGAAAAGCGCTCGATCGAAATCGCCCGTTACGTATTGCCGGTGGCCGCTTTTACGGCTATGGTGCACACCGTCTCCGGCATCGTGCTTCATCGCTTGTGGCGCATGTGCTCGGCTTCTGACACCCCGAGCGAAGCCCGCGCGGTCATTGGCGAAATGGTCGCGCACGTACGCCAGTTAGACCCGCAATTCTTTGATCGCTTTGGCACCTCTCCGCTCGAAGAGTTGCCGGAATGGAAGGGCGCAGCCGCCATCAAGCCCGAATCGGACGCCTTCGCACGGGAGTTTGATGCCAGTCTCGCCGGCAGAACCTCGCGTCTAGTGGACTATTCGCCCAACGCCCCTCGCGTTATGGCTGAATCCTATCGCGC
>Ga0126381_100009153_pt1 | contig 11122 bp, 8 predicted proteins | sample PanSoiMetPlot_28_FD_96465 | JGI IMG/M metagenome (GOLD analysis project Ga0126381, IMG submission 96465) | Tropical forest soil microbial communities from Panama - MetaG Plot_28 | ecosystem: Environmental > Terrestrial > Soil > Tropical forest > Bulk soil | place: Panama | collected 2016-02-17
ATCGATAAGGCGTTGAAGCTCGGCCTGAATCACCCGATGGGGCCGTTTGAATTGGTCGACTTGGTCGGCCTGGACACGCGCCTGCACATTCTCGAGTACCTTCACAAATCCCTCGGCGAGAAGTTCCGCCCGGCACCGCTTCTGGTGCAGTACGTGAAAGCCGGACGGCTAGGACGCAAGAGCGGGCGGGGCGTTTATGAGTACCGGCACACACCCGCGGCTGCCCTGCCAAGTGGCGCAAAGTAATTGACAAAGTGGCAGCCTGGCTGCTAGGCTGTTTTCGTGAGTCATGGCAGCCAGGTTCGAGACGCGCGGCTTCCGGGACGGATTCTCGGCTTAATGGCCGAGAGCTCCGGCGACCTGATCCGCCAGGTGGGAAAGGGATTTTCTTTTCGCGCCCTGCATACGCTCGAGTCACACACCGGTATTCCGGTCGCACAGATTGCCACGATTGTGGGCATCCCGTCGAGGACCTTGGCGCGCCGCAGGGCTTCCGGCCGCCTCACGGCCGACGAATCGGAAAAACTTCTTCGCCTCTCTTCCACTTTCGAGAAGGCTTTGGAACTGTTTGAAGGTGACCGCACCCGGGCTCTCGGATGGGTATCATCTCCCAAGAAGGAGTTTGAGAATCAGACTCCGCTCGAGTACTCGCGCACGGAAGTAGGCGCGCGCGAGGTGGAAGACCTCATCGGCCGTCTGGAGCACGGGGTCTTCTCTTGACCTTCACGGCATGGCGGATCACCAAGCGCAAATACGCAAGACAAGCCTTCGATGGTGCCGGAGCCCGCAAGTATGGAGGCCGGTGGAATAGCCCCGGCGCTGCCGTCGTGTATGTGGCGCAGTCCCAGTCCTTGGCCGTGCTTGAAATGCTGGTGCATTTGGACGGGCCCGAACTGCTGGAGCGCTATGTCTTGATTCCGGTAGAAATCGACGATTCTCTGGTCGAAGCGATCGAAATTCAAAAACTGCCAAGAAACTGGCAAGCGTATCCCGCTTCCAAACGTTTGAGCGCGATCGGAGACGAGTGGCTGCGGGCTGGCGGTTCGGTCGTTCTCAAGGTTCCCAGTGCCTTGTTACCCGCGGAGAGTAATTTTCTGCTGAACCCGAATCATTCCGATTTCCACAAGCTCGGGATCGGAGAGCCTGTTTCATTTCAATTCGATCCGCGAATGACCAAGCCATCGCGGTAAGTCGGTTGCGAGTGCGACCGGACCCAATCCGAACGGCGGAACTTTTCGCCGCGTGGGTTCGTATTCACGAGTGAGACCGGAAAGGAAGTTGAGACCTCCCACCGGAATCAGCCCCCCTGTTGTCTCCCCGGCGGCAGGGGGAATTTCCGTTCCCTGAGACCAAGTCCTACCTGCCTTTGATCTCTTCTCGTTTCTTCGCGGCATCGAGGGGGCGGACCGGTTCGGTCATGCGCACGGGATCGAGAATTTCGTTGATCTCCTCTTCGCTCAGAAGCTTCTTCTCGCGTGCGATTTCGATGATCGAGCGTCCGGTCGCCACTGCTTCTTTGGCGATCTCTGCCGCTTTGGCGTAGCCGATGTAAGGATTCAGCGCCGTGGCGAGAGAAACCGTCGCCTGTACGTAGAAATTGCAGCGATTTACGTTGGCGGTGATTCCGTTTACGCATTTGTCCGTCAATTGACGGAGCATGTTGGCGAGGATCGTGATCGATTGCATCACGCTGTACGCCATGGTTGGCATCATGACGTTGAGTTCCAGCTGACCCGCTTGCACTGCCATCGCCACCGCGACATCGTTTCCCACGACTTGAAAAGAAACCATAGCCGCCAATTCCGGGATGACCGGGTTGATCTTGCCCGGCATGATCGAAGATCCCGGCTGCAGCGCGGGAAGATTGATTTCCGCAAGCCCGGTGTTGGGGCCGGAGGAGAGCAACCGCAGGTCGTTCGAGATCCGTATCACTTCCAGCGCCAAGTTACGTAGCGCGGAAGACACTGCGGCCATCGCCAGGTTCGATTCCATCGCATAGCGCATATCGTCGACCGGCACCAGTTTTTGACCGGAGATGCGCGCGAGGTTACGGATCGCTTTTTCGCGATAGTCGGGATGCGTGTTGATGCCGGTTCCGACCGCCGACCCTCCTAAACCCAACTCGCGTAGGAGTTCAGCGCTCGAACGAATCCCGTCGCCAGCGCGCGCGATCGCGCCTCGATAGGCTGCGAATTCCTGGCCGAGCCGCATGGGGACGGCATCCTGCATGTGGGTGCGGCCCGCCTTCAAGATTCCGTGAAATTCTTGTGCCTTTTTCTCCAGTGCTGTTTCGAGCGAATCGAGAACGGGATAGAGCGTTTCTAATTCGAGCAACGTGGCCAGCCGCATACCGGTGGGAAACACGTCGTTTGTGCTCTGGCCATAGTTGACGTGATCGTTGGGATGGACTTTGGAATAATCCCCGAGACTGCCGCCTAGAATCTCGATGGCGCGGTTAGCGATCACTTCATTCGTATTCATGTGGAAGCTGACACCGGCGCCGGCCTGAAACACGTTCACAACAAATTCGTTGTTCCACTTACCCTGCTCGACCTCTCTCGCAGCCTGAATAATGGCGTTGGCGATTTTTTCATCCAGCAGGCCCAGCTCCCGGTTGGCTTCCGCCGCGGCCTCTTTCACCATGCCGAAGGCGCGGATGAGCGTGGGGTGAGCGTACATCGCCGAAATGGGGAAGTTCTCCATCGCACGGAAGGTCTGAATGCCGTAGTAGACCTGAGCAGGAATCTCCTTTGTGCCGAGAGAATCTTTCTCGGTGCGTGTTGCGCTTTCGGTCAGAGTTGCCATGAATGCTCCTGAAAGAACTAAAAATTATAGCAACCAAAGAGCTTCCATTTTTCCTTGCCCACGGCGCCAAAATCCTTACATGCTAGAATCAGAGTCTCCCGGCCCCACTTCAGCATTCCAGGACTGGTTTTGTCCACGAAGCACATTCCCGAAACCTTGCCCAAGCCGCAGCTGGAAGCGCGCGCGGATATGCGCGCCGACGTGATCGTCATCGGCTCCGGCCCCACCGGTCTTGCCTGTGCGATCGAGGCGCAAAAGGCGGGCTTTCAGGTGATCAGCCTGGACAAAGGGTGCCTGGTGAATTCGCTGTTCCACTATCCGGCCAACATGATTTTTTTCACCACGCCGGAGCTGCTGGAGATCGGCGACATACCCTTCAGCAGCGCGAATCCGAAGCCGAATCGGTTGGAAGCGCTCGAGTACTATCGCAAGGTTGCGGAGCATTACAACCTCGATGTGCGGCAATATCAGCGCGTAGAAACCGTCGTCGGCGGAGATAATAGTTTCCACATCACGACCTGCGACCGTCTTGGGCGGGTTTACGACTACGGTTGCCGCAAAGTGATCGTTGCGACTGGATACTACGACCGTGCGAACCTGATGCGTGTGCCGGGCGAGGATCTGCCCAAGGTCTTTCACTATTATCGCGAGCCCCATCCTTATTTCGATTGCGATGTTCTGGTGGTGGGAGGGAAAAACTCAGCTGCTATTTCCGCTTTGGACTTATGGCGCCACGGCGCCCGCGTCACGCTCGTACATCGCGGGCCGAAGATGCATTCGCACGTGAAGTACTGGATTCTCCCCGATGTCGAGAACCGCATCAAGAACGGCGAGATCGCTGCTTACTTCAACACCACGGTTCGGGAAATCGAAGCCGATCACGTCGTGCTGAACACAGGGGAAGGTGAGGTCAGAATCAAGAATGACTTTGTCTTCGCGCTCACCGGGTATCATCCCGACTACGAATTTCTTCGCTCCATGGGAATCGAACTCTCCTCCGAGCAGTGTCGTCCGGTGTGCGATCCAATTACGCTTGAGAGCAACGTGCCGGGAATCTATGTCGCGGGTGTGATCGTGGCGGGATCGCGCACCAACGAGATCTTTATCGAAAATGGCCGCTTCCACGGCCAGCAGATCGCGGCCCATCTTCGGCAAGTGCTGACCCCTGCCTAGGTGCTAACAGGAAATTCCGGCTCGTTTTAGGACTTCCTTCAGTCCGGCAAAGCTGGCACGGGTCGAAGCTTCCGGGCTGCCGGCGCCCCGCCAGTGAGTCTCCAGGCTGAGCCCGTAATGGAAGCCATCGCCCTCGAATGCCTTGAGTTGACCTACCCAATCGATGATTCCTCCGCCCACCGGGGCCCACTCGTACTTCTTGCCTGGCTTGTCGATCACATCCTTCACATGGCAGTGACCGATACGGTCCGCGGGCAGCAAGCGGTAGCCGTCGGGGTAAGGCACCGTACCGGCCGCGGCGGCATTGCCGGGGTCCCAATTGAGCATGAAATTGCGGTTTGGAATTGCGTTGAGAACCGCGAGCGATTCCTCCGCCGTCGCGGTGTTGCAGGACATCTCATTTTCAAGCAGTAAGACGAGGTTTTCCTGGGCGCAGCGCTCGGCCGCCTGCCTCAGCTTTTGATTGATGGCGGCACGATAGGGCTTCGGATCATCCAGTCGCCAGAAATCGAAGCAGCGAATGCGATCGGTGTGAAAAAATTTTGCCAGCAAGATGCACTTTTCGAGCAGCTTGTCTTGCGCGGAGGCGTCGACATGGGCGTGAAACTGGTCGCGACTTTCACTTTGCTTCGAAATCGGCGCTCCCGGCCAATCGGTCTTGAACAGCGGGCTGGCAATGTCGGTGACGCGCAGCTTGTATTTGCCCAGAATGTTTTTCGCGTCCTCGAGCTGCTTCTCGCTAAGGTCGGTTACGTTCTTGTCCCACATGGAGCGCAACTCGATCCAGTGCAAACCAAACTCTCCAGCCACGATCGAACATGCCCGCTCGAAATCCTGGGTGATTTCGTCGTTGATGACTGCCAGCCGAAAAGGGAAAGAGCCGCTATTGCCCGGCGGGAAAGCGTACCCGACACCCTTTCTCGTCAGGAATGAGAAGCCTGCGACCAGTCCGGCCGCGCCCAAACCCGTGAGCATTGTCCGTCGCGTGTGTGCCACGTGTTTACCCCCATCCCAATCCATAGGCTTACATCATTCCACAACGACCTGAGCTCTTCATCGTGCAGCGGATGTCAGCCCAAGGATCGTCGATTCGCCAGTGCGGCAGGCGTTTAACCATAATTGATCCTTGCCGGAACAGCCAGGTGGCGATACAGCGCTAGGGACCCGTCTGACGCTACATCGGACGCTGTATCTGCTCTTTGGAATGCCTGTAGGTACGTGGATCGAAGCAGGAGGCGTCGCCAGTTCTATCGTTTTTGGTATTTCTTGCTGCTGGGCTGCGACCAGCTTGCCTGCTTACGATGATCGGGGCGGCGGCTTATGCTGGCTGCGCCGATTGTCTGGTGGGCGTGGGCGAATCCCGCGACTGTAGCTCTGGTGCACGTGGAGATCCAAAATCCAGCACAGGATTGGATCGAGTGGCCTAATCAGTGGGAATTTGCGTACCTGGCACGATTCGGACTGCAATTGGCAGGATTTGTGGCGCTGCTCGCTTCCGTGCTTAGCGAAACCGCCTAGAATGCCGAAGGCCGCGCTCGTGCCTTGCGGGTCTGGACCGGTTCAGAGGAGTGAGGCAAGCAATTCACGCTCTTCCAGAATCTGCAACAGCCGATCCAAAAGAACGTTCATGCGTCCCGGATCCTGTTCCTCCGAGACTGACTTGCACAGCGAGCGCAACTCGCGATCGGTGACGGACTCCATAACTTCTCCTCTGCGGCGCGACGGCATTTTCGTACTTTCGTCGTTCTAATGCTTGGAACACGAGGAGCAAGAAAATAGTTGCTTCAAAATAGAAATTGAAATATGTAGGAAAATTGTTTCTGCCGCCCTGTAATTTTTCTCAGGTGACTTCTGTGGTTCGCTCTGCGATCTTTGCCGTTACAAGCTCTAACCGCAGCGGGCGGCGAGAACCGTAGCGAAGATCGAAGTCATCACCACCTCAGTAGTGCTCGGTGACGCTCGATCGTTTCTTGTCGAGCAGTCTTTCCATGTCGTCCATGACGCGGTTCATTTTTTTGACGGTAAGGTCTAGGGGTTCGTCGGTGGTCATGTCCACGCCGGCGTCTTTCAGCAGCTCGATTGGATACTTGGACTTACCGGAGGAAAGAAACTTCAAATAACGCTCGGTCGTTTGCGCGTCGCCCGAGAGAACCTTCTCAGAAAGCGCCGAAGACGCGGTGAACGAGGTTGCGTACTGGAAGACATAAAAAGGATTGTAGAAGTGGGGAATGAAAGCCCACTCGTGGGCGACGTAGTCATCCACAATGCAAGTTCCCTGGTTGTGGCCATAGTACTTCTTCACGATTTCACTGTAGAGGTCGGACAGGGCGTCTCCGGTAAGCGGCTGCCCTTTCCCGGCCATTTCGTGCATGCGCAGCTCGAATTCCGCAAACTGCGTCTGACGAAAAACCGTACCCTTGATGCCTTCGAGGTAGTTGCCGAGCAGGGAAAGCCGGGTTGCGTCGTCCTTGGTCTGCTTCAGCATGTAATCGTTGAGGAGCGCCTCGTTGAAAGTGGAAGCCACTTCGGCAACGAAGATCGAGTAGGCGGCTAAGGGGAAGGGTTGAGTTCTGTTCGAATAGTAGCTGTGCATGGTGTGGCCGAGTTCGTGCGCCAGCGTGCTCATGTCCTCGTACTTGCCGTTGTAGTTCAACAGCATGTAGGGATGGACGTCGTACGCTTCGCCGCTTGAATACGCGCCAGAGGACTTGCCTTCGTTGGGATACATGTCAATCCAGCGCTCGGTGAATGCGCGTTTCGTGCCGGCGGCGTAATCCGAGCCAAGGGGGGCCAGCGCGGCAAGGATATTGCGTTCGGATTCCGCGACTGCGTACTTGGTGTCGACCTCGGAGACGAGCGGCGCGTAGAGGTCATGGTAGTGCAGCTCGGGAAGGCCCATCATTCGCCTACGGAGTTTCAAGTAGCGATGAAATGTGGCCAGATTACGGTTGACGCCTTCCACCAGCCGCGAATAAACCGAGACCGGGATATTGGGGCCGTCCAGCGACGCTTCGAGCGAGGTGTCGTAGTGCCGCGCGTGGGCATAGTAGAGTGCCGTTTGGACGTTAGAGTTCATCATGGATCCGAACGTGGCCCGGTACTTGCCAAGCGCGCTGAAGAATGCGTCCATGACTTTCTGCCGGTCTTCGCGGTTTTGCGAGGAGCGGTAGAGCGTGTAATTGGCTTTGTCGAGCTTCACCGTACCGTCGCTGAGCGTAACCGACGGATACGGGAAGTCGGCGTCGGAAAAGATTCCGTAGACTGTGCCTGGCCCGCTGGCCATGACGGAAGCGCCGGCCAGGAGCTTTTCCTCTTCTTTGCTTAACGTGTGGGTGCGATGGCGCTCGATGTCCTCGAGGTAATGGCGGTACACGTTGAGTCGAGGTTCCTCGGAAAGAAAAAGCTGGATGGTGGCGCTGTCGATCACGAGGATCTCAGGCTCGATGAAAGCAGTCTCGGTTCCCATCACCGAGCCCAGTTGAATCATCTCCTGCCGCATCGCTTGATAGCTGCTGATTCGCGTATCCTGATCGGAAATCATGAACGCATAAGAAAACAGCCGGCTGAGTTCCTTCTCGAAGCGGCTTTGCGTCTCAAGGGCCTCCGCCAGCCGCGAAGGCGAGGAAGACAGGGTGCCCTGGAATTTCCGTAATTCGGGCAACTCACCTGCCAGCTTCTCCTTCTGCGCCCGCCATTCCCGGTCCGAGCCATACAGTTCCTTCAGATCCCATTTATATTCGTCGGGAATTTTGTTGCGATCTCGTTCTTTCGCCGGTGAGAGAAGGCTAGAGGCGGCAAACAGCGTGAATGCCCCCGGGAGATGACGAATCACAGCCATGGCGTCGATATGCATTGCGTTTCCTGATAGAGGAGATTTGAATTTGCCGCGATTTACTTCTGCGTCGTAAGCGCACGCGAACTATCGTGCCGTGCGGATAGGCTTAAACCCGCGCGGCCCGGACTTGCTATCCATACTAATACCTGCCCGGTCGCTTCCGGCATCTCGAAAAATGCTCAGCCTGTGTCAGCGCCTCGGTCTGAGGGGCGACATCAAGCACGGGAGTGCAGAGAATCGAAAAGAGTTGTCTATGTTGTTCCGGACGAAGGAATCTTGGTCGAGGATTGGCAAGCTCTCAGCCGGCTTCTTCCGATAAACTAAGTATCTTCATTATTCGGGGGTTACCATTGAGCAAGCATCGTTGCTACCGTTCGATCGTACCGCTGTTTCTGCTCCTCAGCACGATAAGCGCTCAGTCCGCTCCTCCAGGGTTATTTGCTGGGCTGAAGTGGCGTTTGATTGGCCCCTTCCGGGCTGGCCGGGTTGTTGCTGTCTCGGGCGTGCCGGGCGACCCGACCACGTTTTACTTTGGCGGCGTGGACGGTGGAGTTTGGCAGACCACGGATTCCGGCGTGGTCTGGAAGGCGATTTCTGACGGTCAGCCCATCGCATCGGTTGGCGCCATTGCTCTTAACCCATCAGATCCCAAGGTCATTTATGTCGGAACCGGCGAATCCGATATTCGGTCATCGCTCTCCTCCGGGGATGGAGTCTACCGCTCTCTCGATGCGGGCCGGACTTGGAAGCATGTGGGTTTGGAAAACACGCGTCAGATCAGCAGAATCGTGGTTGATGCCAATGACGCAAATGTCGTTTACGTGGGTGCTTTGGGACATGTGTATGCGCCCAACCAGGAACGTGGCGTTTACAAGTCGACCGACGGCGGCGAACACTGGACCAAGGTTCTCGATCAAGGTTCGGAGACTGGAGTCTCTGATCTCGCGATCTCGGCCAGTAATCCCAACCTGCTCTTCGCGGGGACCTGGCACACGTGGCGGCCGCCGTGGAGTACGTATGCTCCGATTGACGGCCCGGGCGGAGGGCTCTTTCGATCGCAGGATGCAGGCAAAACCTGGACGCGTCTGACCGGCCACGGGCTGCCCGACGGCGACTGGGGACGTATCGGAGTTGATGTCGCGGCAGATGGCAAACGGGTTTATGCCTTGATCCAGGCCAAGAAGTCAGGGCTCTACCGTTCCGATGATGGCGGGGAAAACTGGAATCTCGTCAACGATGATCCGCGCCTTACCAGCCGCGCCTGGTACTTCAACCGCATAACCATCGACCCCAGCAATTCGGACGTTTTCTATGTTCCCAACGTCGCGTTGTACCGCTCCGAAGATGGCGGCAAAACGATTTCCATTGTGCGCGGCGCGCCCGGCGGTGACGACTATCACCAGATCTGGGTCGATCCCAAAGATTCTTCGAGCCTGGTACTCGGAACCGACCAGGGAACGACGATCAGCCTGGATCGGGGAAAGACCTGGAGCACCTGGTACAACCAACCGACGGCGCAACTGTATAACGTCACGACCGATAATCAATATCCCTATGCGGTCTATGGAACGCAGCAGGACAGCGGCAGCATTGCAGTCTACAGTCGCGGTTCCAGGGGGCGAATTGGGCCGACGGACTGGTTTCCCGCAGGCCCTAGCGAGAGCGGACAGATGGTTGTCGATTCCACGGATCCGGATATTATTTACTTGACCGCCGGGTACGGGGGCGTCGCGCGATTTAATCGCCACACCACGTTGAGCCAGGATATCTCTCCTTGGCCGGTTTCGCTTTTCGGCTCCGAAATCCATCAACACAAATACCGTGCGCCGTGGGCCCCCGTGCTCGTCGCGATTCCTCGAGAGCCGCATGCCCTGTTGCTCGGCACGCAGTACGTGATGAAGACCGTCGACGGCGGCCTTCATTGGCAGACCATCAGCCCGGATCTTACCGGTTCCAGCCTGAAAAACGCCGAGACACAACCGAAGACGCCGCCCACCCTTGTGGACGCCAAGCAGAGAGGTTTTGGAGTGATCTCGTCGCTCGCGCCGTCGCCGCTCGACCGCGGTTTGATTTGGGCGGGAACGAACACCGGACTGATTCACTTGACAACTGACGGCGGCAAAACCTGGAAAAATGCCACGCCTGGCGACCTCACCGATTGGAGCGCGGTTTCCGCGATCGAGGCGTCACGTTTCGACCCCGCGGTGGCGTACGCCGCGGTAAATCGCAGCCGGCTTGACGATCAGAAGCCGTATCTCTATCGTACCCGCAACTCCGGCGCTACCTGGCAGTTAATTACAGAAGGAATCGCGAATGCAGCTTTCCTGCGGGTGGTTCGCGAAGATCCCGAGAAGAAGGGGTTGCTTTTCGCCGGGACCGAGTTAGGAGTGTACGTTTCTTTTGACGATGGTGATCATTGGCAATCGTTACAGCTCAACCTGCCGACCAGCTCGGTTCGTGACCTGACCATTCATGGCGATGATCTGGTGGCCGCTACCCACGGGCGTTCGTTCTGGATCCTCGACGACATTGCGCCGCTGCGGCAGAGGGCTGAAGCGCTCGGCGCGAGAACGGCGTGGTTGTATCGTCCTGCCCCGGCCATTCGCGTCGATACGGATAGCTTTGTCGGCACACCCTTCCCCCCCGAGGAGCCCTCTGCGGAGAATCCACCGAATGGCGCGATTGTCGACTATTTCTTGAAATCGCCGGCGAAACAAGTGAAGTTGGAAATTTATGATGCGCAGGAGAATCTGGTGCGCACCTTTACTTCCGAAGATCAGAGTTCGACCAAGCACGATAAGCTGCCCATTGCCGAGCGCTGGTTTCCGAAACCGCAAATCCTCGAAACCTCATCAGGGATGCATCGATTCGTTTGGGATTTGCGATGGCAGAGTTCCGGCGGGGCGATTCCCGATGACGAAGACTCTCAAGTTCCAAGTGGGCCGAAAGCAGTTCCAGGCGACTACCAGGTTCGCTTAACGGTAGATGGCCTCATCGAGAGCCAACCGTTACGGCTGGTTATGGACCCGCGTTCCCCAGCGACTCCCGAGGTGCTAGCCCAGCACTTGGGAATAGCAAAAAAGATCTTTCGAGAAAGCATGGAGGCCCGCCGAGCCTTAGCGGAAATGAATGCAGTCGAAAAGCAAGTTGGTGATGCGCAGAAACAGTTGCCGGAACAGGACGCGGAGGCTCGATCGGCACTGGTCGAGGCGCAAGCTCAAATTGCAGGAATTCTCACCACCGGGGGAAGCAGCCTACCAGGTAGCAAGGGCCTCGAAAACGCATACGCCGACCTCCTCTCCGAGCTGC
>Ga0126381_100009155_pt1 | contig 11119 bp, 12 predicted proteins | sample PanSoiMetPlot_28_FD_96465 | JGI IMG/M metagenome (GOLD analysis project Ga0126381, IMG submission 96465) | Tropical forest soil microbial communities from Panama - MetaG Plot_28 | ecosystem: Environmental > Terrestrial > Soil > Tropical forest > Bulk soil | place: Panama | collected 2016-02-17
CGTCACAGTCGAGGGCGAGGTCGAGGTCGCTTGATACCTGGACCGACCCGCCGACTCGGGCAAGGGCCCGCTCCGCCGACCGGAGGTTGCCCGACCCGTAGTCGAGCACCACGATGCGGTGCTGCCTCCTACCGTCCAGGGTCATAGCACGCCCTTCGTGGAAGGCACCGCCCCCGCGGCCCGGGGATCCCAGGCCGCGGCGGCCCGCAGCGCACGGGCGACGGCCTTGAACTGGGCCTCCACGATGTGGTGCGGGTTCCGCCCGGACAGCACGGACACGTGCAGGCAGATGCCCGCCGAGAACGCCAGCGATTCCCAGATGTGCCTGGTCAGCGTCGTGTCGTACGAGCCGATCAGCGGCGCCATCCCCGGCGGCTCTGAATGCATCACGTACGGCCGCCCGGAAAGATCCACCGCGGCCTGCACCAGCGTCTCGTCCAGCGGCACGACCGCGTCCCCGAATCGGGATATGCCGGTCTTGTCACCCAAGGCCTCCCGCAGCGCCTGACCCAGGGTGATCGCGGTGTCCTCCACCGTGTGATGCGCGTCGATCTCCACGTCGCCCTTGGCCCGCACGGTCAGGTCGAGGCACCCGTGCTTGCCCAGCTGGGCGAGCATGTGATCGAAGAACGGCACCCCGGTCGACACCTCGACTACCCCGATGCCGTCCAGATCCAGTTCGACCAGGATCTGCGTCTCATGAGTCAGCCGCTCCGCCCGCGCCAGCCGTCGCGTCGTCACCCGAGCACCTCATCCAGAGCCGTACGGAACGCCGTCATCTCCTCCGGCGTGCCTACCGTGACCCGCAGCCAGCGCGGCGGGCCCACCTCGCGGACCAGCACGCCCCGGTCCAGCAGGTCCTGCCAGACCTTACGGCGATCATCGAACTCGCCGAACAGCACGAAGTTGGCGTCGGAGTCCGCCACGCTGAGCCCGTGCGACCGCAGCCAGGCCACCAGCGAATCCCGCGCCTCGCGCAGCAGTGAGACCGTGGCCAGCGGCTCGGCCGAGTTCTCAAGCGCCGCGCGCGCCACCGCCTGGGTCACCGCCGACAGGTGGTAGGGCAGCCGCACCACCAGCAGCTTCGAAATGAGCTCGGCGGAAGCGGCCAGGTAGCCGACCCGCGCCCCGGCCATCGCGAACGCCTTGGACATGGTCCGCGTCACCACCAGGCCCGGATAGCGCGGCAGCAGGGACAGCGCGCTCGGCGTCCCGGACCTGGCGAACTCGAAGTACGCCTCGTCGACCACCACGATCCCCGGCGCCGCTTCGCAGACCGCGGCGACCACTTCCAGCGCCATCGCCGTCCCCGTCGGGTTATTGGGCGAGGTGAGGAACACCACGCCCGGCGCCGCCGACTCGACCGCCGCGGCCGCCCGCGCCGGGTCGATGCCGAAGTCCGGGTCCCGCTCGGCCGCGACCCAGGACGTGCAGGTCACCCGCGAGATCAGCGGATGCATGGAGTAGCTCGGCTCGAATCCGAGCGCCTTGCGCCCCGGCCCGCCGAACGCCTGGAGCAACTGCTGAATCACCTCGTTCGACCCGTTGGCCGCCCACACCTGCGCGCCGGTGAGCCCGTGCCCGAGGTAGTCGGCCAGGTCCTTGCGCAGCTCTACCGCGTCCCGGTCCGGGTACCTGTTCAGCGCCCCCGCGACCGCCCCGACCGCGTCCGCGATCGCCCGTATCAGCTCCGGGCTGGGCGGATAGGGGTTCTCGTTCGTGTTCAGCCGGACTGGGACGTCGATCTGCGGCGCCCCGTACACCTCAAGATCTTCAAGGTCTTTTCTGATAACGACCTGTGGTGCTCGCATCAGTTACCCCGTACCCGCACCGCGGCCACGTGAGCGGCCAGGTCTTCCGCCCCGCCCAGCGCGTCGATCAGCGGCGCGGTGCTGGCCAGGGTTTCCCTGTCGCACTCGATCACGTTGATCACCCGGAGGAACGGGAACACGGAAAGCCCGCTGGTGTGCCGCGCCGTGCCTCCCGTGGGCAGCACGTGGTTGGAACCCGCCAGGTAGTCCCCCAGCGACACCGGGGCGTACGCGCCCGCGAACACCGCCCCCGCGTTCCGCACCCGCGCCGCCAGCTTCGCGGCCTCCCTGGTCTGGATCTCCAGGTGTTCCGGTGCCCAGGCGTCTGACACGGTGAGCGCGGCATCGAGGTCGTCGACGAGCACGCACGCGGCCTGCCCGGCCAGCGCGGCCTCGACCCGCTCCCGGTGCCGCGTCAACGGCACCTGCCGGGCCAGCTCGGCGTCCACCCGCCCCGCGAGCCCTTCGTCAGGGGTAATCAGCAGGCAGGCGGCCAGCTCATCGTGCTCGGCCTGCGCGATCAGGTCCGCCGCGACGTATTCCGGCTCCGCGGTGTCGTCCGCGACGATCGCCACTTCGGTCGGCCCGTTCTCCCCGTCCGTGCCCACCACCCCGCGCAGCACGCGCTTCGCGGCGGCCACGTACACGTTGCCGGGCCCGGTGATCACGTCCGCCGGCCCGCAGTCCTCGGTCCCGTAGGCGAACATCGCCAGGGCCTGCGCACCGCCCGCGGCGTGCACCTCGCGCACCCCGAGCAGCGCGCACGCCGCCAGCACGACCGGATGCGGCAGCCCCGGGCCCAGCGGGCCCTGCGCCCGCGGCGGCGACGCCACGGCCACCTCACCCACGCCCGCCACCTGCGCGGGGACGACGTTCATCACCACGGAGGAGGGATAGGCCACCAGCCCGCCCGGCACGTACACCCCGGCCCGCTGCACCGGGACGAACCGGCCGGTGACGGTCAGCCCGCCGGTGACCCTCGTCACGTTCTCGCCGGGCAGTTGCGCGCCGTGCACCTTCCTGGTGCGGCGTGCGGCCTCCTCGAGCGCGGCCAGGACCTGGGGGTCGAGCGCCTCGAGGGCGGCGGCCAGCGCGCCGGGCGGCACCCGGGTGGACGGCAGATCGACGCCGTCGAACCGCCGCGTGTACTCGCGTACGGCCGCGGCGCCGCGATGCTTGACGTCCTCGCAGACCGGGCGGACCAGCTGGACCGCCGCCTCCACGTCCAGGGACGCGCGTGGCAGCACGCCGGTCATCGCGGTGCGGGTCAGCTCGCCGGGCGCGCGCCCGCGCAGGTCGATACGCGAAATCACCCGCATAGTCTACGGAGAGTGCCCGTCCTCTTGCTGCTGCGTCCACATACCGGACACGTTCTCGTCCGGATCCGGCTGCGGCCGCCGGGCTCCGGCGGTCAGCGCGATGTACGCCGACGTCAGCAGCGGCCAGAACGCCAGCGCGCTCTTTGCCCCTAGGGCCAGCGAATCGTTGAAGAACGTGCCCACCGCGCTCGTCGCCAGCTGGTGGTTGTAGGTGGACAGCCCGATGTTCTCCCCGACCAGCAGGGCCAGGAAGGCCGCGGCGACCGCGCCGAGGACGAGCCCGGCCGCCGCTGGCCAGGCACTGCCGCGGACCAGCAGCCTGCTGCCCACGATCGCGGTGATCAGGCCGCCCACCGCGGTGATACCGCAGAACCAGGCATCCGCGACGATGAAGGCGGAATCCTCCGGGCGTACCAGCTGAGCCGCCCCCGGCGAGACCTCCTGGAACAGCGCCCGCGGCGCGACCGCTCCCCAGATCAGCCCGGCAATGGCCCCCAGTAGCGCACTGCCCGCCAGCCCGATGACGAAGGCGCGCATGTCCCGCCTGGTAACGCCCACTCATGGATGGTACTAGGTCGCGTCACCCCGTTTCGAATTCGTGCACGGCCGGCACAGCCGCGGCGACCGCGTCCAGCGTGGCCTGGTCCCAGCCCCCGCGTGGTGAGACCAGGACATGATCGATGCCGAGTCCGGCCAGCTCACGAGCATGCTCCAGCCAGCCGGACACCCCGTCGGTCAGGTCCAGGCTGCTGGTGATGGTCTTCTCGATCTCGGCGTAGTCGCGCCCGGCGGCGTCGCAGTGCTCGCGCAGCACCGCCAGCTTGTGCCCGATGTTGCTGGCGGACTCGGTACCGGGCTGGTCAAACAGGTTGCAGGCGTCGGCGTACTGCGCGACGAGCCGCAGCGTCTTACGTTCCCCTCCGCCGCCGATCAGGATGGGCGGGTGCGGGCGCTGCACGGAGTTCGGCGAGTTCAGCGGGCGCACCAGCTGATAGTGCCGGCCTTCGTAGGGCTTGTCCTCGCCACGCCACATCTGGTGCGCGATCTGAAGCACCTCCTCCAGCCGCTCGAAACGCTCGGCCAGGGATGTGAAAGGAATGCCCAGGCCCTCCGCCTCGAAGGCGGTGCCCGGCCCCTGCGGCTCGATGTTCCACGGCGCGCCCGCCCCCACGCCGAGGTACATCCGCCCGCCGGTCAGCACGTCAAGGGCGGTGACCGTTTTGATCAGCACCCCCGGATGGCGGTAAGAGACCGAGGTGACGAGCGTGCCGAGCCTTATCCGCCGGGTCTGGCCCCCGAGGTACCCGAGGGTGCCGTAGGCCTCGAGCATCGGAGCCTCCGGCGGTTCGCCGGACATCCGGATCTGGAAGAAATGGTCCATCACCCACAGGCTGTCGATGCCGGCCTCGTCGGCGGTCCTGGCGATGTCCGCCACCCGCGGGCCGATCTGTTCGGTGGGCCAAGGGAAGTTGACGATACCTATGCCGATTTTCATCCGCGCGTCTCCTATAATCATTAGCCAGGCAATAAACCTATCATTATCCGGCTAACGTTTCCAGTCGTGGTCTGGCTGTACCGCCGATCCGCACGTAAGCTGGGCTGATTATGGGCACGGAACGGGTGGCCGCCGGTCAGGCAGCCGGCTCTGGGGGCGTCATCGTGCCGCCCGAGGACGACTTCCAGGCGGCGTTCTGGGGCGCCAAGCACGCGCTGGCCACGGCCGCCGCGGCCGCGTTCTCGCAGCACGGAGTGCACGAAGGCCAGCAGTTCATCCTTCGCCGGCTGTGGGCAGAAGACGGGCAGTCACCAGGGGAGATCGCCAAGCGACTCGGGCTCGCGACGCCCACGGTGACCCGTGCCGCTACCCGGATGGAGGCGGCGGGCCTGCTTCGCCGCGAGCCGCACCCGACCGACCGGCGGCTCGTCCGGCTGGTGCTGACCGAGCGCGGGCGCCTGCTGGAGAAGGTGATCGCCGCCGAGACCGATGTGCTCACCGAACGGGCACTGGCCACCTTCGGCCCGGCCGAGCGGGTCGCGATCATCCGCGCGTTGCGTGAGATAAGACGCAATCTCACCGTTTAGCCCGGTTACCTGGGGGAAGCCGAGGGAGGACTTTGAGCCCCCTCGGAGGTAGTCATGTCGGCCGGAGCAATCATCGGCATCATTATCGCCATCATCGTTGTCGCCGCGGTCACGGCCGTGGTCGCGCAGGAACTGCGGCGGGCCAGGCTGCGCCGCCAGTTCGGCCCCGAATACAGCCGCCTGGCCGAGCAGCTCGGCAGCAACAGGAAGGCAGAGGCCGAGCTCATCGCCAGGCAGCGCCGTGCGGCCAAGCTGAACATCCGCCCGCTGAGCGCTGACCAGCAGGCCCGGTACGCCAAGGACTGGACCACCGTGCAGGAGCAGTTCATCGACAGCCCGTCGGCGGCCGTGCTCGGCGCGCGGAGGCTGGTCGCGCGCGTGATGCGCGAGCGGGGCTACCCGGTCGACGACCAGCATGAGGTCATCGCGGCCCTGTCCGTGCACCACGCCCGCCAGCTCGACCACTACCGCAAGGGCCAGGACATCACCGGCCGCTCGGAGTCCGCTTCCACCGAGGAACTGCGCGAAGCGGTGCTGAGCTACCGCGAGGTGTTCAACGATGTGGTCGGCGGGGACCGGAACCGGACCAGCCAGCCGCCTGCCGCGCGCCAGGTCAAGCGACCGCAGCTCACCATCGCGCGAACTCAGCTCAACCGGGTGACCGGACGCGCCCCGACCGGCGCCTCGCGGGAGAAGTGACACCATGTCCCAGGAGGAGATCAACGGGTCGCGCCGTGACGTCATCGCCGGCGAGGTCGTCCGGGCGGACGACGAGGATAGCTCGGAGTCGAGCGAGGCTCCGCAGACTTTCCTGCACAAGGTGGCCTCGGCTCGCCCCGGCGACGGCGCACCGCCGCAGACGCCCGCCGATGAGGAGGCGACGGCCCCCTACCCGACGCTTCACGCCGCGGCGGAGCACGCGTCCGGCGAATACGAACCAGACGAGGTCGAGTCTGAGGATTCGGCCGAAGCGGAGGCATCGGCTGAAGCGGAGGCATCGGCCGAAACCGAAGCTGAAGCTGAAGCTGACGCGGAGGAGCCGGACAGGGAACCGGAGTCCGCACCGGTGCCGCGGGCACGGCGGCCCGGCGACGAGGGGGTCCCGCCAGATACCGACGAGAACCTGCTGGCCGACGGCGACGCGATCAGGGAGGAGTGGATGCGGGTCCAGGCCCGGTTCGTCGACGACCCGCGCACCGCGGTGACCGACGCGGCCGACCTCATCAACGACGTCGCCGCCCGGCTCGAAGCGGCGGTACGTGAGCGGCAGCAGGTGCTGCGCGGCCGGTGGGACGGCAACGGCAAGGCCGACACCGAGATGCTGCGCGTGCTCATGCAGCAGTACCGAGCCCTGCTCGAAGGGCTCGCCGCGCTGTAGCTTTGGACGCATGCCCAGTCATGGCCCCGCCGTAGCGCCAGATGCCTTCGTGGCCTCGTCCGCGGTTCTCGCCGGTGATGTGCGCGTCGGCCCGGGGAGCGTGATCGACCATGGAGCGCTCATCGTAAGCACCGGCTCCCCGGTCGAGCTGGGAGCGCGCGTGGTGGTCATGCCGGGTGCGGTCATCAGGTCCACCGGCGGCGAACGGCCACCGCATCCCGTGACGATCGGAGATGACTGCCTGATCGGCCCGCAGGCCGCACTGGCAGGCTGCGCGCTGGGCACCGCCGTTTACGTCGCCACTCAGGTCATGGTGTTCCACGGCGCCGTCGTCGGCGACGGCTGCCGGCTAGGCGCGGGCAGCATCGTGCACACCGGCACCCGGCTGCCAGACCGGGCGCGGGTGGGCATGCGGCAGTACGCCGTGCCCGGACCTGACGGTGCCGCCGTCGTAACCAGCGACCTGGACGAAGCCCGCGAACTGCTCGCGGCCGCGGACTTCTTCGGGAAGGTGTTCGCGGAACAAGCACCAGCCGACGTTAAGGAGCTTCACCGGCGCAGCGCCGCCGCAGTGGCGGCAGAGATCCGGCAGCGATCACACTGACCCGCGGGCCGAAACCGATGTCGATCCCACCAGGCAGCGTTACGCAGTCTGGTGCCCCGCCGGGGGCCGCCCAGCGGGATCGATTGCGCAATTGACACGCTCTCTAGCGGGCTCGATCGCGTGATTGACACGCTGCGGGAAGCTCCAGGGCGTGACGGGTGGTATGAGGGGTGCGGGAGTGAGACCGGAGGTGCTGGCCGGCGTGGACGCGCGTGACCTGGCGCCGCCGGAGGCGGTTAGCGCAGCGGCGGGGCCGCCGGGTGCTGGCGCCACCTCGAGTCCCATCTGCGGAATCGCCGCTGAGCAGGGAAAACGCCTGTGAAAGAGGCAGGGGCAAGGTCCTTAAATTCCTGCCATTGCGTGCTGACCACATGGTTGTGGCTTCAATCATGGGGTTGGGTAGCGCGGCGGGATGCGGGCCTGTCGGAAAGGGCGCATATGTACACCTAGAGTCCCGATGCATAGGACCACGTTGCCGCCCAAGTGGTTGCACCTTCCCGGGTAAACGGGACATTTTCGAACCACTTCGGAGGCAAGGTGGCGGACGGGAGGCAACGTGGCGGACGGGAGGCAAAGTCACGGCCCGCCGCGAACGGCCCGACGATCTTCCCCGCAGCGGCGGGCAGCGCGCCGTTCACACTATCCACTATCGCGACCGGGACTCGTGCCAAGTTTCCTGGCCTGCTGGGGTCAGGCCAACGACTGTGGGCCGGTGGGCGGGAAATGCGTGGTTATGGTGAGCCCGCCGCGCGGGTGCGCTCGCACCTCGAGGCGCGCGTCGTGCGCGGTAGCGATGGCGTGGACGATGGACAGGCCGAGTCCGTGCCCGTCGGGCTGGCTGGGACGCCCGCTCGCGAGCCGCTGGAATGGCTGGAAGAGCTGATCGGCCTGGTCGGCCGGGACGACCGGACCGGTATTGGTCACGGCCAGCACGGGGTGGTCGAACCTCAGCCCGGTCGTCACGTGTACCGTCCCGCCTGGCTGGTTGTACCTGATCGCGTTGTCGATCAGGTTGGCGACCATCCGTTCGGTCAGGTCCGGGTCACCGAGCATGATGGCGTGGCCGGAGGCGAACGTCATGGTCAGCCCGCGGTCCTGCGCCCGGGCTTGGTGGATCACGACGGCTCGGCGCGTGACGTCGGCTAGATCGAACTGGTCCCGGTGGTCGAGGCCCCGCTCGCTGGTGGCGAGGGTGAGCAGGCCGTCGATGAGCCTTTCCTGGTGTTCCGCGGCGGCCAGTAGTTCCTCGCAGGTGGCCCGGAACTCGCTGGCGTCGGCAGCCGGGTCGGCGAGCGCTACTTCCAGCAGTGCCCGGTTCAGGGTGAGCGGGGTGCGCAGCTCGTGCGAGGCACTGGCGACGAACCTGTGCTGGGCGGCGAAGGCTTTCTCGAGGCGGCCCAGCAGCCCGTCAATGGTGTCGGCCAGGTCCTTCACTTCGTCGCTGGGGCCGGGCAGGTTGAGCCGCTCGTGCAGGTTGCGCTCGGAGATCTGGTGGGTGGCGGCCTTCATCACCCGCAGTGGCCGCAGCATGCGGCCGGTCAGCAGCCAGCCGAGCGCGACGGCGAGGACCGCCATGATGGCCAGCGCGACCCCCGACTGGACGAGCAGCTGGTGGAGATCATGCGAGTGCTGGGCGACCTCCTTGGCGTAGAGCTGGCGGGCTAGCCGCAACTGCGCGGCGGTGGGACCCGCCTGGCCGGTGCGAACGTAGTGCTGCCCGGACGGGTCCGGCAGGTCGTTGACCGCGATCCTCGAGCCGTTCACATTGGTAAAGAACGCGACGGCGGTGCTGCGATCCACCAGGCCGTAGGTGATGGCGAGCAGGCCGGCGCCGGCCACGAGGAAGAGCGCGCTGCACAGCATGGCCAGGCGGAACCGGACGGTACGCCGGGCGGCTGGTCGGATGCGCACGTCAGATCCGGTATCCGCCCGGGGGCACGGTCTTGATGACCGGAGGGTCGCCGAGCTTGGCCCGCAGCCGGCTGATGGTCACCTTGACCGTGCCGGTAAACGGATCCGCCATTTCGTCCCACACCCCCTCAAGCAGGTCGCCGACCGTCAGGACGCGGCCCTGGGCGGCGAGCAGGCGCTCCAGCACGCCGTATTCCTTGGGGCTGAGCGCCAGCTGCCGTCCGGAACGGGTGACCACCCGGCGGCCGCCGTCAAGGACGAGGTCTTCGTGGACCAGGACCGGCGGCTGGGCTGGCGCGGTCCGGCGGCCGAGCGCCTGGATCCTGGCTACCAGCTCGGCGAAGGCGAAGGGCTTGGGCAGGTAGTCGTCGGCGCCAAGGCCCAGTCCCTCAACCCGGTCGCTGACCGATCGTGCCGCGGTCAGCATTATCACCCGGCTGTTGCCGGGACCGGCGGCGATCTGCCTGCAGACGTCATCGCCATGCACCACCGGCAGGTCACGGTCCAGCACCACCACGTCGTAAGCGGTCGCTACCAGGTGGTCGAGGGCGTCCTGCCCGTCGAACGCGATGTCAACGGCCATCCCCTCGCGGCGCAGACCGCGGGCCACGGTGGTGGCGAGCTTGGCGTGGTCTTCGACCAGCAGCACCCGCATCGTTCCTCCGGCTTCGCTCGCTGTGTCCCGCACTGAACTGTGTCCCCGCACTGCATAATGGCCGGCTCGTGGTTACACGGCAGTTACAGCGGTACCGCTGTGTAACCGCCAGTTCCATAACGTCTGACCGACAGCGACCACCATTCCCACCGGGAGCACACTGTGGATAAGAAAACGCCGCGCCGCGTACCGCTGCTTATCGCCCTGGCCGCCGTTCTCCCAGCCTTGCTCGGGGCGTGCGGCTCGAGCAGTTCTTCCTCGGATGCGCCGTCCGCCCAGAACGGCGCCTCATCGGGTGCCGGGCAGGCCGGAGCGGCGCAGTTCGCGCAGTGCATGCGCCAGAACGGCGTCACGAACTTCCCCGACCCGCAAAACGGCCGCTTCGTGATGGGCGGCGGCGTCCAGAATAACCCGCACTTCCAGCCGGCCATCTCGGCCTGTCAGCATCTGCTGGGTCCCAGCGGGATCGGCGGGAACAGCGGGAACCAGCCGGCGCAGCTCGCCTTCGCCCACTGCATGCAGGCCAACGGCGTGCCGAGCTACCCCGATCCGCAGCCTGACGGTGCGCTCGTGGCCCCGCCGGCGTCCGTCAGGAACACGGCGGCCTACCAGAGCGCGTATAACGCGTGCAAGTCGAAGCTGCCCAACGGCGGGGCCGGGCTCCAGGGATGAGCACGCCGCGAATACTCGGGACGGCGGTGGTGCTCGTGGTCATCGCGGCCGCTGCCGCCGGCTACCACGAAATCAGGCAGCTGCACAAGGACGCGCCTGCCCCGGTCGCCAATCCCGACGCGGCCGGGCTGAAGCCAGTGACCAGGCAGTCGCTGTCCGAGCGGACGTCGGTGGACGGAACCCTGGGCTATTCCGGGAGCTACACGGTCGTCGTACCGTCGGGCTCTTCGCCGGGTGGGACATTTACCTGGCTGCCGGCTGGCGGCCAGGTGGTGAGCCAGGGTCAGCGGCTGTACTCGGTGGAGAACTCGCCGGTCATGCTGCTGTACGGTTCGGTGCCCGCCTACCGCGGCCTGTCCCAGGGCATGAACGGGCCCGACGTGCAGCAGCTCAACGGTGACCTGGTGGCCCTGGGTTACGCGTCCAAGGCGGACCTCGATCCGTCGTCTGACTACTTCGGCAGCGCGACCGCCACCGCGCTGGACAAGCTGCAGTCGGACCTCGGCCTGACGCAGACCGGTACGCTCACGGCCGGCCAGGCGGTGTTCCAGCCCGGCGCGGTGCGGGTCGGCAACGTCGCAGCGACGCTCGGCGCCCCGGTTCAGCCGGGCGCGCCGGTGCTGACCGGAACCTCCGACACCAGGCAGGCCGTCGCCCAGGTCGACCCGACCGACCTCTCCCATGTGA
>Ga0126381_100009157_pt1 | contig 11119 bp, 10 predicted proteins | sample PanSoiMetPlot_28_FD_96465 | JGI IMG/M metagenome (GOLD analysis project Ga0126381, IMG submission 96465) | Tropical forest soil microbial communities from Panama - MetaG Plot_28 | ecosystem: Environmental > Terrestrial > Soil > Tropical forest > Bulk soil | place: Panama | collected 2016-02-17
AACCATTCGCGAGACCGAAACTTAAGCGGCATGAGTTGCCAGCAGCCTCCCGGATCAGGACCAAGGATGTTCTCGGCGGGCTGCACCATGAATATTGGCTGGAAGAAATTGCCGCGTGAGATTACATGGCGTTTTTGGGGAGTACAGCGTTCAAATTTGGGGACCCTGGAGATAAACGACCAGGCCTTCGAGCGTACGACTCGAGTTGCAGGGGATGCGATGCTGGCGCACTGCTCACTCCTCGCGGAGTGTCTGAATTGGATCGACCGAAGCGGCCCGAATTGCCGGAAGCAGGCTCGCTGCGAGCGCGATGGTTGAGAGACCTCCTATGGAGATGATCAAGGTCAACGGATCAACAGGCTTGATGCCGTAAAGCAAGGTCCTCACGGTCCTCGCGCAGGCAATAGCGACGGCGGTGCCCACCATGAGCCCTACGGCCACCAACGCGGCGGCCTCGCGTAATACGATGCCAACTACACTTGTCCGTCGTGCTCCGAGAGCGATCCGAAGTCCCATCTCGCCACTGCGTCGAATCACCATGTAGGAAATTATGCCATAGATGCCCACCATTGCGAGCACGGTAGCGAGAGCACCGTAGACTCCCGATAGTGTGGCCATTAGGCGTTCTCGCGTGAGTTTCTCCAGAACCGACGTTCTCAAAACGCTGAAGTTCAAGACAATTTCCGGACTGCTCTTAACCGCAGTATCTTTCAACGACAGAATCAAAGACGCCGGCGCTTCATTGGAACGCACAATGAACGTGGAGTCCGTATCAGCAATCGGCCGCTGGTAAGGAGAAACGAAAACAATCGGAGTGGGCTCATCATGGATGTCACGATACCTAGTGTCGCCTGCGAACCCCACGATGTGGAAGATGCGATCAGGCTTGCCTCCATCCTGGCGTACCCTGAATGTCTTTCCAATGGGATCTGTTTTTCCGAGATAAGTGTGGGCAAAGTGTTCGTTCACAATCGCCACCGGAGGTGAGCTTGCTATATCCCTGTCGTCAAAGTCTCTGCCTGCCAGAAATGGAATCTGGAGGGTTTGAAAATAGCATGAACTCACGGCATTGAAGTACACAAGCTTGCGGGAGACGCCCTGTTCCGGAATATCGATGAACTCGTTCCATCCGTCGCCGTTCAGGGGAACGATCGCGGCTTCGGCGGCAGAAATGACTCCGGGAATGTTCCTCACACTCCTCAGAAGTTCGCGTTTGTAGTCCGCTCGGTTCTGGGCCAGGACATGCAGAGCGGAGAAGTCAAAATCTGCAACCAGCACTCCGTCCTGCTGAAAGCCAGGGTTCAAACTCACAAGATTCCGGAATGTCCGCACGAACAGCAGAGCTGCAACCACGAGGACGAGCGACAGGGCGACCTGCGAAACGATCAATCCTCTTCTTAGCAGGAAATGCTGGCGTCCCGCGAGGCCTCGCCCACTCGCCTTCATTACTGTGCCCGGTTCGACGCGCCCGATACGGATGGCGGGCGCGACGCCGAAAAGGAGGCAGGTCAACGATGCGATCCCAACGGTGAACAGCAGCACGCGCATGTCCGGGTAGAGGGGGAGAAATACCGGGTTTTCTGAGTTGCCAATAAATGCGACGAGAACGCTTCCGAAGACCTGAGCCAAGATCAGCCCAACCGCGGCGCCAACCGATGCCAGGAAGACGTTCTCCGTGAATAACTGACGGATCAGACGGCGTCGGGAGGCTCCCAACGCGAGTCGCAATGCTATCTCGCGTTGCCGCGCTGCCGCGCGGGCCAGCATTAGATTTGCAAGATTGGTGCAAGCGAGCAACAGAACAAGACCTGAAATCGCCAGAAGTGCCCGCAGAGGATCGGCATACTGGGCCCGAAGCTCGGAAACACCTGTAGCTGCCGTTTCCGCTTTGAGCCCGAAGCGCAGATAGTCCTTTCGCTCAGTGGCGTCGTATTCTGGGGGAAGCGTGGCGGCGAATATCCCAGGAGCAATCGAAGCGAGTTGGGCATTCGCCTTGCCAAGTGTCCAGCCCGCATTCAATCGTCCGATTACGTCCAGCCACCAGGTCGTTGCGCTTTGTGTCCATGAGCTTTCCGTGCGAATTGCAGATTCGCTGCAAACCGGCACGGCGACATCGAAATTGCGGCCGATTTCGAGTCCATAGAAGCTCGCAGGCGTAATGCCAATCACTTCAAACGGATGCCCATCGAGGGAGAGTTTACTTCCCACCGCATCCGTACGACCTGCAAATGACCGCTGCCAAAAGGCGTAGCTGATGACGACAGCTCGAAGCCCACATCCGCGATAATCGTCGTTCTCGGTGAGCAAGCGACCCAAAACCGGCTGTATTCCGAGAGTACGGAAGAAACTTCCGCTGACCCACATACCCTGTACGTAGTGCGCTTCGCCACCTCGCCCAAGATCAAATGTTTCTGTACTCCAGGCGCCGATTCCCGAGAAACCCTTTTGCTGCTGCTGTATCTGCTGCCACAAGGCAACGGAGAAATTCTTTTGCCGCGCGACTGTGTTGCCGATTCGCCCGCCATGAATCTCCCGGATGTTGGCCAATTGCTGTGGAGACTGTACGGGCAGAGTGCGAAGAACAACCGCATCCAGCAGTTCGAAAATTGCCGTATTCGCCCCGATCCCGAGTGCCAGGGAGAGAATCGCGACTGCTGCAAAGGTTGGGTTGAGACGGAGCATCCGTATCGCATAACGCAGATCCTTTCCCAGTCCGGCAAGCAGCCTTTCTCGGATATCCTGTCCCGGCGATATTGCCTCGGAAACTGGAGGCAGAAGACCTTTGAGTTCGGTCACAAGTCGCCCGTCATTCAATTCGCTCCGTAACAATCGGCACGCTTCGGCGTCGTCCACCCCTTCATGTCTCATTTCGTCATAGCGGTCTTCCAGATGTTGCGCCAGTTCATCGGCGACCGAAGCCTCCTGAGCCGGGTTGAGATTCAGTCCTACCAGTGCCGCACGGATCTCTTCTGACCAGTCAGGCATGTTCCTCCCCTGTGATTCGGGCGATCGCAAGCACAAAATCGGCCCAGCAATTGCGCTGGTCCTTCAACACTTTCTTTCCTTCGGCAGTGAGCCGATAGTAGCGCCGTCTGCGTTGTCCGTCCTTTTCGACCCATCGCCCTCTGATGAAGCCTCGCTTTTCGAGGCGGTAGAGCAATGGGTAGAAAGAGGCAACATTGAATTTGAGGAGACCTTCAGAGCGCTGTTCGATCAGCTTGCTAATCTCATAACCGTGGCGTGGGCGCTGCTCAACAAGCGAGAGGATAAGCAGTTCTGTACTACCCTTCTTCAATTCTCGTTCGAATAGTTTCGCTCCGATATATTGCATAGCAATATATATTACTGCGTAATAGAGTGTCGTCAAGGGGCTAGGCGCTACTTCTGAGTAGGCGGTCGTCCATGAATTGCAAAACCTTTTCGCGGCAAACATTGGGGCGCGGACATGGAACCCTCAGCGCACTTTTACGATCCGCTCAGACGTAGGCGACGAACAGCAGGGCGGAAGGAGCATCTCGAGGCCGCGCCGTAACCAGGTGGTCAAGGTAGGACGAGGGATCAAGATTGAGGCCAAGATCGAGCAGAAAGTAGTAGACACGCTACATCTACCGACGGAAACGGTGCGTCAGAGGGCACGTCATCTCCGCCATCGGAATATCCGAACTGGCGAGTCCGTGGGGAGTATGAGAATTCCACGAGACGCAGGTTCCCGCGATATCGGGCCGCGGTTTCGATTTTCATCGTTGGGCGTCCGCGCTTTGGAGTAGTTGCGGTGCGACTTGTCCCTTCCAATCTTAGACCGGGAACGCATCCCTCACCTGTAACTCTTTCCAAGTCATAGGAGCGGTCGAGCAAACGACAGTTCGTGCCCGTCTGGATCGGGCATGTGGAAATAGCGTTCCCCCCACGAGGCATTTCGTGGATTCTCCGGATCAAATCCCCGGTCTTTCAGATGATTCCAGAGGGCGTCCACATCCGTGACGTAGAAGATCAGCCGTCCCCAGCGAGGCTCGGGTTTCCCCTGTTCCAGATTGAGGATCGCAGACTGGGTGTCTTTTGCGCGCAGCGAAGAGAACCCCGTGCCTTCTCCACCGTAAAGAAGCTCCATGCCCAGAACATCTCTGTAAAACCGGACAGACTCAGTCATGTTCACAACCCGAAAAGTGACCGCGGAAATTCTCTCGATAGTCGTCGCCATACGAGTTTACCTGGACTCAGCTTGAATCTCCCTTCCGAGAGGCATACCGTAGATTGTGATAGCGGGAGGTGGCCTATGGCCTATGTCATTGCCGAACCTTGCATCGGAACCAAAGACACCGCCTGCGTCGACGCCTGTCCCGTAGATTGTATCCACCCCAAGAAGAACACCAGTTATGACGACGGTCGTCCGACGTTCGACAACGTTCCCCAGCTGTACATTGATCCGGTGGAATGCATCGATTGTGGAGCCTGTGTCCCAGTCTGCCCGGTCTCCGCGATTTTTGCGCTGGACGACCTTCCCGAGAAGTGGAAGCAATATACGGAACTCAACGAGAGCTACGTGAAGGCTGGCAAGTTCACGTCTGAAGAGTTCGCCAAGCACCAAGTCAAGTAGGCTGTTTCGCCGTCTCACGCGTCTTTTGAATCGATAAGGAGTCGTGTAGAGCGGCCCCAGGAATCGGAGGAGCTTCACTAGATAGGTGGGCGGATTCTGGGAAACCTGGCGGACGATAGTGCCGACGGCATCGATAACCGCAGCCTGGAAGACGACAGAGCCCACCCGCAGGCCTGCAAGATTCACCCCCACCCGCTGACCGTCACGTAGCATACTTACCATTCTCATCCTGAGAGGTTCTCGTTGACAATGGTGCTCGGTATGAGGGTTCCCTTTGCGCGGCGTCCGCCAGCGGGACTATGCTGTTGTTTCGTCGGCAGGGTGGAGACGGTACAAGGGTTTTCACCGTTTCCTCTGTCTTGGGTCCGGCCAAAGCGCAACGGTGTCAGGCCGGACCACGTCCCGCCCTGCCGCCAAAGCTCTCCTCAGAAGTTTCCGATAGGTTCCCAGTGCACATGCCGCGGCCGCAGCCAATAGAGCAACGCGGCTATTGCGAGCCGCACCGCAGCCCACCCCCACAAGAGATATCCCGAATAAATACTGCGAATGTCCGTCATCCACAGCGAAAGGAGCGGCGTCAGCGCCAGTATGCAGAGTCCGGCAATAAGAGCGTCCACGACGGCCACGTTGCGCACGGGATTCCGTGACGCAAACCACATCATTACGCCGAGCATGAGCACCATGCCGCCCATTTCTTTGAGCGTCGACATGAACAACGTGGACACTTCTCCTTCGGGCGGGCTCAGAAGGATTCGCACGATCAGGGGCTTCTCGGCAAAGATCAGCAGCAGGCCTCCCAGGGCGGTCAGTAATGAAAACAGACGCAGGAGAATGCTCAGAGCGCGATACGGGGGCTCGGGCATAGTGAACTCCTCTCGTTTTCAGCGATTGTACGTCCGAGAGCACCAGTTGGTACTGGATCTTATGTCCCTTAACCATGTTGCCCTCTGCCGTTGTCAGTCCTAAAATTTCCCTATCCACTCCGTTTACGAACATGATGTCATCATTGATCGCGGCGAAATCCGCAAGCGCAAGAAAAAGCCGTCGAAGAAATTTCGAGAACAGTTCGGCCACACACCGCTCTCGAATAGAAGAAGAAATCCCCTGGCAATGCCACCGACTCATCATCGGCAGTGGTGCATACGGTCGATTGCCCGTCATGCAGGGAGTGCGCGAAGCCGAGCGTCACAAAATCAAATTGCTTGTCCTGCCCACCATCGACGCAATCGAGGTGTTGAAGCGCCAACCCAAAGACACGAACGCGATTCTTCACGTCACGTGCTGTGCTCCGCCCTTCCAGCGTTGGTCGCACCATTTTTGTTGTAATTGACACTGCTGGGGGAGCGGCGTAGGTTGGGGGTATTCCAAGAAAGCTAGTGGTCGCCGCGCACACTGCGCGACGTTCCTTTCACCCTTCTCACCAACCGAAAGGAGCGCTTCCCATGTTTACACGAACTGTCGAAGTAACACCCAAATCGGGAAAAGCCCGAGAACTGGCCGGCACCATTAACGAAAAAGTGCTGCCGATTTTGAAGAAACAAGCCGGGTTTGTGGATGAGACCCTTCTGGTATCGGACACAGAGCCCAATCAGATCCTGGCATTGAGTTTTTGGGACAGTAAGGAAGATGCCGAACGGTACCAGCGGGAGCAATATCCCGCCATCCACGAGATGGTACGGCACCTCCTGGAGGCGGAGCCCGTAATCCGGACCTTCAATGTCGAGAGCTCAACCACACACAGAATCGCTCCCGGCAAAGCCGCCTGAAACAAGCCACCGCGCGCACGGGCGGGTTCCATACACGGCCCGCCCGACCTTGCGCCGTTTAAGAAAGGAGGCACTCACATGAGTGCGAAAAACGTGAAGACGCTCCACGCAGCGCACGAGAGCTGGAACAAGCGCGACTTCGCGGGCGTGGTCAGCAACGCCGTTAAGGGTCTTGCCTACACGGATCACGGCCGGAATATCACGCTCAACACTCGGGATAAGTTTAGAGAATGGACTGAGGGATGGGCCAAGGCATTCTCGGACGGGCGCATTACCAATTCCCAGTACATTGACGCAGGAGACATCGTGGTTGCCCAGTTCACGCCGAAGGTACCAACGACGGGCCACTCGGTTCACTGAAGCCAACCGGTCGCAAAATGTCTTTGGCATTCTGTGAAATCTGTCACTTCGACAAGGATGGGCGGATGTTTCGGGCGGCTGCTACTACGATCAATACACACTTTTAACTCAACTCGGGCATATCCAACCCCTCGCAGCCGCGGCATAAAACCCCGAAGCGCAAATACTGCTCATTCAAAAGGCGCGCTTGTCCGCGCCTACCCCTTAAAACCACGCAATTCATATGACTCAGATGTCCCGAAAAATTCGTGCTTGCCGTTTGGATAAGTGGGTACACCTTCTGAGCTGTACATGACAAGTTTTCTGAGATGGATGTCTGTTAGGGTGTTCGTGACCCACAGACGACCTGAGTGGCAACCTCCCGCCTATTGAGTACGAACTGATGTACAATGCCGTCTGGTTGGAAGTACAAAACGGAAATGCCGGTTAGCATCTGCTTTCACGCTCGACTCCGGCAAGCTGTGGCAGATTCCGAGGCTCCTCCATCTAGGGGAGGTCCTGATGAGCGTCACCGACGACAAGTTTTATCACCCAAGAATTACACAACGGGTTGATTTTGCCCCTGACCTCTGGATGGTTCGCATCAACCCCGGCGGAGAATTCAAGTTCGCACCTGGGCAGTACGCCACCTTGGGTGTGGAGGGACCGCAGAAGCGGTCCGAGCGACCCTATTCAATCGTGTCGTCGCCCTATGAAAACGAACTGGAGTTTTTCTTCGAACTGGTGCATGACGGCGATCTCACACCTCAGCTCTATAGACTGCAGCGAGGCGACGAGCTGCTCATGCGGAAGGTCGCCAAGGGACGATTTACGCTCGACACCAGGAGCGGGCGAACCCATCATCTCCTGGTCTGCACCGTGACGGGCATTGCGCCCTTTGTAAGCTACGTCCGCACGTTGTACCAGGATTGGAAGGAAGGCAGGTTCACGGGCGAACACAAGCTCTTCCTGCTGACTGGAGCCAGCCGCTCGTGGGAGTTCGGGTATCACAACGAGACGCAGGAGTATGCGCGGCAGGTTCCTTGGTTGAAGTTCGTGCCAACCGTTAGCCGCCCGTGGGAAGATGAGAAATGGAAAGGCGAAACGGGCCGAGTCGAGGACATTTTACGAAAGTACGCCGATATGTGGGAGACTACGCGCGAGAACTGTGTTGCCTATCTCTGTGGTCATCCGGAGATGATTGAGCACTGCAAGGAGGTTCTGAAACGGTGTGGCTATCCCAAGGAAGCACTGAAGGAGGAGATCTATTGGGTGCCAGCGAGGAAAGCGGCCGCGTGAAACGAGCACGTGAGAAACGTGTTTTTCCCGTGCTTCCTCCGCAATGGCTCGAACCAAAAGGAATGCGTACAGCTACCGCGCGGTCTTGCTCGCGAGACGAGCGGATGACAAACCATAGACACGCTAGGCTTGACTAAGCAGCTCTCTGCGAAACCAGTTCTGGCAACGCGAAAAACTCGCGAACCCGTCGATTCACGATTTCGCCACCACGGGTCAACAGAGTCTCGCGAATAATTTCGTCTTCTGAATCGCTCCGCAGCTTCCCATCCTTTACCAAGTTCAGAAGAAATGCGGCGATGTTGCGCCCGTACATCTGGCTGGCGTGATAAGGCACTTCGCTGGCGACATTGATCCGGCCGATGATCGTAACACCGTGCTCGACCACGATTTGGCCGGCGCGAGTCAGTTCGCAGTTGCCTCCCCGCTCTGCCGCCAGATCATAGATCACCGAGCCAGGCGCCATTCCTTTTACCATCTCGCGGGTCACCAGTACCGGGGCTCTCTTGCCCGGTACGACAGCCGTGGTTATGATCACATCGCTCTCCGCGATCACGCGACTGAGAAGTTCACGCTGCCGTGCATAGAAGCTCTCATCCTGTGCGGTACCATATCCGTGCGCATCCTCGGCGTTTCTTGCTTTAAGCGGGAGTTCCACGAACCGCCCACCCAGGCTTTGCACCTGTTCTTTGGTTGACGGTCGCAAATCGTACGCAGAGGCGACGGCTCCAAGGCGGTGCGCGGTGGCGATGGCTTGCAACCCAGCGACGCCAGCGCCAATCACCAGGATGCGCGCTGGGGCGATGGTACCTGCAGCGGTCGTGAGCATGGGGAAGATTTTTGGCAAGGTGCTGGCCGCGATGAGAACGGCTTTGTAACCACAGATCGTACCCATTGAGGAGAGTGCGTCCATGCTTTGCGCTCGCGTAGTACGCGGCATCAACTCCTCAGCGAACGAGATGACACCCGTTTGCGCAATCCGCTGGAGTACGTCCACTGAACCCAGCGGCCGCAAGAAACCGACGAGGACTTGCTCACTATGGAGCAACGGAAGGTCCGCTTGCCCGGTAACATCATTCGAGCCGTAGCACAGAACCTGGACGACGATGTCCGCACGACCAAAGATCGCACCGCGATCAGGAAGGATCTGAGCACCTTTCTCGACATAGAGAGTGTCCGGATAGCCCGCCTCCGCTCCTGCACCGGTCTCGACCAGCACCTCAAATCCGGCCTTGACGAGATTCGGGATCACCATGGGAACGAGCGCAATGCGTCGCTCGCCCGGATAACTCTCCTTGGGCACTCCAACGATCACCGAGCCATCTTACTCTCAGGTTCTGTGAAGAGCTACAAGGAGTCGGTAGCAGACTGAAAGGCTTATTGATGACTGGGACCGGATTTTCATCAAGGGTTAACTTCGGTTTCTTTCCGTTCGTTTTGTCTCGCTGCTTCTTATAAGCGAAGCCATCCTCGACTTCCGACACATGCTTTGCTATGGAGGATCAGCATAATCGGACCACGAGTACCTGATTGACGTATCGCAGCAAGGGATACAGCGCCGAGGGAGCAAGGCGACCATAATACGCAATCTATCCTCGAAGGAGAGGATTGAGTTTCTGGGCGATCTCCTGCAGGGACAGCTGCGATTGACACCGTATGTTCAGGTCACGAATCGCCCTCGAAATCCGATTGCTGAAATCTTGTGGTTCTGCATCATGTCAGTATTGGCCTGGGCTCAGCTCCCGGCACAATTGAACTTTGGTATCGAGGTTTTGCTTTAACACCGGCGCAGGTCTCAAAAGGAACGCGAAAGTAATGTAGCTATCCTATTGTGGAGTGTCGCTAACCGGGATAGCGCGATGAAAGCTATTCAACCCCTATCGAGCGCTCGCTCCCATTGCGGCCCTACCTTGCGGCAGCCTTACGCCGACTGATACCAAGGTATCGCCAATACCCCCGAAAAAAGGTTCATGTACGAACACCGTGAGAAAGTCGGCGGCAGGTATGGATCCCTTGAAGCACTGGGCAGTTCGTTCCAGGCAAACTCAGGTGGAACGCGGGGACCTTCCACCATGAACCCGTCTCCCATGGAGATGGCAGCGCTGATTGCCAAGATCTGCGTATCGCCGCCAATGACGGAAATAATTCAGCCTTGGCTGCTGGGAGGATCCGGCAGCATCTCGCCGATCGACTGGCGAGCAAGAGCTATTCGCACCGAAGGGCGACCACGGGATCGATGTGCATGGCGCGGCGTGCTGGGATGTAGCAAGCGATCAGTGTCAAAATAGATAAAAGGAGTGCCACGGCCCCAAAAGCAATAGGATCGGTTGGCGGAACACCGTACAGCAGCGCGCTCATCACGCGTGCTAATGAAAGTGCAGCAACGATGCCAAGGCCCACCCCAAGAAAGCCGATGCTCGCACCATGGGAAAGGATTAGACGCATCACATCGCGACGCTGCGCCCCTAATGCCAGCCGAATGCCGATTTCGCGCGTCCGTTGCGCGGCGGCGTAGGCGGTTACCCCATATTGACCCACGCTCGCGAGGACTAACGCTAGACCGGCAAACAGCGCCAGAAGCAGAAGCGTGAATTGCTGCTGGGCGAGCGAAGTCGTGCGCACGTCTTCCATGCGCTGCACACGGGAAATCGGCATGTTCTTATCGACACTCCATATGGCTTGTCGGACTCCGGCGGAGGTTGCCAGCGGATTCCCTTCAGTGCGTACAACCCAGTCCCGCAGCAAACTGGTTTCTTCTGCCGATTGAGAAATGGGAAAGAAGATTGTGGGACGTGGCTGACTCGCTATATCAAAATCACGAAAGTTGCCGACCACTCCGACCACAGTAAACCACGGAGTCGCCTCCTCCGGACGTCCTGCCTTGATCCGCCGGCCAACCGGATCTTCAACCGACCAGTATTTTTGCGCTGCTTCATTGATAACAACTACCGGCAGGTTCTGCGGAGTGTCGTTCCAGGAAAAATCCCTGCCCTCCAGAACCGGAATGCCCATAGTGGCAAAATATCCCGGGCTGACCAGATCATAGCCTGCCATCGGAAGTTCGCGAGAGCTCAGAGCTGGCTCGCCCTCAACGGAAAAGCCCTTGCTGGCGCGGAAGTATGTC
>Ga0126381_100009158_pt1 | contig 11119 bp, 8 predicted proteins | sample PanSoiMetPlot_28_FD_96465 | JGI IMG/M metagenome (GOLD analysis project Ga0126381, IMG submission 96465) | Tropical forest soil microbial communities from Panama - MetaG Plot_28 | ecosystem: Environmental > Terrestrial > Soil > Tropical forest > Bulk soil | place: Panama | collected 2016-02-17
GGCGTCCTGGCCGCGGGCGTCCTGGTCATCGCCGTCCTGGCCGCCACGGGCCGGACCGCCGAAGATCTCGCTCATCCGTCCCGCCTCCTGCTCGGGGTAGCCGGGCGGCATGTCCGCGAACGCGGCCGCGAGCTCGGGGTCGGCAGGCACGTGCCTCTCGTACAGCAGCCGGGTCATCCGGGTCAGCGCGCCCCGGCCGCCGGCCCACTCGAACAGCGTCGGCTCCGCGCTGAGCTGCGGGTCGCGGAAGCCGACGTACCAGTGCATGCCGCTGCAGTAGGGCTTGTTCTGCGAGTGCCCGCACCGGCAGAGCGCGTAGTGCTCAAGCGACGCGCCGGCGTTGCGCGGCATCGGTTTCCCGTCGGCGTCGGTGAGCTCGATGCCGCCGGTGATCCGGTACGGGCCGTCCCTGGTGATCTCGATGGTGGGTTCCCTGGTGTTGTCCCAGTCCACCCGGGATCGGGCCTCGGTGCCGTAAACACCGAAGCTGAGCGCGCCGGACGGGCAGTCGCGCACCGCCGTGATGATCTCGTCCATCCGGCCGCCGCTGGGCGCGACGAACGGCTCCTGGCCCGCGCGGAACACGGTGGCCAGCCGGTCGGTGCAGAAGCCCGAGTGCTGGCACAGGCCCCGATTGTCGAAGATCGTGACCTGCTGGCCCGGGTAGGTGTCGCGCCGGTCCGGCACCCGGTTCGGGTCCTTCGCGTCGCTGAACCCGTTGCTGGCACAGTCGCCGTCGCAGAACGGCTTGCGGGCCGACCCGCCGCACCGGCAGAGGGCGAGCTGGGGCGGGACCTGCAGCGGCTCGCCCAGATGGGAGAGCACGCGCGGGACGTTCGTGACCAGGTGGGGGCCGTTGCGGGCCGCCTGTACGCTGGCCGGCAGACCCTCCTGGAGCCGCCGCAGCTCCGCCAGCCGCTGCGCGGCCTCGGGCGCGGAAACCAGATCGCAGGCCAGGGCCTGCAGCACGGCCGTGGCTTCGATCAGCCCGGGCGGGCAGTCCCCGGCCAGGCCGAGCGAGGCACGCAGCCGGGTGGCTTCTTGCGCCGCTTGCCAGAGCGCGTCGCTGATTGATGCCGTGTCCCCTGCGGTGCCGGGTGCCCCCGGATCAGCTCCCGTACCTCTTTCACCCGCGGCGGGGCCCGGGGCGGCGCTGGCGGCTGGGTCGGAGCCGTTCGGGGCGCGGCGGATGGCGTCGGACAGGGGGCGCAGCACGCTGTCAACCAGACGGGGCACGAAATAGCCGCGGGGCGGGTGGGGGTCGGCCGACGTCGTGGCCGAGTACGCGGTCCGGAACAGCGCGGCAAGGTCGCCGGTCGCGTCGGCGACGGTACCGGCCAGGTCGCGAGCCCGGGCCAGCGCGGCATCGAGTTCCTCGGGCTTGAGGGTCTGAGCCGCGATGGCGCCCAGCCGGGCCTGAGGGTGGTCAGCGGGCAGGTGTGCGGCGAGCGCCGCGGCGATCCCGGTCAGCGCATCGGCCACCGGAGCGAGCTGGCCGGCGATCCGGGTGCCCGGGCCGACCTGGATCTCCCGGCAGAGCCCGGCCGTCTCGTCCAGCCGCTCGGCCAGCAGCGTCCAGGCTGCCTCGCGGTGCGGCATCAGGTCGTCGTCCTCGTAGAACAGCTCGAAGCTGGGGCCGGCCGTCCGGCCGTCGTACTCCGGCCCGGCGGGCAAGGTGGTGATCAGGTCGCCGAGCGGCTTGATCACGCCGAACATCAGCCTGATCGTCGCGTCGGCCAGCGCCTTGAGCTGGGCGTCGGTCTCCTCAGTGTGGGCGAAGAACCGCTCGAACATCTGCAGCAGGATCTCGTTGCCCACGTTGAACAGGTCGGTGACCTGGGCCGTCACCTGATCGGTGATGAGCGGCATCTCGGCCGGGGGCAGGCAGGGGCGCACGTTAACCGTGACCACCGGCCGGGTCGGCTTGAAAGCCGGGTTATCCGCCGACATCTGCTCGAACTCGTCGAGGATCTCGACGAACTGTCCGAAGTGGGCGTTCCGCCATTGGCCGCGCGGGCCCTCGCCCTGTTCGAGAATCGTGTCGATGGCGCGGTGCGCGCTGGCCAGGTCGGTCACGGCGACCAACTCCGGCCAGCGGAAATACTGCTCGGTGGCCTGGGCCCGGTGCGGCCCGACGAACAGCCAGCGCTCGCCGTACTTGCCCGCCAGGTGGTCGAACCCCGCTTCGATCGACCGGTACAGATGACCGACGGTCGCGAAATCTTGCCCGGTCGGGACGATGTCACCCTCATTCTTGTGCGGGATCGCCCGGCCGACCGCGGCCAGCCCGTCGGCGTCACCGATGTCCATGCCCTCGGGGCGCTCGAGGAACATGAAGTGGCGCAGCGCCCTCTCGCCGAACGGCAGCAGGGCCAGTTGCACGCCCGCCGGGTAGTAGCCGGCCGGGTGCGGCAGGTTCGGCCGGGTCATGTGCGGGGCCGCGCCGATCGCCGACAGCAGGTTCTGCACCAGCGCCAGGTGGAGCATCTCCTGCGTGGCCACGTGCGAGATCTGCTTGCGCCAGCGGGTGACCGCGGCCAGCTCGTCGGCGGTCAGGCCCTCGTCTTCGGACTGCTTCATCGAGAACGCGGCGAACAGGTACTGGCACATGATGCCGTGTTCCAGCTCGGCGGCCTCGCACAGCATGTAGATCAGGGCTTCCCGGTGCTCGATCACGAACGGCGCCTCCGGCGCGGCGCGACCCCCCCTGGTCGCGATCACTTGCGCGAGCCTGCCGCGGCCCGCGGCCGGAGCGGGGTCGGGTTGTCCTGCACTGTTGATCATCACGCGCTCCCCTGTCGGCTTCGCTGCTGACTGTGTTTATCAAATCGTCGGCCAGCCGACCCCACGGCGGCCAACGCGTAACGCGGGCAGGCCAGCCGCCCGAACGCGTATCCCGACGTTAACCTGCGGGAATTGACTCGCCAAAGCCGATAAATTACGCCGAGGGCGGAGCGCCGGAGGGCCAGAAACCAGGGACGGGCGGACTAGGTTAGCGGCGATGAGCAAGTCACGGGTCGAGGCGTTCAGCGACGGGGTGTTCGCGATCGCGATCACGCTGCTCGTCCTGACCATCGCCGAGCCGACCAACTACCGCGAGCTCGGCCACCAGCTCGCCGAACGGTGGCCCTCGCTCGCCGCCTACATGGTCAGCTTCGCGATGATCGGGATCATGTGGCTCAACCATCACTCGCTGTTCAGCAGCTTCGAGCGGATCGACCGCGGGCTGTTCTACCTGAACCTGCTCCTGCTGCTGACGATCACGTTCCTGCCCTACCCAACCGGGGTGCTGGGCGAGGCGCTGGCCAGGGGGCACGGCGCAACGACCGCGGCGGTCTTCTACGGCGTCACGATGGCGGTGAACGCATACGCCTGGGCGGCACTCTGGCTCTACGGCTCGTCCCGCCGGCGGCTGCTGCACGCCTCGTTCCCCGAGGATGAACGGGGGCTGGCCACGCTGCTGTTCACCATCGGCGTGGTCGTGTACACGCTGGCCATCGGCGTCGCCTTCCTGAACGCGTACGCGTTTCTCGCGGTGCAGGCCGCGCTCGCGCTCTACTACGCGCTCGACCCGGTCAACCGAAGGCCCGGACGAGGCGCGCGCGGCGGCCCGGCGAACGATGACGAGGTGGCGGCCGAAACCGGCCTGGCCAGCACCCCGGGCAGGTTCCGCCGCCGGTCCTACGGCCCTGGCCGGCGCTAGGTCCGCCTCGGGCTCACCAATCAGGAGTGGCCGTCGGCCCAGGCGCCCAGATCGGCCAGCCGGTCCCGTCCCACGTTCTGCAGCAGCACCCGGCACTCCTCGGGCGCGGGCAAGGTGGCGCGGCCGTCGAGCAGGCCGGCCTCGGGCGCGGCCAGCACCGTGCCCACCAGCTCGCGGTCGGTGCGGATGACAACCAGCGGCCCGACCTGCAGTGTCCCTGGCCCGGCGTGGTGCAGGGCGAGCAGCAGGCCGCGCAGCTCGTCCAGGCCCGGATCGGCCTTTCCGCCGTCGCGCGCGCAGCCGCGCAGCAGCATTTCCAGGCGATGTTCCGGCGACTGCCCGTTCCGTGAACTCCACAGCAGGTAAAAGCGGTCGCTGGACTGGTGCTCCGAATCGTGGAACAGCATGTCCACCGGCAATTCGGACAGGAAAGACTCATACAGCAACGGCAAGGTGCCCGCTGCGGCAGGCTGCTCCGCGCATATCCCGCCGACCAGGACGCGATGCCCCTTGTTGCCGCGGGTCATCGCCACCTCGCGGTCGAGCTGCGCGCGAACGTACTGCCGGATGGCGTTGAGGTGCTGGTCGATGTCGGACAGCACGCCGGCGACGCTGGCGAGCTTCTGATCGGCCTGCCGGCGAAGATCATCCGGCCCGGCCGCGGGATCCTCGCCCTCGACCCCAGTGTGCGTGGCCGCCGGGCCGGCCTGCCCGGCGCGCCGGTCGAGATCGCGGAGGGCCTGCTGAAGCTGCTGGATTTCCTGGCGCCGCTGCCGGGCCTCCTGCTGCAGGCCCGTGCTGAGCTGGCTGGTCAGCTTGCCGTGGAAGGCCTGCTCCAGGCGCGCGATGTCCCTCTCGCGCTGCCGTGCTTCGCGCCGCACGGCGGCGTCCAGCCGGGCCGTCGTCATCTCCTGCTCGGCCGCGTGCTCATGGTCCTGGTGCATCTGGTCGTCGTGCCGGGCGAGGTGTTCTCGCGCGTCGCTGATCTGCTGCTGCACCATCTGGTAGAAGTCGGTCAGGCCCGCCTGGTCTTGCTCGCGTTCGGCCAGCCGCCGACCGGTCTGCTCGACCTGCTCGATCCGATCGTCGAACTGCTCCCTTGTCTGCTCCAGCTCCGTCGCGTTCTGCCGGATCTGGGTTCTCAGGGCAGCGGCTATGAACCAGCTGGCCACGGCGACCACCATGACGGCGACAGCCAGCAGGATATCCATCAGCCTTTTCCCCCGGCGCGATGACGAATCATTTGTTGGCTCGCCTTCCGCGCAGGGTGAGCGCCACCGTCGATAGAGCGGCCGCAATGGCGATGAGGGAGGCGATCGCGATCAGCTCGCCGCTCACGCCGGATGACTTCGACTGGTTATCCGCGGCGTGCGCGGAAGAAGACGAGTGGGCGCCGGGGGACGAATGCGCCGGAGACGACCCGTGCCCGCCCGCAGTCGGATGGGGCGACGAGGCATGCGCATGCGGCGAGGCATGATCCGTCGTGGCCGACTTGTGCTGGTGACCGGCGGACTTTGCCTCGCCGTGATGCTTCGAGGACTGGGACGAGGACGAATCGTTCGGGTGTGACGATGACGAGTTCGAGCCATGGTGGTGGGTCAGGAAGAGTACGAGGATCACGCCGATCGCCACGCCGATGAGAATATCGCGGCCTGTCCCTTTCATGATCGCCGCTCCTGTCGAACCACCAGACCTGTGGTTAACAATTTCCCGCCAAATCTCCCGCAAACCAGGACAAGCCCCTCGGGCCTGGCATCGGAGATTACCCGGGAAGCGGCGGCATGCGATGCGCCCGACCCGGTAACGGCGGCCAGTGCCGGGCGCCGGGACGGAGCCCGATGGCCCAAACCAGGTCTGGACGCTGACTCTTGACAACTTTGTTCGGAAAGTATACGAACCAATTTACCGAGTGACGAGCCACGGGGAACGCCGTTCGCGGCCAGCAGCCGCGAGACTGGAGTGGCCAGCGATGAGACGCCCCCGGGAGCCGCCGGTCCCCCGCCTTCCGCCCTCGCCCGGTCCGCTCGCGCGCCACTGTGCTCCCGGGCGTGCCCGAGATCGAGACCGCGGTCCGGTTCCGTAGCCGTGACCGCCGCGCACCACCCCGCTATTTCCTACCGAACGGACCCTCCTCATGCGACACCGTTACCTGGAACGGCCGACCCGCTGGACCCTCGCCGTTACGATCGCCGCGCTGGCGGCCGCCACGTCCGGGGTACTCACGGCCGGATCCGCGGCCGCGCAGACCTACACCCCGCTGCCGGCACACGTCTACGCCCCCTACTACGAGACCTACCTCGCTCCCAACACACCCGGCATCACCGCGACTGCCCAGGCATCCGGCGCCAAGTACTTCACGCTGGCCTTCCTCCAGTCCGCCGGGAAGAACTCGTGCAGCCTGGACTGGAACGGCAACTCATCCCAGCCGCTGAGCTACTACGCCTCAGACATCGAGACACTGCGTGCGGCCGGCGGCGACGTGATCCCGTCGTTCGGCGGATACAGTGCCGACCACGGCGGCACCGAGATCGCCGACTCGTGCAAGAACGTGCAGTCGATCGCGGCCGACTACGAGCAGGTGGTGACCACTCTGGGGGTCACCAGGCTGGATATGGACGTCGAGTCCAGTTCGCTGAACAACACCGCCGGGATCACCCGCCGCAACCAGGCGATCGCCCTGACCGAGCAGTGGGCCGCGGCCAACGGCATTCCGCTGCAGATCCAGTACACGATCCCGGTCGAGCAGTACGGGCTCGACCCGAACGGCGAGGCCGTGCTGCAGAGCGCCGCGACCAGCGGCGCCACCGTGAACTCGGTCGACATCATGGTCTTCGACTACTACATCGCCAAGGAGGGCGTAGTGGAGATGGGCACCGCGGCGGAAAACGCGGCCACCAGCACCCACACCCAGCTGGAGTCCATCTTCCCGGCCTTGACGCCGACACAGATCTGGAACATGGAAGGCATGACGCTGCTGCCCGGCGTCGACGACCTGCGAAAGAAGACCGAGGTCACCTACGAGCCCGACGCGACGACGATGCTCAGCTTCGCCCAGAGCAACAACATGAACTTCCTGTCGATCTGGGCGATCCAGCGAGACAACGGCGGCTGCCCCGGCACCGTCGATAGCAACACGTGCTCGGGTATCACGCAGAACACCTGGGACTTCAGCCACATCCTGGAACCGTTCACGGGCTGACCCCGGGAACCTCCGCGCCGAGCCACCGCTGCGCGGGGTCGTTGATGGGCGGCCTGGTGCTCACCGGTGAACACCAGACCGGTCATCGACCGTTTCTTCGCGCCGAATGCCGGCCGGGCTGGCAGTGATGCCGCCGGCCGAGGAGATCTATTCGACTTCCTTGAGGATGCGGTGCATTTGTTCCAGCTGGTCCCGGAGTTCGTCGATGCGCACGCCGATGTCGGTCAGCTTGAGGTCGGTGTGCTCCTGCGCGGTGATCGCCATATCGCTCAGCCGCCGATACTCATCGGCGAGCGCGCGATACTCCTTGCTGCCGGTCAGTTCGGCCCTCGCCTGTTTTGAAGCGGTCAGGTGCCGGACTATTACCCAGGCCACGATCACGACCCCGGCCATCAACGGAATGAACAGCGCCAGGTATTCACCCGCCGTCATCGCGGCACCTCTGCGTCAAGCTCGCTCTCCGCGTCCAGCGTCCGCGCCGCGACCATGATCGAATCAGGGGTCAGCTGCAGGGCGAACGGCGTTACTTCGTAAAACTTCATCGCCTTCCCGTCCTCTGATACCTCGATGGCCGCCGACACCAGCCCGGCGGTCACCAGCTTCCGCAGGTGAACTTGCAGCAGTGCGCGGCTGATGTTGAGCTCGCGGGCCAGCTGGCTCACGTAGTTGCGTTCCTCCGCCAGGGCGGCCACGACCCGCAGCCGATGCGGGTTCGCCAAGGTGGCCAGCACCTGGAGCAGGTCGTCACCGGTCAGGTCCGTAATGTCCACAGCAGCCTTTCTAGCACCTGCAAAAAGAAGTTAGCAGGGTGCGGCGCGCGCCGTCAACGCAGGCGCTGGTAACGCGGAGACCGCAGCTGAGCCCGGACCGGCAGATCCGGCGGGCCGACCGGCGACTACATCTGCCGATAGTCGGTTGAGCCATCGCGTGCGAGTCGCGCCGGCAGCCGTTCGGGACGAAGGTTTTCGCCCGTCACTCGACCGCCTGCTGGGGTGGCGGGCTGTCGAGGGCGCAGTGCAGGCAGTGTCGTTCCGCTGACGACACGGGCTCGGGCGCGGGCTTCTTGCGGGGATTGCGGATGGTGAAGGCGGCCAGCACGCCGGCGGCGAAGCACAGGCCGGCCGAGATCAGCGAGGCGGTGTGGAAGCCGGTATTGAACGTGTGCTTGTGCAGGTAGGCATCGCCGCCGAGGCCGGCCAAGGCCGGGAGCACGGCCACCGCGATCAGGCCGGCCGCGCGGGCCACGTCGTTGTTGATCGCGGAGGCCATCCCGGCCTGCTCGGCCGGGGCGGCGGCCAGCACGGTGGACGTGAGGGGGGCGACGTTGGTGGCCAGGCCCAGCCCGAAGATCACCAGCGCGGGCAGCACCTCGGTGAGGTAGTTCCCGGAGGAGCCGATGCGGACGAACAGGGCCAGGCCGAGGCCGATGACGACTGGGCCCACGCTCATCTGCAGCCGGGGACCGATCCGCCCGGCGAGCGCGCCGGAGCGGGCCGACAGCGCGAGCATGATCACGGTGATCGGGAGCAGGGAGACGCCGGCTTGCAGAGGGGTATACCCGGATACCTGGATGAGCTGGATCGGCAGCAGGAACAGGGCCCCGCCCAGTGCCCCGTACACGATGAAGGTCAGGATGTTGGCCGAGGTGAACTGGGTCGAGCGGAACAAGCTGAGCTGCAGCATCGGCGCGGGGGTGCGGCGCTCCCAGAGGACGAACATGGCGAGCAGGGCCACGCCGGCGAGCAGCGCGGCAAGCGGGCCGGCATTCATCCAGCCTTTCGCCGGGCCCTCGATCAGCCCGTAGGTAAGGCCGACCAGGCCCAGGGTGACCAGTGCGCCCCCGGTCACGTCGAGCTTGCCCGTCGCCGCGGGGTCGCGGGATTCGGGCACGTGCCGCAGCGCCACGGCCACGACCAGGGCCGCGAGCGGCAGGTTGATGACAAAGATCAGCCGCCAGGAGACCGCCTGGATCAGCCAGCCGCCCAGGAACGGGCCGATGGCGACGCCGACGCCGCTGAGGCCGGACCAGGCCCCGATCGCCTTGCTGCGGTCATCGGGCCGGAACGAGGCCTCGATGATGGCCAGGCTGCCCGGGGTGAGCAGGGCGGCGCCGATGCCCTGCACCGCCCGGGCCGTGATCAGGAACGCCGAGTCCGGGGCGACGGCGCACAGCAGCGAGGCCACCGCGAACCAGATCACGCCGATGAGGAACACCAGCTTCCGCCCGTACTTGTCGCCCAGTGCCCCGGCGAACAGCAGCAATCCGGCCAGGGTGAGCGTATACGCGGTGACGACCCACTGCAGCGTGGCCAGGCTGCTGCCGAAGTCGTGCCCGATGGCCGGCAGGGCGATGCCCACGACGGTGGCGTCGATCGAGGCCATGGCGGAGCCGAGCACCGTGGCCAGCAGCACCCAGCGGCCCTGGGCGCTCTTGTACGCCAGCCCGGGCGGCGCCGGCGAGCCGGCGGTGAGTGCCGCGTTGTCCACCGTGCCCATGTCTCGCCCTCCGCCTCGCGACCGCCGACCGATTAACCGGTCACAAAGATTGTCTTCCCCACCGGGCGCGGTCCGGCTCGGTTTCCGGTGTGATGCGCGTGTCGTTCGGATCCATCCTGCCTTGCGGGCCGCGCCTCTGCCCGGACTGGGTTGGCCGGCTCTTGACTGTCGAGCACCGGCACGGCAGCGGACAATGGGGGCGATGGCCTGGTCACGGCGACGGTCCGAGGGAACGGCATGCGAGCAGCGGGGATACACAAGTATTCGGATCCGGTCGAGCCCCTGGACCTGCCGGATCCCGGCGGGCTGAGATCCGACGAAGTGCTGGTCGAAGTGCGCTGTTGTGGCCTGGGTAACTGGGACGACATCGCCCGTGCCGGCGGCTGGGACCTCGGGCGGCAGCCGCCGATGGCGCTCGGCGTCGAGGCGGCCGGGGTGATCGCCGGGATCGGTGCCGCGTCCGGCGGCCGCCCGGCGGGCGGTCTGGCCCCCAGCGCCCTTGCGGTCGGTGACCGGGTGATGACGCACTCGCTGCCGCTGCGCGACCAGGGGGCATGGGCGGAATGGTTCGTCGCCGCGGTCGCCGACGTCGCGGCCATCCCGGATGCGGTGCCATATGACGTGGCGGGAGCCCTGCCCGTCCCCGGTCTCACCGCGGACCAGGCGCTGGGCGACGGGCTCGGCGCCGGGCCAGGCGCCACCACGCTGGTCAACGGGGCCAGCGGCGTCACCGGAATGCTGCTCGTGCAACTGGCCGCGGGCCGGGGAGACGAGGTGATTGCCACCGCCGGCCAGGACGCCGCGGACCGGGTCACCGCCGCCGGGGCGGCGCACGTCCTCGACCGCCGGGCGCCGGACTGGCCCGACCAGGTGCGTCGGCTGACGGCGGGCCGCGGCGTCGACCTGGCCGTGAACGCCGCTCCGGCCGGCGCGGCGGACGCGATCACCGCGGTCAGGGACGGCGGCCGGCTCGTGACGATCACCTCCGATCCGCCCGCCGCCGATCGTGGCATCGAGGTCCGCGAGGTATATGTAGCGCCGGACGGGGCCCGGCTGGCGCGGCTCGGTGAGTTGCTCGCCGCGGGGACGATCGGGGTCACGGTGGGGGCGACGTACCGGCTGGACGAAGCGGAGCACGCACTCGCGAGGGTTCGCCAGGGCTCCGGCGGTCAGGCGGTCGTGCTGCGGGTGGCGCCTTGACGCCGCCGGGCCGAGCACCCGAGCATGCTGAAAGTGAACAGGCAGCGGGGTGATCACCGCCCCCGGCTCGGCCGGCCGGCCCGGCAGGTCGTGGCCCGGTTCGCGGAGATCGTCTGCCCGCCGGAGATCCGGGCCGGCCACCGGACCGAGGAGGTTCTGGCCGAATTCGAGCTGATGCTGGGCGCGCTGCCGCCGGCCACTCGGCGCGCCCTGGTCGCCGCGTTCCTCGCCTTCGACCGCGGGGCGCGGCTGTACCGGCCGGCCCATGGGCGGCGCTTTGCCCGCCTGGACGACCGGGTAGCCGACGCGTACCTGCGCGCGCTGCTGCGACGACGCGACGGCCTGGCCGCCCTGATGCGGCGGCTGCGCGGCATGGTCGTCATGTGCTACTACGAGTTGCCCGAGGTCAAGGAGGAGATCGGCTACCGGCCCGGTCCCTACATCGCCGCCGTGTCCCGCCGCCGCCTGGAGTCCTACGGCGCCGAGATCCGGGCCGGCGAGGCGGCGGTCCTGGCTCCGGA
>Ga0126381_100009159_pt1 | contig 11119 bp, 8 predicted proteins | sample PanSoiMetPlot_28_FD_96465 | JGI IMG/M metagenome (GOLD analysis project Ga0126381, IMG submission 96465) | Tropical forest soil microbial communities from Panama - MetaG Plot_28 | ecosystem: Environmental > Terrestrial > Soil > Tropical forest > Bulk soil | place: Panama | collected 2016-02-17
ATCTCCTTGCTTCGAAACTTACAATCCGGTTATTCGACAACCCGCAGGTTGAAGGTATTGGCGGAAGCGCCTTGCGAAATGTTTAGCGGCACCGAGAGCCCTTGAGGCACGCTTTTCGGAACGTTCACATTGATCTGATAAACACCGACTTGGCCCGGCGCAAGGCCGGCGTAATCGATGGGAAGGTTGACACCACCTAGCGTGACAGTGGGAGGAACCAAAGAGGCTGCCAGCGGATTCGAGGGAGCCGGCATACCGTTGTCGACTACCGGGCTCACCTGGCCCATGCCGGTGAGATAGATGACCAATTCGTCGTTGTGATGGATTGGGTTGGAATCCGTAGCCAAAAGATTGTTGGTGTTGCGAACGACCGTTGGAACGTCGGTTAAAGGACCCGCTACACCGCTTCGAAATACTGCGGGGGCGTTCACTGGAACCACGACATTGAAGTTGTCGCTTACTCCGCCGGGCGTGTGGACAACCATGGTGACATTTCCGACCGCCTGGAACGGCATTTGCGCATTCACCTGATTGGGCGAAACGAAGATCAAGGGCATCGGCTGGCCGTTCACTGTAAGACAGCTATTGCCCAGGGCGTTGGGGAGAGGAATCTCTTGCGTTGCGAGATTCGTGGGGCTGAGCTGATTGCCGTAAAGCGAAATCAGCCCTCCCGGAGCTGGCGCCGATTTCGAATCTGCTGCGCTCACCACGGAGTTGATCGCGGGCGGCGCGACCGCGTTGTCGTAGGTGAACGGCAAGATGGTAATTCCCGAAACCGTGAGACTAACGAAGTTGGCCTGGTTTTGCAGCAATGCCAGAGATCGCGTAAATGCGCTGCCCGGAACCGATGTGATAGTACCCGTGGTCGTTTTGCACGAGCTGGTGGTGGCGCCGTTCGCTGCGTTGATGCTGCAGACAGTGGTGGTGAACTGCGACCCTGTAGTGCAGGTCTGGGTGCTGCTCGTGGCAGTCGTGCTGCTTACACAAGCAGTCCCGCTCACAGGCGAGGGAACCGATATGCCGAGAAGTGGCGCTTCAATCATTCGGGTGGGCCGGATACCACTACCCGTAGAAGTATTCGCGCGTTGAATAATGCCGGGGCTGACCATGTCCGGCGTGGTGGTTCGAACTCCCGTTGAGTTGTCCAAGAACACAAAGCCCGACGTCGTGCCGGTAGCTGTCTCAAATTGGGTGGTTTGAACCAGCGAGGAATTCAAAAGAGTGTTGCCGACTAGAAATTGATCGAACGCCGAAGCAGCATAGGCGCCTCCCAGCGATGGGAAGTCCTTGCGCGAAACCGTGAACGTATCCACGTTGGCGTCGTAAAGCATAGTGCTGCCGTCCCGGGAAGCAGCGAAAATCCGGGAGCCGTTTGGTGTCGCGACCAGCACCGTATCCAAGAGAACCTGATTCTGGAAAACCCCCAGGCTTTGGAGTTTGGAGGATTGGCGGAGCACGGTATCTATGCGCGCAATGTACGGCGCTCCACCGGCTCCGTCCCGCATCACCGCAAGAATCGCTTTGTTGGAAGCTGCAATGGATTGCACATACCCCCAATTGAGTGTCGATCGGTGGCAGCGGCTGAAGTGTATTCAGATCGAACACGCTCATAACGTGCGCGTTGTCGCATCCAACCAGGAGAGTGTTGTTGTCTATCGTCGCCGCCATGGATTTCGGAGTCGTGCAGGTTCTCAAAGTTGCGGTTTGAGTATTGTTCGAGCCATCGAACACCAGGACCTGGTTGAGGTCCTGGCGGAGCACGTAATAAACATTTCGCGTGGCGTCCGCCATCAAGTCCACCAGTGTTCCTGGAATATCGACAGAGGTTCCACGCTGGTCGGGCTCGCGGGAGTTTACAAGAACCCGGACCGGATTGGGGACATTCATAGCCGCTGACGAGGCGAAAAGAATCGATACGGCCGAGGTGCCCTTCTGATTGGAATAAACATTCGGATCCACGCGAACCGTAATCACGGCCGGAGTAAGTCCCGAACTGGGCGACACGCTAACTCCTGTGCTCGTCGAGGTGACGGAGAAGGGGACGCTTCCGCCGCCGGGCGCGGTTAGCGTGAAAGTTTTCGTCGCCAGATTGCGGTCGCAGAAATTCCCGAGGAAGACAAGGTCGCTTACCGAAGCGATTAACTGCGACGACTTGTTTAGACTGCCCACGGGCAGCACCATGACGCCGCTATCGGACACCGCATAAACAACGCTGCCGTCACTTGTCATCGCGGTCTTGCCGGCCATGTTCTCCGGCAGCTGAAGCTTTGTCCGTAGCGTGAGGTTGTCCGCGTCTCGAATTGTTAGCTGCGGAAGCGTGTCGCTGGCCGTGGCGACTTGAGAGTAAATCAGGTTATGGACGGAGTCTACTGCATGTCCGCCAATGTTGAGCGTCCCCGCCGGAGATGGAAATTCGGCTACATCTTGAAGATTGAAATTGGAAATCGTCCAGCCAGAGGCCGCGTAACTTCCGTCGGCCGCCACGCTGATGGCTCGAGGGCCCTGCGGGGGAGTAGACGTGTAGATGTAAAACAACATCGCCTGATGCGCCACGTCATAGCGGAACTCCAGATTGTCTCCCAACCCGTAAATCGTGGCGTAGTCGCCCGAGGTCGCAACGGAGGCGCCTGTGATATTCGCTGGAAAGCTTGCGGCCGGAGCAGGAAGTGCGAGTTTCGCGGCAGCGGTGATCGTCATTAGCGTCTTCGTCGATCCAACGCTGGGATCGAAGACGATAAACTCACCCGTTGTCACGACCAGTGCTTTATTGTCAATTCCGAACGCGACGCCGAGGGGGGAATTGCCGAGAGCAAAAGTTTGCTTCGCATTGTTCGCCGTGAGATCGATTAATGTCAGCCCATTCTGGGGCGACGCCGGCGCGGTGTTGTTGCCATAGTGCGCGACAATCAGCCAGTGGCCATCCGGAGAGAGCGACAGAGAACTTGGTTGCGCCGCGACGTTGATGGAAGTCTGAATCGTATTCGTCGCGAGGGACATGACATCAATCCGGTTCGCCGTAAAGTTCGCTATGTAGAGCCGGCCGCGCGCTTCATCGAGCGCCACATCCGAGGCTGCGCCGCCGATCGCCACAACTTTGCCGAAGGTTCCCGCAACTGCCGGAACTTGAAAGAGTAGTCCCGAAAGAAGTATTCCGGCAAGCGCCAAGGTCCATGACTTACGAAGCATACGTGACTCCATGTAATTCTTCACTTTCAAGCTTTTCGCGCCCATTTGATGACTCGGCGCACAACGGAACGTGCGGCAGGTTGTTGATCGTGTGGACGCCGTTTCGTCCCGTGTACTGCTATCCGCCGATTCGCGCGAGAAGCGCGGAGTTTCCCACGACTCCAGTGGGCCCGCGCTCCTACGCCAGAATCTGAATCAATCCCCTACAGTGCCCGAGGCGCGCCTTAATTACTCGTCTGTCGACTTCTTGCGGCGCAAAACGATCACACCTAAAAACAGAACCGCAAGCACGGCGCAAACTACTCGAACGGTAGAACCATCCATCGTTCTTTCTCCTTTCCTGACAAGCATTCATCGGCTTGACTAGTCCTAACCTTTAGGCGGGTACTAGCAGCACGTCCGAAAATAAACAGAGCACCTGTGCTATCGGCATCCGTGTTTCATCGCATTACTGCTGGGGAAAAAGAAGGAAGGAAAAGAGGCGGGCCGAAGAAAAGGCGGAGGCTTACGACTCCGCCTAAATACGAAAACGTGATTCTGGGAGGAAGATTATGGACGGCCTTCGCTCGATGGCGGCACGATACCCTTGATGCGAAGGTAGGCCACCATGGTTCCGTACATTTCGTTGTCGTGGGCGACGACAAAATTCAGAACGCCAAGTTTGCTCATAGGACGATTGAACATCTTTACCTGCGCCGCGCCGTCTTTGTCGTTCATAGACTTGAAAACTGTGTCGCAGTAGTCAAAGGAAGCCTGAAGCTCCTTCTGAAGATCGGCCTTGGAGGTCTTGCCCTGCGCTGTTCCGCGCTTCTGCTCGCCCTTCGCTGTGGCGCAAAGCAGAGTTTGCACGTCGGCCACGTGCGCGATCATTTCTCCATACGTGCGAACGGTAGGAACTGTCTTAAAGGAGTAGTTCTCCTCCGGCATCTTCTCGGCGGCCTTGAGTAGCGTGCTCTTGATTCCGTTATAGCTGCCCGTGGCATCCGTCGTGAAGGGATTGTCCTGGGCAAAAGCCATGACAGTCAAGACAAAAGCGCCTATTGCGCAAAGGTTAAGAATGCGTTTCATTTGTTCCGTTGTCTCCTCAGGGCAAGTATACGAAATGTCCCGTGAACTAGGGAGCGAACTGAAAGTGCAGGAGCATCTCGCCGAGGGCGGAATCACCCTCTAGACTGGCTGGCTCGAATGTCCAATTTCTGGCAGCCGCAACCGACGCATGTGCCAACGGAAAATTCGGAGGTTCGCCAAAATTCACGATCTCCGTACGACCGACTACTCCGGAGGGCTTGATCCAGACCTTCACCTTCACCAGGACCGATTCGGTCAGGGGCTCGAGGGCAGGCCCATTCAAAACAGGTTGTTCGCGATGCACCACCACGGGCATCGTGCGCTTCTTCGGCTTACGGAAGAACGTGATTTTCCCGAAGACGTCCTCCATGCGAGACCCTACCGGCTCCTCATAAATATGGACCGATGGGACGTGAACCGAAGGCGCTCGGTTAGGCGCAAAGGGTTCAGCGCGCGCCAAGAGTTTCTCTGCCGCACTCGGTGGCTCAACAACCGGAGGAGGGTTCGGCGAGGAATTTTTTAGAGCGGGCTCCTCAGTACGAGCAACGGGAACTACCGCAGCTGCCCTAAACGAAGGCGAGGACGTGGCCGGAGGATTTGCCGCAGGCGCGGGTTCCTGCGGAGGAATGAGAGAGTCGACTTGTTCCCTGGGAACATGAACGTTCAATACCTGAATGGCGCCCTTCGTACTCGGTTGGGAGTAAGCATCCATTTGAAAAGTCACATCCGGGCTGTTCGCTTGATACAAGTACATACCCGAACGGAAATCCGAAGGAGTAAGAATCGTGTCGGTCTGCTGCGCTCCATCCTGAATATGCAAAATCGCGCGGCTCACTCCGGGAGGGGGAGCCCAGGACAACCGCAGGATCGCCCCTTCCCGCATGGCTTTGAGCGGCAACGTTTGAACAGGCGCCACATGCGACATTGGCTGACTTGGCGGTATGAGATTTGCCGCCGCCTTTACGCCTTCAGAATGAGAAGTGCCCCCCACGAAAAGTAACAGCGTCGCCAATCCCAGACCAAACCCGACGATAGCGGCAGCCGCTGACACTATCCAACGGGTTCCGACAGAAGGTCGAAATTCATCTTCGGGGAGTTGGGATCCCTTTGGAATCGAGGATGCCCGACCCGGACGGGGAGATTTTTGAAGTTCCGCGCCGCCTTCTGGACGTGGAATGGACGACATCATCGAAGCCAGCGCCGGAGATAGACCGATTTCGAGAATGCTTTTGAATTTGCCATCCTCGTACAGAAAGAAAACCCCCTTCCGCATCGAGGGGGACAACATGAGAAAAACCGCGCTGCTGCCGAAGCCCTGAACGAGAGACACATCTTCTGCTTGCGGCTCCACGTCGCCCGGCCGGGTGTGACTTCGGAAAACGCCAATTGTCTCTGCGGTCTGCCCGGCAATCGCTTCTTGAAGGCGACCCAGATCTGCCTCGGACAACAGATAGGAAGGACCGGATCGATGTTCGGACTCGACGGTTTTATAGCCCTCAATAGTAGCCGTAATCTCGTGCTCGTTCGGATGCACTTTCCCCAACAGGATCCCACCGATTTCGAGACCCCTCCTAGGGACACTCTTGAAGGCTAGCCAAACCTCGGCGGTCAGGCGTGCGGCAATGTCCGGAGCTATTTCTATCAAGTACTTAGAGGCATTTTCGGTAGGAACGAGGGAGGGCGTAAGCGGTTCCGGCTGCGGGAAAACCATTGTTCGAGTCCCTTCCTTAAAGATCCCACCGGTCTCACGTACGTTTCCGAAGTTCGATATGAGTTGGGGCTGTTCTTCGAGATCTTTGAACACTTTCAGACCTGGAGGCCGCCTAGCGCGGCCGGACGAACCAAACAAGGCCGAGCACGGACAACAAACTCACCATTCCGGCGGACCACAATCCAGGTGACCGGTACCGGAATTCTACCGTGTGTTCTCCCGCTGGCACGCGCACAGATTGATAAGCGCCATGCCAGCGTTCGGTCGTGGCGGGCTGCTCGTCAATTGTTGCCGACCATCCTGGAAGAAGTTCCTCGCGGAGCGCGAGCTCCTGAGGCGATGTCAAATTCGTCCGTATGACACGATGTTCCGGCTCCCACACTTGCGGCTCGATCGGTTCATAGCCTAGGTACTCAAAAGTCTTGTAATAAACATCCGCCGAACCCATCAGCCGGTATTTCGGATTCGCGATCAGTTTCTTATAAGCAGCGCTCGAATCCGAGGTAATGAAATAACGTGCGCCGAATAAGCGCATGACGGCTTCATCTGAAGGATCAACATCGAATTCGCGGTTGGTCCGGTACGCCGCTGGCCCAACCATCTCCCTATATTGCTGTGGCATCAGTGGATCGAAACCTTGCGGCGTGGTCGCGCCCCATGCTCGGATGAACGGAGTCCATGGACCCGTTTCGTCCACCACAACCCGGTACTGCGGATGCGAAACCATTTCCTGAAAGGCGCCGGAATCCAGAGTCCAACTGGCGCCAATCGCAAGTGCAGGAAACGTGGACGCGTTGAATCGCTTGCTGGTCCCGAAAGCCTTGTAGTCCGCACCTGCGAATAGAACCAAAGCCGCGAACACGACCGTACGCATTTGACCAGTCGCGCCGCGGAGACAGTACATCCCCGTAAGGAACAGCGCCAGTGTGATGGCCGTCACCCAGGCGGAACCGAGATTGGCGTAGAAGCCGTCCTGCTTCCAGGTTCGAAGTTCCCAAATCGTCCATCCGAGAATGGCGACAATCAGCGCGCCCGAAACCGTCGCCTTAGTCTCTCGAACGGAGCGCGCCAGAAATGCATCCAGCCCCAACGCCGTGAACATCGCCACGGCAAACGCAATTCCAGCGAGGAAATACCAATCTCGAAAGACCCCAGCAAGCAGCGTTGACCATTGAATCGAATTCCAAACGATGCCCCACGGATTCGTTAGAAAAACAGCTGACGCCACTAGCGCCAAGAGGGCTGGCAGAATCACTCGATCCCGGCGATAAACCAACAGCAGTAGAATCCCGGCAAACGCAGGAACGCCCATGTACAGATACTCCTTCCCGAAGTTTGTCTGTATAGGTACGTGCAATCCAAAGTCGAAGTAATTCGGAATGAAGTAGGAGATGTAAAAGAGCGGATCTTTGATTCCCTGGCCATAGTGCGCGTCAGGCGTCATCCACCGCTGAGCCTGCCACGCGGGGAGTACCTGTACCATCGCCAAAAGAAAAGAAGCAGCCAGCGCGACTGCTGCCCCCACCATTGCGCGGACTCGCAACCTCCCCACCGCGTAGGCGAGCATCACTACCGCGAATACAACCCACATCGGTGGATACCCTGAGAGAAAGACCATCGCGGATGCAACCACCACCTTCCAAAACGGCTCTGCCTTCTCGCTTTCCGCCGCCTCGTCAATTCCCCAGGCCGCCAGGGGATACCAGGCGAATGCCGTTATCAGTCCCTGGTGCTGCAGCTGCAAACACACATAACCCGAAAACGCGAACACCTGCGCTCCGGCGACGTAAGCAAACGGCCTGAGCCCACGCGCGCGTAGCCACAACATGAAGAGCACCGCGCCGAGCCATACATGCAGAATCACCCAAGTCTCCAAGCTTAAAAACGAAAGGTGCTGCCGATGTATGTTAGCCAGAAATAGCAGCCACGTTGGCGGATAAAAGAACGCAGCCTGAATATTGCCGACGTAGCTTATCCCCGAATACATCCCCCAGTCCCACAGCGGAAAGCGCCCCTGCCGCAAACTATGAAATCCATAGTCGATTAAAGGGTAGTGGTACCCCTCAAGGTCGTAAGGAATGTGAACCTTGCGAAGCGGGGAAAGATATTCAGCGAAGAAAAGCCATGTGAAGGCGAGCGACGCCAGAAGAATAGTCGCGCTGCGCCTCATTTTTCAAGACGAACTATCGATTCGGCGACTACGCGCCCGACAATCTCGAGACTTTTTGGACTCAGCTTGTCCATCGTGTCATCGTCGCGATGCCATGCCGGGTAGTCGAAATCAATAATGTCGATCGATGGCACGCCGATACGCACAAACGGCATGTGATCGTCGTCAATCGTGATCGGGTCGTTGGGGAAAAATGCCTCGTAACCCAAGTCCATCGCAGTATTCCACACGATGGTGCGTAGCAAACCTGATGAGTTCAGGTCCGGCTGCACGTTCAGATTCTTGTCGCCGATCATATCGACGTTGATCAGCGCTTTGATGTTCTTTGCCGTGCCATCTTTCTTCCAACGCTCCGCTAGATGGCGGCTTCCGTAAACGCTGTCCGTGTCCGTCCACTCGCCGAAGGCTTCCTCGCCGTCGAAGAAAACCAGAACCACGTCGTCCACTCGAGGCGCACCCTGCAGCACTCTCGCAAGTTCCAACAGCAGGCCCGTAGAAGATCCACCATCGTTCGCTCCGACAAACTTGCGGCCTTCGAAGGGCTTGGTATCGAAGTGTCCCGTGACGACAATCTTTCTCCCGCTCTTCCCCGGGAACCTCGCCAGAATATTTTTCATCGCGACAGGCCCTCGTGGAGTCTGCGCAGTGAAGGCGTCTTCGGTCACATCGGGCGTTCTCTTCTTTAACTCCGCGATGATGTAAGCCTGCAACTTCAAATTTGCGACAGACCCCGCCGGGCGAGGCCCGAACTCCACGGCCCTTTTCGTATACTCAAACGCCGACTCCCCGGAAAATGCCGCCCCTGAAGCGGTCACGGCAAATAGCGTCAGGACAGCAATGTAGTGCAGGTTGGTAACCTGCGGCGGATTGGTAATCCGCCTGCGCATGGGGTTGAAGACACCAAACCCGGCGGATTGCCAATCCGCCGCAGGATACCATCCTGCACTACATGGCACTCCAACACATGTTGGTTTCCCGTTTTTTACTTCGTGGCCAAACATATATATCCCAGTGTAAAGTTCTTCTCTTTATCCAGCGGCGCCAGAACCCACATCACCACCGCGGGCGGCACTAAGAAGACTGCGGCAACCAACATCAAAGGCCCCGGGAAAAACTGTAGCCCATTCAACAAGCGCCGCGCCATCAACTGAAAAAACCCGCCTACCGGCCGAATCTCAATCTCGCGGAATCCCGCCTGCTCCAGCAAGTACCGCAGCCCATACCGTGTGTAGCGAAAATAATCGTGAGGCTGCTGATGCTCCTCCCACTCATGTGGCGCAACCAGCAACAACCGACCACCGTCGACGATCGTCCGTCCCAATTCGCGAATTACCTGAGCAGGCTCTTTCACGTGCTCAAGCGTCACAATATTCAAGCAACCGTCAAATATCGCGTTCGGGAAAGGCAGCCGCGACAAATCCCCAATCACGTCGAGCTTCGAATAGTCCCAAGCCGCGTCTCCGACGCCTAGATCCAACCCTACGTAACGATGGCGCTGGAAAAAATGTTTATAGTTCAGCTCTCCGGCGCCCGCATCCAGCACCCGAGCTCGATCCTGCAACTCCTCGGCAAACAAAGCCACTGCAGTTTCGATCTGAGACTCGAAGTAAAGAACCTGCCGCCGCAAAGGCGCGGGCAGCAACGCGCGAATGCGTTCGTACATTATGCCTTTTTGCGGGCTTCCACCATTACTGTAGATCCCGCGCGACATACGGCTTCTAGCAGCGTGAAAGGAACGGAAGCAACGGTCAGGCCGAAATAGATCAGATCCTTGATTAGCCGCACCGGAGGGGGTTCCTTCATCCCGCGCATTCTGCGCGCCATCGGATCCAGGTCTGGAGCGATGCTTGTCGCCATGCCCGCCGGATTATCGCGCAAAGAAAAATGCTTGTGCCGAAGCACCTCAAAGCCGCAGGAATCGAGCAGTCCATCCAAGTCCGATAGCCGGAAATCGATCAAGTGCCGCGGAACGTCAATCCCATTCCATCGCTCGCCGAACAGCAGAAATTGCCAGCAGGCTGCATTCGGAACCTGCACCACCAAACGTCCATCCGGCTTCAATAACGAACGCGCGGCTTCCAAATAATCAGCAGGATCGTACAAATGTTCGAGCACATGAAACATCGTAATCGCCGAGCAGCTTTCGGATGGAATCGGGGACCGCGAAAGACTTGCGCAAACCACCGGCACTCGAGCCTTGGCCCACGCCGCTCTTGCCGCGTCAAGAGAGAAATCAAGACCCAGGAATCGCCGCTTCGACCCCTGTGGCGTACGTTCCTTCAGCATTTGCAAGAACAGTCCGCCCCCGCATCCGACGTCTAATACCGTCCCGCTCTCGTCGCAATCGCGTAAAGCGCGCTCAACGAAATTCACGTGATCGCGCAGGACAAAACGGCGGTAGGCCTGTTCCATGCTCTCCGCGGTCGATTCGTGCGCAACGTACCAATAATCGGAGGGATAGTAAGTGGGAAGTTCGAGTGGCGTAGGCGGGGGATCAAGCCGGATCAGCCTGCATTTCTTGCACTCGACGATGTCGAATAGCTTGTCGGTGGTGCGATAAAGCCGGTCTGTCGCACGAATTAGCTTCACGTAAGCCGTCGTTCCGCAAGCAAGACATCGCGAGCCTTCTTCGACCGAAGCTTCCGACGCAGCTTCTAGGCCGAGTTTTCCGAGAGTTCCTTGAGCGAGATCCGGTGCCGGAGCAGCAACTGCCGGATCTGATGGGGCGTGAGCCGCCGTTTCGACCGCAATGCTCTCCTTTTTCGAAACATCCGCGGGATCATCGGCGCCGCGGACAACGTCCCCTTGAGCAGCGCTGTCGCCGCCATCAGCTTGCCCCCAAAGCCCCGGTAATGGCGCACGTCCCCCCGGTTGCGCAGGGCTGCCCAAAGCCCCGCTCCCAGTCTCGCGAGAAGATACGCGCCATTTGCCCACAATAAGCTCGCCGGGAACAACTTTACTACGAAGAGAACGCGGTTTCGTTC
>Ga0126381_100009160_pt1 | contig 11118 bp, 7 predicted proteins | sample PanSoiMetPlot_28_FD_96465 | JGI IMG/M metagenome (GOLD analysis project Ga0126381, IMG submission 96465) | Tropical forest soil microbial communities from Panama - MetaG Plot_28 | ecosystem: Environmental > Terrestrial > Soil > Tropical forest > Bulk soil | place: Panama | collected 2016-02-17
CCTCCGCCTCCGCCGGTCCATGGACCGGCGGCAGACATAGAGAGAAGTTCTACCGCTTATGACTATCACTGGGTGGCTCAGAATTTCCGGAATTAGGTGGGTCAGATTTTCCGGAACTCACAGGCTCTACAAACAGAAGGTAATAAAGAGACTGAGGGATTTCCTCGTCACAGGCCATATTCGTTGCGATTTTTTGTGGACACTTTTCTTTGGAATGGCGCGCTATCGAGTAAGTGAGATTCGAATATTCAAAAGAAATCGGGGGGTCTATGTCCGACTCTCGTAATGCGACTAAAAGAGGGTTTTTACGTGGAGGCAAGGAGAAAAGGAGACCAAACGTCTGCCTGTTGATAAGACCTCTACAGGCTTTGCTTTTGCTTGGATGCCCGGTTCTGGCGCAGGTCACAATAAAGAATCCAGACCATTTGGCCGTACCGGAGCAACGAGTTCAAATCGTCTTTCGAACGACATGTCGGGTCGTGGCTAAGGAATTTCAATTACCCAAAAAAGAAGTAACGTTTCCTCTGCTTCTGATCCTCGGCGATCCCAACGAGCGATACACGTCCGATGAGGAACATCAGGCTTATACGGTGTATCTGTATCGTTGGAATGAGGTTCAATTTGCAGCCTCTGCGATGAGGCTAGCTGTCCAGCATAGTGTAACGCCAAGTCGCAGAGATAGGCTCGTGACAGAGATTCTGAAACGGTCTAACAAAATCGATGCGATCTCCATCAAGTCACTCAAAAGACAACGATGAACCGTCTCTTTCAGAAGTAAACTATTCCAACTGATTGTGCCAGATGAGGTGTCTGCGGTAATCGGAGCGTTGGATGACCCGGTGGTGGCAATAATCGCTCTGGACCTACGCGAGAATGGATTTGTGATCGATCTTGATACGTCAAAATGGAATAGCAGTATGACAGGCGAAGATCTCTATACTGGCAGCTGGTCATTGGCGTATGAAGCTAGAGTCCGTGTCTGGCTCCTTTCTAAAAACGGAGATGATTATATTTCTGCCGATCCATTTTTTTCTGATATCCACGCGTTCAATGTTCATTTCTACGATACTGCCGAAGGTCAACCCGCGATACCGAGCATCTGGGAGGGATACTAACGCGAAACGTTGACTAGCTTCGCTAATTTCTCCCAGTGCCGCACATGCGGGAGGCAGCCCTGCCGAATTTTACTCGCATACCATTTTGAAACCCCGAGGGAAGATCGAATAAGAGACATTGAAACCTTCGTGACCGTAACGCAACGAGCGCTTCCTGGTTGAGAGTTGCCAACCTGTCAGGAAGAAGTATTGGTAACTCGTAGCTACGTCGCGCTCGTTCTTTCGAAGAGGAGAGCTTGCCATGAATCACGGAATCTTCCTGCGCTGTCACACCTGCATTCTGGACAAGGAAGCTGTAGAAAAAAGCGGAAAAAAGAAACATGATCCGCTTCCAAAGTATGTTCTCGTCCTCGACACCGAGACTACAACCGACGCACTCCAGACCTTAAATTTCGGTGTCTATCAGTTTTGTGAATTGGCGACCGAAGGCAAGTATCGATGCCTAGAGGAAGGAATCTTCTATAGCGACGAACTAGGGCGCGAGGAGCAAAACATACTTCGCGCTTACGTCACCGAGCAAAACGAGAAACGGGCCAAAGCCGAATTGAAACTCAGGCTTTACGAGCGTCGCGTGTTTGTCGAGAAAGTGATGTACACGGCGGTTCAGGCTGGAGCAGCAATTGTCGCTTTCAATTTGCCTTTCGATCTGTCGAGGCTCGCTGTCGAATATCGAGTAGCACGCGGAGCGGGAGGACGAGGTTGGAGCTTTGTCGTCTTTCGCTACAAGAACAAGGCGAAAGGTGAATGGGTTCCGAACACGTTCCGCCCTCGCGTCCAACTCCGCCCGAAGGACTCGAAAGCTGCTTTCATTCGATTGGCGGGAGGTGACATGAATCAACCGTATCGCGTCGGTCGGTTCCTCGATCTCAAGACCTTGGTCTGGGCTCTTCGAAACAAGAGTCTCAGCCTCGATAGTGCTTGTCGCGAATTCAAGGTACCGGGCAAACTCGACAACTACGTTCCAAGTGGAAGAGTTACGCCAGAAGAGATCAAGTATTGCCGACAAGACGTTCGTGCGACAGTCGGATTGCTGAATGCACTGATCGCGGAATTCAGAAACTATCCTCTCGGTGACCTTCCTCCGGAAAGAGCCTACTCAGCCGCTTCCATCGCCAAAGCCTTCTTGAAGACGATGGGAGTCATTTCGCCCCAACAGAAATTCCAACTCGACAACCAGACGAACGGCATATGCATGCAGGCGTACTACGGCGGACGCGCGGAAATTCGTATCCGTCACACTCCCGTCCCGGTTGTTTATACGGATTTCACAAGCCAGTACCCGACGGTAAACACCCTTTTGGGTTTATGGCGAGCGCTAACGGCAGATCGGGTACAAGTCGTAGACGCTACCGATGAGATCCGATCCCTTATGCAATCACTCACGACCGATAGTCTGCTTGACCAAAGGACTTGGCCTAAGCTGGCATTCTTCGCATTAATTCAGCCTGAAGCCGACATTCTTCCGGTTCGAACGGTCTATGGGGATGGTCTGACAGTCGATCAAACGAACATAGGATTGAATCCGCTCACGTCAAATGCGCCGGTTTGGTCGGCGGGTCCTGACGTGGTTGGATCAGCGCTATCAACGGGAAGACCACCAAAGATTTTGCGAGCCATTCGGATCGAACCGCTTGGCGTTCAGACCGGCATGAACTCCGTCATGTTGGGAACAGGCTCGATCGATCCGTACACGGATGATTTCTTTCGCAAAGTTATTGAAGAGCGAAAGGGAAAGCAGAAGAGCGATCCTCTCTACTACTTCCTCAAGATCTTGGCGAATGCCGGATGCTATGGAATCTATGCCGAAGTCAACAAGCTCCAAGTTGGAAAGAACAAGGCGAAGAAAATCGGAATCTTTTCGGGAGAACTGAGCGGGACTGAACGAACCTGCGTCATGGAAGTCCCAGGTCCCTGGTATTTCCCACCTGTCGCTTCTCTGATTACAGCAGGCGGAAGATTGCTTCTGGCCATGCTGGAACGGATGGTTGCAGATGCAGGCGGAACTTATCTCATGTGCGACACCGATTCGATGGCCATCGTGTCGTCGGAACAAGGCGGACTCGTTCGATGCAACGGAGGCATGCATCGCATGTCGGATGGAAGCGAGGCCATTAAAGCATTGACGTGGAAAAAGGCTCGGGAAATTGTTGATCGATTCGAGGCTTTGAATCCTTATGACAAGAGAGTGATTCCAGGCTCAATTCTTAACATTGTCCAAGAGCTCAATGTCGATTCGGAAGGCCGTCAACGACAACTGTACGGCTACGGCATTTCTGCAAAACGCTACGCCCTCTGCACCCACGAGAAATCTGGAATTCACCTCATCAAACTGGGTGAGCACGGTCTGAGACTCTACTATCGGCCAATAGAGGGTCGCGATAGGGAATGTGAGGTGGCAATCTGGATCAAGGAAGGTTGGCAATGGATGTTGAACGAGGCTCTCGGCTTCCGCAGTCACAAGCCGAAATGGTTTCGTCTTCCAGTCATGAGACGCATCGCCATCAGCACACCCAACGTCATGGCGGCACTGCGTCGGTTACGGCGTGATCAAGCCCGACCTTACAATTTTGCGCTATCTCCAGTTCTGGTGAACCTGACCAATGTTGCGCTCACTCTCTTGGCGCCATTCGAAAAAGACTCATCTCAATGGATGAAATTACCTCATGTGAACATTCATGACGGCACAACTCACAGTTTGGAGAACCCGACCGTGCCTATCGTAGTGCAAACCTTTGAAATGGTATTCAAGCAGTATCATGGCCATCGCGAAGCCAAGAGTTCCGCGCCTGATGGAAGCCGCTGCAAACCCGATACGGCTGGTCTGCTCAAGCGATATCCGGTGACAGCAACGAGTTTTCATCTGATCGGCAAAGAAACGGAGCGAGGCTGGGAGCAGAACGACGATGTGAGTACGCTCATGCCTTCGCTAGTGCGATACGGGTCTGATACCGGTATTGCCGCTGAGCAACTCAGAAAACGTCTCCTTGAGATACCGCTGGCTTTCTTGGAATTCGAAACTGGATTGAGTCGGCATACGATCGTGCGAGCACGAAGAGGACTCCGGGTGCACCCAAGGTCACTGCAAGCTCTACGTCTAACTTATCGGTTTAGCGACAAATCGGGCACGTGGGCACGAATCCGTGTGAGATTGCCTTAAGGATCAACGAGCACCTAGCGGAAGTTGCTCATCAGGATGACGTCCGTCTTTTCCTGTCCCCGCGAAAAGGCCAGTTGCTTACCGTCCCTAGACCAGTCAAAAGCGAACATTTCTCCACGGCTGAACTTGGTCAGTTGCTTGGGAGCACTCTCCTTAAGACCCTGTATCCAGATGTTAGTTGCGTCGTCTCGGGTCAGCAAGAACGCGATCGCTTTGCCGTCGGGAGTGAACCGCGGGGAGCGTATCCCATAAGGCGTGTCCAAGGAATAAAGAATGGTCTTCGGGTCGTTAGCCGCGGTAACCAAAAACTGCGTGCGCAGGGCACCGCCTTCGATCCGTTGTGAGTAGTAAAACATCAGTTTCCCGTCAAGCGAATAGGAAAATTCGCTGAACGGCATGTCCTGCCGCTCTGGCGTCCCCCCAGTAATGGGAACACGCCAAATCGCACCGTCTGCGGCGTAAAATCACCGATTTTGCGTCCGGCGTACATGTGCCCCCAACGAATCCCAGAACCACCTGGGAATTCAATTTCACTGCATTGGACCCATCGGCCTCGCTGGCCCAAAGTTCAAACCTTCCATTGCGAAACGTGCTGTAAACCAAATGCTTGTCATCGGCGCAAGCCGATAACTGCGGATGAGGATCCCGATCATTCATCAAGGGTGCGACATTGCGTCCGTCGGGATTCGCGATAGACCATTGCCATCTCGAGTTGGAAGCAGCAACTCGCCCGCCCACCCAGATCACTCCGAATCCCATCGCCTCTCCCCAGGTGATCTGGCCGGCATCCGAACCATTTCCCTTTGCCAGCCACACGTCACTCAAGGTCATGTCTTTGAGGGCAACCAGCGAGCGGCCATCGCGAGCGACCTCCAGACAACAAGCGCCGTAGTTCACCAGATCATTAGTGAAGCGGCTGACTTCTCCCTTGGGATAAGAGACAAACCAGATTTGGTCGAGCGTCGTCTCCGCATCGGTGCACACCACGAGCAGCCCGCTGCCGTCGGGGAGCCAAGCCGTGGCCTGCGCAAAAATCGAGAATGCATGCAGGTCCCGCACCTCTCCTGTATCAGGTGCGATCGTTTCAAGCACCCACTGGCTGACGCCGTCTCTTGTCTCGGGTGAAACCAGCGCGAGCATCCGCCCATTTCCAGACCACGAGACGTTGGCTATCCCTGGAAGAAAACTTTTTCGTTGCGTCAGGACTCGTTCGCCGCTGCCGTCGGCATTGGCCAGCAAGACGTTATTCCCGGGAGGGTCCAGAATGCCTCGCACGTAAGCGATTCGTTGGCCATCCGGGGAAAAAGCCGGAGCCGAATCGATGTCGCGCACTAACTGTTTCGGGGAGCCTCCCAAAACCGGCATTTGGTAAAGATGACGGAAATTTTGCGTGGATTTGTCGGACCGGACAAACATCAAGTAGTTGCCGTCTGGCGTCAAGGTGACGGCAACAAAGTTCACTTGGTCGGGGGCGAGCACCTGCACGTTGCTGCCAGTGGCCATCTGCTGCACCCACAGGCTCTCTTGTGCGCCTTCCCTCAAGACATAAACGATGTACCGGCCGTCGGGCGAAAGCGCGGCCGCCCCAGCGTTCCCGGTCGTTGTCACCTGCACGATCTTCATATTCTGGAGATTGAAGCTATGCGGACGCGCATTCCACAAGTACGCAGCTGCAGCGATGGCAAGCGCCACGAAAGCGCCTGCGACCACATAAAACATTTTGCGAGCTTTTGCTGGGCGTGTCAGACCTCCTGGCGCGACGGCACCAACCGCTGAACCGATCGCTGTTGACACTTTTCCGGAAGCTGTGTCGCGCTTCAATCGCCTCAAATCGGCGCTCAAGTCCGAGGCAGCCTGGTAGCGAAGCTTGCGATCCTTTTCCAGCGCTTTGTGAATCACCTCCTCCAGCCTCGGCGACATATCCGGATTCAACCGTGTCAGCGAGGGAGGTTCCCGGTTCAGAATCCCATCGAAAATAACTCCGGAAGTATCACCGCGAAATGGCAGCGTCCCAGTTGTCATTTCGTAAAGGACGACTCCGAGTGAAAACAAATCCGTCCTAGCATCGAGCTCTTTTCCGCGCACCTGCTCCGGCGACATGTACGCAACCGTGCCCACCGCTGCGCCCGGACTGGTGAGGTGCGGTTCATCGTTTGATATGGTCTGGGTGGCCGCAGCCGCGATCTGGCTGGCTGAAGTTCTCGACGGCAGAACCTTCGCCAACCCGAAGTCAAGTACCTTCGCGTGGCCGCGTCCGGTAATAAAAATATTTGCCGGCTTGATATCGCGGTGGACGATGCCTCCTGCGTGCGCGGCATCGAGCGCATCGGCGATCTCCACTCCAACGGTCAGGATCGTTTCCAGTTCCATTGGGCGTCCGGCAATGCGGTGCTTCAGCGTGACACCTTCCAGGTACTCCATCACGAGGAACGTCTTCCCATCTTCCTCACCGATGTCGTAAATCGTGCAGATGTTCGGATGGTTGAGTGCTGACGCTGATTTTGCTTCACGGCGAAAACGCTCTAGTGCCTGGCGATCGTGAGAGAGATCTTCAGGAAGGAACTTGAGCGCGACAAAGCGGCCCAGACGGATGTCCTCAGCCTTGAAGACGACACCCATGCCGCCGCCGCCAAGCTTTTCAAGAATGCGATAGTGAGAGATGGTTTGGCCGACCACAGATGAGCCCACCCCCCAAGCGGTTGCGCTATGCTAAGTTGGCCGAGCGAGGAAGTCAAAGTTTCGAACGAGAGATGCTTACGATTGATCTTTTCAGGAGCGTTCTCAATCCCAGTAGGGGTGCATATTCCCTCCCTGTATGTTCTCACCCCGTCAAACGTATTACGGGGTTAGCTACTTGACCGGAAAAAGTGTCCCACGGTAACTTTCGAGTTAACAGGGCGAAGCGCGGCTCAGATCAGCCCAACTCAGCCCAACTTTTTTTTCTTTTCTTCGTTCTTTCTTGGCGCGCTTTGTTTCTTTTCTTGGCTGCCCGCCCTGGGTCTGGTGTGATCGGAGCACAGCGGGGCGTGCGCAGCGCAGCTCAATCTCAGCTCCAGTTCAGCACGTGAACAGGAGCTCGGCGTACGGAGCGGGTCGTGCAGTTCGCACGTCAGCGCGGAGGCAGAGCTGGGGCGGAGTTGAAGCGGAACCGAATTGGCGCGAAGCGGAGGCGGAACTCGGGTGCGTTCACTTGCGAACAAAAGCGGAAGGTTGCGCGATTTGCCTGATAGCAGCAACTGACAGAGCGCGCGTTAGAATGGCAGGACACCTTGCAGATCCGGAGCAACATCAGCCACCTCTGTTTCACAACGATCTTCGCCCACTCCGCGAACAAAACTTCAGGTAGCTAATAGCAACCGACTGCCGTTCTGAGACGCGTGATGCGAAATACGAATTCTTGCGATGCTCCTTGCGATATTTGATTGCCAGTAAGCGCATCGACCTCATTTGAGAATGCTCCGATCACCTTGCAGGCAGTGTTGTTGTCGCCCCTGTTCACCGCGCTGAACGCCGACGAAATTTTTGCGCTGAAGCTGTTTACGATGCCTCCAGGTATCGCTAAAGCGTTGATGCGGGCCAGTAGTGTGATCAGTTGCACGGATGGAGAACCGGGGTTGAAAGCGATATTGTGAACGTGGGAGGTGCCTGTGTCGAACAATTGTGTTGCAACTCCTGTAGCGCGATCAACGGAGTAGATCTTGGACGAGGATGTAAAATCGGCCGCGTACATCGCTCCATTGTCGTCGATTGCGAGACCCATGATCGGGCCCAGGTTCCCTGAAAACGTGCTGACGTATGTCGCTGTCCCCGTGGTAGGGTCAGCCGTGTATAGGGTGGAAGGGCTGGCGGCATAGAGAACACCCAGGGTGGGATCATAGGCGAAGCTCATCAGTTCGCCAGCCGTAGCACTCCAACCCGCTAATGTCGGTTGGCCGCTGGTTGGGTCGAGCTTGTAAATCGAGGTCGGAGATGGAGGAGGCATCGCCCCACCCAAGAGCGTGCCTTCGGGCGTGAATACCATCCCCATGATGGCTAGGTTCTGCGGGTAGCCTAGCCAGGAACTCAATAATTGTCCTCGAAGCGTCGCCTTACCGCTGTTTAGGTCTATGGCTGCTAGCTGGGCTGAGGGAAGGAATAGGTTCACAAGGGTGTAGGCGTTACCGGCTGGGTCGAAGGCCAGCGAGAATCCCTGGACCTGCCCGGTTGAGCCGATGACGGTCACCGACTGCGAGGCAAGGTCAATGTTGAGGAGCTCCGTTCCGAAATTTCCTGTAGCGTAGAGTCTTGAACTACTCGCCTGCGCACCCGCCAAATGGGCAAACGTCAACAACGCGAGAGCGATGGCAAATGTATGAGCCAGCAAAGTTGTTTTTCTCATGCTTTTCATGGCGAACTCCTTGTGAAGGATTGGGCTCTGTCCCGCTCTTGGGGGCAAGCAGTCACATGTCTTCGCGGGTATATATGCCGCGCAGCCGAACGCTCGTCAATTTTCAACTTCTGAGTTTCGGCTGAGTTTCTTATGAGGACGCGATCTTGAACACAATCAGATACTTGGCGATCTCCTATATAATGCCCAGCACGCTGTTGAGCGTGGGGAACGAGCGTGCCCGTCCAACCTGCCTCGCCTACTGCTGTGCGGTTCGCTGACTTCGTGCTTGACCTGCGCACGGGAGAATTGCGTCGCGACGGGACTCTCTTAAAGCTTCAACCACAGCCTTCCAAAGTTTTGACTATCCTGATTAGCCGTGCGGGCGAAGTGGTCACCCGCCACGAATTGGCTCAACAGGTCTGGAGTTCAGAGACTTTTGTCGATTTTGAGCAGGGTTTGAACTTTGCCGTTCGGCAAATCCGGACTGTTTTGGGAGACGATGCGGGCCATCCCCGTTTTCTGGAGACTGTTCCCAAGCGAGGCTATCGCTTCACAGAAAGCGTGTTGCCTCTCGATCCCGGTCTTGGGGGTGAGATCGATCTAACGCGGCTGAAACCGGACACGGAATCAGGCGATATTGGTCCGCTGACTTCTTTAGTCCCACGAAAGGTTGGGCTCACGCGGATTAAGATCTTCGTTCTTGCCTTCATTGTTACGGTTTTGGCTGGGACTATGATTTATTTCGCATTTCCACGCGAAAAAGCTATTGATTCGATCGCAGTGCTCCCTCTGGTAAATGCCGCTGTAGACCCGAACTTCGATTACCTGAGCGAAGGCATAACTGACGGCCTCATCGACGGCTTGTCTCAGCTCCCGAATCTGACCGTCAAATCCGAACGTTCGGTAGCCAGATACAAAGGACGGGACATTGACCCGCGCGTTGTAGGCCGCGAACTTGGCGTACGAGCCGTCCTTGTAGGCAAACTCGTGCCACATGGAGACTCGATTTCGATCAGTGTAGAGTTAGTGGATACACGGGATGATAACCACATTTGGGGAGACGAGTACAACCGTAAAACCGCTGATATAGCTGGCTTGCAAGAGATGATTTCGAAAGACATTGCGGAAAGGATACGCCCGAAACTGAGCGGGGAACAAAAGGCATATATCGCAAAGCCGCAGACCCAGAGTGGTGAGGCGTATGCACTCTACCTAAAGGGGCGTTTCTACTGGAAGAAGAGAACTGAGGAAGGACTAAGGGAGGGTCTCGCATATTTTGAGCAAGCGCGACAAAAAGACCCAAATTACGCTCTCGCATATGCGGGATTAGCCGACTCCTACAATATGTTAGGAATATGGCAATTCGTCGCGCCACGCGAAGTTGCTCCTAAGGCAAAGGCAGCGGCTTTGAAAGCTCTCGAACTCGATCCACTCCTTCCCGAAGCCCATGCATCATTAGGGATGGTGAAGACTCTGTACGAGTGGGACTTCGCTGGCGGAGAAGATGAGATTAAAGAAGCTCTTAGGCTGAACCCGAGCTACGAAACTGCGTACAGGTGGTATGCCACTATCCTTGATGGAACGGAGCGTCATGACGAAGTGATCGCGTCAATGCGACACGCCGTGGAACTTGACCCCTCTTCTTTCAACAATGCGGGTCTCGGCTTTGAATTGTACATGGTCAGAAAGTACGATGATGCAGTGGCTCAGTTACAGCAAACCTTGGCCACGGATCCTAACTACTTTCCTACTCATCACTGGCTTTCGATGACATATATTGAAAAGTCCATGCCCAACGATGCTTTCCAAGAGGCACGAAAAGCAGCTGATTTGTCAAATGGGAGCACCCTTAGTATTTCAGACCTAGCGCGCTCTTATGCGGTGTCAGGTAATGCAAAAGACGCACGCAAGATTCTGCAAACCCTGCAGGTAGCCTCAAAATCGCGATATGTTTCTAGCTTTGAAATCGCTACGGTGTTCGCAAGCCTTAACGAATCAGATCTCGCTTTTAATTCGCTGCAAAAAGCCTACGAAAATCGCGACTACAACCTTTTTAGACTGAGGACTGACCCACGCCTTGACCGCTTACGTTCTGATCCCCGCTTTGTCGACCTGCTGCGCCGGATGGGGCTGCCTCAATAAGTAGATGCCTTGGCGAGCCGGGATCGGATGGGCACCACGAAACCGAAATGCGATTACCGTTGTTCACGATGTTCCTGTTCCCATCGGCGTTTATCTTCGGGGTTGTTGTATGACATACGGTTTCACCTTCCTGTCGACTATCGACCTTGACGGTCTGTTTTGGTTTTACTCAGAAAATCAAACATCCTTTGCATTGTGCTGGGTTTTACGTACCCCCGTGCCCCTTATGCCGGATGTGGCGGATGATTCGGCGCGCCAACCCCGTAGCTTTCCTTATTTCACGTTCTGAAAAATCATCATTCAGCGTGCGAAGAGTTTCGGGGTCAGCTGCTACC
>Ga0126381_100009161_pt1 | contig 11117 bp, 11 predicted proteins | sample PanSoiMetPlot_28_FD_96465 | JGI IMG/M metagenome (GOLD analysis project Ga0126381, IMG submission 96465) | Tropical forest soil microbial communities from Panama - MetaG Plot_28 | ecosystem: Environmental > Terrestrial > Soil > Tropical forest > Bulk soil | place: Panama | collected 2016-02-17
CCCCGATGTTCTCGCCGCCTTGGCGAAGCTGGCGGAAAGCGAGTAGCCCGTGCCGCTTAACCCAGACGACAGCCCGGGATTCCTGCTGTGGCATGTCACGCTGCGCTGGCAGCGTGACATGGCCGCCGCGCTGGCCCCGCTAGGCCTGACCCACGTGCAGTTCGTGCTGCTGGCCACCACCTGGTGGCTGAACTCCCGTGGCCAGGACCCCAACCAGCTCACCCTGGCCAGGCAGGCCGGCACCGACGTGAAGATGACCTCACAAGTGCTGCGCAAGCTGGAAACCAAGGGTCTGGTCCGCCGCGAGACCGACCCCGCCGACACCCGGGCCAAAAGGCTGCGCGCCACCGCCCGCGGCTCCCAACTGGCCATGCGGGCCCTCGCCGCCGTCGAATCGGCCGACGCCAAGTTCTTCCACCCCATACCCGACCCCGCTCCCCTGCTGGCCATGCTGCGACCACTGGCCGACCGCAGCAAGCCACCAGCGCACTGACCCCACCCCCCAGAAAGACACCCGCCTGGCGCCTTCGACCAGGTCATCCACACCAGGCCGGGGCCCACGACCATTTCCCGGCAGCACGGCACGTCCGCGTGCCTGCCCGAATGTCCCCGCTTGGACGGGACAAAGCGCGGCCGTCCAAACCCATTTCGCTGAGATCACTTCAGCGCAGCGCCGCCCGGGCAGGCGCGCTGCCGAAAAGGACGCATCTCCTCTTGCCGCCGGCTCGTGGGCACAGAACCTCCAAATCTGCTCGGCGAACGATTCGATCGACATGAGATTGACATCCGACCATATCGGCAGCTCGGCGCGCGGTTATTTGGAGCTCTTCGCACGGTAGGCAATCCCGGCCACGGCGACGCAGACAGGCGGCGAAACCGTATTTTTATGCATTGCCAGCGCTCAGCGTGAACTTCCGCTTCTGCCGCTGGTCGCGCGTTGAACGGCCGCGCCTGCACGGTAGACAGCGTGCGGTTCTCGCTGCGTCGCAGCAGGGCGTGTCGGCCAGGTGACGCCCGTTGTGTCGGCCATGTGACAGACGTTTGCGGCGCGGTCCGGCACGCTGGTCGCAGCCGGTCTATCCCAGTCGGCTACCCAGGCAGAAGGATGATTGAAAATGACTGCAACCCAGCAGCCCGGCAAGCCGGTTACCCGGTGGGCGAAGAGCACGATCCGGACCCTCCAGCACTGGAACAAGGTGCTGGCCGGGATCTGAGCTGCGTCCGCTCCCCTCGGCGTTCCCGTGCGCAGTCAATGCCAATTCTTCAGTGCATTGGCCGCGCGGTCGGCGCTCACCGGGAGCGCCAGGCCGACCGGGCCATCGGCGAGTCGATCAGTGGTGGCGGCTCCCTCGAGGCGCTGCTCCGCACCGTCGACGGGTCCATCGCGTACAAGATAGGCACCGCCTCCCGGGGCAAGGCCATCCGAGCCGAGCCAGTCAGCGCCTTTGCGAGCAGGGCCGCATCCACCGCGTCGGCATCTTCGCCGAGTTCGAAGACGAGCTCGGCACGTGGACCCCCGCCGCCCCGCGGTCGCCGAACCGCCTCGACGCGTGCGTGTGGGCGTTCTCCGCGCTGCGCGGCCTGTCCGCAAGCGGCTGCGCCGCCGCATACGGAGTCGTGACCTGCGGCAACCAGGCCTGCGGCTATTCGTTCTCCCACCGATCCCGGAGGCGGTCTCATCCGGACCCGCTGTCCCCGCTGCGGTACCCCCATCCCGGAACAGGGCGACGCTGGCGGGAATTCGGCCGCCAGCACGCCCGCAGTAGATACAGTGCCGCAGCCGCCGCCCGGCGCGAACCCGCTCCAGCCCGCAGCCTTCCCATGCTCCCCGCGCTCGCGCAGATGCTCGACCGGCGACAAGGATGGCGCCGCCAGCCCACGTTACGCCGGGTGTCGGCCAGAAATGGCCATGCGCTGCGGAGATTCCGTAAAGCAGGCTGTAGGCGTGGCCAAAAGCCACTGGCAGCGTTAACGTGATAGTTCTCGAAGACCAGCGAGTTCCTGAAACCAGGAGCCGTATGCCTGGGCACCGTCTCAGTGAATCACGGCACAGATTTGATACTCGCGACAGTAACTTCGAACTGGGGGGTAGATATGTCCCGTTTCGTTAGCGTGTTCCGTCTCGTCGCCATGCCGTTGCTCGCCGTGGTGACGCTCGGCTTGGCCTCACCGGCGGCCAGCGCCGCCCCGGCGCCAGTCAAGCTCGATGCCAACCTCGCTGCGTTGTGGACGACGGTGTTCGAGACACCGTCCGCGCAAAACTCATTCGGCACGGGCGGTGCCGCGTTCGGGTGCTGGAACCTCGGCGGCGGCACGATCTCGCCGTTCGGGCCCAGCGGCATCGATTCGTGCACCGTAAAGCCCGGCACCAAGATCTTCGTCGCGGCATCCTCGTTCGAGTGCAGCACGATCGAAGGGAACGGCACCACTGGAGCCGAGTTGCGGACCTGTGCGGAACAGAGTGACGTGCAGACCGCGCCCTCGGTCACCGTCGATGGTCACGCCGTGCCGGTGAAAGAGGTGGAAACGCGGTTGATGAACATCGTCCTTCCCGCGGACAACATCTTCGGCCAGCCGGCCGGAACGACAGGCCTGTCCGTCGGGCACGGCTGGGTCGCGCACCTGGACCCACTGACCCCCGGGACGCATACCATCGTCGGCAGCGCGCCCACCTTCACCTTTACGACGAAGATCACCGTCGGATCCGGCGGCTAGCCCGCCTTCATCTGCGCGCAGGCCGGCCTGACCGCGGCGGCGCGGCTGCCGATCGGCGAGATCCGCGCATCCGGCGCTGCCTGGGCGGCGTTCGGCCGTCTGGTGGCCGAGGTGTGCGCGGTGGCCGAGGCGGACGGCAACCCCGTGCCGCAGGCCGCCCGGCAACGCGCCCTGGCGCTGGCGCAGGCCGCCGAGCCGGGCAGCTTCTCCTCCCTGCACGACGACCTGGCCGGGCGCCGGATGGAGTTGGAGGCGCTGCACGGCTTCGTCGTGCGCCGGGCCGCCCGGCACGGCCTGGCCGTGCCCGCATCGGAGGCGGTGTACGCCATCCTCCAGCCGTGGGCCATCCGCAACCAGCGGGCCAGCACCTGAGCCTGCGCCGCGGCAGCGATAGGGCGGTGCCGCGCCGGGTGCTTGGCTGCGATGGGCAGATCCGCCGAATGAGCTGACTACACCAGGTGACAATAACCAGGTCCTTCGCGCCTTGCGGCCGGGCCGCCAGGCTGATGAGATCAGCACGACGGGGCACCCGGGCCACGGAATGAGGAGCAGCAATGACGAGGCCGGGCACAGACTTTCCCCAGTGGGCGATGGTGGACGAGGGCTGGGGCCGCAAGGCGGTGGACTTCGCCACGCTCAGCGAGCCGGGCAACTGCCGGGAGTACGTCGCCGTGCACCATCGGCTCGGCGTCGATGCCGCAGACCGGCTGCTCGACGTGGCGTGCGGGTCCGGGCTCGCCATCGAGCTGGCTCGCCTGCGCGGCGCTTCCTGCTCTGGTCTGGACGCCTCGGCCAGGCTGGTCGCGGTGGCCCAGGACCGGAATCCCGGAAGCGACATCAGGGTCGGCGGCCTGCACGCCCTGCCGTGGGACCCGGCGTCCTTCGACGTTGTCACCAGTTTCCGGGGGATCTGGGGCACCACACCCGGCGCGGTTGCCGAGATATATCGGGTCCTTCGCCCCGGCGGACGCGCCGGGATGACAGTATGGGGTCACCTGAAGATTTCTCCTGGCGCCTGGGCGCTGGCGCCATTGCGCCTTGCTGCGGCGGAGAAGGTCGACAACCAGGCGGTGATGGTGTCGCTTGGCCGACCTGGTGCGGGCGAACAACTCCTTGAGTCGCACGGGTTCCTCGATGTGGAGCGCCTGGACGTTCCGTTCGCCTGGGAGTTCGCGGACCCACAGCTGTATGCGCGTGCGCTGGCCGCTACCGGTCCGGCTTATGAGGCCATCCAGAACGTCGGCGAGGCCGAGTTTCATCGCGCAGCCGTCGAGCAGGCCCGGGGGCGGCTGCGGGACGGCCTGCCGCTGCGGGCCAGAATCAACGTGGTGGGCTACCTGGCCCGCAAACCCGAAGGAGCAGAGCGCACATGACCGGCAGCTTTCTCAAAGAGCCCCCAGTGTCCCCTCAGGTGCGGGCGCTCTATGACGAGGACCTCGCTGACGGCGGCTATGTGTGGAACGTGTCCCGGCTGTGGGCGCACCAGCCAGACACCCTGGATCAGCTCTTCGAGCTGATGTCTGAGGCGTTCACGCCGAGCGGTTTGAGCTTCCGCCAGCGCGGCATCCTGGTGGCCGCGGCCGCCGCGGCCCTCGGTGACTCGTGCTGCTCGCTGGCGTGGGGCGGGAAGCTGGGCCAAGCCTCGGATGCCGCTTTGGCGGCGGGGGTGCTGCAGGGCAGCGACGCCGGGCTGACCGGGCAGGAGAAGGCCATGGCGGCGTGGGCCCGGAAGGTCGCCAAGGACCCAAACGCGACCACGCCCGCCGACATCCAGGCGCTCCGCGATGCCGGGCTCGATGACGGGCAGATCTTCGCCATTACCGCCTTTGTGGCCCTTCGCCTGGCGTTCTCCACCATCAACGACGCCCTCGGCGTCCAGCCCGACGCGCAACTCGCCCAGTCCCTGCCGCCGGAGATCCGCGACGCCGTTACCTACGGCCGGCCCGTCGCTACCTGAGCATCAGCGCACTGCCCTGGCCGCATGAGCACCCCTGCGGCTTTCCCATCCCTTCAGCACCCAGCCGCGGCCATCGGACCCCGCCCTTCCCCCGGGCCCGCAGCCCGCATGACCCTGCTCTACCAGGCCACCGCGGAAACTATAAGAGCAGCGGCTCGGGCGGCCCGGCGGCTGGCGCCGCTCGCCGACGGCACCACCGCCCAGCCCGTGGTCAGTCCACTGGAATGGCCGGTGGACCCGGCCCAGCCGCACAGCATGGGCCAAACAAACAAGCCAGATCCACCATTACGGCGCGGCCCGCGGCGGCAACGCAAGCAACCAGATATCAGCGCCGAACGGCGGTTCCATGCGCGCTGGGCGGCAACCAGCGCGAGTTACAGAACGTGACCCGGCTTCTAGACCGGCGCCGCGCGGATCGCCGACTCGGCGCGTTTGTGAGCCGGCTCTACGGCGCGAATCGACGCGGGCAGATCGGCCGGTTATGCGCGGCAATTACCGGAACCTGGTTGCGGTTGCAGCTGCCCGTGTTGGCAGTCAGGCACTCAACCCGTCGTGGGCAGCGGTCATGGGGCGTGCTGTCCCGTGGGCTGCGGGCGGCTTTTCAGCTGGTCGCCGCGGCCGGAGATGCCGGTGGTTGGAGCCCGGGTCAGCACTTCGGTCACGTACGCCTCGATCGTCATCTGCCCGGTGGCTCTGGCGACCGAGACGCGGTGGTGGCCGTCCTTGACGAAGTGCAGGTCACCGAGGCGGTAGACGTCGATCGGCGGGATCGCCGCGCCGCGCCGCTGCGCGAGATCGAGCCGCTCCCACCGCTGCCGCACCCGGTTTGAGGTAGGCCGGAAGCTGCGGTCGAAGCCGCGCTGGGGGTCGACGGTTCCGGCCACGGTGTCGAGCTGGATGGTCTGCAAGCCCAGGTAGTGTTCGCCGCGCCAGCCCAGGGCAGCGGTCACCTCGTCGAACGACAGGATGCGGTTGACGTCTGGTTGGCGGCGCAGCCAGCCGGCGAGCTGGGCCAGGACCTGCCGCCGCCGGGCCCGGCTGAAGTCGTCTGCCACATCCACCCATGACAGGCCCGTGTCAAAGTGCACGGCTGCCTCCCGCACGTGTCCCCAGGTCATCGGGCCCACCTTGGGTTTCGCGGTTCCCAGCGTCACCATCTGCATGTCGTCCTCCGTGCTGGCTGGTCCGTCCTCTCTCGGTGCGGACGAGCAAGATTGCTCCGCCATCTTCATAACCCGCAGGGATCCCGGAACGAGCCGGCCCTCTTCCCGGTTGCCCGTGGGCGACAGTGCTGAACGTCCTGCCCGCGCAAGTTCTGATCAGGTGGCTGGCTGGCAGATCACCACGGCCGTGTGCCCTCGATGCCCGAGGTGGGTCATCAGCTCTTCCGTGGGCGCCTGATGTGCTGACCTGCCGGGAAGCTGTCCCCTGCTCGCGGTGAGCCGCCCGTAGGAGCTGATCGCCTGCCGGCTCGGGGGCCTGCCGCTGGCGCGCACCGAGGTACTGCTCGAGCGCGCCGATCATGCGGATCTCAGTCGAGGCGCTCATGGCCGGTATCCCTTTCCCTGCTGGCTGGCCTCGGCGAACTCCAGGGACCCGCCTGCGCGCCGCGCGATCGCGCGCAGGTGCGCGACGTTGGCGGTGGCCGCGTTGCGGACGGTGCCGCGGACCGCATATCCGTGACCGAGCAGTTCCTCGATGCAGTGCCCGGCGACAAAGCCCGTGGCCCCGGTCACCAGGACTTTGGTTTCGGCCATCTCGGTCCCTTGCCCTCCGACATATCTATACACTGCTTAGAATCTAAGCACTGTATAGACTGAGTGGGGGGCAATTGTCAACCGGTTAGGCTCAGAAGATGCCGGCGGTCCAGACACGGGCGAGCTACCCCCACGGTGCGCTACGCAAGGAACTGATCAGGGCGTCCATCGCGCTCATCGAGGCCGCGGTTGCGTACAGACCACTGACGGTGCCGGGCGGGGTCCGCGCGCCGCCGAAGGGCCCGGCGTCTGCACGGCTCGAACGAGCCGCGTGATGCCACGAAACAGCGATGCCGCTGCGGAGACGAGCCGGGCCGCTTACTCGTCGGCGCGCTGGATCTCGGCGGAGCTCTTCACGCGCTCTGCCTGGTACAGCCGGTAAGTGTCGTACGGCAGCATGATCCTCACCGCCCTTCGGGCGGACTTCGTCCGGGTCGTGGTGCAGGACGGCGGGGTCGGCTGCCTCCAGCAGCGCCGGGATCGGGTGGTGCCAGCCAGCGAACCGGCGGCGCAGCCCGGCCAACCCGCCGCCGCTGGTGCCTTCGGGGCATTGGCCGGGGCATAGCAGTAGATCCGCCTGTCTAGGAGCGGGGCCGAACTGCTCCGGTCGCCCCCACGACTCTGCCGCTTCCTTGACTGGCACTGGCGGGGTGATCGGCCGCCAGGCCGCGTAGTCGGCGCACGGGGACGGGCGCGTCCGGCCACAGCGACTGGCGGGCGATCTCGCGCAGCCCGTCGGCGCGGACCAGGTCCGCCTTGGGCCGGTCGCCGCCCGGTGAGATGGCAGTGTTCCTTCTGGCGCAGCGCCTCGGCAGGGTGCCCCGGCCTTGGGATGCGGCTGCTGGACTGCTTCCTTCGACGGCCCGGTCGACAGGCAGAACACCGGTCCCGATTTCGGGCCGCGCTGTGCGCGCTTGACGTAGGCGCTCTCGGTCCCCTCGGTCGCCCGGCCCCATGTGTGGGCCTCGCGGACCTGGCTGTCCGTCACGACGGCGAATCCACTTTGTACGTCTATGAACCTCGCCGTGTCAGGCTCTCCTCGCACCCAGCGACAGGGGAGGAGCCCAGGGCCGTGCGCCCCGCGGCTGCCGGAGCGTCATCAGGGCGCCGGACCTCTCGTCCGGCCACCGCTGAACCGTTGTGCAGCGCGGTCCGCCTACCGGTTGCCGCAGATCCAGATCCCCGCCGCCGGGTGAGCAGGCGGCTCCACGTCGCCAACAGCCAGTCCGGGATCCGGCGAGATGGTGATCTGCGGATGGCCGGCGTGCCGCGCCTGCGCCGATGCGATCGTGCTTGCCTGGCCCGGCGGACAGCTTCCGCCTCCGCCAGCAGCATGTTCTGCCGCTCGCGTGCCAACGCCGCCTGAATGCAGGGGTGGCTCATTTCGGATTGCTCCTTAACGCCCGGCCGCCCGGCGCACCGGCCCAGCGGGCCGAAGAATGCGGCGGACGGTTGTCATGATCATTTCTCTGAGAAGATGCGCCCTGCGCCCGGATGCCGGGAGGTCAGGAGCCTGCCTGCACCTGGTAGATTTCGCCGGCGACCAGGCCATGGGCCTCGTAGTGGACGGTTTCGGCTGCCGCGGCGGATGGCGCCTCGACGAGGCAGAACACCTTGCCCCCCTGCTCGTCGACCCAGTACTGCTTGTACTGGACTTCGTGTTTGCCCTGCGTCTGCAGGTCCGCCATGTGGGCCTTGGCCACGTCGTTGGCGGCCACGCCGTCGTCGAATGAGTGAATATCCATGTAGAGCGGCATTGCGCCTCCTCGATCGGGGTCATCTGACCAGCCCGAACGTATGGCGGCAGGCCGATACACCGGATCGGGAGCGGCTCCCCAGTTTCGCCGCGGGGTTCCCTAGTTTTCCGTTCCGTTTACCCATGCATGAACCGATCGCCCGGCAGGGGCGTTAGTCCTGGTAGTCGGAAAGCCTGGATACGGGGGATTGACGTCGTGCCGCTGCTGGAACGGGAAGCGCAACTGGCCTCACTGGCGGAGTACGCGGGAGAAGCGCGGCAGCGGGATGGCCGGCTGGTATTCATCGCCGGGGAGGCGGGCGTCGGCAAGTCGGCGCTGGTCGAGGAGGTGGAGCGCGGCCTGCCGGAGGCCGCTTGGCACCGGGGAGCATGTGACGGCCTGTTCACCCCGCGGCCGCTCGGCCCCCTCTTCGATATCGCCAGCACGCTCGGCGGCGAACTGCTAGAGCTGTGCCGGGCCGGCGCTCCCCGCGAAGAACTGTTCAGCGCCCTGCTGCGGCGGGTCAGCGCGCCGGGGACGTTGTACGTGCTGGTCGTGGAGGACGTCCACTGGGCTGACGAGGCCACCATCGACCTGCTGCGCTTCCTCAGCCGGCGGATCCGGGGTCTCCCGGTCCTGCTCCTGGCCACCTACCGGGACGAGGGCCTGACCGCCACGGACGCGCTCCGGATCGCCCTGGGCGACCTGGCTGCCCAACGGTCCGTTCGGCGCCTCAGCCTGCCGCCGCTATCCGCCGGCGCGGTGGCGGTGCTGACCGGCGGGAGCGGCCTCGATCCGGCCGCGCTGTACCGGCTGACCGGCGGCAACCCGTTCTACGTCAGCCAGGCCGTGCAGGCCGGGATGGACGAGGTGCCCACGTCGGCCCGGGATGCGGTGCTGGCCCGGGCCGCGCGGCTGGACGGCGACGCGCGGGCGGTGCTGGACGCGGCAGCCTTGATCGGCACCCGGGTCGAGCTGGCGCTGCTGGAGTCGGTCACGGGCTGCCCGCCGGCGGCGATCGATGAGCTCCTGGCATCCGGGCTGCTCACCGGCGACGGCACGGCGCTGCAGTTCCGTCATGAGATTGCCCGGCTCGCGGTGCAGGGGGCGGTGCCCGCCCACCGGCGCAGCGCCATCCATGGTCGGATCTTGGCGTCGCTGCAGGCGCTCGGCTGCGACGACGACGCCCGGATGGCGTTTTACGCGGAGGCGGCCGGCGATGGCCCGGCCGCGCTGCGCTATGCGTCCGCGGCCGGCCGCCGGGCCGCCGCGCTGGCCTCGCACCGTGAGGCGGCCGCCCAGTTCGAACGGGCCCTGCGCTTCACCGATGAAGCCGATCCCGCTACGGCCGCGAGCCTGCATGACGGCTTCGCGTACGAGGCATCGCTGCTGGACCGCTGGCAGGAGGCGGCGGACGCCCGCCAGCGGGCGCTCGCTCTGTGGCGCGACGTGGGCGACCGGCGGTGCGAGGGCGACACGCTCCGCTGGCTTGCCTCCTCGCTATGCTCACTGAGCCGGGGCGGTGAGGGAATCACCGCCGCCCGGGCCGCGATAGCGCTTCTCAAGCCGCTGGGAACAACCGTCGAACTGGCCTGGGCATACGCCAGCCTGGCGGCGATGTGGATGGTGCGCGGCGCCAACCAGGAGGCGATCGAGCTAGCCCGCCGGGCACAGGCGGTCGCCGGGCCGCTAGGCCTGACCGAAGTGCTCAGCGACGCGCTGAACAGCGAGGCGTGTGCCATCCGCGCGACTGGCGGGGAATGGGCTGGCATGCTGCGCCAGGCCCTGGACATCGCGCTGGCCGGCCGGCACGAGGCCCAGGTGGCCCGGGCGTACGTGAACCTGCACGCGTGCTACGTCGCGGACCGGGATTGGGCCGCCGCTGAACGCTGTTTGACCGAAGGCGTCACCTACTGCGACGACCACGACATCACCACCTACTCCATCTTCTTGCGTAGCGACCGGACCAGCTCCCTGGAGCGGACGGGCCGCTGGGATGAGGCCGTGGCCATCTGTCATGAGCTGCTGCGCAAGGGTGGCCCGTCCCCGAACATCCGGCTCTGCCCGCTGAACCGGCTCGGCACGATCCGGGCCCGCCGAAGTGAGCCCCGGGCCTGGGAGTGTCTCGACGAGGCCATCGAGTACGCCGACCGGGCCGGTGAGCCGCAGTCGGTCGTTCCGGTGCGGTTGGCTCGCGCCGAGGCGTTCTGGCTGGACGGCAAACTCGCTGACGCCCGCCACGAGGCCGAGCTGGCCGATATCGCGGTCGGCGACTGCGACGGATGGGACCGCGGCGCGGTCGCGGTCTGGCTGCAGCGTACCGGGTCGGCCCGGCCGCCACGCGGTGAGCTCGCGGCGCCCTACCAGCGGCAGCTCGACGGCGACTGCGTCGGAGCGGCCCGCCTCTGGCAGGATCTGGGCTGCCCCTACGAGGCCGGGCTGGCCCTGCTCGGGTCCACTGACGAAGCCACGCTGCGCAAAGCACTGTGGGCCTTCATCGGCCTTGGCGCGTCAGCCACGGTCCGGCTCACCCGGCACAAGATGCGCCGACTTGCCATCCGGTCCATCCCGGCTGGGCCCCGTACGGCGACGCGGGAGCACCCGCTCGGGCTGACCCGGCGCGAGCATGAGGTTCTCGACCTGATCTGCGCCAGGTACACCAACGCGGAGATCGCCGGGAAGCTGTTCATCTCGGTTAAGACCGTCAACCATCACGTGTCGGCGGTGCTGGCCAAACTGGGCGCGCCGACCCGCCGCGCGGCCGCGACCCGGGCCGTCAACCTCGGCCTGGTCGGGACCGCCGGCTAACCAGCCAGAACTCCCGGATCTGCACGACTCCGGCGCCGTCCAAGGTCGGCTTCTCAGCCGCGCAGATAAGGCGGTTCCATGCGCGCTGGGCGGCAACCAGCGCGAGTTACAGAACGTGACCCGGCTTCTAGACCGGCGCCGCGC